>Ga0335081_10017650_pt1 | contig 11551 bp, 9 predicted proteins | sample Lox_Sample_35_FD_206713 | JGI IMG/M metagenome (GOLD analysis project Ga0335081, IMG submission 206713) | Soil microbial communities from Loxahatchee National Wildlife Refuge, Florida, United States - Lox_Sample_3.5 | ecosystem: Environmental > Terrestrial > Soil > Wetlands | place: USA: Florida... | reverse complement strand
GCGACGGCTATTTGTGGTTTGCCGGCCGCGCGCAGCGCGATTGAATCGGGGCAAACTCGCACAGATGCCGAGCGGCCAACCAACAGCGGAACTCGCGGGCAAAACCGCGATCGTCACCGGCGGTGGCCGCGGACTGGGACGCGCGATGGCGCTGGGGCTCGCGCGCGCCGGGGCCAACGTCGTTATTACGGCCGTGCGCGGGCGGCGCGAAATCCAGTCGGTCGTGGATGAAGCCAGGGCCGCAAAGTCCGGCGTCGTACGCGCATTGACGGCGGACGTTACCAGCGAGGAAGACTGCCGGTCCGCGGTGGGCGAAGCGCTCCGCGAGTTCGGCGCCATTCATATCCTGGTGAACAACGCCGGACGCGGGATGCGCTTTGTCAGCGAAACCTTTCTCGAGGCCCCGACCAGGTTCTGGCAGACCGATCCGGCCGTGTGGCGGATGATCGTCGATACCAACGTGAACGGGCCGTTCCTGATGGCGCGCGCGGCCGCGCCGCACATGATAAGGCAGCGTTGGGGGCGTATCGTCAACATCTCGATGAATTACGAGACGATGCGTCGCGCCGGATTCTCGCCGTATGGGCCTTCCAAGGCTGCGCTCGAGGCGGAAACCCTGATCTGGGCGCAGGATCTGGCGGGAACCGGCGTGACCGTCAATACGCTGCTGCCCGGCGGAGCGACCGATACCGGGATGGTCCCGGGTGACGTTGCTCCGCAGATCCGCAAACGGCTGCTCCGTGCCGAGATCGTCGTTCCGCCGCTCCTGTGGCTCGCCTCGGAGGTGTCCGGTGGCGTTACCGGCGCGCGCTTTGTCGCGAGCCTCTGGGATTCCTCGCTGCCGCTCGCCGAAGCCGCGCAAGGGGCGTGCAGCACGGAAGGCGCGATCGTCCCGGCATCGTGAAGCTCAGGATTTAAGCGGGCCGCGTTCCAGCATATTGAGCTTGCCGGCGAAGTCCTCGAGGTCGACCTCGGTGGTTTCGAGCATCCGCGCCACCATCCCCCAGAATCCGATCGAGAGGATCAACTCGACGAGTTCCGTGGTGCCGAGATGTTTGTTTAGCGCCTCGAGCGTCTGCTTGCGCCCTTTGACGTTGCGCGTGACCTCGTCGGTAAGCGTGAGCACCAGGCGTTGGACTTCGTCGAAGCACTTCGCGCTTTCCCAATGTTCCATCGCCGCGATCTGCTCGTCGGTGACGCCGCAGGCTTTGGCGATCGGCAGGTGCTGGGTCCATTCGTAAATCGAGCCGGTGAGCTTGGCGGTGCGCAGGATCGCGATCTCGCGCAGCTTGCCGTTGAGTTTCGCGCGGGTCAGCAGCGAGTGGCCCAGACGCGAGAAATTCTGGAACACCGCGTCGCTGCTGTTGGCGATCATCCGCGCGACGTTCATCTTGCGCGGCGTATTGCCGAGGATCTCGCGGGTCTTGTCGGAAGCTTTCGATTCGTCGACGTAGGGTAAGAGCGCCATTGCGCAGGCTCCTGTGATGCGGTTGCCGCGTGCCGCGTGCGGATGGGCGAAGACGCGGACAGGGTCAAACCGCGGCTACGAAAAGACTAATCCGCGCGCATTCGGCGATGCAAACCGCCGGCGCGCCCGCCATCGGCGCACCGGGGCCGGCCCGGCGTTCCACTCAGGCCTGTGCGTCGGGGCCGGACGCAGCCTGATGCGTCCACCAGTGAATAAGGTAAGCGGCAAGGGCTATCAGTAGCGCGCCGAGCGCGATCCATCGCGCGCCCCAATGGACGAACCTGGCCGCGCGCCACACCTCGTCGCCTACCAGGTAGCCGATCGTCACCATCAGCGAGCACCAGATGAATGCGCCCATCACGTTCCATCCGAGAAAGCGCCAAAACGGCATCCCGGCCGCTCCCGCCATCGGCCCGGCCAGAAAGCGCGCGCCCGCGATGAAGCGCGCCATGAAGACCGCCTTGCTGCCGTGCTGATCGAAGAATACGCGCAATTGCGCGATACGCCGGCGCACCAAAGCGAATCTCGCGGCGAGGCGCTCGAGCAGACGCTGGCCGCCCGTGCGTCCGATTATGAAGCCGCAGCAGTCGCCGGTCACCGCGCTCGCCACCGCTACCGCGTACACCCATTCGAGATCGAGAATGCCGTGCGAGCCGAGAAAGCCGGCCGTAAGCAACACGCTCTCCTCGGGCACCGGAACGCCCAGGTTGCCCACGAAGACGAAAGCAAAGATGCCGAGATAACCCCACGCTGCGAGCAGGTCGGAGAGTTCGGCGGGATTGGTGATATGATGCATCGGCGGATTTGATTTTCGCGGGCCGCGCCATCCTCCCGGATCGTTCAAGCTTGCCCGAATCGATCGGCCAAGGTAAGTCGCCGCGGCCGCGCGCTGTTGGCTGGCGACGCAAACTCGAGCGGGCGGACGCGGGCCGCGCCGCGCGGGCGATGGGCGGTTAGCTGCTACGGCTTGTCAGGTTGGGACGCGACGGCGGCGCCGGGAGTTTCATCTCATGCCCGTTGACCAGCCATCCACCATCCTTGAAGGCCGCGCGGCAAACGTAATTTGCCCCGTCGCGGATCAGGATGCCGCTTTGTTCGAGTTGCTTGAGTTGTTCCGGCCGCGTGACCTGCGCGAGCAAGCCGGCCGGGGCGACCAGTTCGGCCGAAGCGCGTCCGTACTTGTTCCAGGCCTGCGCCAGCAGCCCGCGGCCTTGGGAAAGCAGATTATTGAGCATCGGATCGCTAGCAAGGTCGGGGGAGATTCCGAACGCGGCTTTACCCCGCGCCTCGCCGGCGGCGCTCGCAGCGTGAAGATCGATCGACAGAATCGGCGATTCCTTGATCGCCGCGACGAACAGTTCGAGGATTTGCCGCTTCACTATGGGCGATTGCTGCGTCTGCAGGCCGGGCGCGGACGGCGGAAGCGACGACAGCACATTGAAGAAACGTTCGATCGCATCCACCGGCAGGTTGCTGAATTCGAACCCGAGGCTCATCGCGCTAAGCCTTACCGCGCCCGCCTCGATAGTCCCGACCGACAGCGTGTCGCGCACGTTTAAATGGCCTGCGCCGATTCGGCTTTGCCCCGCGAGTGCAATGTCGTTGATGAGTCCGCTCGCTGAGGGCCGTGCGCCGGCGGCGACGGTGCTGTAGTTCACACGCGAGATTTTGAGCACCTTATCGCCGAGCCAGAGCCCGCTCGGATGGCGATGGGACTTGCCGCGGATCGTAAGGCCGGCAACCCCGGCTTCGCCGAATGCGCCGGCGGCCGTCACGCCCGGAGCGTCGCCGCGGATCACGTAGGCATCCTTGGACAGATGCATTTCCATGTCGAAGCCGTCGAACCTGGCGGTGAACTTCTGCGCCGCATCGGAGCGCACGGTCGCTGCCCGCGAAACGTAGGTATCCAACGTGCCGTCCATCTCGACCACCGTCGAGATATAGATCGGTGCTTCGCCGAAGAACCTGTCGAGGTTGTTCTGCATCGTGGGAGGCGGTTCGGTATCGACCACCGCCGCGACCGGAAACACAACATGCCATCCGTTGTAGAATCCGAGCGGCCCGTGATGCACGTGCTGGACGAAGGTGATCGCGCCGCGACCGGCCGTCACGCTGACGACGGCTTGGGAGGAGAACCATCCGCGCCGGTAGGATTCGAGCCTGAAGGCGCGGCTGGTGGTGCCGAGTTGAGCGACCGAGTCGCGATAGACGCGCTCGGCATGGGCGCCGAACAGCGCGGGAACTACGATCGCAGCGGCGAGGCAGGCGGCGGCGACGAGATACGCGGTGCGCGCCGCTGCTCGAGCGCTGCCTGTGCGGGAGGCGAACATCAGGGCCGTGGGCGATCAGCCGTAGCCGGTCCGAACAAGCAGCGCCGGTTCAAGCGGCCGGTCGCCGGCCTCAAATCCCGGTTTGCGGCCGAGCGATTCCTGGACCGCCGATCGTCACAGCGCCTTGAACCTGCCGCCGATGACCCTGAACGACACACTCTCGCCGTTGCGACCTCCGAGGTGACAGCGTTGCGGACCTGCGGAATGTCCTCAGTTATATAAACCTTGAGCGCTGCGGTGTCGGGCGTGTTTCCTCCGCCAATCCCGACCGCGACCACTCCGTTCTGGTTGAGCAGATTCCGCGCGTGAGCTTCCTTGACGCTGCGCACGTGTTCGATTGAAGCGCGCAGCGCTTCGCTGATCGTGGCCGGCTGACGGGTTGCGCTGTCGATTTGCCGCTCGATCGGGGATGCCGTACACGTTTTCCCCACCAGCGAAACCCCGAACTGTTTGAGGACGGTCTTGATCGGATTGACCGCCACCACGACGCCGCCCGAGTCGGCTGTTGTGCCCGAAGCGCCCGCGAACACCAGGCCGATCGCCTGTGGGCAGGTGAAGTCATTGGTGACGACCAGCGCTCCTGAATCTCCCGTACTCGCGAACGAGCAGGAAGTTGCACCTCCCGGCACTTCGCCGAAAATCAGAATCTGATGGTCGAAAAGCGCCTTGCCCGTCGCCGCGTTATTGCAGGTATTGCGATACACGACCAGGCCTGCCGCGTCCCATGCCTCCACCACGCCGAGAGTGAGGCAGCTTGAGCGCCCCATCTTCATGACCGGCAGACCGTCAATCAGACTGTCGAACGGAAACGGCGTGGTGCTGATCTGTCCGATGTTGAGGATTTCACCTGAAGTGTTGATACCCGGCACCATCGGACCGGCCGGGCCTTGCGGCGCCTGAACAACCCTCGCGATCGCCGCATCGAGCTGGTTTTCGCCTCCCGAGAAATTGATCGGCGCCCACGCCGAAAGTCGCGCGACGGTGTCGCTCGAATCCTGCCAGCAGCCCAGTTCCTCAAGACCCGGCTGGACGATCCGCTCCCTCACGACGGCGGATGCGGTCGCACTGCTGGTGCGCGCCAGCACGTGATTGCTGCCTAGAACAAACTGAGTGCTACTGCTGTTCTGAACGAGAGCGCCAAAAGTTCCGGAACAACAACTGATTCCACCCGTCTTCGAGGGTGCGGTCACGCTCCGGTAATTGCCGCCCGAAACGCCGAGAAACGACGGCGGCGTTTCAGCGCCGGTCGTGCATTCCGTCTGCGAATTGTCAGGTAACGTATTGATCGCGCACGACGGAACCGGGGTAGCCGCAGGGGTCGGCGTTGCCTGAGCGTTGGCCGTTAGTCTGCCCACCAGCACGCTGAGCAGCGCCACAGAACCGATCCGCATAGTGAACGCTTTTTCACGAGACTCTCCTCCCCGCACCGCTCCCGAGAAAAGGAGCGCGAAAGTCCATCAGTTGGCCTAATGTAGCGCATCAGGTGGTGCATTACTATCAGATTAGGCGCGAGAAAGATATGGTTTGCTTCTAATCAGCATTCCAACCATTTGGATTATCGAAGATGATGGCTTTGGTAAATTTAAAATGTATTAACAAAACATTGCCTTAGATTCGGTTGCTCGTTTCTTCAAGCTATTACATATAAGCGTCAGCCAAGGATTGGATTTTGCCCTGCGCCCGGATCGACCATGAGCCCGGCTTCAAGCGCTCGCGGCGTTTACTAACACCGAATCCCTAAAATGCGCTATTAGGTAAAAACGCGCGCGGCGGAGTTCGTCGATTCAAAGGAGGAACGCATCATGGCGCTGGCAGGACAAGTAACCAATCCCGATCGCCTGGAGGGCCGTGACGTCAGCTTCAAGAGCGATGGCGCCGACATCGGCGCCTACCTGGTACGCCCGCGCGAGCCGGGCTCCTATCCAGGCATAATCGTGATTCACGAGGCATGGGGCGTAATCGAGCATATCCGCGACGTGGCTCGTCGCTTCGCCAGTCTCGGCTATATCGTGCTCGCGCCGAACCTCTACACTCGCGTCGGCGCGCCGAAGACCGACGACCCGATGAACATCGTGCTCAGCCGGATGCTTGCGTTGCCCGACGCACAACTAGTGCGCGACCTCGACAAGGCCGCCGACCTGCTCGCCGCGCAGCCCGGGATGACCGGCAAGATCGGCTGCGTGGGATTCTGCATGGGCGGCCGCACTACGCTGCTTTATGCGTGCAGCAGCAACCGGCTGAGCGCGGCGATCGATTGCTGGGGCGGAGGAATCACCGCCGACGCGTCCCCGGCAACGCCGGAGCGCCCGACGCCGATCGTCGATCTGGCGCCGCGGCTCTCCTGTCCGCTCTATGCGCCCTGCGGCGAGGAGGACGCCAGCCCGTCGCCCGCCCAGGTTGACGTGTTGCGCCAGCGGCTGCAGCAGACCGGCAAGGCCTTCACCATCGACATGTTCAAGAACGCCGGGCACGCGTTCTTCGCCGACTATCGGCCGAGTTACCGCGAGAAGGCGGCCTTCGAGCTGTGGCCCAAGATGGCGGCGTTTTTCGACACCCATCTTAAGGGCAAGAAGTAGCGCCAAGCGTCCGCAAGAGACCGAAGCTAACGGCGACCGCGCATGGACGCGACGGCAGAGCCCTCGGCGCTCACGCTCACCGAGGCCGCACGGCTAATCCGCGAGCGCAAGCTCTCTCCTGTCGATCTGATCGACGCGGCGCTCGCGCGCATCGACAGACTCGACGGCGCCGTTCAGGCGTGGGCGGCGATCGATCGCGCACGGGCGCGCAGCGCGGCTGCCGAGCTAGATCGCGAGGCGCGCGACGGGCGCCTTCGCGGACCGCTCCATGGCGTGCCGGTCGGAATCAAGGACATCTTCTATACCGCCGGCCTCGTGACCGAGGGCGGATCGAAATCACTCGCCGGTTTCGTTCCCGACTACGACGCCGAGGCGGTGGTGCGGCTAAAGCGCGCCGGCGCGATCGTCCTGGGCAAGCTCGCTACGACCGAATTCGCGCTTCTGGATCCGGCGCCGACGCGCAACCCGTGGAACCTCGAGCACACGCCCGGAGGCTCCAGCAGCGGCTCGGCGGCTGCGGTGGCGGCGCGGATGTGCCATGCGGCGATCGGCTCGCAAACCATCGGCTCGACCATCCGCCCCGCCGCGTACTGCGGCATCGTCGGGATGAAACCCGGTTATGGACGGGTGAGCCGCTACGGGATGCTCGCGCTCGCGCCGAGCCTCGATCATGTCGGGATCTTCGCGCGATCGGTCGCCGATGCGGCGGCGATGCTGGATGCGATGGCCGGAAATGACCCGCGTGACCCTGCAAGCCTCGCCGTTGCAACCGACGACTATATACACGCAGCCGCCCAGCCGCCGACGCAGCCGCTCAGAATCGCGCTGATGCCGAAGGCGTTCGACGATCGTGCGGCCGAAGAGACGCGCTCGGCGGTCGCCGCCACGGTCGCGAAGCTCGCCGATGCGGGTGCGCGGATCGAAACCATCGAGCCGCCGGAAAGCTTCGCCTATCTCGCCGCGAACACGATGCTCGAGCTGACGGCAGAGGCCGCCCAGGTCCATCGCGAGCGCTTCGCCGAGAAGAAGGACCTGTACGGACCGCGCATTCGCGAGTTCGTCGAGCGCGGCCTCGAGACGCCGGCTTGGGAATATATTCGCGCGCTCGACGTCCAGCGGCGCTTTCGCCGCGAGATAGACCTGGCGCTCGCGCGCTTCGACGTGATCCTGGCGCCGGCCACGCCGGCGCCCGCTCCGGCCGGGGTCGGCTCGACCGGCGACCCCTCGTTCAATTTGCCGTGGAGCGCAAGCGGTCATCCGGTGATCGCGCTACCCTGCGGGCTCGCGCCTTCGGGCTTGCCGATATCGATCCAGCTTACCGGCGCGGCGCTCGAAGAGGGTCGTTTGCTGGGTGTCGCGCGCTGGTGCGAGGAAGTCCTGGCCTTCCGCGCGCTGCCGCCCGCCGCGCCGCTCTAGTGTGGTGTCCTGGAAATAAGTTTCATCCTAGGATCTCGAGGCTGCCATTCCGAGCGCGGCGAGGAATCCCGGCTTCCACGAAAAGCTGAATAAAGATCGGAAATTCCTCGGTCGCTGACTCCCTCGGAATGACAGCCTGACGTTCTTCCGGATATGCGGGTTATTTGCGGGACATCACACTAGGTCGTGCTTAACGAGACTTGCGTGTCAAAGCCCCGGGACGGACGAGAAAGGACGGGTATGAAGAAGAGCGGGACGCAGAAAGCCAATTCTCCTTCTCAGTTGATAGACGCGAGAATCAAGGAGCTGGGCGACTGGCGAGGCCAGATGCTCAGCCGGCTCCGTACCTTGGTCAGGGAAGCCGATCCCGAAGTCGTCGAGGAATGGAAGTGGAGAGGGGTTCCGGTATGGTCGCATGACGGATTGATCTGCACCGGCGAGACCTACAAGAACGTCGTGAAGATGACCTTCGCCAAAGGGGCTGCTCTGGAGGATCCTTCAGGCCTCTTCAACGCCAGTCTTGACGGGAACACCAGGCGTGCCATCGACTTTCACGAGGGCGAGAAGATAGACGAGAAGGCATTGAAGGCTCTCGTTCGCGCCGCCGTGACCTTGAACAAGTCCGGAGCCAAATGAAATGACGTGCGGCTGAGGGGAATGAGACCCCATCGATTCCGCGGCATCGATGGAAAGGCGGCGCTTTCGCGCCATGGAGTTTTTCAGGCCGGGTTCACGCGTCAACTGTTGAACGGCGCCTGAATCGTTACCGAAGAGGAACTGTCGCGGCGGCGGCGGCGCTACTTCAGCGCGCGCATCGAGAACCCGCGTTCGTTGTAGCAGAGCAGCGAACGCTTTCCCTGCAGCGTGGTCTCGATCACGACCTCGCGGCCCCACAGCCGCCCCACGTACGCGAGGGTCTTTTCCGCGTACTCGAGCTGAAGGTCGCGGCCATCGTGGGCGTGCTTGAGGTAGAGCGTGCGGTTCTGGCCGAAGTCGGCGTCCTCGACCTTTATCACCGGGATCGAGCTTGCGCCGACGTTGCGGATGAGCGTTTCCTTGACTTCGCGCCAGCCTTCCTCGTCGGAGACCTTGTCCACCACCAAATCGTCGCCGCGCGCCTCGTACTTGAAGAGATCCATCTCGCGCATCAGCTCTTCGGTCAGGAAGCGGCGCAGGAAGGAGCTGTCGCGCTCGGATTCGCGCACCTCGAAGATCTTGGCGTCGCCGCTCCTGGTAGGCGGGCCGTCGCGCTTGATTTCCTCGCGCGTTGGATTCGTCTGGCGGCGGTGGATGTCCTCCCAGACTTTGAAGCCGAGGAAGTAAGGATTGATCTGGCCGGGAATCGGGCGGACGACCTGATTGTGGCGCACGATGAATTCCAGATGCAGGCCCTGGTCCAGGTTCAGCGATTCCAGGATTCGCTTGTGCCAGTAACTCGCCCATCCCTCGTTCATGATCTTGGTCTCGAGCATCGGCAGGAAGTACTTCGCTTCCTCGTCGACGATCGTAAGCAGATCCCTTTCCCACTCGGCAAGGAACGGGTTGTGGTCGCGGATGAAGAGCAGCAGGTCCTCGTCGGGCTCGACCGGCACCTTGCGGATGTCGGGTTCGTGAACTTCGGCGCGGGCGTGGATGCGATGAAAGGGATCGGCCTTGGGATGCGCGGCCTCCACCAGCCGCTCGAGCTGCTCGGCGTGAGTGAGCTTGCGGATTGCCAGATTGCGCCGGCACTGCCAGCTTAGCGCGTGCGCGGCGTCCAGCACGTGTTCGACCTTCTCGACGCCGATCGAGGGGTCCTCGGTGTAGCGGCGCACGCGCAACGCGTGCGTCTTGAACAGCTCAATCGTCAGCGACGCGCGCGTGGTGCGATAGGTAAAATTGTTCTTGAAGAAATCGTTATGGCCGTAAACGTGCGCGATGGTCAGGATCTGGAGCAGCAGGGTGTTGTCGCGCATCAGGTAGGCGAGCGCCGGGTCCGAGTTGATTACCATCTCGTAGGGCAGGCCGCTCACCCCGTGATCGTACAGCGTCTTGAGCTTCTCGTAGGACTTGCCGTACGACCAGTGCGGGTAATGCGAGGGCATCCCCGAATACGCCATGTACCCAAGCATCCCGAAGTGGTCGCACAGCTCGAACTCCTGCGTGTAGCAATCGAGCCCGAACTCGGCCACCTTGTCGCGGATGCGCGCGTCCCATTCGACCAGGTCCTTGAGTTCGTAATTCGCCATCGCCGAGTCCGATCCGAAGTTGTTTTTTCGATCCGGATTATCGATCCGGACTATTCCTTAATCCGGTCTTTGGCGAGAAAGGCCTTGAAGGAGGGCCAGATGTCCTCCTTGCGCTCGATCAGCACCGAGTGAAAATTGGCTGCTTCCAGCCGCCGGAATACGTTAAGCATCGACGATTCGTAGTAGCGCGAGCCGAGCGGCTTGATCTCGCCGTAGCCGAACAGGTTGCACACATCCGACAGCTCCTTGGCCGCCTTCAGCGCCGCCGGATTGTCGGAATCGAAGTTGTCGCCGTCCGAGCAGTGGAAGGCGTAGATGTTCCACAGCGACGGATGATAGCGCTCGTTGATGATCTCGAGCGCCTTCACGTAGCCAGACGAAATGAAGGTGCCGCCGGCCTCGCCCTTGTGGAAAAACTCCTCCTCGGTGACCTCGCGGGCTTCGGTGTGATGGGCGATGAAGACGATCTCGACGTTGCGGTAACGGGTCGCGATGAACTGGTAGAGCATGAAGAAGAAGCTCCGCGCGAGATACTTCTTCATCGTGTCCATCGAGCCCGACGTGTCCATGATGCACATCACGACCGCGTTGGACTCTTCCTTGGTGTCGGTCTCGACGTGGCGGTAGCGCAGGTCGTCCTGATGGAAGGGGAAACGGCGTTCGACCGCTTGACCGTCGGCGCCTCCGAGCGCGGCCTCGGTCTCGGCCTCGAGCTCCGGGTTCTCCTCGATCTCGAGCGCGCGCTCGGCCGCATGCCGATGGCGTGCGGCGAGAATCCGCATCACGCGCTGGCGCGCGGTGCGCCGCTTGTCGAGCCGGATGCGGATGCCGACGTGGCGATAGCCTTTGCGCTTGAACGCGCGATCGGACGGAATCTGGCGCAGCGCGCGCCGTTCGAGATTGGGCAGCTCGAGATCCTCGAACATGATCTCGATCAGTTCGTCCAGCGTGACGTCGGTTTCGTAGTAATCGATCCCGGGACGGTCGCCGGCCTGGCCATCGCCTTTGCCCTGGCCGTCCTTGCCGGTCTTGCCCACAACCTGGCCGGGGCGCGTGTCACCCTGGCCCTGTCCGGCGCCGGGCGCGTTCTCGCCGTAGATGAAGCGGTACTCCTTGATCCCGCGCAGCGGGACCTTGATTACGCGGTCGCGGTCTTTGCCGATAATCGATTCTTCGGCGATGATGTCGGCGATATTCTCGCGGATCGACTCGCGGACTTTCTGCCGATGGCGCGCGCGATCGCCGGCCGAACGATCGGAATGTTCCGCGTCGGAGCGGCTGTATTCGCGGAAGATGCTTTCAGGCGGCATTTTTGGGCGTCAGGTTCTGCTCATGTTGCGGCCCGGCGCACGCCGGACCCCGCTTTACGTTGATTCCTCGCGCCGCTTGGCTGTTTGCGTCGCGCGCACCTCTAATCTTTCCACAGATTGTTGGCCGCGTATTTGAGTACCACGTCCACGCACGATTCGCAGTAGCCGTTCTCGAGCAGATTGCGCACCATCGCGTTGTACTTATCGCCCTGCTCTTCGTCGC
>Ga0335081_10017647_pt1 | contig 11552 bp, 10 predicted proteins | sample Lox_Sample_35_FD_206713 | JGI IMG/M metagenome (GOLD analysis project Ga0335081, IMG submission 206713) | Soil microbial communities from Loxahatchee National Wildlife Refuge, Florida, United States - Lox_Sample_3.5 | ecosystem: Environmental > Terrestrial > Soil > Wetlands | place: USA... | reverse complement strand
ATCACCTCCGGAAGCCTCACCAACCACGGTACGCTGGTTGTTGGGAATGGCAGCGCGCTTTTGACAGGCGCCACCCTCAACAACACGGGAGTCCTCAGCCTCTCCGGCAGCGCGATCGTCCAGGGATCCACCGGAACCCAGACGTTGACAAGCACCGGCCTGATCGAGGGATCGGGCAACGTCGGCCTAGCCATGATGGGCCTCCTGAACACGGGCAACATTCTCGCTAACCAAGGCACGGCGCTGGTGATCGACCCAAACAGCGCCGGCTTTAACAACAAGGGCAATCTGCTGGTGAACGCAGGCAGCACCCTGGAGATCAGCGGGCCGGCCAACTCCTTCCTGAACTTTAATAGCGGAACTGGAACGTTGACCGGGGGCTACTACACGGTCCTGGGAACACTGCAATTCGACGACGCCAACATTGAGACCAATGCCGCCCACATCACGCTGCTCGGCGGCAAGTCTCAAATCGTCAACCAGAGCTCCACCAACGCCCTGGCAGACTTCGCCACTAACGAGGCCCTGGCGAGCTTCATCCTTCAGGGCGGCCAAAGCCTCAGCACGAAAGCCGCCAGCTTTACCAACGCTGGGTCCCTCTCGGTCGGCGCGGGCAGCACGTTTACGGTGAACGGCGGCAGCTACACCCAGAGCGGCCTGCTGGATATCGATATTGCCGCGACCAAGACAGGCGCCACCTACGGCTCGTTGGACGTGAGCGGCGCCGCCACTCTGGACGGCACGCTCAATATCGGCGTGAGCGGCGGTTCGCTGCTAACAGTGGGGGAAACGTTCGACATCGTGACAGGAAAGAGCGTCACTTGCGGCTGGACGGAATACGGTCTCGCTATCAACAGCTCGGAGCACTTCGCAGTGGATTGCACCAGCAACGAGGTCCTGCTGGATGTCGAGAGTGGCCCTGCTTCCCCATCGATTTCCAGCCTTCCGCCGTCGAGCGCCGCCACGCCCGAACCGGGAAGCGTGGTCCTGCTCGGGACCGCGCTGCTGGCGTTGGCGTACGGTGTCCGGCGAAGCGTGACTAGCCGCTCCTACTCTACTCACTAGTCTAGGCTATCAATGTGTGAACCCCGTTTCGAGCGGTCTTTGTAGAGGCGCCCTTCAGGGCGGCACTTTAAATTCAACAAGATGCCCGGCTAAAGCCGGGCCTCTACGAGGGCCTAAACGGGGTTTTCAGCACCCTGCTAGCACACAAAACGCCACCCGCTTTAGTCGACAACCGCTGCGCCCAGTCTGCGGATCACATCACCACACCATTGGGCACGACTGCAGCCAGCTCGCACCGCGTTACTCCGGGAACTTCCGCCGAATCGTAACGGTCCGATCCAGCTCATCGACAGCCTGGAGGGCCTCCACTAAGGTAACTAACCGACTTGACGGTCGCGCCATTTGTCGCTACAATGAACGACATGATGGTTAACGAACTGCGAGCCGTAGTTGAAGAATTGGGGGGCGAGCAAATGCTCGGTCGGGCCCTTTCTAGCGTTCGGGATATGCGGGAGGCAATCCGTGAAGGCTTCCCTCCGGCGGTAGTCAAGGGGTTGATGCGGGCCTCCGGGCTGACTCTGAAGGAACTCGCCAACGCACTCGATCTTTCTCCGAGAAGCTTGCAACGCCGCCGTCGCAGTGGAAGGCTGGCCCGTTACGAATCCGACCGGCTCTACCGACTGGCTCGGATCGTGGCTCTCGCGAATGCCTATCTTGGCGATCATGAGCGTGCCCTGCGCTGGCTTAAGCATCCCAACCGTGCCTTGGGGGGCCTTGCCCCAGTCGCGTCACTTGACACTGAACTGGGGGCGCGTCAGGTCGAGAGCATCCTGGGCCGCATCGCTTACGGCGGAATCAGTTGAGTCGAATTTACCGAGTGTTGCGCAAAGCCTATGCTCGCGCTCCGTTCGACGGCGAAGGAGCATACCGTTACGGTGGACGCTGGTCGAGCCCCGGAACCCGCCTGAGTTATGCCTCGGAACATCAATCACTGGCAATGTTGGAGTATTTCGTGCACCTCGATCCAGACGATCCTCCGGATGATCTGGTTCTAGCTGTTGCAGAGATACCTGACGATCTAACGCGAGAAAAGATTAACCCTGGTCATCTACCGGGAAACTGGCGCGACTCCGTAGCGCCCCCGGAACTAGCCCAGCTCGGCGATGAATTCGCGCAACGGGGAGAGCATTTTTTGCTCGTGGTGCCGTCCGCTCTCGCTCCGAGCGAGAACAACTGGCTCATCAATCCCGCCCATCCCGACCACAAAAGGATCGTCGTCCGCGAGGTGCAGCCCCTCCGTTATGATCCTCGGATGTTCCGGAAAGCGGGCGGCCACATTCGTCGCTGATGCGTTGCGGGGACGCGAGTTCGGCGATCGCATCCACACGTTCTGTTGTTTGTCGGTCTTGCACAACGCGGTCGTTGCCTGGAACACGCCGCACATCGGGCCTTATAGTCGCCCAGCTCCGCGCTGAAGGCCAACCTAAGTGATCGACGCCGATATTTTGGGGTCACGACGCCGTTGTTTCGGAAGCACGTCAACCCGTTTGGAAAGCATCACTTCGATCTTGAACGGATGCGCCAGTCTGATGGTGGTCCAAGATGGCGCGCCGTTGATCAAGTGCGGTTGCGTGCAATGAAGCCGCGAGAATCGGGACGCCGAACCCGGGGACCTCAATGTCATAGCGAAGCAGAATCTACGCAGATTGAGGTGCACGCCGCCACGCCCGAACCGGGAAGCGTGGTCCTGCTCGGGACCGTCCTACTGACGTTCTTGTGGCGTCTCCGGCGAAGGCTGACTAACCCGCGCCGCGCCGCGCCGCGCCGCGCCTACTCTACCCACTAGCACACGCACGCTACCCGATTTTGTCGGCAGCCGCTGCCCGCAGTCTGCGGATCACATCGCCACACCGTTGGGCACGACTGCAGCCAGCTCGCATCGCGTTACTCCGGGAACTTCCGCCGAATCGTAACCGCCCCCCAATCCAGCTCATCCACAGCCTGGAGGATTTTCAGTTGCAGATCCTTGTCGACGGCCGCCGTTCGCAAGTATGCGTGCGCCTCAGCTTGAGCCATTTTCAGGAGGGCACGCACGCAGGGCGAGCCCCGCTCGCCCCCGCCCCCACCCGGAACCAACGTGCCCGCCCTTGGTCACTCGTTCAGCTCAGTTCCCATTTGCACTCGGACTCCATTTCGCGTAGATTGAAAGCATGACGGTGGAAGCCATCAAGGAAGCGATCACGGTCCTTACCCCGGACGAGAAGACTCGTCTGGCCGGGTGGCTCCTCCAGCAGGACAGGGAGGAATGGGACCGGCAGATCGAGCAAGACTTTTCACCCGGAGGCCACGGAATGGCGCTGCTGGAGGAGGCGGAGGCTGATGTCCGAGAAGGGCGAGCGAAGCCGATGGACGAGTTTCTAGTAGAGGCCCGAGCTAGGCGCAAGCAGCCAAAGTCCTAACGTGAACCGGTTTCGATCCTCCGCCACACCGCGCTTTTGGAAACTCTTCGCAGAACTCCCGGCAGAAGTGCAAGACCTCGCAATCGAAAAGTACGAGGTTTTCAAGCGAGATCCTTATCATCCTTCGCTCGGCTTTCAGGCCAAAGGAAAGGTGTGGACGGTGGATATTGGGCGATCTTACCGTGCCATTGCATTCAGGACTGAAAACCAGCTCTCGTGGTTTTGGATCGGAAGCCATGAGGATTACAACAACGTCCTGAGGCGCGTCAAAAGGTAAGACTGGCGTTGACGCTTTCGTGGTCGTCGCGTACCACCCGCTGGAAGGGGTCGGCAGAAGCTTTGTGGAGTTAGGCGACCTAACGGCTTATTCTGGGAACTTCCGGCGGATCGTAACTGTCCAGTCCACCTCATCTAGAGGCTGGGAGGATCTTCAGCCCCTAATCATAGCCAAACATATTTGAAATTTCGAAAGCCAGGAGTCAGAAGCCAGGAGCCAGAAGTCAGAATCGCTCCCCGCGGATTGATTCCATCGGTTGTCTGATTAATGATCTTGTTCTAGAGGCAAGAGCACAAGGAGACGACCGATGGAAACCTTCTGCAAGCTGTTCGGCAGCCTGCCGGCTTTGGTATACCACTGTTTCGACCGCATCGTCATCCAGGGATATCTGCCCCTGTTGACCCGTCCCGAGCATGTCGTCCATTTCTTCCGCGACGTGCACGGCAACTACCCGATCACCAAGCAGGCTTTGGCCAAGCGGACGGAAGAGTACCAGCAGTGGGTCGAAGCTTTCGCTCGCAACCACCACATTCCCATCCAGTGGCCCGAAAAAGGCATCAAGAACGAAGACTATGTCCGACCCTACGCCCTGGCCATGGAACGTCGCAAGCGGTTCGGCGTCTACTTCATCTTCAAGAGCCTGGAACAAAACCCCACCTTCCGTTCATTGCTGCCCAAGTTCCCGACCGACGACCCGGATTATCGCATCCTCAGGAGGAAGTGGTCCCGCTATACGCACTACCACTTCTATATCCGGGACGAAGTGCTCGGTCCCATGCTGCTCTGTGTCGGCTCCTTCCTTCCCTTCCAGACGCGCTACTGGATCAACGGTCATCACTTCATCGAAGGGGAACTCCGGCGCCAAGCGGTCCGCTTCCGCAAGGACGATAATGCGTTCCTGTGGGTTTCAGACCCGCAAGCCCTGCAGGCGGCGGCTGATCGGCTCAGCCCCGAAATCATCCGCCAGCGCCTGGATTACTGGACGCCCGATTGTACTATTTAAGGAATAATTCTACTTTTTGGGGAATAAGCGGACACGCATTGTACGATTTAAAGAACAGAATCGGCATCCGTCGCTAAGTTCTACGAATTAAAGAGAAACGACAGCGGGTTCAAGGCAGTGGTTCCACCAGAGAAACTCCAGCTGCACGCGATGCCTTCCGCAGATCATCGTCTAACGTGGCGAGGGGCAGGCTCTCCCGGATCGCCAGTTCAAGGTAGGCGGCATCATAGGCGGTGAGGCCATATTGCTGGGCCAACGCAAATACTCGACCGAAAGCATTTTCGCTGCTTTTGGGATCAATGTGGATGGGCAGGGCGCGCAGATCCTGGAAAAACCTAGCCGCCTTCTCGCGGCTGATGCGCCCCCGGCGAATGGCGACCAAGAGCGCATTGGCTACCTCGACGGGCCAGTGGGCAGGGACAACAGCTTCGTCGTCCGTCCTTAACTTGGCCAGCAAAGCATCCGTCCTTGGTGTCGCTTCGTCCTCGAAGCACCAAGTCAAGGTTACAGAGGCGTCCGCCACCAGTCGGGCCATCAGTATTTGTGCCCTTCGTGGATCAGGTCCTTGATCTTGAGCCCTTCAAGCCGGACTCCTTTGCGCAACTCCAGAATGTCGGCGACCGCCTCCGGGGGAGACTTGGTCGCGGGACCAAGATCGAAGGGAACGCACTCTTTTTGCGCGAGGGTTTCCAGAGCTCGTTCGATGACTTCTTCGGGCGAGCGATAAGGACCGCGCGCGAGCTGCTCTTGCAGCAACTCCTCGCTGTGAGGCGTCAGGCGAATTGTCGTGCTCATAGAAGTAGTATACGCGCGCCGGCGAGAATCACACAACATGAAGGACGTTATTTGGGTCAGCTTAAACTTGGGCTTTCGGGGAGGGGATTCGAGGCAGTCACCACGTCTACTCAAGACTGGAGGGAAGGAAATCCTCACTCTCCAGCCCGACATCTTGAGTCGAATCCGAATCACTAAGTGCAATCACTTGGCCGCTCTGACCTGTCGGCCCTTCGAGTCACGGTCAAGCTATTCACCCTCAGCGTCGACGATCCCAGCTTATCATTTACCGCCTCCGCCAGGTTCTGCCGCCACTCAGCACCAGTGGCGATGCTACTTTATCGACAAACACCTTTGGCTCATAGGGCAGGTTTTGCGGAAGCCATTGTTGGACTATCGGCTGGAAGTAATTTTGGACCCATGCGGCAACTCGGTCTCGCCTCGGATAGCTTATGAAAACGTCCTGGGTGTAATCACTCATCGCTCGACGGTTAGTGTAGCACTGCGCTTTCCTCGATCCTCACCGTAATTTGTCCTGCGACAGCAGACCGGTGTGGGTCGGTCGATGCCGAAAGGGTACGGCAGCGAGAGTTCGGTCAGAAAGGCGAAGATGTGGGAGGACTACGTTCAAGTGTGCCTGCGGGAGGTGATCCCAGGGCGGGGGCAGATTGACTAGAAGACGTATCTGACCGAACTCTCCAAGCTACCCGCAGGCGCTCCACTGATGCTGGAACATTGCCAGACCTTCGAGGAGTATGATGAGGGGTGGAGATTCGTTCAAGGTGTTGCGCGGGGGCTCGGACTTGCCTTCGGTGCGGAAGGCACCTGAGATTCCCGGCTCATGCCGCGCAGGAATCATCGTCATCCACTTGAGCAACTGGGCACTCAAAGCACGGAGAATCAACGTCGCCGCGATTCTGGGCTTTTTTTGTCTTGGCGAACCCCTCCCCCCGCACAGCGAAACGCTCCCAGGATGCCCCTGCAAGCGCGGTTTGAAGACGGCGCAGAATTCCGTTGGCTGACTAAGAAGGTCCTCGAATCGCGTTTCGGAGCCGGTGAAGATCAGGGTTACGAGTTCATCCCGCAATTGCCGGTCACTCATCGGCGCGCCATCCTCGTCCTTGGCCTGAATCAGCGCCGAGAGGAGATCGTCACCCAAGTGGCCGGTCTCTCTGGCGCTTTCGTACCTCTGGTACCTCCTGGCCCTGCACCCCGAGGCCCAAGCGAAATTGGCGGACGAGCTGGACGAGGTGCTGGCGGGCCGGCCACCCGCCCTCGAAGATCTGCCCAGGCTGGTTTACACGGAGAAGATCATCAAAGAGGCGCTCCGCTTGTACCCGCCTGTCTGGGCCTTCGTTCGCCAGGCCGTGCGGCCGGTGGAGTTGGAGGTTACACTCTGCCTGCCGGAACCACCGTGGTAGTGAGCCAGTGGATTACGTATCGAGACCGCCGCTTCTTTGACCAGCCCCTCGAGTTTCGCCCTGAGCGTTGGACGGAAGAATTTGAAAAGCAACTGCCGAAGTTCGCTTCCTTCCCCTTCGGTGGCGGCCAGCGGACGTGCATTGGCGCCTCCTTTGCGAAGATGGAAATGACGCTCCTCGTGGCCGCAATGGCGCAGAAGGTTGCGGCATCGCCGGCCCCGGGATTCAAGCTCGAGCTTTTGCCCAGCATCACCCTGCAGCCGAAGCGGGGTGTTTCCGTAGCCCTGACTCGAGAGGGGGCGCGCGGTTTAGTTGCCAAACAGTCCGGCCTAGAGACCCCCCGCCACACGGTAAGCGCGTTGAGATGACATGAGGGCTTGCTGCGTGCCTCTGTGGTTACCGTGCTTGGGCCGGCGATCGTTCGCTTCCGTTGAGGCGTTCCTGCCCATAAACATGTGTTTTGCGGGGAACGCCATTATCTCGAGCCTAGGGAGGCAGAATCACAGGCTTATCTGATGGCAGGAGGATTTTTGGGCAAGTGCAAGAGGTGATAGTGTACAGTACCCGGTCTGGGTGGAGAACCAAATTGAGAGATTCCACGGCAATCCCTGACCGGATGGAGGTACTGAGAACATGAAAATGGATAGGCGGCTTCACGTTGTCGCCACACTTGTTATCGCGTTGACGGTGGCTGCTCCACTCGCTGCCCAAGATCGCCAGGCCGTTGATGAGCAGCGCCGCAAGGCCCAGGAGCTCCGGGATTACATCAAGGCGAACTACACGAAGAATGAATACATGGCGCCGGTGCGGGACGGCATCCACCTCTTCGTTGCCGTTTACGCCCCCAAAGACCATTCGAGGCAATACCCCATCTGGATGCAACGTACGCCGTATTCCGTGGCTCCCTACGGCGTCGACAACTACCGCGGCTCTCTCGGTCCCTCCGAGTTTTTTGCCCGCGAAGGTTATATTTTCGCCTATTGTGACGTGCGCGGTCGCGGCAAATCCGAAGGCAAGTTCGAGCACGTCCGTCCGTACATTCCCAATAAGACCGGGAACCAAGTCGACGAAGCGAGCGACACCTACGATACGATCGAGTTCCTTTTGAAAACAGTCCCGAACCACAACGGCCGAGTCGGAATCTCCGGCACCTCCTACCCTGGCTTCTACGCCACGATGGCGGCCTTGAGCGGGCATCCGGCGCTGAAGGCAGTCTCTCCCCAGGCGCCGGTCACCGAATGGTTCATCGGCGACGACTTCCGGCACAACGGCACGTTGTTTCTCGCGCACGCCTTTGGTTTCTTTTCCGGCTTTGGACGCCCCCAGACGGGAGAAAACGAGGTTCCCGGCCCGCGCTTCGATTACGGCACCCCGGACGGGTACGATTTCTTCCTGCGCATGGGGCCGCTGGGCAATACCGACCGGAAGTTTTTCAAGGGCCAGATCGAATGGTGGAATGATCTCGTCTCCCACGACACGTACACCGATTTCTGGAAATCTCGGGACCCGCTCCCGTATTTGAAGAACGTCAAGGCCGCCGTCATGACGGTGGGCGGCTGGTTTGACGCCGAAGACGTTTACGGACCGCAGCACACCTACGATGCACTCCGCGAACAAGACCCCGGGATTGTGAACATTTTGGTCGAGGGTCCCTGGTCGCACGGGCAGTGGAACTACGACGCCGGCGAATTCCTTGGTGACGTGCACTTTAATCAGAAGACGGGTGATTTCTTCCGCGAGCACATCGAGTTTCCGTTTTTCCAGCACTTTCTGAAAGACAAAGGCGACGAGAAGCTTCCGGGGGCGTACGTCTTTGAAACTGGACGGAACGAGTGGCACAGGCTTGAAAGCTGGCCACCCAACGACGCCGTGAGGAAGACGTTCTATTTCGAGAGCGCCGGCAGGCTTTCATCCGAGCGCCCGTCCGCTTCCTCAGACGAATTCGACGAATACGTCAGCGACCCCGCCAAGCCGGTCCCCCACATTTCCTGGATCAGCACCCAGATGACGTATCCGTACATGACCGGGGACCAGCGTTTCGCCGCCTCCCGTACCGATGTGCTGGTCTACCAGACTGAGCCACTCCAGGAAGAGGTGACTTTTGCAGGTCCGCTGACTGCCTCGCTATACGTTTCCACCACGGGCACGGACTCCGACTGGGTGGTCAAACTCATCGATGTTTATCCCGGAAACTACCCGGATCCTGACCCGAACCCGACCGGTGTGAGGATGGGTGGATACGAACAACTAGTCCGCGGCGAGCCCTTTCGAGGTAAATTCCGGAAGAGTTTCGAGACGCCGGTACCGTTCGAGCCGGGCAAGCCGGACAAGGTGGAATTCCAGCTTCCGGCCATTTATCACACCTTCGGCCGGGGCCACCGTATCATGGTGCAGGTGCAAAGCTCCTGGTTCCCGCTGGTGGACCGTAATCCGCAGAAGTTCATGAAAATCGATGAGGCGCAGGCGTCCGACTTCCAGAAGGCGACCCAAAGGGTGTACCGGTCAGCGAAGCTGCCATCGGGCATCACCGTAAGGTGTCTTGCACCCAGCAACGGTTTCATCGGGAGATTGAATGCACCTTCTTCAGTGACGGCCGGCCGAAATCCGGCAGAACACTTCCACGCTGGCCCGATGATCTTGTCGTCGCAAGGCTCAGGTCACGGAGGCAGCCCATGAGATTCATCACCTACCGTCCGAAGAGCGAGCACGCGCCGAGTTTTGATCATGTTGGAGCCCTCACTTCGGACGGCGAGCGAATCGCCGATCTGACGGCGGACTTCGGCAGCCTGCTAGCGCTCATCGACCGGGGTGACGAGGGACTGGCCCTTGCGCGTAAGCGCGTCGCCGAGGCGAAGGAAACCGTCGCACTCGCGAACGTAGCGCTCCGGGCGCCACTGCCGGAGCCGCGCCAAATCCGCGACTTCATGACCTTCGAGCTCCACTACCGGCAGGCGATCGCTGCTGCGATACGCATGCGAGTCGGCCCGCTCGCGCCCCTGGCTCGCGCTCCCGGGATGACGAAAGTGCCGCGCGTCTGGTACGAGCAGCCTATCTACTACAAGTGCAACCGCTTCTCGGTCGTCGGTCCCGAGGCGGACGTGATTTGGCCACGCGGCGCCGAGTTGATGGACTACGAGTGCGAGCTTGCCGCCGTCATCGGCAAGACCGGTAAGGACATCCGGCGCGAGCGTGCGCTGGAGCACATCTTCGGCTTCACGATCTACAACGACATGACGGCGCGGGATCTGCAGCTTCGAGAGATGCAGGCCCGGCTCGGCCCGGCCAAAGGGAAGGACTTCGACACCGGCAACGTCTTCGGGCCCTGGGTCGTGACTCGCGACGAGATCGATCCCTACGACCTGACCTTGATCGCGCGCGTGAACGGCCAGGAGCGTGGGCGCGGCTACTCGCGGGATATGCACCACCGCTGGGAGGACGCCATCGCGCATGTGTCGCGCAGCGAGACTCTCCACGCCGGCGAGATTTTGGGCTCGGGCACCGTGGGCAACGGGTGCGGTCTCCCGCATCTGCGCTTCCTCGATCCGGGCTCTGTTGTCGAGCTCGAGATCACCGGCATCGGCAAGCTGCGCAGCCGTTTGGTCAAACCATGAGCGGTCCGACGATGACGCCAGAGCTGCGCGAGATCGGCGCAGGCCTTTTCGCCTACGTGCAGCACGGGAGCTGGGGCTACAGCAATGCTGGGCTCATCACGAGCGCCGGTGCTTCGCTGCTCGTGGATACGCTGTACGATCTTGCGCTCACGCGGTCGATGCTCAATGAGATGCGTCGGGCAACGCCACTTTCCTCCACGCCCGATGTGGTCGTCAATACACACGCAGACGGCGACCACTGCTGGGGAAACCAACTTGTCCGCGGCGCCCGGATCGTCAGTTCGCGGGCCGCGGCCCTCGAAATGCATGAGGTTTCTCCGAAGCTCATGGCGACCCTTGTTGGGAGTGCCCGCACGCTCTCTCGTCTCGGACCGGCCCGACGGTTTCTCGCGGCTCTGTCCCGGATTCGGGTGCCCCGCCTGCCAGCGCTCGCGGAGGCTGCGGAGTTCGTGGTCGAGTGTTTCGGGTCATTCCACTTCCGAGGTATCGAGCTGACACTGCCGACCGAGACCTTCGACGGACGCTTTACGCTCCACGTTGGTGACAAGACCGTCGAGCTTGTCGAGGTCGGTCCCGCGCACACGAAGGGTGATGTTTTCGTGCACGTCCTATCCGAACGTGTCGTTTTTTCCGGCGACATCGTGTTCGCTGGCAGCCACCCGATCATGTGGCAGGGGCCCGTCAAAAACTGGATACGCGCCTGCGATCGACTTCTGGCGCTCGACGTGGAGGTGGTCGTGCCCGGGCACGGTCCCCTTACGGACATCCGCGGTCTCCGCGTCACGAAGGATTATTGGGAACGCTTGGTGGCCCTTACGGACCGCGGCCGCCGCGCCGGCGCATCGACCGAGGAGATCGCGCGGCAGGCACTGCAGGAGGACTTCGGCGGCTGGTCTGAGTCACACGGGTGCAATTAAAAGTGCGAGTCACTTTACGCTGCCTTCTGATGCACGCTACTCCAGTAATCGTCCCAATCTCGGTTCGCTCGCACCACGCGTAGAG
>Ga0335081_10017646_pt1 | contig 11552 bp, 11 predicted proteins | sample Lox_Sample_35_FD_206713 | JGI IMG/M metagenome (GOLD analysis project Ga0335081, IMG submission 206713) | Soil microbial communities from Loxahatchee National Wildlife Refuge, Florida, United States - Lox_Sample_3.5 | ecosystem: Environmental > Terrestrial > Soil > Wetlands | place: USA... | reverse complement strand
GATGGCGACGGAGGCATCTGCTACCCGTACTATCCGAGCCGTGAGCACTATCTGAAACCTGCCCAGAGCAAGGCTGATTTTATCGACTGCGTTTGCCTTGACGGCTGGACCTGCGACTTTCTTGCGGCACGGCGGGATGGCTTTCAAGGTGGATTCAATAGCCGGTTGGGCGTCGGTCCGATCGAGACAGTGGGAAATCTCGGCACTGTAGCCGGCCATAAAGAGATGCTGGATACGACGGCGATGCATTTCGACCAGGGACATGCGTTGAATGGCTTTGGTTGGGTGACGGCTATCTGGGAGGTATCGATAGGCCATGACGAGGACCTGACCTGGTGGCTTCAGGCCGTCCGGGAAAGATGGCCGGACACCAAGGCGATCACGGAAGGAGAATTCGGGCTGGAGTGGCGCAAGCATACTCCCGATAATGCGGATCTCAATTACCGTTTCGATGCCAGGGGGACCGGTGCTCCGGGCTCCGAAAAAGAACTGGAAATCAAGTGGTTCATGAACCGCGAGTTCCGGCTGGCGTTGATCCGTGACTGGGCGAAGGACTCGCCACCCCTGGTGCTCGATTTCACCCGCTACGATTTGAAGGCGGCCGAGCCGCAAGGACTTGAGCGCGAGTGGAGCCTGATGAATGTGCTGAATCAGAAAGGCACCCGGCGCCAGGATACCCCCACGCCGCTCGAGAACTTGAGCTCCGAAGATCAGCACCGCATCTATGCGCGATATCCGGAGTTGTCGGCCCGAAGACCGCCGCCAGCTCAATCTCGATCCGTTCCCTTGCCGTCCTGACGTAGGCTGGCTCGATCTCGACCCTGATGACGTTCCGGCCGCAGCGGGCAGGGAATCAGCCTTTGGCCTTTGATGGAGGCTGGTAGAGAGCCGCCGGGGAAAGCGGCGGATTCCGCTTACTTGGAAACGCTGTTTCCCAAGATCCACACGCGCTGGTCTGAGTTGCGAGGCATTCGCACCATCCGTTGGACGCCTTGCCGAGGCTTATCAGGCGCCCCACGATTGGCGGCTCGTCGTGAAGACCGGCCAGGCTGCCGAGAGGGCGGGGGTTCTCACGGGTCCCTTCCTGGCGTTTGAGGGAGAAGCCTACCTCCGGGAGCGGAAGCTGGCGGAGGCGGCGGCCGACATGGAAAGATCGAGCCAACTGCACCCGACTGACATCGACAACCTCTACAATCTGGGTACGGTTTACCTCACAGCCTGAAAGCTGCGGTCAGCCCTATTCGGATGCCTTCATCGAGCCCGTCGGGGTACGAAATCATCATGTTGTATCGATCTGCTTCACCATTGAACCTCATCGCATCCGCTCTGTATGTCTCTACGCGATTCCTGTAATTACCCAGAACTCGGCTGAAAATCTCCCGCTTGGATTTGAGGGATTCGACTTCCTCATCGCTAGGCCAACCGGACCCCTCGCGATTCGCGGAAGAGATGCGCTGATTCAGTTCATTGACCTGGCCATCCAACTCCTCACGGTCGCGCTCAATGCTGTCTTTCATCTTGTCGAGTTCGGATTTCTCGCCGTGGAGCCTCGCTGATTCTCGGTTAAGCCAGGCCTTAAGACTTGCTTTCTCACCATCGCTGGCATATTCCCCTACGAATGCACCCTCTTCCAGGAGCCGCTGCCATATTCTCTGGAACGCGGGCCCGTGCTTGGTCGTAATGTCCCCTTTGGTGAAGAGATATTGATGAACCATTTCGTGGCAGAGCGTTCTTCGTAACTGACCCGGATACCCGCGCACCACGGGGTTGATCAGGATGAATTGAGTACCGTCGCGGAGGGCGGCCAACCCATCGAGCCGGACGTTTTCAGCCATAAGCGGCTCGACCTCCGCCAGCCTCGCCTCCCAGAGAACTGGCATCGAGGGAAGTTCGTTGCCGAAGTGGCGTTCATTGATCTCCTGGTACTCCGCGTTCAATGCGGGATCACCCGGCAAATCTGCGTCCTGCGTGATTATCTCGTCCTCCCTGACCTCCGCAGGGGTTCTCGCTGTTGCAGAAGTGGCTGGGCCTGCTTCTTCGGTGCCGATCAGCGGACCTGCGGGAGGCAATTGACGCGGTCTATCGTTGCCAGAGCCCGCATGCAAAGGAAGGGCGATCAGCAAGCAGATGCCAATCAGCGCGAGCTTATAATCACGGAAACGTTGGGCCACCGGGGTCACTGGCTTCGTCCCCGAGATCGGATTCGAACGCTCACGGACTGGGCGGTAGGTTAGCCTTGTCCCCAGCGCCCGCAGCCAACATTCGAGCGGGGAGCGCAAAATAATCACATTGACAACGCGTTTCATCGTACGTTTCCGCTTTCGGGCGAAAATCGGGGTCCACACGTTATATCGGCATGCCTCTGCCGGCCCGTTAGCGAAACTCGCCGCCGGACTCCTCAGGCAATCGGGGAGTCTGATCTGGCACAATGTAATACGACCGGATTTTCTTCCGGTCGTGTTGCTGCCCTCAGATTGCGGAATCGGGAAAACTCGTGAAACCCTAATCTACCATAGCTCCTCATCTGTGCGCTCACCAATCGGGTGGAACCTGTTTGGCTATTGCCGGGCCGAGGTTTGCTTCCATCTGATGCCTGCTTTCTTCGGGTTTCCGTGACGCTCCTCGTCCGCAGACCGAGGTAACGGTACCGTGGCGTTATGGACTGTATTAAGCGCATGACGCATATTGAATAGTAGGCTACTCCGCACGTGACCCCGCTGCTCCCAGGGGTGACAGTTGGTGGGCTGGGAGCCGGGACCCGCAGGAGAAGGGAGCGCCCAGCCTTCGGCCTCTCCGGAGATTCTGCCATGAGGGACCTCCAGCGACAGGGTTGTCGGAAAGTAGAACGCGCCGGTGATGTGCGCTCTCTTTCTTTTGGTGGCAGGCCCAGCTTTGCCTGGCATGCGCACGAGCAGCAAGTCTGGGAGCAGGAGAGGACTACCTTTCGCGAGGTTTGAGATGCCCTATGTGAGCAGAAGGAAGACAAGGCGGCGCCGCCGGCGTTGTTTTGCCGGACTCGCCGTCGCCGTGGGCGCGATGGCTTATGCGGTACTCTTACTGTACTTGGATCATGTCTCTGTTCAAGACGTCCCCGGTCAGGTCGTCCTGGAAAACATATCCCCGATAGCCTCCCATCGCCCCAATCAAGGCCTGACCCGCGAAGTCTACCCCTATTCGATAATCCGTGGGGGAGCGCACAGCCCGGAGGAACTTCGTGCGGCAGAGGAAGACCCCGTGGTCCGCAGCCACTACGCTGGGTTCGACATTTCAAAGTTCAAGCTGGTCAGCCTGGACCAGGAGAAGATGGCTTATGTTTCCTACCGTCTGGGGGATCAGGTGTACTGGACTGACCGCAAGTTGAGGCTAAAGATCAACGAAGTGCTGCTGACGGACGGGGTCATCCTCGCTCGCGCCCGCTGCGGGAACCAGATATCCGACACACCGAGGACGCCGGTGTCGGCGGACCAGCCGTCCCTCTCGATGCAGGAGATCCCCACGATTGAGCCGTATTTTCCGAAGGGTGAGGTAGCGGAAATCATTCTTTCCAAACCCGTGATTCCCGCGGTGGCGAAGTTGGTCCCCTCCTCTCCGCCCCCGTTATACTACGTCCATCCTTTCATCTACGTTTACCCTCTGCCGAAACGCGCGACCCCCAAAAGGACCACCCACCCCGGACCGCATCGGCCACGACCGCATCCGCACCCTCCGGGACCACCGACACCGCCGGTGGTAACCCCCGAGCCGCCGAGCATGTGGCTATTCGCCGCTTGCTTGGCGGTGCTAGCATTCAAACTAAGGAAGCTGATATAGGAGAGGCGACGAGATGGCCAAGACCAGAGTGTAGACAATCGCGATTCATAATCAGCCCGGCACCGTCGCGGCGATCACGAAAGCACTGGGCGCGTGAAGGTAAATACTGGCACTTTTAGGAACGGCCCGAGGGGCAGCCGGTACGGTCCACCTTGTGGTCGAAGATGCTGGGCAAAGGCGGTGAAGGCAAAGCCGCAAGGCCCGCATGGGGGCCATGCTTAGGCCGGCGAGGTCATCGAGATTCCGGCCAAGACGGTGGTGAACTTCCGTCTGGCGAAGGTGTGTTCAAGGACCCGGTGGTGCCCCCCAAAAAGAAATAGCTCCCATCGAGGCCGACTTTCCTCAAGGAACCGAAGTCGTAGAAGCCCGGTCTTCCGGCCGCAACACGGGTGTCAATATGGCGAGCGACATTCGCGCAATAGAACCCCCGAGGCAACCGGTAGTACCGGTGTTTTGGGGTGTTGCAATCGGTCGCGAACGGGAGTATGAAGGGAATGTGCTAACAGGAAAGGAGGTGTGGCTGACTCCACCTGGAAAAACGCATACGAAGGTCGAATGACCACACCGCTCTTGCGGTGCGCACCGTGGGCAACGTCCCAGCGGACGCTGTCACGGCGTCTACGACGAACACGTGAGGCGGGGAGCCCGAGGCGGTTCCCCGCTCTCGTTTCTGGCCCGAGAATCCCAGACCCTCGTCTCGACCGTGTGACCCTCGTGTCCCCCGCCCAGCGGCTCGACACCGCCAGAGCGCACGAGAGCAGACGCCACAGCGAGGCTTGCTCTCCAAGAAAGGGCGCGGCTCGGAACCGTCATGCATTCACCTTCGACTCTCCCCGGAGCTTCTTGATCCGCGCCAGTATCTCGGGTTTGGTCAGCAGTCCTTTTCGGTGAGCAACTCGACCAGAGCGTAAAGCGTGAGCATGTTGGAGTAGCTCAGCTGCTCGAACGTTGTCGTCACCCGTTTGGCCGGCTTGTCCACAGTCACTCTCCCTGACGCACAGTTGCGCCGGCAGCCCGGCGCTCTGCCAGGGCGCCTTCGCGGTTGAAGACCCGAATCTCGGCACGATCCGCCCCCCGCGCCGCCCATGCGGCGTAGCTTATGGCGTGTTCGAGGTCCCGATACCAGAGGCCGAACGGTGCGAATCGGCTGGGCTTCAGCAGCCAGTCGCCTCGGGAACGGGGATGCGGCCTGGCTTGGTCGTGTGGCTGCGCCTGAGGTTCCGGGATGGGTTTTCATCCGGCGTTGGCGAGGGTTCCGATGAGCTCAGACACGAAGAAAATTCTGGCCGTAGGGGCACATCCTGACGACGTGGAGATTATGTGCGCTGGAACGCTCTTCCTCCTGGGCGATCTCGAGTACGAAATTCATGTGGCCACGATGAGCCTGGGCGATTGCGGCTCCGTGGAGCATGCCGCACAGGAGGTTCGACGTATTCGGCGCGCTGAAGCCGAGGATGCCTGCCGCATCCTTAACGCCACGTATCATTACGTCGGGTTCAGCGACCTTGCCATATTTAACAATGATGAGACGAACCGGCGCACGACAGCCCTTATGCGCGACGTCGATCCCGAGATGGTTTTCACTCATCCCCCACAGGACTATATGACCGACCACGAGACCACCAGCCTGTTGGTGCGGAATGCGTGTTTTGTCGCTCCGGCGCCGAACTACGATACTCTGAGCTATACACCCACCGTTCGCAGCTCGGCGATTCCGTATCTGTTCTACACGCATCCCATGGAAGGAACTGACATCTTCGGTAACCCTGTGGAACCGCAGTTCTACGTCGACATCAGCACTTCAATGGAAAAGAAGCTCGAAATGCTCTCCCGGCACAAAAGCCAGCGCGAATGGTTGAGAGCGCATCATGGGATTGATGAATACCTCGAGTGCGTTCGTTCCTGGAACGAGCAGTTGGCCCAGAAAGCGGTGGCGATTTCGTGTCGTCCCCTGCAATACGCCGAGGGCTTCCGCCAGCATCGCGGCCATTCCTATCCTGGCAAAAACATTCTGGCGGAACTTCTCAGGGGAAAAGTCATACCGGATCTGGCACGGTAAGCAACTCGTAAAGCGAGGGCACCGCGGACCTGCTTCCCAAGATCCGCGGTACCTTCTTGCCTTAACTCTAGCGTAGCTATCTAGCACCCTACGGCCAAGCCGCCGATATTGCACCCTCCCGGCAACACCCCGGGGGGGAACCAAAGACCGAAGCCCAAAAGGCGCTGACCTACAAAGCAGGTCAGGGCTACCCTTGCTTGATCGCGCTACACGGTTTTATTAAAAAGGCGCGGCGAACGCCCGTTGACGATTTGCCCCTGGCCCGGAAGCGCCAGAAGGAGTTGAACCAATGACCAGGAAACACATGGGTTCAAGCATCGATGATTTCCTCAAGGAGGAAGGGATTTTCGCGGAGGCGCAGGCTCAGGCCGTCAAGGAAGTTGTAGCGTGGCAGCTTGCCCAGGCCATGAAGAAAAAGAAAATTCCCAAGTCACGCATGGCGGCGCTGCTCAAAACCAGCCGGACGCAGGTGGATCGCCTGCTCGACCCCGAAAAACGCGCCGGCGCCATGGTGGGGCGCCGGGTCGTGATCGAATTGGTATAGCCGAAGTTGCAGGCAGGATAGCGCCGACACGCGCGGTCCTTGCGTCGTGCGATTCCTCTCGCATTGGACAAATCCCCAATGAATACCGGACGGTCACTCAACACGCCGTCCAGCGCGAGCGCGAGCTCTTGACGGGCTCCTGCCTCCTCACGGGCGCGTGCGAAGGGCGCTTCGGCGGATCCCCGTGAGCGGCCAAGTCGATTGTTGATCCCTCCCACCCGTCAGCGTCCCAGGCCAGCGGGTCCGTGCCGCTTGACAACTCATCATGGCGGGGAGGTAGCCCAAGGTAGGCGTCGCGACCGTCGGCGCCAGGAGGTGAAACGTGCCAGGTGCCGTTTCGTATCCAGTTCAGCATTGGAAATGCAAGCGATCAGCGCAATAAGGCTTGGAAACCCGCCTGGGCGAAGTGCTGATCGTGGGTGAGGACGGCCTCAATCCCCTCGGCTTCCATAATCAAGAAGCTGGCGCAGTCGGTAAGACTCCAGTCCTTGTCGATCCTCTCCTCGTACCGGGCCAGCGCCCTTTGGAACTGATCGCTCGTCTGCGGTACCACCGTCACGCTCGGGCTGCTGCGCAGGGTCTTGACTGCTTTCGATGCGGCCACGCGAAGGCGAGGTCCACCGTCGCTAAACCCGTTCTACAGTTCCACAAGGACCATCTCGCTAGTGACAATCTGATCCTCTGCGCAACTCTGAGCGGTAGCCACAGCCCTGCCGTGAAGTTCGTCGCGCGGATTAAGAAGGGCAATCCAGTAATTGGTGTCCGCGAATACACGCATCATGGCTACGCTTTGGAAGTCCCGTAGAGGTAGTGGTCGAGATTTTTCGCCAGGTCCGACGGGACACGCTCCCACTCCTCGTCCGGAACCTCTTGGGCGATGGCCTCAAAGGCTTGCTCAAGGGATCACCTGGGCGCAGCGGGCCTCAGCACGGCCAGCGGACGCGCATCGTGCTCGATGACACTTCGTCGCCGGCGCGTATACGATCTAACAACGCGGCAAAATTGCTTGCGGCCTCCGCGGCTGAGACGTGGATCACACGGTTTCCCATGAGTTCATTATACAAAGGTCAGGCCGTGCGTCACTTGCGACTTGAACGCCGAGCGCAGCTTGTCGGCGGGAGCGGCATTGCGCTCCGTCCACTCGCGCACTTCCTCGGCCTCGCGCGCTTCCGCGACTGCCTTCGCGCTCAGGCGGATGCGCCGGCCTGACGGATCGACTTCCAGCACGATGACCTCGACGTCCGCCCCCACCGGAAAGGCTCGCTTGACATCGCCTTCCTTGGCGATGCCGGTTTCGCTCAAGGGGATGACACCGGTACGCCCGGGGGCGAGGTACACGAACACGCCGAATTCCTCGTGTCGCTCCACCTTTCCCGTCAGGCGCGCGCCCGGGAACGATGCCGGGCTTCCCGTGGCCGCCGCGGCGTCACTCGGGAACAACGCGGGATGATTCAATACGGTATAATAGACGCGGACCGATCACGGGTGAGGTGGTTATGAGTTTCGTGGGAGTGGTCTCAAAGGGAACGGTGGTTCTCCCGCCGGACGCTAACTTGCCGGACGGCACGGAAGTGCGTATTGAGCCGCTACCTGCCAAGCCCTTGTCGGAACGCCTGAGCGACGTTGTTGGCATCGTGCACGGAGGCCCTTCGGACCTGGCGGAGAATCACGACCACTACCTTTACGGGACGCCCAAGACGTGAAGGCTATCTTTGCCGACTCCTTTTATTTTATCGCCCTTTTGCGATTTGACGACAGTGCTCACACCCGAGCACTAGCCGCCTCCGAAAATCGCACCGAGCGCCTTATTACCACGGCCTGGGTTCTTGCCGAGGTAGCTGATGCGCTCGCGGTGCCGGGGATGCGTGAAGGCTCCCCGCGTCTGCTCGCCGCGCTGCGGGCTGATCCTGCCTGTACCCTTGTTCCGCCCAGCCAAGATCTTTTCGACGCGGGAGTGGAACTCTACGTCCGGCGCCCGGACAAGGCTTGGTCACTCACCGATTGCATTTCGTTCGTCGTCATGCGGGAACAGGGCATCACTGAAGCTCTGACGGGCGACCGCCACTTTGAGCAAGCCGGATTTATCGCCCTCCTCAAGTGACCCCAATAGTGTCACTTCTCTCGCGACTTGAGCGCCGAGCGCAGCTTCGCGGCGAGTATCCCGGAGCCCTCGGCGGCGGGAGCGTTGCGTTCCGTCCACTCGCGCACTTCCTCGGCCTCGCGTGCTTCCAGGACTGCTTTCGCACTCAGGCGGATGCGCCGGCCTGACGGATCGACTTCCAGCACGATCACCTCGACGTCCGCCCCCACCGGAAAGGCTCGCTTGACATCGCCTTCCTTCGCGATGCCGGTTTCGCTCAAGGGGATGACACCGGTACGCCCGGGGGCGAGGAAGATGAACACGCCAAAGTCCTCGTGTCGCTCCACCTTTCCCGTCAGGCGCGCGCCCGGAACGATGCCGGGCCGGGCTCCCGTGGCCGCCTCGGCCCGCGCCCAGGCTTCCTCGATCATCGCCACCCCAATTCGTTTCTGCTCGGGCTCGATGGTGAGAATCTCGAAGGTGCCCGTCATTCCTGCAGCGACCTGACCCGCCCAGCCTTTCGGTCCTCCGGTCGGCATGAACGTGGAGGCATGGGCCAACGCCTCGACGCCCGGCTCGAGCTCCACGAACGCGCCGAATTGCGCCACGCGCGTGACGCGGCCAGGCAGCCGTTGGCCTACTTTGTACACCTCGGGCACTCTGGACCAGGGATCGGCCGAGAGCTGCTTCAACCCGAGCGATATCTTCTGCTTGTCCTCGTCCACACGCAGGACTTTGACCGTGATCTCATCGCCCGCTTTGACGATCTCCGCCGGGTTCGACACGCGGGACCACGCCATCTCGGACACGTGGAGAAGCCCCTGGACACCGGCGCCCAGATCGATGAACGCGCCGAACTCGCGGACGGAGGTGACACGGCCGGCGATGACGGCGCCGGGGACGATCTTGTCGCGGAGCTTGGCGGCGTTCGCTCGCTGCTCGTCCTCGAGGAGCTCGCGCCGGGAGACGACGATGTTCGAGCCGCTTTCCTTGTACTCCATGATGCGGAATTGGTAGACATGCCCTTCGTGCGCCGACGCGTCTCGGCCGCGGAGGTCGATCTGGGAATTCGGACAGAAGGCGCGGCGCCGGCCGATGCGCACCTCGTAGCCGCCCTTGACCTGCCGTTCGACCTTCCCTTCCACCGGCAAGCCGCTTTCAAAGGCGACTTCGAACTGCTGATCGCTCGCGGCCGCTCCCGCCAGCCTGCGGGAGAGCGTCAGCCCACCTGACGTCGATACCACCATCGCCTGAATGCGATCGCCCAGCGCGACCTCGATCTTGCCGTCGGCGTTTTTCAGTTCGGCGACATTAATTACCGCCTCACCCTTGCGACCGACGTCGACTAATGCTACTTCCGGACCGATGGAGACGATCCTGCCTTCGACGAGTTCGCCTCGCTCGAGGCGCTTGGCCTGGGCCGAAGCCTCGAACATGGCGGCAAAGTCTTCTGACTGATCACTCACAGCACGCTCCTCGTCATGATTGCGCTTCGCCCGCCGGCACTCATTCCCTCGCGCATGCACGAACGAACACCCAGCGATTGTACCAACAGGATCGAATCATAAGAAGAGCGAACTCGGTCGGTCAGATTCCCGGAGGCTTGGCGCCCTTATGACGGCCCACTCGTGGAAGTCCAATCCCTGACTCCCCCGAACCCCTTGTGGGAAGTTGCCGTGCCTTGTTGTGATCACTTGGCCGGTATGTCGGAATTAACCGGAGATGTAACCTACGCGGTCCCGAAACAGGCCTCAAGAAAGTAGATTCCAACGTATTCACCTTGTGTTTACCAAACTGCGTGCGGATCCCGATTGTGGCCGTCCGAAGGGGGTACTCGGAAACTGCCGTCGCACCACTGGGAAGGCGCCAGCGCCCGCCTTGCAAATCCCTCGACCCCTTGACGCCCCTGCGAATAAGATACGTAGGCCGATCTTTCTAGTCGATCGAGTTTTTGGTAGGGACAGGTCACATCTCTGGTACAATTTCGTTTTTCGAAATCAGACGGAGGCGTAGTCTGAGATCGTGATGAGCTACAATTCGAAGATTCCCGACCCGAAGCAGGCGTGGTCCAAGATTCTCGACCGGTTGTACCACGAGGATCATATTCTCTATGCGCGCATGAACAATTTCTCGACCGTGCAGGCGTTTCTCGCTACCGCTCTGGCGTTCGCAACTTCCGCGACCACGACAGCCCGCAACATCAGCGTGATTGTGACTCTCTTTGGCTTGGCGCTTTCGCTATTCTACATATCGATCGGCTTCCGTGGTGTCCGCGTCATTCAATTTTGGCGAGCTTACTTGAGGCTATTGGAGTCGATTCCCGGCATGACTTCCATCGACTCACACCTGTTCGAGTTCTACCGGTTGGGCCATCGCCGCGGCCCGGAGGAAACGGAGTTGCCGCTAGCAGAGGGCTTGGCCATAAAAATCGACACTTCCTGGTGGGCGCGCAGGTCCGTGCATGACCAATTCCCGTGGTATCTCCCGGGTTTTTCGGGAACCATGTTTATCGCGGTCGGAACCCCGATTCTCACGACTTCCTTTTGGGTCCTCGTGCTGTACGCCTTGTTCTATCCGCACGCTGACATGAGATGGTTCGTACTCGGACTCGCCGGCGGTCTCATGCTCCTGTTTCTGCTCCATCTTCTTGGCGGACGCCTCGTTCCCGCTCCAATTCGCGAAGGGCGGACCCACCCCAACCCCGTCGGCGATCCTGAGTCGGATAGCAATCGCAACTAAATGTTCCAAGACAAACCGAGTCAAGGGTGAGCTACCCGCCCGGCTTCGCTACTCGTCGGCGACCACCCGTCCTGGTTCAAGCTCACTATCCGAACTACCGTGCCAGTTCCCGACTCAACCAGCCTATTGCTGCCAGCCACCGCCCAGAGCACTGTAAATCTGCACCAAGGAGAGCATCTCATTCAGCCTCGCCTGGGAAAGAGCCAGCTCGGCAGCCAGGTAATTCGTTTCGTTGGTCAGCACTTCGAGGTAAGCAGTCGCGCCGCCATCGTAGCGGACATGCGCCAGCCGCGAGGAGTCCTGGGCGGCGGCGGCCAGGA
>Ga0335081_10017645_pt1 | contig 11553 bp, 12 predicted proteins | sample Lox_Sample_35_FD_206713 | JGI IMG/M metagenome (GOLD analysis project Ga0335081, IMG submission 206713) | Soil microbial communities from Loxahatchee National Wildlife Refuge, Florida, United States - Lox_Sample_3.5 | ecosystem: Environmental > Terrestrial > Soil > Wetlands | place: USA... | reverse complement strand
TCGTGCTCGCAGACGTGGAACCACTTGCAGCAGGTGTTCCATCCCCATTCTTTGTCTAAGGTCATAAGCCATGTATCGTCGCGCTTGCGGAATTCCGCGAAGGTTTGTTCGCGAACTTCGGTGAGAAGATTGAGATAGTAGTCGAGGTCGTGTCCCTTGATTGCCTTGCGAGCAGGCTCGCCAAGGTTCATCGCGGCGCCCCACTTTTCCTTATAGGAGGCCGGCAACTCCTTGAGATCGTTGCCTTCGAAGGTGTTGATCTGATAAATCCGGTCGGTCGCTGCAAGGTGCATGAGCAACGAGCCGATCGTATTCGAATTGGCGTCGAACAGAAAGTCGAGATCCTTCTGCGACATTCCCTTGACCGACATCAGGACGACGTGGCGCGCATCCAGGTCATCATAGAGTCGAGCGTGCCGATCTGCGGCGTATAGCCCTTCTTCGGTCCGATGACGTTGATGTCGGAATCTTCCGAAACGGCAGCGGTCGGAACGAGCGTCAAAGGAGAAGCTCCGGCAAAGGCGGCGGTGGTCATCAGAAAGTTGCGGCTGCTGGGCGCGCATTCAGAAGGAAACATGGGAACTCCATTTCGTGAATATAGGACCGGCGAAACGCAGGGATGGTATCACAGGGCGAAACGCAGAGTCTGCGCGCTTTCGTGGTCGTCAGTTACTCCACATCGTGGCGTGTATAGTGAGTTCCGTGATGACCGATGCTGATGCCAGAGAATTCGCCAGCAAGTGGATTGCAGCCTGGAACCGACACAGTCTGGATGAGATCCTCGTGCACTACGACTCGGAAGTCGTTTTGACCTCTCCTGTTGCCGCGAAGATTCTGGGCGACGCTTCCGGAACGGTTCGGGGAAAAACAGCGCTGCGCGCTTATTTCGTGCGAGGGCTCGAAGCGTACCCAGAGCTTCACTTTGAACTTTTGGACGTGATGCGCGGCATGTCGAGTGTCGTTCTTTGCTACGTCAATCAGAAAGGCACGAAAACCGCTGAATTCATGGAACTCGGTGACAACGGAAAAATCACGCGCGTGGTTGCAAACTACAGCGTTTGAACCAGCGTGAAGCGAGTCCCCTTACTCGCTGGTGAAGTAGTCCACCGTCACCGGATTCTCGAACAACGAGTAGTCGCGGGTCACGACCGTGATGCCGCTCTCCGTTACGAAATAACGCTGGCGGTCGGCTTCGGCGTCGTATCCGATCGTGGTGCCTTCGGGGATGTGCACGTCGCGGTCGAGGATTGCTTTGCGGATGCGGCAGCGCCGGCCGACACTGACGTGCGAGAAGAGGATGCAATCGTCCACTTCCGAGTAGGAGTTTACGCGGACGTCGGGCGACAGCACAGAATTCTTCACCGTGCCGCCGGAAACGATGCAGCCGTTGGAGACAATGGAATCCAGCGCGGTGCCGGTGCGGCCGCTCTCGGCAAACACAAACTTCGCCGGCGGGTATTGCCGCTGGTGCGTGCGGATCGGCCATTCTTCGTCGTACAGGTTGAAGATGGGTGAGACCGATACGATATCCATGTTGGCTTCGTAATAGGCATCGAGGGTGCCCACGTCGCGCCAGTACAAGGCTTCTTTCTTGTTCTCGTCGACAAAGTCGTAGGCGTACACGCGGTAATCGTCGACCAGCTTGGGCAGAATGTCTTTGCCGAAGTCGTGGCTGGATTGTGGGTTCTCGGCATCCTTCAATAAAACGGGAATCAGGACGTCGGCGTTGAAAATGTAAACGCCCATCGATCCGCCCACTTTTTCCGGGTTCAGTGGTGAGCGCAGGCGCGTAATCTTGGGCTTCTCCTCGAAACCTCCGATGCGTCCGTCTTTGTCAACGTCTACCACGCCGAAGTGGCGAGTCTGGTCGGGATCGATCTGAATGGTCGCCAGCGTAATGTCGGCGGCCGAGTCCTGGTGCTGCTTCAGCATTTTCCCGTAATCCATCTTGTAGATATGATCGCCGCCGAGGATAAGAACGTATTTGGGCTGCTCCGATCCGATGGAATAGATGTTCTGATAAACGGCGTCGGCCGTGCCCTGATACCACTGGTCGCTAACCCGTCTCATCGGGGGCAGCACTTCGATGAACTCGCCGACTTCGCGCGCGAGGATGTTCCATCCCTCGCGAATGTGACGATTCAGCGAGAGCGCCTTGTACTGCGTGAGAATATAGATGCGTCGCAGGCCGGAATTCAGACAATTGGAGAGTGTGATGTCGACGATGCGATAGATGCCGCCGAACGTCACGGCGGGCTTGGCCCGGTCACGAGTCAGAGGATAGAGCCGCTCGCCGGCTCCGCCTGCGAGGAGAACCCCGAGAGTGTCTTTCATGTACTACCCCTAGATTCCGCCGCTCTGTCGCTCACCCCACCGGAATCTTCTCTTTCCACAGGGCAAGATGCGAAGAGAAAACAGTAGATGGTAGCACAGGTCTCAAAGGATGCTCTTGGGCGCAAAAAACTGGTTGGACCCGAAAAAGCACAGGGGAGCGAACGACTGCCGCTCCCCTTGTGAGACGAACCCAGAACCACGCGATGGCGCGGTTACGGATTCAAGGTCTTGATCTGGAATTTCTCCAGGTCAATCCACCGCATGCTCAGCAGCGACCAGAAGTCCTGGGCATACTGCGAGAGCACATAGTCATAGGGCAGCCAGCCGTAGCCAGCGTCTCCCCATGCCGCGCCCCAAGAGTTGCGGATCATCAGAGCGCCGGTTGTTGTCTTCTTCGAAACCAAGTTGGTGATCTTCAGGTTGTCGTCGTAGCCGACCGCGACGATGGCATGTCCGGCGAATGCCTGCTCTCCGGGCGCCGGGAAGGGGAATGATCCTTTCACGTCCCCATGAGCGTAGGACGGGAACACCCAGAAGCCGAACATGGCAGGAATATTGTAGGAGAGGTACGTCTTGACGCTGTTCAGGATACTCGCTGGCGCGACGGGCGTGCCAAACGGATCGTGGCAGAAGTAGTTGATGCTCTCGAAATCATCTGCCATCTCATAGATGAAGGCGGTGGGCTCTTCATCAAACGTCTTCTGATTGTCGATTCCCGGCTGTTGACGGTCGGTGTAGGGCCAATAAGTCTCCGGCGGAACGCCAAACGTCGCCAGCGCCGCCATGGTCGTACGCAGGTAGGCACCGGTGTCGCCGACTACGCCCAGCAGGTCACGCGTCGTCTTGTAGACGAACAAACGCGAGCCATCGATGTACTTTCCGAAGGCGCGGTTCTCGAAGTATTCGACCATGCCGACGGCAGCGTTCGCGGTGCAGGCGCCGAGAGTCAACTGATTCTCGACGGGCGAGCACCACTTCCGGAGATCAACGGCGGAGGCGAGGCCCGCTTTCATCTTCTTGGCCTTGGGAATCCCCAGGTTCTCGACGAACTTCAAGATTTCAGGATGCTCGTCGGTGTAGTCGCGCAGGTCGGGGATGTCAGGCATCCAGCCAGTTCCCATGAACTGCGTCGCATTCGGAACCACGGGATCAGGAATTTCTACAAACCCGAAGCGCGGGAACGATTTGAGGTGTGGGACAGCAAGTTCGAGTCTCTTTTCTTTTGCTACACGAGGAATTTCATGCACTGTTGTTGCCATCGTGAATCTCCTTTTCCGGAAGCGGGTTCCGGAGATGCAGCACAGATTGACGTTGTGTAGGCCGCGCAAAGAAAGGAGAGTTCAACCGCCGCAGTTCGATCTCGTCTTCCTTCTTCCCAGTCTGCACTTCGTGGGAAAAGGGGAAAGTTCTTGAAATTGCCGGTGGCGAGAAAGAAATGTTCGTCTAACGAAACACGGCTTTGAGAAGTTGATGCCCGGGCACTTCAGGGAAGCCTTGAGAGAAGCGGCCTTCCCGGTTGCCCAGAGCCGATCGATTCGATTGATTTTCAGCGCAAGTGTCACGCCGCACCGAAAATCTGTCAAGAGGAAACGGAGGAAAGTGCGAGGCTAGTAGGAAACTACTAAGCATCTGACTGAGACAAATCGCAACAGTGGCTGGCGGGAGACTATTTCTTGTTCTCGTCTTCGATTTTGATGCGGAGCGACTTCAGGAACTTCAGGTCCTGATCGCTGACCTTGAACTCGGGATTGGTAGACAGTGTTGTGACCAGAGAGGTCTTATCCGGTGTTTTTTCGCCCTGCTTGCTTACACCGATGGTGGCTTCGAGGACCAGGAAAATATCGTATCCGCCTTCTTTGATGCGCGATACGACCTCGGAGATTTGCTCAGAATCGGACAGAGATTCGTTGATGGCATCGCCGAGCTCTTTCATGAGTTGCTTGAGTTGTGGGTCCACTGAGCCTCCCCAGGGGAACTGCTAGCTATCTAATCAGATGCTGCCAGCCGCGGAACGGTTCACCGCGGCCCTGCGTTGCGTCATTGTAGCGCCGCGGGCTGTTAAAATCGAGACCGTGAGCAAAGTTTCTGCTTGGCGCAAAGCAAGCGTGGTGGCGCGGGTGGCGCGCGAGCAGGCGGGCCGCAGCCGCACGGTGAATGCCGTCTGGAAAGCGGTCAGCGCCACGGGCCGCGCCTTCGGAAACGCCCTGCATCAACTCTGGCTTGAGGTTACAGGGATCGTCTTTCTGGTGATGGCTCTCAGCTTCGCCGGGGCGTCCGTGAAGGAGTATGGGAAGTATCACGCTGGCCAAGTAGGCGGCGCGCGTTTTGGGCTGGCTGTGTTCTTTGCCGTGACATTTGCCTGGTTTGGGCTCAGTTCGTTCTGGAGAGTACGGCGGAAGCGGGAACGGCAGTAGCTCGCCCGTTGTCATCCTGAAGGCGCGTTTTTTGCGCCGGGGGACCTATGCACTCTGCTTGCGGTTTCGACACTGCCCGCGAAATGCATGGGTCTTTCGCGGCGAAGTGGGCCGCTCAGGATGACAACGGATTTGATGTGCGGCGCGCGCAGGTTTTCGTTGGTGAACATCGATGACGGAAAAGGTGAAGTCGGCTCCCGACGTCGCGACAGAGATTGAAACTTCCTCCCACATCCCGGTAAAGCCGCTCTACGCAGCGGCCGACCTTAAACACTCCGACTACGAGACTGAAGTTGGATATCCCGGCGAATATCCGTTCACGCGCGGCGTTCAGGCCACCATGTACCGCGGACGGCTGTGGACCATGCGGCAATATGCGGGCATGGGCGACGCCGAGGAGTCGAACAAGCGCTACAAATATCTGCTGGCCAATGGGACGACTGGGCTTTCCGTCGCGTTCGATCTGCCGACGCAGATCGGTATGGATTCTGACCACGCGCTGGCCGCGGGCGAGGTCGGCAAGGTTGGTGTGGCGATCGATTCGATCGAGGACATGCAGCGGCTGTTCGACGGCATCGAGCTGACGAAGATTTCTACATCGATGACCATCAATGCAACGGCATCGATTTTGCTGGCGCTGTATGTGGCCGTGGCGCGGCGGCAGGGTGCCGACATTCGGAAGCTCTCCGGCACGGTTCAGAACGACGTGCTGAAGGAGTACATCGCGCGCGGGACATACATCTATCCGCCGCAGCAGGCGATGCGCGTGATTACCGACATGTTCGCCTGGGCAAATGACAACGTGCCGGACTGGAATACGATTTCGATCTCCGGCTATCACATGCGCGAGGCGGGGTCGACGGCAGTACAGGAAGTCGCATTTACTCTGGGCAATGGCATGGCGTATGTCGAGGCCGCGATCAAGGCCGGGCTGGATGTCGACAAGTTTGCGCCGCGGCTCTCGTTCTTCTTCAACGCGCACAGCAATTTTCTGGAGGAAGTTGCGAAATTCCGGGCGGCGCGGCGGATGTGGGCGCGGATCATGCGCGAGCACTTTAAGGCGAAGAATCCGCGCTCGTGGATGCTGCGCTTCCATACCCAGACCGCCGGTTCGACTCTTACCGCGCAGCAACCGGAAAACAATATCGTCCGCACAGCGATCCAGGCGATGGCGGCCGTGCTCGGCGGCACGCAGTCGCTGCACACGAATTCTTTTGACGAAGCGCTGGCTCTGCCGACCGAGCAGGCGGCGCGCATTGCATTGCGCACGCAGCAGATCATTGCCTATGAGTCGGGAGCGCCGCAGACAATCGATCCGCTGGCGGGGTCGTACTATGTTGAGACTCTGACCGACGAGATCGAGAAGCGGGCGGCGGAATATCTCGGCAAGATTGAAGTGCTCGGCGGGATGCTCAAAGCCATCGAACGCGGATTCGTGCAGCAGGAGATTCAGAACGCGGCGTACGAGTATCAGCAGCAGGTCGACAATCAGGATGCGATCGTCGTCGGCGTGAACCGGTTTGAGGTGGAAGAAGAAAAGGCGATTCCGATTCAACGGATTGATCCTGCGCTGGAGCCGAAGCAGGTGGAACGCGTGCGGGCCCTGCGGGCTAAGCGCGATGCAGGTCCGTGGAAGGCGGCTCTGGTCGGCGTGGAAGATGCGGCGAGGTCGGGAGCAAATGTGATGCCGCGAATTCTAGCTGCGGTCGAGGCTTATGCCACCGTGGGAGAGATCTCGGATGCTATGCGGCGGGTGTTTGGGGAGTACAAGGAAGCGGTGGTGATTTAGGACGTCGCTCGTGCGCGGTTTTGTTTTTAGACGCCTGGTTACATCTGACGCCGCGCAGGGCGTCTTCGCGACGACCACAGCGTCGCCGCTGTCAAGACCATGGCAAGCAACACATCACTGCGAAGCCGGCTGGCAGTGATGTCCCTTCGATGAAGGAGGTAGGCATCTGCGTATAAAGCTCCGAACAACAGCATAAAAGCCCCGAGAGCCGCCACTAGATAGACGTGCCGACTCCGCTGCTTTATCCATGTCGCCTTCTCTCCCCGGCGAGCAAGGACGATCGCGAAAGTGCCCAACACGGCTGATGCAAATGCAAGCGCGGCGTCAGCCCAGCTAACCCCATCACTTGCCTCCAACCAAAACAAGAGCAACAGCACACCGGTCATCATCGACGCAAAGAGCGCGTAGTCCCAAAAACCGCGCGGCTTGGGAAGAGGAATCATCGGGCCAAGTATAGCCCTTGCGCTCAAGAGTCGGGTGTGGAAGATGTTGGTTGGTGATCCCGAATACACTCATCGACCTTAGAGGGGATAGCTTATGGTCTACGCCGGCTGAGCGGCTTCCATTTCCGCCACTGCCGCATCAAGGTGGGCTAACGTCTCCTCCACCGTCAGCGAGTACATCTCGCGTCCTACGCCTTCTCCTGATTCCAGCGCGGTCTTGAGGTAGTGGCCAGCGATCTCGACCGCCAGCGAATCGGTGATGATCTTCCCCGTGCGCTTCTTGTATTCGACCCAGGCCGGATGCGGCAGCGCGACCCAAACTTTTCTTCCATCGACCAGGAATTTGTAGTCAACGGCGTCGGCGTGGCGCGTGGCGATGGCCACGATCTGCGCCTGATAGACGCAGTGGACCTGCCTCTTCGACCAGCGGTCGGTCGCGGTAAAGTCTCCAAACATGAATAAAACTATAGCGGACACGCGGGTGGCGGGGCAAACCCCAGTAGGCGTTTCCACGGGGCGCTGTCACCCCTGTGGCGTCATCCCGAGCAGAGCCGCTTTTCAGGCGGAGCGAGGGATCTTGCGCGGAGTGTGAGGATCGCGCGCGCCAGATCCCTCGGCCCGCTGGTGAAAGCGCGGGCCTTCGGGATGACGCCTCCAAGTTGAATTCTGCAAACTGAGATTCTCCGGAACTGGTGAGAAGACAGCGGATCAGAACACCCCGCGAGCATTGAGAAAGCTGCTGTACTGCTTGTCGGTCTTGAGCAAATGATTTTTCAACCAATCGCGCAGAAAGAACAAGAGTGAGACCGGAACTCCGGCTTTGTGAGCCTTGCGGCTCGCGAGGAATGCAGCCATCTTGTGACGGAACAGTTCGTGCTGCTCGCGGTGCTCCTGCAATCCTGGAAATTTGTGCTTCGTCATCAGGGATTCTTCCGCGGCGAAGTGCTCCAACGCGTAATTCATGAGCTTGTCCAACAATGGATCGAGAACAGCGTCGCCCTCTCCCGTGCGCAGGGCCTGGTCGAGCTCATTGATAGCATCAAACAAATCCTGGTGCTGCCGGTCGAACTCGGCGACATTCACGCGATAGGCTTCGGTCCAGCGAAACGTGCCTGTAGCGGCTGACATGGCTGACCTCTTCGCCAGCATATTCGTTGGGATCGATCCGCCAAAGGCACTTAGGTATAGGGTGTCCGTTATGATGGATGGGTGCCGACGATTTCGCGGAACAAAACCAAAATCGCAATTCTTCAGGTCCGCCAGTTGCGAGAGTATCCGTGGCTGGTCCACGGATTCTCCACGCGTCTGGGAGGGTTCTCGCGCGCCTATGGAAAGGGCGTCCTGAACCTCGGGTTCACGCAGCATGACTCCCGCGCCGCTGTGGAGCGGAACCGTGCCACTTTCCTTCGACAGCTCGGGGCAGTTACGCGACGTGGTTCGCGCAGAACCGGCGATCAGCTTTGGCCGTTGGTCACTCTTCGCCAGGTTCATTCCGACATCATTCACCTCGTCGATGCCGTCCCGGCGGAACAACTTGTGGGCGACGGGCTGATCACCGCGACTCCCGGCCTGCTGTTGGCGATTCAGACGGCGGACTGCATCCCCGTGATCGTGGTCGACACGAAACGCCACGCCGTCGGAGTTTTTCATGCGGGATGGCGCGGGACCGTGAAACGCATCGTGGAAAAAGGTGTCGGCGAGATGGTGCGCTGCTTCGGCAGCCGTCCGCGCGATTTAAAGGCCGCGATTGGTCCGGGAATTTCCGGATGCTGCTACGAGGTTGGCGAAGAAGTGCGCATCAAGTTCGAATCGCAGTTCGCGTATGGCGCGAGTCTGTTCCGCGAGGTCAAGGAATCGGACCCGGTACGCGAGAAGTATCCATTGCTGTTTTTGACCGCCCGGGCACCTGGACACAGTGAGTTGCCGAAGAAGATTTTTCTAGACCTGGTGGAAGCCAACCGGCAGCAGCTGATTGCCGCCGGAGTGCCGAAGAAGAGTATCGAATCTGCCGGACTGTGCACGAACTGCCGTCCGGAATTGTTGTTCTCCTACCGCGCGGAGAAAGGCAAGACGGGAAGGATGATGGGCGTGGCGGGGATTCGGAAGTAGACGTCCTCCAACCAGAGATCGAAACCCATCCTGAAACCCCGGGATGCCTTTTGCCGTTCCGTGCCCCTCGGAACCTCGACTCCCCGCTGCTACAATGCCGTGTTCACAAAGAGTTAGAGCGGACCTCGAACTTCAAGGCCTACAACAACGTACTGTCTGTATGTAGGGCTATGTAGGGCTTGGTAGGTCTCGTTCGGTCAAGTCCAAAAAGTCTCAGCGTTTAGTGACCGAATCCTCCGGGGAGCAGCAAGTGGAAGACGTCCAGGTCGTTGCGATGCTGGTCCGGCGATGTATCGCCGGCGACTCCGTTGCCTGGGAGGAGATCGTGCAAACCTATAACCGCAGGATATACAACATCTGCTACCGTTTTGCGGGATCGGCGGATGATGCGCAGGACTTGACGCAGGAAGTGTTCATTAAGATGTACCGCACTCTCTCAAGCTACGACCACACCAAAGGCGCGTTCGTGACATGGGTCACGACGATTACCAGGAACCTGCTGGTCGACCATTTCCGCAAGACCAAGCAGGACCGGATGACCGACTCCATAGATTCGACGGCGTCGGATCACGAGGACGCCCAACCCCTCAGTGAGCAAATTCCTGACCAAAGTGCTCCACCGGACACCCACGTACGCCAAAGGGAGGTCTCGGAGACGGTGCACCAGGCCTTGGGCAAACTTTCTCCAGAACTACGGGAAGCAGTGATTCTAAGGGACTTACATGATTTTGACTACCGCGAAATAGCCACAGTTTTGAAGGTTCCGGAGGGTACCGTGAAATCCAGAATAAATCGGGGTCGAGCGGAACTTGCGCGGCTCCTACAACGTACCTACAGGCAGGTGATGTGATGCCAGACCTAACCAGAAACGGAATGCAGTGCAACGAGTTCGACTCGCTGCTTTCGGATGCCATCGACGGCATCCTAAGCGGGGCGACACTCGACCGCTTCCAGGCTCACGCCCGCACCTGCAATACGTGCGGCGCTCTGCTTGCCGAAGCGGAGGCAGGCCGTGGTTGGCTGAAAGGTCTCACGGAGGTGGAGCCTCCAGCCGGCTTGGTCGCGAACATTCTGGCATCCACGACGGGCGTTGACACCCAGCGCCTGTGGACTCCCGCGCATGCTCCGCAACCACGGGTCTCGTGGTGGGAGCAGGTGCAGGCTTCGTACCTGGAGCCGTTTTGGGCCGTGGTTCGCCAGCCGCGTTTTGCCATGTCGTTCGGCATGGCATTCTTCGCGATCTCGGTTTCGCTGGCGGCACTGGGCGTGAAACCGGATATTGCTTGGGCGTACATCACGCACCCGGTAAACTTCCGGCACACGTACTACAACACGCAGGCCCGGGTAGTCCGCTATGTCGACAACATGCGACCGTTCCTGGAGGTGCAGGCCGCGCTTCACTCCATCAAGCGCACCGCGCCGGCCGAACCCGGACCGGACAAGCAGAAAGAACGGAAGAACGACACAACACAACAGCCCGAGCAGAAGCAGGATCGCAACTACAGTCAGGCGGGGAATCAATTGATCCTGGCCGGCGATCCTCTGGGTCCATCTGTGAACGATCTGCCTGTAGTGTCGGTGACCACGTACAGGAGGTTCGTATGAACTGCGCCACGCACAACGAAGTTGCTGCAGTGGCCTTTTGCCGTACTTGCGGCAAGCCACTTTGTAACCAATGCACCCGCGACGTTCGAGGAGTAATTTACTGCGAGTCGTGCCTGGCCGCGCGCATGGAAGGCACGCAGCCGGCTGCTCCGTATACGCCCCCGCAAACACCGTATCAGCAGATCATGGATCAGGGGCTGGGATTGAAAGTTCCGCCCGGTCCGGCTTCGGGTCCGAATCCGACGGTAGCCGGAATTCTGGGTGCCATTCCGTTCGGCGTCGGTGCCATTTATTGCGGACAGTACGTCAAAGGGTTGGTCCACCTCGGGATCTTCGTGCTCGCGATCATCGCGCAATCCTCCGATGTTCCGTGGTATGCGCATCTGACTCTGGGGCTCTTTCTGGCGTTCTTCTGGGTCTACCAGATTATGGACTCCGTGCGCACGGCGCGAGCGATTCAGGCGGGCGATCCGGTGCCCGATCCCTTCGGACTAGCCGACATGTTTGGCGCCAGTCTGGGCAACGGTCCGGCGAGTTCCAGGGCAGGGGGTCCGGTTCCGCGCGGCGAGCCCACGAAAGTGCCGGTAGCGGCGGCTGTTCTCATCGGGCTGGGCGTGCTGTTTCTTGTGAGCTCAACGCTCGATATCCAGTTCCACCGCTTTTGGGCACTGATCCTGGTTGTTCTCGGCGTATATCTTTTCGCTAAGCATTGGGGCCTGCTCGGGACCTACCGGCCGGTATGCGTCTGCGACCGTTGCCGCACTCGCAAGCTGATGGGGCCTGCGGTGCTAGTGACGCTGGGAGTGCAATTCCTGTTGGCCGACAATGCCGATATCAGCTTCTGGAAGACGTGGCCTGC
>Ga0335081_10017644_pt1 | contig 11553 bp, 9 predicted proteins | sample Lox_Sample_35_FD_206713 | JGI IMG/M metagenome (GOLD analysis project Ga0335081, IMG submission 206713) | Soil microbial communities from Loxahatchee National Wildlife Refuge, Florida, United States - Lox_Sample_3.5 | ecosystem: Environmental > Terrestrial > Soil > Wetlands | place: USA: Florida... | reverse complement strand
GACGATGCGACCGGTCCCGCGGACCTCACCGCGGCGGCGCCCGGGCTCACCCCGGAGATGGTGGCCGCCGTCTCGAAGCTCATGCGCAACCAGGACCTCGTCCTGGCGGCCCGCAAGTGCCGCGTGGAGACCCGGTTCCGCAACACCATCGGCCTGCCGGGGCGCCTCTCGGTGAGGCTGCAGCCCAACCACCCCACCGACGACCCGCGCGGCATCGCCGCCTCGGTCCTGGACGGGTTGCTGCTCGGCGCCGGCGACGCGGTGATCGGCGTGAACCCGGCCTCGGACGCGCTCCCGGCGCTCACGCAGCTCTGGCAGCTCCTCGACGACCTCGTGCACCGGCTGGAGATACCGACCCAGACCTGCGTCCTCACCCACGTCACGACCGAGCTGCGCGCCATCGAGAAGGGTGCCCCGGTGGATCTCGTCTTCCAGTCCATCGCCGGTACCGAGGAGGCCAACCGGAGCTTCGGGGTCACGCTGGCCATCCTCGCCGAGGCCCGCCAGGCGGCCCTCGCCCTGCGGCGGGGAACGGTGGGCGAGAACGTCATGTACTTCGAGACCGGGCAGGGGAGCGCGCTCAGCGCCAACGCGCACCGCGGGGTGGACCAGCAGACCCTGGAGGCGCGCGCCTATGGGGTGGCGCGCGCCTTCGCCCCGCTGCTCGTGAACAGCGTGGTGGGCTTCATCGGCCCCGAGTACCTCCTCGACGGCAAGCAGATCGTGCGGGCGGGCCTGGAGGACCACTTCTGCGGGAAGCTGCTCGGGCTCCCGCTCGGGGTGGACGTCTGCTACACCAACCACGCCCAAGCCGATCAGGACGACATGGACGTGCTGCTCACCCTCCTCGGCACGGCCGGCGTCACCTACGTGATGGGCGTGCCGGGCGCCGACGACGTGATGCTCCATTACCAGAGCACCTCGTTCCACGATGCCCTCTACCTGCGGACCCTCCTCGACCTCAAGCCGGCGCCGGAGTTCGAGGCCTGGCTCAGGCGGACCGGGCTCTCGGACGAGGCCGGACGGCCCATCGCCCCGGCCGAAGGGAGCCGCCTCCTGCTGGCCGCGACGGAGCTCGAGCGGTGAGCGGGGCCGGCTCGCGAGGGGACGGTCCCTTGGCCCGGCTGCGCCGGTTCACCCCGGCGCGCATCGGCCTCGGACGCTTTGGCCCGGCGCTGCCCACCCGCGAGGTGCTCGCCTTCGGGCTCGCCCAGGCCAGGGCGCGCGACGCGGTGCAGGCGGCGCTCGACGTGGAGCGGCTCAAGGAGGACCTGGCGGCGGCCTCGGCGCACGGCCCCGGCGCCGCGCCGGCGGTGGTGCGGAGCGCCGCTCCCGATCGGGCCACCTACCTGGCGCGCCCCGACCTCGGCCGCCAGCTCGCGCCCGGCCAGGCGGACCTCCTCCGCGGGAAGGCCGAGATCGCGGTGGTCCTCGCCGATGGCCTGTCGGCGGTGGCGGTGCAGAGGCACGCGGTGCCGCTCCTCCGCGCCCTGCGCGAGCGCGCGCCCGCTCGCTGGGCGGCGGCGCCGGTGGCGATCGCGCTCGAGGCCCGGGTCGCGCTCGGCGACGAGGTGGGGGCCCACCTCGCGGCGCGCCTCGTGGCGGTGCTGATCGGGGAGCGGCCCGGCCTCACCTCCCCGGACAGCCTGGGCGTCTACCTCACCTTCGATCCCCGCCCCGGGCGCCTCGACGCCGAGCGGAACTGCGTCTCCAACGTCCGTCCTTCCGGCCTCGCCTACCGCGAGGCCGCGCGGCGCGTGGACTGGCTCGCCGAGGCGGCCCTGGCGCGCGCGCTCACCGGCTTCAGGCTGAAGGACGAGAGCGACGACGCGGCGCTCCCGCCGGGCCGGACGGCGCTGCCCTGAACGGCCGCCGCCTCCGGCGAGCGCAAGGCTGCGTCATCCCGCGGGCCGGATGCTTCGACTCCGGGTCCGCGTGGACCCGGACCGGGACCGCTCGCCGGCCCGCATTCACGGCCGCTGCGACATCGCCCGGCCGGGCACGGCGCGTGCTACCTCGAGGGGGGTGGCCTCGCCAGCGCAGCCACTCCCACATCCCCCGACCGACCACGGCTATCGCGAGTTCTTGCGGAGCCGCTGGCCCACCCGAGCCCGGCTCCTGGCGGTGTACGCGGCCTGTGGGTCAGTGGTCCTCCTGCTGCTCGACCTCGCGTTCACGCGCGGCCGCACGCCCGCCCCCGGGCTCACCCGGCTCCTCGAGCTCCGCCTGGGCTGGCTCGCCGTTCCCGCCGTGGGATGGCGGCTCAAGCACGCGTCCCCGCGCTGGCGCGGGCTCCCGGCGGTGACCATCCTGCTCTCGCTCGTCTACACCTGGGGCAACGACTGGACCTACCTCATGCTCGGCATGGGGGGACGGGTGATCCACGTGCTCGGGGTGCTCGTCTGCTTCGTCACCGCGGCCGCCCTCATGCCCACCACCACCGCCGAGCGCACCGGGGTGTTCGCCCTCATGGCCGGCGGCCACCTCGCCCTCGACCTCGGCGTGCCGCTCGGGCGACCCCTCGCCGAGCGGCTGTGGACCGACCTCGCCCTGCTCGTCTTCGTGGCCGTGACGGCCGCGGTGTTCTCTGGGTTCTCCGCCTCGCACCGCCGCCGCTACGCCTATCGATGCGACCTCGAGCGGAGCGTCGCCGCCTTGGAGGAGAGTCGCCGGCGCGCCGACGAGAGTGCCGCCGCCCTGCGCCAGCTCGCGGCCGAGGTGGCGCACGAGGTCAGTAACCCCCTCGCCGCGCTCAAGGCCAACGTCGGCTGGCTCGGGGATCCGGGCCCCGGGCCGGCCGAGCCCGCCGAGCGCGCCGAGGTGATCCGCGAGACGCTCCTCGCCATCGACCGCATTCACCGGATCGTCGAGAGGCTGCAGCTCGGACGCGAGGGGAAGGCCTGAAGCGATCCTGCCCTGGCGCGCGCTCGGGCCGTGGGCGGGAAGGCGACCGCCCGAGAGCCCTCGAAGCCGGGACCCGCCGCCGAGAAGCCCGCCCTCCGGCCGGACGAGCCTCGTTGGGGCTCGCACCGCCGCGCGATGGCACCCCCCCTCCGACCCCGGTAGATCGCCAGGGCGGCGGTCCGCCCCGGGTGCCACTCCCGGTCGGCCCGTCCCGAGGGAGCCCTCCCAAGGAGCCGCCATGTGCAAGCACCTCGCAAGCCTCTCACGCCCGCGACCAGCGCCGGTGACGCCGAGCTCGTTCGGCTGCCAGGAATGCCTGGAGCAGGGCGAGGGCTGGGTCCACCTGCGGCTGTGCATGAGCTGCGGCCACGTCGGGTGCTGTGACAGCTCCCCCCACAAGCACGCCACCCGGCATTTCCACGCCACCCGCCATCCGGTCATGAAGTCCTTCGAGCCGGGCGAGGACTGGGCCTGGTGCTACCTCGACGAGGAGATGGTGGCGTCGTTCCCGACCTTCCCGGAAGAATCGGCCTCCCGGCACTTCGAGCAGCCGTCGCCTTAAAGCGGCCCCCGGAACCCGCGCTAGCCGCGGAGCGCCTTGTGGGCGAGCTCGATGCAGACCGAGCCCTCGCCCACCGCCGAGGCCACCCGCTTCACGTTGCCCGACCTCACGTCGCCGACCGCGAACACCCTCGGGCGGCTCGTCTCGAGCAGGAAGGGCGGCCGCAGGAGCGGCCAGCCCGCGGCGGACAGCTCGTCCTGGCGGAGGTCGGAGCCGGTGCGCACGAAGCCCTTGTCGTCGAGGAGCACGCAGCCGTCGAGCCAGCCGGTGTTGGGCGCCGCGCCGGTCATGAGGAAGAGGTGGTGACACTCGCGGGTCTCCCGGGCGCCGGTCCGGTTGTGGCGCCAGCGCACGCGCTCGAGAGGGCCTTGGCCCTCCAGGGCCTCGACCTCGGTGAAGGGGTGCAGCTCGATGGCAGGGTTCTCCTCGATCCGGCGGATGAGGTAGCGAGACATGGTGTCCGCGAGCCCGCCGGAGCGGACGAGCACGTGGACCCGGCGCGCCATGGTGGCGAGGAACACGGCCGCCTGGCCGGCCGAGTTCCCGCCCCCGACCACCGCCACCTCCTCGCCGACGCAGAGCTGCGCCTCGACGTGGGTGGCGCCGTAGTAGACCCCCGAGCCTTCGAAGCGCGCGAGCTCGGGGAGCGGGAGCCTCCTGTACTGCGCCCCGGTGGCCAGGATGACGGCCCGGGCGCGCACGGCGGTGCCGTTGTCGAGCTCTACGGCATAGGGTCGTCCCTGGCAGGAGAGCCTGAGGGCCCGCTGCGCGATGGCGATGCTGGCGCCGAACTTCTGGGCCTGGTTGTAGGCTCTCCCGGCGAGGGCCTGTCCCGAGATCCCGGTGGGGAAGCCGAGGTAGTTCTCGATCTTGGAGCTCGTGCCCGCCTGGCCGCCCGGAGCGTTCGCCTCCAAGACGAGCACGTCGAGCCCCTCCGAGGCGCCGTACACCGCGGCCGCCAGGCCGGCGGGCCCGGCGCCCACCACCACCACGTCCCGGACCAGGGTGGCGTCGATCACCGCGTTGAAGCCGAGGCGCTCGGCCACCTCGGCGTTGCTGGGGTTCTTCATGATGTGCCCGCCGCCGCAGACGAGGATGGGCACCTCCTCGACCCGCACCGCAAAGCGCTCCAGGATCGCCCGCGCGTCCGGGTCGGTCTCGACGTCGAGCGGCAGGTAGGGGTGCCCGTTGCGGGTCAAGAACTCCTGCAGCCGCAGGGTGTCGGCCGAATGGCGCGACCCGAGCAGCACCACGTCGCCGAGCCGGCCCGCGATGAGGGCCACCCTCCGGAGGATGAAGGCGCGCATGAACAGCTCGCTCAGCTCCGGATCGCGCGCCACCACCGCGCGCAGCGCCTCCCGGGGCAAGGCGATGACCTCGCCGTCCTCGCGCATCCGGCCGGTCACCAGGCTCCGGCGCCCGGAGAGCATGTTCGTCTCGCCGGTGAACTCGCCGGGCTCGTGCACCACCAGCGGGGTGTCGCCGCGCTCTCCGGGGCTCACGACCTCCAGGAGGCCCCGGAGGAGCACGAAGAACGACGGAGCCACGTCGCCCTGGGCGAACAGCACCTCGCCCGAGCGGACCGCCCGCCGCTCCCCCAGCGCCGCCACCCGCGCGATCTGCGCTCCCGTGAGCTTGGGGAAGGTCTGCTCCCGCCGCTCGCCGGGCGTGGCCATGCCGGCGTTCTTAGCCGTGCCGCCGCGCGCGCGCCAGCGGCGAGCCGCCGGGCCAGAGGCCGCTCGAGCGTCCGTCGACGGATCCGAGCGCCCCTCGAGCGCGCCGGTGCCCCTCGCGAGCAGGGCGCTCCTCGATTGGGGTGGGGTCCCTCCTGTGGCCTCTCGCGGCCTCCCGCACCCGTCTAGGAAGAGCCGCATGGCCCAAGCTCGCAGGTGGCAAGAGAGCATCAAGGTCGGCTTCCAGGTCTTCGACCGGGATGGCGGAGAGGAATTCGGCGCCGTGCGGGACGTTTGCCCGGGAGGACGAGACGAGATCCTGGTCAACATCGAGAATGCGGGCGACCACTGCATCCCGATGGATGCCATCGACGAGGTTCACTGGGAGAAGGTGGTGGTGGACGTGAAGCGGCTGCCCCCGCGGGTGAGGCACGCGGTGGAGCGCGCTCACGACGCGGAGCGACCCGGGCTCTAGTTAGGGGAGGCGAGGGATCTCGGCCCGACCCCCGAGGAGGTCCAGGGCGGCACTACGGTTTTGGGGCTGGGCGCCCCCTCGTCGCTTCGAGGAGGGTGACCCGACGAGGGCTCCATGGCGAAGGAGAGACAGGCTAGACCCCTCCTGGCGGGCCTCCTCGTGCTCACCTTCGGAGCCGGGCTCGTCGACGCGGCGAGCGTGCTCGGCCTCGGGCACATCTTCACCGCCAACATGACGGGCAACCTGGTGTTCCTCGGCTTCGCGCTCTCCGGCGTGAAGCTGGTGGCGGTTCCCGAAAGCCTCCTCGCGCTCGGCTCCTTCATGCTGGGGGCGCTCGCCGGCGGACGCCTCTCGAGGGTCAGGCCACCGCGCGCCCTGAAGGTCGCCCTGGCCCTGGAGGTGGCGCTGCTCGCGCTCGCCGGGGGCCTCGCCCTCGCCTGGCCGCGCGTGCTGCCGCTCCTCGCGCTGCTCGGGGGTGCGATGGGACTGCGCAACGCGGTGGTCCGCCAGCTGGCCGTCCCCGACATGACCACCACCGTGCTCACCATGACGGTGACGGGCCTCGCCGCCGACTCGTCGCTCGCCGGGGGCGACAACCCGAGGTGGCGGCGTCGGATCGGCGCGGTGGCGAGCATGCTCTTCGGGGCCCTCTCGGGGGCGGCGCTCCTCAAGGAAGGGCTCTGGGTGGTGATCGCAGCCGCGGCCCTTGTCGAGGCAGCCGCGGCCGGGATGCTGCTCGAGGCCCTTGTGCAGGACTCGCCCGCCGCGACCGAGCCGATCCTCGAGAAGAGGGCGACGTGAAGGGACGAGCGGAACCGGAGGCGGAGCGAAGGAGTTGGCGCGAGCCTCAGAGGGTGGACCCGGCCGCGCAGGCACCCCCCACCCCGGGTAGGGCCACGAGCGGGCCGCGCGTGGGCGAAGGCTGGGACCGCCCGTCGGGGTACACTAAGGGATGCTTTCACGCCTGGCCGTCACCGCGATGCTCACCTTGGGCATGACGATCTCTCCCGAGCCGCTCGACGCCGTGGCCGAAGGCTACGTCAAGCTCGTCTTGGCCGTGGGCCGCCACGCGCCGGACTACGTCGACGCCTACTTCGGGCCGCCCGAGTGGCGGATCGAGTGCGAGCGGGCCGGGCCAAGGCCCCTCGGCGAGCTCGCGGTGGAGGCGGAGAGGCTCGCCTCGGCTGCCGAGGCGGTCCGGGTGGAGGCGGGGGACCGGGCCCGGTCGATGAGGCGCGAGTTCCTCGCGGGTCAGCTCGCCGCCCTGCGTGCCTACCTCCAGATCCTGAGGGGGGCGCGGCTCTCCTTCGACGAGGAGGCGCGGGCCCTTTACGGCGTGACCCCTCCGCCGCGGGACCTGCACGCGTTCGAGGCCATCGCGGCCCACATCGAGCGGCTCATCCCCGGTGAGGGGCCCCTGCCGGCGCGCTACCAGAAGTGGAAGGAGAGGGTGGCCATCCCCAAGGAGCGGATCGAGCCGGTGATGCGCGCGGCCATCGAGGAGGTACGGCGAAGGACGCGCGCGCACGTCGAGCTGCCACGCGACGAGCGGTTCACGCTGGCGCTCGTCACCGGCAAGCCCTGGGGCGCCTACAACTGGTACCGGGGGAGAGCCGAGTCGCTCATCGAGGTGAACACCGACCTGCCCTCCTACGTGTTCAACGCCATCTCGCTGCTCGCCCACGAGGGCTACCCGGGCCACCACGTCTTCAACGTGCTCAAGGAGGCCACCCTCGTGCTCGGCCGCCACGAGATCGAGCACACCGTCTATCCCTTGAACAGCCCCATCTCGCTCGTCGCCGAGGGGAGCGCCGAGGCGGGGGTGGACCTCGTCTTCGGCGAGGCGGACCGCCTGAAGTTCGAGCGGGAGGTCCTCTACCCGCTCGCCGGGTTCGGTCCGGCCGAGGTCCCGCGGGCCAACGAGATCCGCAAGGCGCTGAAGGAGCTGCGGATCGCCCGGCCGGAGCTGGCCCGCCGCTACCTCGACGGGGGGATGTCCGCCGCCGAGGTGAAGGCGTGGCTCATCACCTTCGGGCTCGCCACCCCCGAGGAGGCCCAGAAGGCGGTGGAGTTCATCGACGCCTATCGCAGCTACGTCGTGAACTACAGCTACGGCGAGGAGCTCGTGGAAGAATGGCTCGACGCCCGGGCCGGCGACGATAAGGCGGCGCGCTGGGCGGCCTTCGTCGATCTCCTCGCCTCGCCCCGCCTTCCCTCGAGCCTGCTCGCGCGCCCGGCGCGCTAGGACCGGCCCGCCTTGCCCATGGCCCTCCCCGGCACCAGAGGTCGCTCGGCCCGGCCTTCTTGGTGGGCGGCCCCGGCGCTCGGCGGCGGGGCGGCGGCGGGGCCCGAGCGCGCCCCCGCCTGGCGGGGCGCCCCTCGCGCCGCTGCCGCGGGGCGGTGGTCCCGCCTCCTCGCCCTGCTGCTCGTCCCGTCGCTCCCCGTGCCGGTCGCGGCGGACACCTCCTCGATCGCGTTGCCGGGCGGGCCCCCGGTCTCGATGGACTACCTCGCCTACGACGCGCGGGAGGATCGCGTCTGGGTGCCGGCCGGGAACACCGGCCAGGTGGACGTGGTCGAGGCGAGGACCGGGGGGGTGCGCACCGTCACGGGTTTCCCGACCGCGCGCGTGACCGGCCGCGACGGCGTGGAGCGGCTCGTCGGGCCGAGCTCGGCGAGCCCGGGCGACGGCTTCGTCTACGTCGGCTCGCGCGCGGGGAACCTCGTATGCGCGGTCGACGCGCGATCGCTCGAGAAGAGGGGTTGCGTCGCCCTCGCCTCGGCCCCGGACGGCGTCGCCTACGTCGGCCCAACGCACGAGGTCTGGGTGACGAACCCGCGCGAGAACGCCGTCACCGTCCTCGACGTGAAGAGCGGTGCGCAGCCCAGGATCGTGGACCGGGTCGCGGTCCCGCACCCCGAGGGCTACGCGGTCGACCCCGTCCGGGGGCTCTTCTACACCAACCTCGAGGAGGAGGACCGTACGCTCGTCTTCGACGTGCGGACGCGCCGGGTGGTCGCCACCTACGACCCGGGTTGCGGCCGGGAGGGGCCGCGGGGCCTGGCGCTCGACGCCGAGCGGCGCCAGCTGTTCGTGGCTTGCACGAGCAAGGTGGTGGTGCTCGACGCCGGGCAGGGTGGGGTGGTGCGGGGCGAGATCGAGACCGGGGCGGGCCTCGACAACATCGACTACCTGCCGGCGAGACACCTCGTGTACGCAGCGGCCGGGCGGGCCGGCACCCTCACCGTGGCCGAGGCGAGCGCGGCGGGAGCGCTCACCCTCGTCGCCAGCACCCCCGCTGCGACCGGCGGGCGGACGGTGGTGGTGGACGCGCGGGGGACCGCCTACGTCGCGGACTCCCGGGGCGGTCGGCTGGTGGTGATCCGGTAACCCGCTCTTCGCGCGCCGACGCAGCCGCCCGGGTCACGCGGGAGAGGGGAGGGGCCCGCTCGCCCCCTTCTCACGGTTCTCGGTCCCCCCGCGACCCTCCGGCGGCTCGGGGGAACCCGTGTCCGTGAGGGTGGGTCACCGAAGGTGGAGGTCGAGGGAGCGTCCTTCCGCGCGCCCCCGAAGCGTGGGACGCGAAGCTCGCACCGGGGGAGGCTCACGAGGGCGAGTTCGCCGAGGGCCGAGCGCCGTCCGAAATCGGCCGGAGAGGTCCTCGCTCGTTGGACCCGCCGGGGCTCAACGGGCGCGCACCGAGAGGCCACCGCCGAGCGCGAGCGATCTCGGGCGATTAGGCGGGCGCCGCACCGGTCGCAAGCCTCAAGCCGGCCCACGCCCCGAGCCTGGACCTTAGCCGCGTGTGACGGGTCACCCGAGCGCGAGGCGAGGAGGACCCCTACCTTTGCCCGTTCCAGGGCCGCGCGACGCCAGGGCCACGAGGCCAGGCTCCCGACCCCGGCCGCTCGTCCGCCGTCTCAAGGTGCGGTGACGGACTGGCGACGAGCCGGCGAGGAAGGTCGAGGCGGCCGGTCGTACCCTAACGGGCCGCGCGTTTGAGGCCGGGCTAGATCGCGAGCCCCCATTGCGATGATTATGACGGCCGCGCCGTCCTTGACTTCTCGATCGCCTTGGGCTTTGCTCGTTAGTCAGTTCATTGGACTAATTGGAGTTCACAAGGAGGAACGCCGTGAAAAGGTCTATCCTGTTCATGCTTGCCGTCGCTGCGATCGCCGGCCTCGCGTCGACGGCGTCTGCCGCCGCGAAGCCCAAGATCGGGCTCTCCTTCTCCGACTTCGCCACCGAGCGCTGGCCCCGTGAACGCGACGAGATGACGAAGCTTCTCACGGATGCCGGTTTCGACGTCATTTCCCAGGAAGCGAACCAGGATCCCAAGCTCCAGAACGACCAGATCAAGAACATGGCCACCCAGGGGGCCAAGGTCATCATCGTGGTCGCCCAGGACGGCGATGCCGCGGCCGCCGCGGTGGAGGAGGTCGCCAAGAAGGGCGTCAAGGTCATCGCCTACGACCGCCTCATCAAGACACCGAAGATCGCCGCCTACGTCTCCTTCGACAACGTCGACGTCGGCCGTAACCAGGCGAAGGGCGTCTTGGCGGTGAGGAACTCCGGCAACTTCGTGCTCCTGGGCGGCAGCCCCACCGACAACAACGCTCACCTCTTCCGCCAGGGGCAGATGGAGGTCCTGAACCCCCTCATCAAGGCTGGCAAGATCAAGATCGTCGCCGACCAGTGGGTCGAGAACTGGGACCCCGCCAACGCCAAGAAGCTGATGGAGAACATCCTCACCTCCACCGGCAAGAAGTTCGACGCGGTGGTCGCCTCCAACGACGGTACCGCCCTCGGGGCCCTCGAGGCGATGAAGACCGCCGGCATGGCCGGCAAGGTGCCCATCTCGGGGCAGGACGCCACCGAGGCCGGCTGCAACTCGATCGCCCGCGGCGAGCTCACCGTCACCATTCTCAAGGACACCCGGCAGCTGACCCCGCTCGCCACCGAGCTGGCGGCCAAGTTGGCCAAGGGCGCCAAGGATCTCGGCCTCAAGCCCTACAAGCTCGCCGAGCTGACCGGCGACAAGAAGTTCGCGGGCACCGTCCCCTGCAAGTTCCTGCAGGTGTTCCAGGTCACCAAGGACAACGTGAAGAAGCTGGTGGTCGACTCCGGCTTCCAGTCCTACGAGGGCGTGTACAAGGACATCCCGAATCCCCCTGCCAAGTAGCCCTCACAGGCGTAGAGTCGAGGAGCCCGGCCCTCGGCCGGGCTCCTCCCGTGGAGCGTCCGGTGGCCGACGACGTCATCCTCGACATCTCCCACGCGACGAAGCAGTTTCCCGGCGTGACCGCGCTTTCCGACGTCTCGATCAAGGTCAAGCGAGGCGAGATCCACGGGCTGTGCGGCGAGAACGGCGCCGGCAAGTCCACCCTGATGAAGATCCTGTGCGGCGTCTACCCGCACGGGACCTACGAGGGGAAGATCACCTACGAAGGCAAGGAACTCGCCCTCGGCACGAGCTCCATCCGGCAGGCCATCGAGGAGGGGATCGCCATCGTCTACCAGGAGCTCACCCTGGTGCCGAAGCTGACGGTGGGCGAGAACATCTTCCTCGGCAAGGAACCCCGCCGCCGCACCTCCATCGACTGGGACCGGCTCTACGCCGACACCGGCGCGCTGCTCAAGAAGTACAAGCTGCCCATCTCGCCCTTCGCGGTGGTCGAGAGCCTGGGCGTGGGCCAGATGCAGATGACCGAGATCGCCAAGGCGCTCTCGGAGAACGCCAAGGTCCTCATCCTCGACGAGCCCACCTCCGCCCTCTCGGCGGCCGAGGTCGAGAAGCTCATGGAGATCCTCCGCGAGCTCAAGGCCCAGGGCGTCACCTGCCTGTACATCACCCACAAGCTGGAGGAGTTCTTCCGCATCACCGATACGGTCTCGGTGCTGCGCGACGGCAAGCTCGTGACCACCCAGCCCACGAGCT
>Ga0335081_10017643_pt1 | contig 11553 bp, 13 predicted proteins | sample Lox_Sample_35_FD_206713 | JGI IMG/M metagenome (GOLD analysis project Ga0335081, IMG submission 206713) | Soil microbial communities from Loxahatchee National Wildlife Refuge, Florida, United States - Lox_Sample_3.5 | ecosystem: Environmental > Terrestrial > Soil > Wetlands | place: USA... | reverse complement strand
GAAAACGTCCAGGCCGGGCAATTTGGAGCGGCCGTTCAGGAAAGTCAACTCCACGGCAAAAGCGGCGCCGCTCACCGTGCCGCCCAGCGCCTTCACGAGTTGAACCGTTGCCGCCGCCGTGCCTCCCGTCGCCAGCAAGTCGTCGCTGATAATGACGCTTTGGCCCGGGCGAATGGCGTCTTCGTGGATCTCCAGCGAATCGGTGCCGTACTCGAGCTGGTAGGAGACCTTCGCCGTTTTTCCCGGCAACTTCTTCGGTTTTCGGACGGGAACGAACCCGGCGCCCAGCCGATATGCCAGCGCAGGCGCGAAGATGAAACCGCGCGCCTCCACTCCTACGACGACGTCCACCTTGCGATCCGCATAGTGATCGCAGAGTTTATCCACCAGTTTTCGGAAGCCGTTCTTATCCTTGAGCAGTGTCGTCAAATCGTAGAAAAGGATTCCCGGCTTGGGATAGTCCGGGATTTCACGAATCAACTTCTTGAGATCATCCATTCAGGGGTCCTCGCGCTGAGTTGTCAATCGTAATTCACGGAAAAGTGGGAGCTGAAATCGGCGAGAATTTCCGCCTCCGCTTCGGAGACGGCGTCCACGGCCGCAAAACGCGGGCCGCGCTGCAATTCGCGAGCGAACTGCCGAAGCTGAGGAACTGTGCCGATGGCATAAACCTCCACGCGCCCGTCGGCCAGGTTTTTGGCGTACCCGGAGACCCCGAGTTGTTCCGCTGCGCTCATGGCGAAATAACGATAGCCGACGCCTTGCACCCTGCCCGAAACAAGAAACCGTCTGGCATCTCTTTTCCCTTGCATGAACCTGCAACCCGCAGAACGCGATTTTATCAGAGGAGATATCACTGAAAATAAGAACTCTGCGAGAGTTCCCGCCGCCGCATGGCGGGTATAATGTGAGGCGCAATCTCCCGAACGGGTCGAGTAAACGCCAAGCGGTGACCGAGGCATCTTAAAGAGGCATGATGCGGAAGCCTGTCATCTTGATCGTCGCGTTCGCGATACTGCTGGCTTGCATGGATTTCTCGGCTTTGCCGCTTGCCGCGCAGCAGTCCGCGGGACCACAGTCACCGGCGGCGAAGACGCCTGACGTTGTGCGCATCCCGACTCGGTCCGCGCCTTCGAGCGACCAGTCACCGATTCCGCCCGACGAGATTATCCGGCGCTTTTCGGCCAATGAGGATGCGTTGGCACGTATCTTCCCGACCTATGGCTACCGCAAAACCGTTCGCCTGGAGGAAGTTGGGGAGGATGGCAAGGTCTCCGGGCAGTCCCAGATCAGCGCGTCGACTCCCGCCTCGAGCGACAGGCGCCCAACCGGAGAACAGCAGTCCACGCTGAGATATCTGGATCTCGAGCGCGACAATATCGAGGCGCTCTCCAAGATTCCTGTATTTCCTTTGGTGACTTCCAATCTGCCCAAATACAACATCTCCTACCAGGGCAAGCAGCCTGTGGACGAATTGACCACGTATGTGTTCCAGGTCAAGCCGAAGCAACTCGAACGCGCGCACGCCTATTTCGACGGCCTCGTCTGGGTGGACGATCACGACCTCACCATCGTGAAATCGTACGGCAAATGGGTGACGGAAACCGGCGACTTTCAGCCCTCGAAACTGCCCTTCGCCCTGTTCGAAACCTACCGCCAGCCGGTGGCTGACAAGTATTGGCTGCCCGCTTATTCGCGTTCGGATGGGTCGTATGATAATCGAGGCCAGAGCGTCCCTGTCCGGCTGGTCATTCGCTGGGAGCAGTACGCGCCGTTGCCCGCGGCCGATTCCTCACGCCAGAGTGCGCCCGAGCCGGGTCCCGCTCGTTAGCGGCGCCACAATAATCCGGGAAGCGCACCGATCGTTTTGATCAGCGCATCGGGCCGCGCTTCGCGCAGGCCTTGCGGAATCGGCGAATGATCCACAACTCCGACGACAGGCACGCCCGCGCGCCGGGCCATCTTTACGTCTTCCGGCGTGTCGCCCACATAGATACAGCACGCCGGTTCGAGCCCGAGTTTGCCGAGCGCGATTTGTAGTTGCAACGGATGAGGCTTTCGCCGCGGCGCCTCGTCGCCGAAAACGCTCACCTCGAACAGAGATCCCAACCCGAATTTGCGAATTTGCGAGCGCACCCGCAACTTGCTGCCGCCGCTGACCAGGCCCAGCCGGAATCGATGGGTCAATGCTTGCAGGACCTGCCGGGCGCCGGGTTGAAGCAACGGGCGTTCCGAACGGTAGAATAGCCGCCAAAGCCGGTCCGCTTCCGGCCAGCGCTCGACGGGCAATCGCATGGCCCGGTACACGTTATGCCAGTCGGGCGAGTAATGCCGCACGAGGCTTTCGGGCGTCCAGCGCATGCCGAGAGACCGAAACATCCCCGCGTAAGCGTTGGCATCCGCGCGAAACGAATCGAGCAATGTGCCGTCCCAGTCAAACAGTACGGCGCGAAGCGGCTTTCGCGTCAGCATGAAAACAATCCTAGCAAACGCGGCAGCCCGTGTGCCCGTGAGCGAGCCTCAGCTTGGGGTCAACTCGTGGGATTGCAAAATTAAGAATCGATAGGAATCAGGGCGCCAAATCTTCAAGCATGTTTTCATCGCGCCGGTAACTGATATCGTCGAAAGCCGCGGCCACCCCGTACCAGCCGGTCTCCTCTGCGCCTTCGCTGCGGACCACATGCGCCACCGCGTTCATATACACCGTGGCCCGTGCGAAAGGCCGGCTGATCAGCTGAACTTCAATCTCGATCGGAACTCCCGCCTCGAGGCGTACCGGCGAAAGAAAGAAAAGCCCGCTGGAGCTGATGTTCGCGGTTTGCAGAGGGTCTTGCTGGGCCTGACGTTGCCCGGCTATCCGCTCCAGACGAAGAGGGAGGGATAGCCGGGCGCGCACGTAGGCGCGCCGTTCCTGAGCCCGCCCCACGGTATGCGTGGGGACTCGGTTAATCCCGCGCGGCCGCCTGCTATTGGCCCATTCTGTATCCGCTGACTGTAGAGGAGTTGCCTGAGCATCTGGGTCTTGGACGACCGACCCGGCCGAACCAGCTGCAAGAACAGGCCGAAAAACGCGCATAGTTCCCCCTTTAGGGTACGTTTCCGGCGCTGCTGGCGAGACTATGACGCGGGGTCTGAAGAAGGTCAATCAATGCAAGAAGGACTAGTTCCAATTTGTAACCTTTTTGTAAACTTTATCCGCGCTCAAGCCGGGACTTTAAGCGCAAAAACGGGATACCTTACGACACGTTGCGGATGTATTTTGAGTTCCTGAAGCGAAGGGCAAACGAGCAGAGCATGGCAAAGCTCAGAGCGCGTCCATGGCGGATCGACGCGCAGCAGAAAAAGCTTTCACAAGACCGATTTGGGGAAGCGGTTGCGTCGAGGGACAGAAAGATCGAAGCGAATAGATAGAAGAAGAGCGCGCAGCAGCTAACCTTGAGGCTTCACCCGGGTGACGCCCTTTGGCCACATCGGCCGGAAACGCGCGTCCGGGATGGGCACATTCCGCGCCACATTGGAGTATTGAACGATCGAGTAGTCGCCCGATCCGGTCTCGTAAAATTGCTGCTGGTCGGTAAGCCAGTTCGCCTCGTTCAGCCACAAGTCGATCTTTGAGATTTGCTCGCGCAAATCGTCTGCGCGTGGCGTTAGTTCCAGACGAGCCACTTTTTGGCCGGTGCGCGTCTCTTCCCCTTGAAGCGTGATCACGTAGTTCTTTTTGAGGCTCTCTCCCGACGTGCCAAATCCCAGCAGCAGCAATTGATCCACGAGGCCGCGGTGCTTGGCGAGATCATATTCTTCCACTTGGCGGATCTTCGGAGTGTAGATATAGAGGTGATCGCCGTCGCGTAAAATTGTCTTTTGATCCGGCGAAGTCAGATCGATGCGCATTTTCCCATCATGGCGTATCTCGATCTGACCCGATTCAGTGGAACGGTCGTTTACGACTACGGTCACCTTGGTGCGCTCGATGCTCGCGGTCAGGCTCTGGAATCCGCCCTGCTGGCGGTCCAACTGCTTGAGCACCTCGTCCACCGCCAATGGGTTGGCTGCCAGGCGGAAAGCGGGAAAAACAATAAACACGGCCACAAGCAGGGCCGTGAGAACAAACCAAAATGGCGTTCGAATAACTCCAATCAGTTTTTTCATTATGGCCGTATCAGCGATCTCCAACTACAGTATAAGATGAACTTCGCCACCGCGCCGTTTCAATTCCAGACGGATTTTCCATGGACGCTCTACTGCTTTCAGGGCTTGATGGAGACGTCGTAGTAAGCGATGGACCCGTCGTCCCCGCGGATCGGTTCGATTCTGAGGATTTCAAAGCGGCTTTTCTGCAATGTCTCCACATTCTGTTGCACGGCCTCATGTAGTTGGTGTTCGAGTTCGGATTCAGGGACTTTCTTTGAAGAAGCCACGAGCTTGGCGCTCACCCTGTAGGTCCTGGTGCCGTCGCTCACGTCCGCGTCCCGGAGTTGCACCATGGCGCTATCGGGCGGCGGCCCCAGGGGCGGCTGGTCGTGAAACCAGGAGCGCGGTGAAAAAAGTACAAACACGACAATTACGGCGACCGCGACGTCATAGGGCCACGTACCGCGTTCGAAGGACCAGAAGACCGTCCGCACCAAGATTCGCCAAATCGTGCGCATGGCTCAGTCGGCGGGCACGCCGTCCACGATAATCCCGTCCCGCATGTGCACCACGCGGTCCGAATAGGCCGCCGCCTCAGGGTTGTGCGTAATCATCACGATGGTTTGGCCCAGTTCGCGATTCAGCCGGCGCAGCATATTCAGCACGTTCTCGGAGTTCTGGGTGTCCAGGTTACCGGTCGGCTCATCCGCGAGCAAGATTTTAGGCTCATTGACAATCGCCCGGGCGATGGCCACCCGCTGCTGCTCTCCTCCGGAAAGCTCCGCGGGACGATGCCGTAACCTTTCCCGAAGACCGAGCATCTCGCACACCACCTGAAACCGGTGCGGATCAAAGCCGTTCCCATGAATATGCTGGGCAATGGCAATATTCCCGAAGGCGTCCAAAGTGGGAAGCAGATTGAATCGCTGGAACACAAAGCCGACCTTATGCCGCCGCAGCCGGGTGCGCTCCCCATCGTTCATCGCGGCGAGATCGTTTCCATCCACGAGCACCCGTCCCTCAGTTGCTTGCGCTAGGCCTCCGATCACGTAAAGGAGAGTAGATTTACCACATCCGGAGGGCCCCATCACGGACACAAATTCGCCCGGAAGCACGTCAAAGTTTACTCCCCGCAGGGCCGGAACCTGAATCTTGCCCGATCGATATGTCTTCCAGAGATTTTCCGTTCTGAGTATCGGTTCCATGGATTCCCTGCAACCACTGTCCCGCTGAGGGCCGCAGTATTCTAGCTGGAGTTTGCCCTCCGAGCACGGTGATTCAGAGACTTTGCCGTTGGGAGGCCTCACTCGTAGGCAAGGGCTTCGATTACATCCTTGCGGCTGGCCAGCCATGCGGGATAAAGCGCGCCCAGCAACCCCCCGCAAACCGCGATGACGGCGGCGCGGATGATCCAGCCCGCGGTGATCAGGATCGACAGCGTGGGAAAAGCGGAGAGGAAAACGGCCCGGCCTGCGTAGCTCATGCCGACGCCGAAGAGAATGCCCGCGCCGCAGATTACCGCGATCTCGCTCAGCAGCGCCTGCACGATGTAGGCCTTGGACGCGCCCAGCGACTTCAGCACCCCGATATCGCGCGTGCGCTCCACCACCGTGCTGTACATGGAGAGAAAGATCACCAGAAATCCGATCGCCACGCCCAGCGCGATCATGCTGCGGACAAATGTATCGAGGCCCGGAATGGCCGTCGACGTCATTTGCGACACGAAATCCTTCAAAGGCCGGATTTCATAACCCGGCAAAAGCGCTCTCATCTGCGCCATTACGTTCGGAGTATGGTCCGGGCGCGTGCACTTCAGGAAGAAAAGAGACGCTCGATCCCGCGATCCGGAAAGACCTTGCAGCGTCGGGAGCGGCACGAAAATCCTGGCGCCCTTACCGTGCTCCACGATGCCGGCAACGTTGAAATCATGATCCAGCAGCCGGAATGTCCCGCCGACCTTCAGGTCTTTCGCGCGAGCTGCCCAGTCGTCCACCAGCACGTCGTCGGGTCCCTGCATATCCCGGCCTTCGAGGAATACGAATCCCCCGGAGACCGCGCGAAAGCTCTCCGGATCGATGCCGTAGACCAGGTCCACGCCTCCGGTGGAACTGAACTGCAGCAGCACAGGCGTTACCGATTGCACGTATTTCAATTGCTCTAGCCGTTCGCCGATCCGGATCGGCATGGGCGCTCCGTTAAAAGCGAGCAATACCGATGCCGAAGGCGGCTGCAACATGACGTCCGCGCCCACTCCTTCGATCCTCTTGGCGGTCTCTTGAATCATCCCGCTGGTGAGTCCTACGATGATGATGACGAGAGCGACCTCCACCCCTACGGCAACGATGCTGACCACTGTCCTCACCGGCCGGTGCAGGAGATTCGCGAGTATCACGCGGCCGATCACGGTTGCGGCTCCTGCTGTCCCGCGTCCACGTTTACGAGCTCTGTGCCGGCCGGCTGGGAAAGCTTGAAACCATCCGCCGGGAGTTCGGCATTCACTGCGATCTTGGTGATGGTCAAAGCCAGCCGGTAATCCTGTTGCGGCCGCGTCACACGAATGGTGCGCGGAAATGTGAGCGGGCCGGTTCCCGGCTTTTCGCCCCCGCCCGGCGCCCCTGTCTCCCCAGCGGCGGGCTGCACATCTTGCCAATCCGCGTAGCTGATGTCGGAATCGAGCCTTCCCTCGGGCCCGTAGATCTGGAGCCTGGAGACTCGCAAATCGGACCGGTCGAACCAGATCTTGCGCGCGATCTCGAAGGCGGGGCTTGAGCCGCTCAAGACGGTCAGCACGTAGAAACGCGAGGGCGGAATATCCATCTGCTCCAGCACCGTCGGCTGCTCAGCGCCGATGCCGCTCCAGAAGAGAGCGTCCAGCAGGTGCTGTGGCCTCAGGTTTTCGATGGAATTCTTTGTGGCGCGTTCGAACTGCGTCGGCCCCACGAGGAATTCGTTCTTCGAAGGAATGAAGATCCGGAACATCTGGCCGTCGCTGACCATGTCGAAGATATTCGTGCCGACGACGGGCGCTTGCCCGATGAGCCGAATCATCTCCGGTTTTGCCGCCAGGACAAACCCGCTCACCTGGTGATACGCGTGAATGACTCCGTTATAGGCCACGCCTGCCGTCGGGGTCATCAGCACGGAAGCGTTCAAGGTGCGCACGGCGCCGGCCTGCCGGTTGTAAGCATCCAGCAGCTCGGTTTGGCTGGCGTCCATCGCCGGTCGAATAGCGGTTGGCGCAGCGGCGCGCTTTTGTGTGGCCGCGCATCCCGTCAAAACCGCGGAAAGCAGGACGAGCTTAGCCAGCCGGAATCCGATGGTGCGGCGTATCAGTGCCTTCTCCACTCGCGTGACCAAAGGGAAAAACTTATCAGCCTGCCGAAGTGAGGTCAATGTTGAGTTCGATGAAAGTGTTAAGCCGGGCGGGTAACTTCCACCTGCAGATTCTCCAGTGCTCCTTTCGCGCGCCGGATCACCTCGGAAGCCCAGAGCTGGTTGCTCAAGACCGTCAGAAAGCCGCCTTCAAAATCGCACACGGAACAAAATAGATACTCAGGGAAAGCGGCGTGATAAGCGTCCACTCCGTGCTCGGCCAGAGATCCCTCCACTTTCGCATCCGCCGCCGGCAGCGGGCCGCCTGCGCGCACGCCAAACGTCTCGCCGGCAAAGCGCTCGAATAGGAGCTCCAGTTGCGGCTGTTCTGGTTGATTGATCACCATCGCATGGCCGTTCGGCTCCCGAAAGGCCAAATTATTTCGGCGGCAGAACTCCCGGACGCGTTCCAGATGCGCAAAAAAATCGATTGCCCAAGGCTGTCCGGCAGCCACCGCCGGTAGGAGCGCCGCCCAAATTCCCGCCGCCTCGCGTCCGGTCACCGGCTCGCGAGTTTCCGGGTCGATCAGTTCCAGCCCGACGGCGCGCACATCCGGGCCCAGATCGAGCGCCTCGATCTCGAGGCGATATCGCTTCTCCATGCGCTACTCGTCAGCCGTGGAAGTGTCCTGCCCAAAGCGGTGCAAATATTCGGGGGATTGCTTGCGCAGGTCCAGCCAGTCGAAGAAGCTATCCGGCGTCTCCAGCCAAATGCGGAACCACTCCAGGATCTCCTGCTTCTGGTCGCGCTTGTGCGGCTCGACGCGCGGATTCCGCGCGATCATTTCGGCCCGGCGGCGCCCCAATCGTGCCACTTCCAGCACTCGTTCCGCGGCCGCCCGCTTTCCTTCCGAGCGAAACTTCCGCCAAAGCTCATCCAGGCGCATCAGGCAGATCTCCGCCTCTTCCAGAGTCGCAAAGTGCAGCAGATCGTGGAACTCCTCCTCGTACTGGCCTTCAGTGTCCGCCTCGGCCGAAAGCACCACCCGCAGTCCCGCGGAAGAAAGAACTTGGACGATGTAGTCCGCCGACGTCTTTGCCGAAGCGCCGAACTTGGCGATCATCTGCCTGCGAATCTGTTCCACCTCGGCGGGCGTGTATTTGTCCAGGCCCAAGCTCTCGGCAATGTCCAGTATCGCCTCTTTCTTGGTCTCCGGGCCTTGTCCGCTCATCGGAGCCTCGAGGTGGTCCGTGGAGAAGAAGAGGAAGAGACCGGAGCCGGCTGCGGCGCGGCTTTCGGGTCACCCGCCGAAGCGGCGCGTTCGGCGGCCAGCCTGTGGCGATAAAGGGCCACGTTGTGGTTGTGCTCGGCCAGGGTTCGGCTGAAAAAATGCCCGCCTTCGGTGTTGGCGACAAAATAGAGGTAATCGGTCTGCGGAGGATCGAGCGCGGCTGCCAGCGAAGCGCCGCCCGGGTTGGCGATGGGACCGGGAGGCAAACCGGAACGCCGATAGGTATTGTAGGGCGAATCAAAGGGCAGGCTGGCCGCATCAAGGGTTCCGCTATAAGTTCCCGCCAATTCCAGCGCGTACACGACGGTGGGGTCGCACTGCAGCGGAATATGCCGGTGCAGGCGATTGACAAAGACGCCCGCCACGATCGGTCTTTCTTCCGCTTTGGGCGTTTCGCGTTCCACCAGAGAGGCGAGCGTGACCACCTGCTCAAACGAGAGACCCGACAGATTCGCCTGTCCAGCACTGATTGCGGACCACTCTTGCCGGAAATGAGTCACCATGGCCGTGACCATCTGTTCCCCTGTCGGATGCCGCGGGAATTCGTACGTCGCCGGAAAAAGAAAGCCCTCCAGGCTGGGCGCATTCGGCGCAAGATCTCGTATCAACTTGGGATCGCGGGCGGCCGCCAGGAAATCCTCACGCGTGGTGAAGTCCTCGCGTTGCACCAGGTCCGCGATGTCGAACATGGAAAGCCCTTCGGGCATGACTAACTCCCGAACATACACGCGCCCATTGGCAATCGTATCGAATACCTGCATGCTCGTCATGGGATGGTCGAAGAAATATTCGCCCGCTTCCAGCGTGCGCCGGGACCGCCAGCGGGACAATCCTTCGAACGCCCATCGGCTGCGCACCACACCCTGATTGGCTAACAAGCGGGCGACCGTCCGTCGCGAAGCGCCGTGAGGTACCTCTACGAAGATGCCTTGCGACGGAAAATGCTGGTAAGGCAGGTAAAGCGACACGGCCACCCACCCCGTCAAGAGCACGGCCGCCAGAACGAGAATGGAGAGCGCTCGCAGCATGCTTCGTCCTAGGCGCTTTTTCTCCTGCTCTGCAAGTAGTCTCGCAAAATCACCGCGGCGGCCACCTCGTCCAGTTCGTGCCCTTTGCGCTCGCGAGAGCGGGACTTCGGCGGACGACTCTCGCCCAGCGCCTGTTCCGCCTCCCAGCTGCTAAGCCGCTCATCGACCAGTTCCACCGGCTTGCCAACTTCCGCGCGCAGGAGTTTGGCGAACCGGGAGGCCTCCGCAGCCATGGCGCTGTTAGCGCCCCCAAGATGCATGGGTAAGCCTACTAAGATGAGCCCAACCTCGTGCTCCGCGCATAAGTCTCGCAGCCGGGCCAGGTCCCTCCGACGATTGGATCGCCTCCAGGTCGCGAACGGCTGGGCCGTTACGCGCAGCGGGTCCGAAAGAGCCAAGCCAAGCCGTTTTTGGCCATAATCGATAGCCAGAATCCGGCTGGCGCCCAAATCAGCCCCTTTATGTGATGCGAAGCCGGCGCCGGAACTCATAGAGAAATTATATCGCGGCGGGTAGGGTCAAAGCCCCTGGTTAAGAGGCGCGAGTTTCTAGACTTAAGGCTGGCGTCCGCGCCGGCCGCTTTCCCAGGAAGGCCAAACATCCAGCGTCTTCAGCTGCGATTCGAGGCCGGTCTGCTTCAAGAGGCTGCCAATTTCAGTGCGGGAGAGCCTCGGTCCAACCGGCGCGGCGAATTCGGCCAAGCCGAAGGCCAGTACCCCCGCCACGGTGGTGTTGAACTTCAGATTCAAGATATCGACTTTGTCGTAGGTGTCGGAAGAAGCGCCGTAGTTGGCCGCATAATTCGCCTCTTCCTGATTGGCCACCAGAGTGGGAACGCCCTCCAGCAGGAAGTCCAGATTGTCGGTTGGCACAAAGGAATTCTGGGTGAAGCGATTCACGCCCCAGGAGTCCAGCGGCGCCAACGCCTGGTGCAGAACTTCGGACTGCAAGTCCGTTCGCCCCTCGAGCGAGAAGCCGGTTACCCGGCCGCTTCCTTCATCGAAAATAACGGCCGCGTCGGCGTGATCGAGCTCACCGCGATGAGCGCGCACATAGGCCCAGGATCCCAGCATTCCTTCTTCCGTACCGGTGAACAGCACAAAACGTATCGATCGTTTGGGCCGCAGCCCCGTCAGATGAATGTCCCGGGCGGCCTCGATCACCAGGGCGGCGTTGCACCCGTCGTCGAGACCTCCTGTCCCCAAGTCGAAGGAGTCCAGGTGCGCGCCCAGCAGAACGAAATCGTTGGGTCGCTCGCTCCCTCGAATCTCCGCCACCACGTTTTGTGCTTCCGCCTGCCCGCCCACGCGATTCGGCAGCTCCAGACGAACCCGGATTCGTTGTCCGGCGGCGAGTTGCCGCACCATCCGCTGGGCGTCCTCGCGCGCCACGATGGCCCGCGGAAGTTTCTCGGGGGAGCCGTCTTGTCCCAGGCTAGCCCTCTGACGGTAGAGGAGCGTGCCATCCCGCGTGCCCATCCACAAAATGGCGCTGGCTCCCGCGGCAATCGATCGCCCGATAATCTCGGGATCGCGCAGGTTTTCCGTGGAAATGTCACTGAAGGTTCGCAGCACATTCGTGTGAACCAACAAAATCGCTCCCCGAGCGGAGCCACCGGCACGAGCGAATTCCTCTGCAGTGCCTGAACCGGCATCGATTACATCCGCTTCGATTCCCCCGGCAGGCGTTGCCGGCGACCACGCCGCCGATACGGCGTGCACCGCAAAGCCGGAGGGCGAAAGAATCTCTACGCGCGTCGCTCCTTCGCTCCAGGTCTGAGGAATCGTGAA
>Ga0335081_10017642_pt1 | contig 11554 bp, 6 predicted proteins | sample Lox_Sample_35_FD_206713 | JGI IMG/M metagenome (GOLD analysis project Ga0335081, IMG submission 206713) | Soil microbial communities from Loxahatchee National Wildlife Refuge, Florida, United States - Lox_Sample_3.5 | ecosystem: Environmental > Terrestrial > Soil > Wetlands | place: USA: Florida... | reverse complement strand
TGCAGGGGGCCACGAACTGGTTCAGCCCATCGTATAGCCCGCAGACAAATCTCTTCTACGTTGCTGTTCGTGAGATGGGTTCGTACTACTACAAAGGCGAAGCCGAGTATAAACCAGGCACCTTCTTTGCGGGCGGAGGCGAGCGTGCATTGGACGGCGATGAAGCCTGGGGCGCCATACGTGCTCTGAATCCCACCACGGGCAAGATGATCTGGGAGTTCCGCCTGAAGTCCCCGCCTTGGGCAGGCGTTCTGTCGACTGCCGGAGGGTTGGTGTTCGGCGGCTCCAACGAAGGGAACTTCTACGCTCTTGATGCCCGAGACGGAAAGCCGCTCTGGGACTTCCAGACCGGCTCCAGTATGGAGTCCAATCCCATCAGCTTTTTGATCGACGGCAAACAGCATGTGGCGGTAGCGGCAGGACGCGCCGTGTTCGTGTTCGGCGTCACCGGCAACTGAGTTGGGCCACCCGGCTGGCCAGGCTTGCCCCTTTGGAAGGCCACGGGTCTGCCGGTCAAATGGTGTCAACCCGCACTGAAAGAATACGAGCCGTCGATTCGTCGCCGGAAAAGCTCATTCGTATCGGAGCGCTACGGCTGGGTCTACGCGAAGGGCCCGGCGGGCGGGCAGGTAGCTCGCGAGAAACGCAACTGAGGCTAATAGAGCTGCCACCGAGATGAAGACGGCGGGATCGGTGGGTTTGACGTCGAACAGAAGGCTGGCCATGAGGCGCGTGAGCCCGTACGCGGCTCCCAATCCTATGGCGATGCCTACGGCTGCCAGAATCATGGCTTGCCGCACGACCATGTTGCGTAGCAAACGGGAATCGGCGCCGAGAGCCAGCCGAATGCCGAATTCGAGCGTGCGCTGCTCGACGCTGTACGCCATCAAACCGTACAGCCCGATGGATGCCAGCAGGATAGCCACGAAGGCAAAGATGCCGAGCAGCATGGTGTTGAACTGATCGCGGGCGGTGGATTGAATGACGATCTGGTCCATACTGCGCATGTGAGACACGGGCAGGTCAGCGGCTTCCTGGAAAGCGCGTTGAATCGGCGCCGAGAGCGAGAACGGCGGCACCTTGGTGCGCACCAGCCAATTGAGCGGCATGAAGGTGTTGTTCAGTTTCGTGTAAGCGTCACCCACCTGGGCCAGCGGAATGAAGGTGGCGGGGAACGGATCGCTGTTGAGGCCGCCATCGCGAGCGTCGCCGACTACGCCCACAATTTCGCGCGGGGGCTGGGCGAAATCCGGACCCATGCCGCCGCCGATGATCAAGCGGTGTCCGAGGGGATTCTCGTTTTTCCAGTACTGCTTCGCCAAGGCCTCGTTGATAATGACTACGGGCGGCGCGGTGGCATTGTCTCGCTCCGTGAAAGCGCGTCCGCGAACGACGGGAATTCTGAAGACGTCGAAGAAGCGCCAGGTGACGTAGTTCCAAGCCGCTCCGCCATGCTCGGGTCCGTTGGTTAGCGGGCGTCCCTCGATTCTGAAACCGAGGCCGAGACCGCCCTGGAGCGGCAGGTAGGAACTGGCAGCGGCGGCTTCCACTCCCGGGATGGCGTGGAGGCGATCGAGAATCTGGCGGCTGGTTTGGTCAATGACCGCGGTGTGATCGTAGCGGCTACCGGTGAGCGATGTATCCATGGTGAGCACGTTGTGCGGGTCAAAACCGGGCGCGACGTGATGCAGGGCGGCGAAGGTGCGGATCAGCAGCCCCGCGCCCACCAGAAGCACCATGGCGAGGGCGACTTCGGTCACCACGAGCAGGCTGCGTGCCATGTTCTTGCGGCCGCTTGAACCCGAGCGGGAGCCGCTCTCCTTGATCACGGAGTTGAGGTCGGCGCGCGAGCCGTGCAGCGCGGGAACAAGCCCGAAAAGGATACCGGTGAGGAGCGACAGCAAAATGGTGAAACCAAGTACCGTCCAGTCGAGCGTCACGCCGGAGCCATCTTCGCCGATGCGCGGAATGTTTCCGGGATTTATAGCCAGCAAGGCGCGCACACCCGTGATGCCGATGACCAGGCCCAAGACACCGCCAAGGAGTGAGAGCAGCACGCTTTCGGTGAGAAGCTGACGGACGATGCGGGAGCGGCCGGCTCCGAGTGCGAAGCGGATGGCGATTTCCCGGGAGCGGCCGGTGGCGCGTGCCAGCAGCAGATTGGCGACGTTGGCGCAGGCGATGAGCAGCACGCAGCCAACGGCGCCCAACAGGACAAAGAGGGCCGTACGCACATCGCGCACTTCGAGCTGCTGCATGGGTTCGACGCTGAAGGTGTTATTTGGGCCCATGGCGTTGGGGTACATGCGCTTGAACTCCTGGCCGGCCAGGTTGAGATCGGCCTTGGCAGCGCCCAAAGAAATGCCGGGTTTGAGGCGCGCGGCGACGCGGAAGTAATGGCCCTGGTTGGTGCTGTTGGGATCTGCCTGGAACGGAAGATAGAGGTCGGCGGGCGGATCGAAGCTGAATGGGGCGAGCACGCCGACAATTCGGTACAGCTCACCACCCAGTGTGATGCCTTTGCCGGCAATGGCGGGATCGGATCCGAAGCGCCGCTGCCAGATGCCGTTGGAAAGCACCACTACATTGCCGCCGCGCGGACGGTCTTCTTCGGGGGTGAATGTGCGGCCCAGCGCGGTATGCGCGCCGAACAGTTCGAAGAACTCATAGGACACGTGGATGCCCTTGAGTTGCTCAGGACGGTCGCCTCCACTCAGATTGAGTCCGGGACCTCCAGTATCATAGGCGCTGACGAGTTGGAGCGACTGGGTGCGCTTACGCCAGGAGTTATACTTGGGGACAGACGCGGCCGGCCCGCTGCCCTGTGGAGAACTGTTCATCAGAGCCACGATGCGATCGGGATCGGGAAAGGGCAGAGGCTTGAGTAGGACTGTGTTGATGACGGAAAAGATAGCGGTGTTGGCGCCAATTCCCAAGGCCAGCGCGAAAACCGCTGCCGCGGCGAATCCGGGGCTCTGCCGCAGCATTCGCAGGGCATATTTGAAGTCGCTAACGAACGTTTCCATGTATAGTCCTCCAGTGCAGACGGCCGCCGCCGCTTTTTGTTTAGACGGAAAAAACTTTCGAAAGTTCCGTCAGGCAGACGCGACCCGCCGAGGCGCGCTAGAATTCGGCTGATGGCGGCCATTCGCAGGAGGGACGCGAGCCAGGTTCCATGAACGTCGAAGCGCATTGGGAGACGGTATTCCGGACGAAAGCGCCGGATGCGGTGAGCTGGTACCGCCCGCATCTGGAGGTCTCGCTGGACCTCATAACTCGCCGTGCTCCCGAACGATCCGCATCCATCGTTGATGTGGGCGCCGGGGAATCGACGCTGGTAGATGACCTTCTGTCCGCTGGCTACGAGGAGATCACAATTCTCGACGTCTCGAAGACCGCCATCGAGGCTACGAGAACGCGGTTAGGACCGGCTGCCGAAAGAGTCCGCTGGATCGTTGGCGATGTCAACCAAGTCTCACTGCCGCAGCAGGCCTTCGATGTGTGGCACGATCGCGCCGTGTTCCATTTCCTGGTGGATCCCGGCCAACGCCAGGCCTACGTCCGCTCCGTGCTGAGCGCCGTGCGGCCGGGGGGACACGTGATCGTCAGCACGTTCGGGCCGGGAGGCCCCACCAAGTGCAGCGGCCTGGATGTAATGCGGTACGACGCGGAAGCGCTGCACCGCGAGTTCGGCAAACGATTCCGCATCGAAGAGAGCTCCAAAGAACTGCATCACACGCCTTGGGGAACGGCGCAGCAGTTCGTGTATTGTTGTTGCCGGGTTGATTGAAGAGTCAAGTGAAATGACGATGCGTCTAATCCTGATCGCACTTTGGACGGCTGTTTCGATCTTGCAGGCGCAGACCAACGACACCTGGAAGAAGTTGGATTTCCTTCTTGGCGAGTGGACCGGCAGCGCGGGTGAGAAGGACACACCGCTGGGCGCGGGCCGTGGATCGTTCTCTTTCGAGCCGGAATTGAAGCAGAAGATCATCGTGCGGCACAATCACGCCGGCTACGATTCGGGTGCGCAGCACGATGACTTGATGGTGATTTATCTGGATGCGCCGAACGACACGCCGCGAGCGATCTATTTCGACACAGAAGGCCACGTGATCCGGTACAGCCTGGCGTTCCCGTCAGCCAATCGCGTGGTCTTCGAAACGGACGGGGCGCAACCGGGGCCCAAATACCGATTGACGTATTGGATGGAAGGCGAGTCACTCAAGGGCCGATTCGAAGTGGCAGCGGCATCGAGCGAATACAAGACCTACCTGAGCTGGACTTCAAAACGGCAACGCCCTTAAGGTGAAGAAACCCGCAACTTAGCGGGAACAAAGTCCAGCCCCTGTCGTCTTATGCTGTTATGAACTCCATCTGGCAGGACTTGCGATACGGGTTGCGCGGCCTCAGTAAGCAGCCCGGTTTCACCGGGTTGGCCGTCTTGGCCCTGGCTCTCGGAATCGGGTCGGTCACCACCATTTTTAGCGTGATCGATAACGTGCTGCTCGATCCGTTTCCTTATAAGGATGCGAGCAGGATCGTTCTCGTCATGATTCACGACGTGGAGCGCGGCGATCCTGGCGGGCGCGCAGCCTTCTCAGTTCCCGAGTTTCTCGACTACAAGGAGCAGAACCATGTTTTCGAGGATGTGGTTGGGGATACGAACGAAGACGTCCTCTATACCAGCGGAGAAGGCACGCAGCGCTTCCAGGGAACGAATATAACGCCGAACGTGTTCAAGTTCCTGGGAATGCCGGCACTTCTCGGCCGAGGGATCACGCCGGAGGACGGAAAGCCGGGCGCCCCACCGGTGTTCGTGCTGAGTTACAAGTTGTGGGCCAAGGAGTTTAATCTCGATCCCAAGCTGCTGGGACGCACGTTTGTGTTGAACGGCAAGCCACGAACTCTGGTAGGCATCATGCCGCCGAGGTTCACGTGGTGGGGCGCGGACCTCTGGATACCGGCGCCCTTGGACCGGAGCGATCCGGAAGCCAGACAACGGTACTTTGTGATGCATGGGCATCTAAAGTCAGGCATCACGATGCACCAGGCCGAAGCGGATTTGGATGTCATTGCACAGCGGCTGGCGCGCGTTTATCCCAAGGACTATCCGAAAAAGTTCACGGTCCAGATGATGACGCTGGCAGATTCGGTGGTGGGACAGTTCAAAACGGTCCTCTACACCTTGCTGGGTGCGGTGGGACTGCTACTTCTGATTGCGTGCGCAAATGTCGCCAACATGCTGCTGGCGCGGGCCTCGGCGCGGGAGAAAGAGATGGCCATTCGGGCGTCGCTGGGTGCGGGCCGGTGGAGGCTTGTCCGGCAATTGTTGCTGGAAAGTCTGCTGCTGGCCGTGGGTGGCGCGTTAGCGGGTTGCTTGGTGGCATATGGCGGCCTCAAGGCCCTCATAGCGGCGATTCCTCCGAACACGATTCCGGATGAGGCTGTCATCGGTCTGAATGTGCCGGTGCTGCTGTTCAGCCTCGCGACCGCCATGCTCACGGCGCTGCTTTTCGGATTGGCGCCGGCGATGCACATGGCCAATACCGATATTGTCGAGCCGCTGAAGGACTCGGGCAAAGGCGTGAGCGGAGGATTTCGCCATGGCAAGCTCAGAAGCACCCTGGTGGTGGTGGAGGTGGCCTTATCGATGGTGCTGCTGGTGGGAGCAGGCCTGCTGATGCGCAGTTTCGTGGCGCTGCAGGAAGTGGACCTGGGCCTGAACCCGGACAACATCCTCGTTGCGCGCCTGCCGCTGCCCAAGGAGCAATACAAAACCGTCGCCGCCAAGCAGCATTTCTTCCGGGAGTTGCTCGGGCGACTATACGCCACCCCGGGAGTGGTGGCGGCCGCGGAGACCAGCACACTACCGGGCTTCGGCGGCATTCCCAGCGACGTTGAGGTGCCAGGCAAGACACATGCGGAGAAGTGGAGCGCGATATTCCAGTTATGCAGCGAAGGCTATTTTCCGACCGTCGGCATACGCATGTTGCGCGGCCGTGTGCTATCAGAAGCGGATGTGAACGGCGCGCGCAGAGTGGCGGTGGTGAATCAAACGCTGGTGAAAAAGTACTTCGGCAAAGATGATCCTATCGGGCGTCAAATTAAGCTCAGCATGCTGGAAACCGCGCCGGAATCGCCGGTGAAGGATCCGGTGTTCGAAATCATCGGCGTGGTTGCGGACGCGAAAAACCAAGGTATTCAGCAACCTCCCAATCCAGAAGTGTGGATACCGTACACCATCACCAGCGCATTCGAGCGCGGGGTCCTGGTGCGCACTTCGAAAGACCCGATGTCGATGCTCAACACCGTGCGGCGTGAGATTTGGTCTGTCGACCGCAACGTAGCGCTGACATTCACCGGTTCTCTAAACGATTTTCTGAAGCAGATTTCTTATTCGGGGCCGCGCTTCGGTTTGATCCTGCTCGGAGTCTTTGCGGGCGTGGGGCTGGTGCTGGTGGCGATGGGTGTCTACAGCGTCATCGCCTATACGGTTGCCCGGCAGACGCACGAGATCGGCATCCGCATCGCGTTGGGCGCGGGCCAGGTGGATGTTCTGCGGATGGTGATGCGCATGGGCCTGCGGCTGATCGGTATCGGCACGATCGCGGGTCTCGCCGCAAGTTTCGGGGTCACGCGTCTGCTGTCCAGCCAGATCTTTCGCGTTTCCCCTCACGATCCGGTCACGCTGTGCGCGGTGGTGGCGGTGGTGGCAGTTTCCGGCCTGGCGGCGTGCTACTTCCCCGCCCGGCGCGCCACGCGGGTAGACCCGATGGTGGCCTTGAGGTACGAGTAGGCTAGATCGTGGATCGATGCCGGAATACGGCTCGTTCAGCACCAGGAAGCTAGGTACGATCACGAGAGAGCGGGCACTCTCCACCCGCCGGCGCTCGCCATTTCATGTAGCGGTTCCATCTTTTCGTTCGAACACGTCGGGGAACCGATCAGAACCCCTCCCCAAATGGGTTGAAACGTTTTCCGGTGTGATGTCACAAATAAGTCTATAGCCGTCGCTTTTCGGTGTAATGTTGCGATATAATTCCCAGCAATTGTCTCAAAACGGAGGGTGAGATATGAGTAAACGAATCCTTTTTTGCTCGGACGGAACCTGGGACAATTCCAGCAAAAACACCAACGTCTACAAGATCTATAAGGCCATGCAAGTGGCCGCCGACCAGATCCCGTTTTATGACGACGGCGTTGGCGCGGACGGAACTCCGATTGATCGGTTGCTGGGCGGCGCATTCGGAACCGGGCTGTTCCAGAAGGTCAAGGACGGGTACTCGAAAATCGCTCAAGTGTACGAAAAAGGCGACCAGATCTTCATCTTTGGTTTCAGCCGTGGTGCGTATACGGCGCGCAGCATCGCCGGGATGATCGCCATCTGCGGGCTTCCTACGAGTAATTTCAGCGATCAGGTAGTGGACACGGCTTTCCATGCGTACAGGGACAAGGACGACCGGGCGAAGCTTTTGGCTGGGCTGAATCAATCCTGTAATATGTTCAATTCCCAAATAACGATGGTGGGAGTGTGGGATACGGTGGGGTCCCTCGGAATACCGTCTCTGTTAGGCGCAGTCGATCCGGTTCTGTACGGATTCCTGGATACCTCCCTGCATCCTAGTATCCAGCACGCCTACCACGCCCTTGCCGTCGATGAGCGCCGGGCTGAGTTTCCCGCGACGCTCTGGACATCCCAGCCGAATCCAGGGCAGATGGTCGAACAAGTCTGGTTCACTGGCGTCCACTGCGACGTTGGCGGGAGTTATCCGGATGATCCCGATGGGACGGCGTTGTCGGACATCACGTTAGCTTGGATGATGAACAAAGCGGCTGCCCTTGGCGTGAAATTTGCCGCTGAGGTACAAACGAGGTACACGCTTCCAGTGGACGCGAAGTACGCTCTCGATCAAAAGCACGAATCATGGAATCCTCTCTGGGCTTTCCCGAAGCATCGGTCGGTCGCACCCAACGCCACTCTGTCGGCTAGCGTGTTGGTCCGGTGCCAGCACGACGCTTCGTATCGGCCCGGCAACCTCAAGTTCACGAACCCGGCCAATGGCGAATTGTCGCCGCAATACGGGACCGCTGAGACCATTGTTCAGCCGGAAATGGCTGTAAAATCCGCTGGAGTCACGGCAGGAAACTGAAAAAAATGACAAGATCTTCACTGGCTTGGCTATCCGTGTCGTTGCTGCTGCCGCAGCTGTTCGCCGCTGGTTCCAACACCACTGCTGATCCCAAGCAGCAGGAGGCCCAGGAGCTCAAAGCCTGCGCCGACATGGTCTTGGCCGGCCTCCGGAAAATCGCCGCTACCCGGGAAAAGCGCTTCGAAGGCAAGGTAACCGAAGCTGAGGCGCTGTGCCGCGGCGGCCAAAGAGGGCTGCAGTTCCGCCTCACGCCGTGGGTCGACTGGTCCAACTATTGGGGGACCGGCGACGTCGCCTCCCTCCCCAGCGGCTATCTGTCCAAGAAAGGCCCGGCATTCCGCGGCGTCACCGGCGCGCTGCTCGACCTGGAATACGAGCGCGTAGAACTCATCAAGTTCAACCTGTTTGATAACAACGGCACGTGGCAGAACTACGTCACGGGATTGAACGGCCGGGACGGAGGTGCAATCAAGGTTTGGCCGGAGATGCGCCTGCCGAAAGACAATCCTCATTACACTGCAGTTGGCGGCGACGGGAGCCAGGTGTGCAATGGAGATCTGATCCGCGCACGCACCGTGTCCGGAATCTGCAACGACATTCTCAATCCACGGATGGGTTCCTCGGGTACTCCGTTTGCGCGAAACGTTGAGTTTGAAACGACCTTTCCCGACCAGGGCGGGACAACCTTAACCAAGAATCGCCACGGCGACCGGCTCGGCCTGCTGACACCGGATCCCCAGGTGATCAGCCGCAAGCTGTTCACTCGCATCCAGTCCAATCCCACGGCCTGCAACAGCGGCTTCGGTCTTCCCGACGATTCACCCGAAGCGAATTGTGATTATCAGAAGGCGCCATTCTTCAACGTGATTGCAGCCTACTGGATTCAGTTCATGACGCACGATTGGTTCTCGCACATGGAGGATGGCCATAACGCGTCTGGATACATGGATGTCGGCTGCCAGACGGAACTCGTCAACAATGTCGAAACGCCGCTAACGCCGGAAGAAATCGCCAAGCTCGGTTGCCGGCCTGGCGACCGCGTTGACACGGGCTACGTGCAGCAGGATGCCCCGCCCGACAAGTTCACCGCCGGCAACAAGGAATATCTCGCGCGTGCTCCCAAAACGTTCGCCAACAATAACACCGCCTGGTGGGACGCATCCCAGATATACGGATACGACGACACATCCCGAAAGCGCGTGAAGCGTGATCCCAAGGATCCGGCGATGCTCCTGCTCGAGCCGGTGGCCGGCGGCTCCGGCGGAGGTTACCTGCCCGTGCTGCAGCCGGGAGATCCGATGCAGCCGCAGTGGGCCGGCCAGGAATCGGTGGCATTTCCCGATAACTGGACAATCGGTCTCAGCTTTCTGCATAACCTCTTTGCCCGTGAACATAACTCGTTCGTCGCCGAGTTCCGCCAGGAAGCTGCCCGCAAGCCGAATGAAGATAGCGGCCTGCGCAATCCCTCCGATCCCAAGCGCGTGATCCGCAATAAAGACGTCACGCCGGACGAGCTCTTCGAGGTGGCGCGCCTGGTGGTGGCGGCAGAGATCGCAAAAATCCACACCACCGAGTGGACGCCGCAGTTGCTGTATGACGAGCCGCTCTACAAAGGCATGAACGCCAACTGGAACGGGCTGCTGGGCTCAGGCGATCCGGATGTCTCAAAAGCGCTCTCCAATCTCATCGTTCACGATTTCGGAAAAGCGAAGGATGCCGAGAGAGCCGGACAATGGTATTCCGTGTTTGCTTCCGGGCCGGGCATCTTCGGACTAGGCAGTAAGGTGCCGCACTACGACATCACAAAGCCGGCCGACACCAACGGCGGCGTCAATCACTTCGGCTCGCCGTTTAACTTCCCCGAGGAATTCATCACGGTCTACCGCCTGCATTCGCTGGTGCCGGACCTGATCGAATACCGCGAGTTGAACAAGGACCCGAACCAGATTACCCGCAAGATAGCAGTCATCAATACGTTTGAAGGCAAGGCCACCGACAGCATGCGAACTCGCGGCATTGCCAACTGGGCTCTCAGCCTGGGGCGGCAGCGCCTGGGCCTACTGACCCTGCACAACACCCCGCAGTTCCTGCAGAATATCACGCTGCCGAGACTCGACAGTCCCACTAAGCAGCTCGACATCGCCGCCCTCGACCTCATCCGCGACCGCGAGCATGGCGTGCCCCGCTTCAACGAATTCCGACGCCAGTACGGCTTGCGGCAGCTTACCAGCTACGACGATTTCCTGGACAAAACCCTCCCGGCAGACTCGCCGGCCCATAAGCGGCAGCAAGAGTACGTCGCCCAGCTTCGGGAGGTTTACGGAACCCATGTTTGTGATGCGTCCAAAGTGATTACCGATGCTCAAGTCAATGAAGACGGTTCTCCGATTAATGACTGTCTCGGCCATTCCAACGGCTCAATCGTTGACAACATAGAAGACGTAGATACCGTCGTGGGATGGCTGTCGGAATTTACGAGGCCACATGGATTTGCCATCTCGGAAACACAGTTCGTGGTATTCATCCTCAATGCTTCACGACGGCTGTTCAGCGATCGTTTTTTCACCTCCAGTTTCCGGCCGGAGTTCTACACCAAGTTAGGCGTCGAATGGGTAAATCACAACGGCCCAGGACCCGAGATGATGGAGCAGGGTGCGCCCAACGGGCACAAGCAGCCTGTCTCGCCTCTCAAGCGAGTCTTGCTGCGGAACATCCCCGAGCTGGCTCCGGAGTTGGCTCATGTGGTGAACGCATTCGACCCCTGGGCGCGTGATCGCGGGGAATACTACAGCATTGAGTGGAAGCCGCGGCCCGGCGCTGAGTCCGATCCTGCATTCAAGCAGTAGCCAGAAGATCCGCCAAGGAGTTTAGCCATGCCCGACACTACTGTCAATAACTGGTTCGGCAACGTTACTTCACATCCCCAGGTGGTAGTCGACGCCCACTCAGTCGATGACATTGTGTCCATCCTCAAAGACACAGCGCACTATCCGTCTCCGGTCCGCGCCGTAGGCTCCAATCACTCCACAACCGAATGCGGAGTAGCGGACGGCGGCACCCTGATCCGGATGAAGATGAATCGCATCTTGAACATAGGCGCTGACAGCGTCACGGTAGAGGCTGGCGCCATTTACATCGACATTGCCGACGAGCTGCGAACTCACAACCTGCAGTTCTACGTGAATACTGAAATCGGCAATCTGTCGGCTGGCAGCGCGGCCTGCGCCGGCACCAAGGACTCATCCTTTGAGGGCGAATACGGCCAGGTCGGCTCCTACGTCACCGGAGTGAAGATGGTGCTGCCCTCTGGTGACCTTCTGGAAGTCACGGACGCTCAACCGGACCTCATGCGGAAAGTCCGCGCCAGTTATGGAACGTTCGGGATTATCTACGAAGTGACT
>Ga0335081_10017641_pt1 | contig 11555 bp, 5 predicted proteins | sample Lox_Sample_35_FD_206713 | JGI IMG/M metagenome (GOLD analysis project Ga0335081, IMG submission 206713) | Soil microbial communities from Loxahatchee National Wildlife Refuge, Florida, United States - Lox_Sample_3.5 | ecosystem: Environmental > Terrestrial > Soil > Wetlands | place: USA: Florida... | reverse complement strand
CGCCGCGGCGTCGCTCGCGGTCTCGCCGCCCGGCCTGGTCGTCTCGGCCGATGCCGCGCCGGTCGCGTTCTCGGTCACCGCGACCGACGCGCACGGCAACGCGACGACCGATCTCGGCGCGCTGACCTGGTCGACCAGCGGCCCGATCTCGACGCTCGTTGCGACCGGCGTGCTCGATCCGCACACCGCGGGCAGCGGCGCGGTGATCGCGACCAGCTCGCATGGCCCGAGCGCCTCGGCGCCGGTGACGATCGCCCCCGGCCACGCCGCCGTGCTCGCGGTCGCGCCGGCCACGCTCGACGTCGCGCAAGGCGCATCCCCGGTCGCGTTCACCGTCACCGCGAGCGACGGCGACGGCAACGCGACGTCCGACCTCGGCACGATCACGTGGTCGAGCGCCGGTGGGATCGGCACGATCGATCCGGTGAGCGGGGTGCTCGCGCCGGTCGCGCCGGGGACCGGCACGGTGCGCGCGACCAGCTCGTACGGCGCGTTCGACGATACCGGGGCGATCCGCATTCGCCGGCCGGTCGCGCTGTCGGCCACGCTCGCCGCGCCCGCGGTGGTCGACGTCGGCCAGAGCTTCACCGTCACGATGACGATCGGCAACGCCGGCGACTCGGCCGCGACCGGCGTCGCGCCGTGCGCGCTCGTGCCGAGCGGCAGCGGCGCCGCGACGCTGGTGTCGGGACCGACGCCGCCGACCACGGCGATCGCGCCGGGTGGCTTCGCGAGCCAGAGCTTCACGTTCACCGCGACCACCGCGGGGTCGCTCGTGCTGTCGGCGTGCGCGACCGGCAGCGACTCGTTCACGCTGCAAGCGGTCACCGCGCCGGTCGCGAGCTCGCCCGCGATCGCGATCGAGACCGGCGCCGCATTGACCGCCTCGCTGTCGATCCCCGCGACGCTCGGCCGCGGCGAGCCGTTCACCGCGACCATGCTCGTCACCAACACCGGGCAGGCCGCGGCGATCGGCGTCCAGCCGTCGCTGCTCGTGCGCACCGGCACGGGCGGCGCGGCGCTGTCGGGCCCGGCGCCGGGCGCGACCACGATCGCCGGCGGCGGCAACGCGACGTTCACCTGGACGTACACCACGAGCTCGGTCGGCACGCTCCGGCTGTCGGGCAGCGCGTCGGGCAGCGACGCGGCGACCTCGGCGACCGTGACGTCGAACGTGGCGCAGACCGCGCTCGCCTCGATCGTCGAGGCCGACCTGGTCGCCACCGACCCGTTCGGCGACGGCTCGAAGTTCGCGTTCGTCGCCGGCTACGAGGGCGAGCTGATGCTCGGCCCCAACGACGCCGGCACCGAGGCCGAGCAGATGTTCTCCGACGGCACCGGCGCCGCGACGCTCGACTTCGCGTTCGCGCCCGACACCACCGGCGGCAACACGATGCAGAACACGTCGGCCGCGCCGTATCCCGCGCTCGGCGCGACCGGCTGCACCGCGAACACGCCGGCGTGCGGCCCCGACAACGAGAACGGCCGCGGCATGTTCACGACCGTCACGGTCGCCGGCCAGGACTGGCTGATCGCGGGCGGCGCGCGCACCAGCGGCAACCTCGACTACGTCTACATGACGACCGGCAGCGCCCCGACGCTCGAGCTCGACTACGTCGACCTCACGTCGATCTCGAACGCGAACGCGCTCGCGATCTCGGCGATCGCCGCGGTGAACGACGTGGTCTACATCGGCATGGCGAGCAGCAACACGACCTATCGCCCGGTCCTGGGCGCGCTGTCGACCATGCCGGCCGCGCCTGGCCTCGATCCCGGGCCGACCGATCTCGTCGACCTGAACGCGGACAGCAGCAAGCTCAAGGGCACGAGCGTCGCGCGGATCGACGCGATGGCTGCGTTCCAGAGCCGGCTCGTGGTCGCCAACGCCAACGCGTGGTTCGCGGCGACCGTCGCGGTGCCGGGTGACATGAAGACCAACGCCAGCAACTGGCACGAGATCACGCCGGGTGGCGGCAACTACACCAACAAGACATCGATCAGCGACAGCAAGACCAGCAACATCACGCCCGCCGATCGCGCGGTGCCGCAGCTCGCGCAGTTCGGCGGCCGGCTGTTCGTCGCGCGCAACACCACGACCGGGCCGCAGCTGTGGTCGTGCAACCCGGCGCAGACCGGTGATCCGACGATCTGCGATCCGCCGGACTGGACGCTGGTCGCGCCGAACACGGTGAACTGCTTCCTCATCCTGTGCAGCGGCGATCCGCTGATCACGAGCTTCGACGACGGCTCGCTGACCGCGATCACGATGGTGGTCGCGACCGCGCACTACCTGTACGTCGGGTTCGACGGGACCAACGGCGTCGAAGTGTTCCGCACCGCGAACCCGGCCGCGACGTCGCAGTCCGACTTCGAGGGCACCGGCGGGTGCAACGCGGCATCGCACGACGCGAACCACTGCGACGGCTACGGGGGCGTCGGGCTCGGCACGAGCGCGACACGGATCTTCGATGCCAAGGCGCTGACGTTTTCCGGCACGACCTCGGTGTGGATGACGATCGGAGATGGCTCGACGCCGGTGGCGCTGGTGAGCTTGCCATGAAGCGACTGTCCACCGAGGAGCGCGCCCGCGCGGATCGCGTGCTGGTCGTCGACGACGAGCCGGTGATCCAGGAGCTCGTGCGCGAGGTCATGTACGATCACGTGACGATCGCCGCGGGCTCGCTCGCCGAGGCGCGCGCGATCGTCGAGTCCGGCCAGGAGTTCGAGGTCGCGCTGGTCGACAAGAACCTGCCCGACGGCTCGGGCATCGACCTCGTGCGCTGGCTGCGCAAGGCGCGGCCCGACACCGAGGCGCTGATCATCACCGGCTATCCGTCGATGGACTCCGCGCTCGAGGCGATCTCGATCGGCGCGATCGACTACCTGGTCAAGCCGATGCGCGACATCAACGAGCTGCGCCTGCGCATCGGCAATGCCTGTCACATCGTGCGCCAGCATCGCTCGGAGGCCGCGCTGATCTCGGCGCTGCGCGACAGCGAGGAGCGCTACCGCGAGCTGTTCGAGGCCACGCCCGACGCCGTGCTGGTGCTCGACAGCGAGACCCGCGACGTGGTCGACGCCAACAGCGCGGCCGAGCGGCTGTACGGCCGGCGGCGCGGCGAGCTCGTCGGCATGCGCGGCGCGGCGCTGACCGCGCGCGAGCCGGCGCCGGTGGTGCGCGACGGCACGGTGCTGCGCCGCGAGCTGCGTGCCGACGGCACGACCGTGCCGGTCGAGGTCACGACCGGCGTCGCGCGTCACGGCGCGCGCGCGCTCGCGGTCGAGGTGGTGCGCGACGTCTCCGAGCGCGAGGCGCGCGACCTGCTCGAGAAGCGGCTCGCGCGGTCGAGCCGGCTCGAGGCGCTCGGCCGGCTCGCCGCAGGCGTCGCGCACGACTTCAACAACCTGCTGTGCGTGATCATGACGAGCGCGGAGTTCGCGGGCGACGCGATGCGCGACGGCGGGCTTCCGGCAGGCGACCTCGATCAGATCCACCAAGCGGTGACCAGCGCGGCGTCGCTGACCCGCCAGCTGCTCGCGTTCAGCGGTCGCCAGTTCGCGCGCCCGCAGGTGATCGACCTCAACGCGCGGGTCGAGCTGGTCGTGCGCATGCTCGAGCGCACGCTCGGCGCGCGGGTCAAGGTCGCGCTCGACCTCGCGCCCGAGCCGATCCTCGTCAACATCGATCCGGGCCAGCTCGAGCAGGTGCTGACCAACCTCGCGGTCAACGCACGCGACGCGATGCCGGGCGGCGGCACGCTGACCATCGTGACCCGCGCCGAGGGCGGTGGCGCGCAGATCCGCATGCGCGACACCGGCACCGGCATCGCGCCGCACGTGCTGCCCGAGATCTTCGAGCCGTTCTTCACGACCAAGGGGCCGGAGAAGGGCACCGGGCTGGGCCTGGCCACGGTGCGCGAGGTCGTGCAGCGCTGCGGCGGCCGGGTCGGCGCCACCTCCGAGCTCGGCGCGGGCACGACGTTCGAGCTGTGGCTGCCGAAGGCGATCGGCGACTCGCCGCAGGCCACGGCCGCGCTGCCGCAGACCGTCGTGGGCGGGCGCGGCGAGGACGTGCTGCTCATCGAGGATGATCCGCGCGTGCGCGATGCGGCGCGCCGCGTGCTCGCCGGGGCGGGCTACGCGGTGCACGAGGCGGCCAGCGGCGAGGACGCGCTCGCGCGGGTCGAGCGCGGCCAGCACGTCGACGTCGTGGTCGCCGACCTCGAGCTGCCCGGGATCAGCGGCGTCGAGTGCGTGCGCCGGCTCGCGGCGTCCGCGTCGCTCAAGATCGTCTACACCTCGGGCCTGGCGTCCGATCCGCGCGGCGGCGAGCGCGGGCAGGCGTTCCTGCCCAAGCCGTACGCGCCCGACGACCTGCTGCGCACCGTGCGAAAGGCGCTCGACGTATGAGCGTGGCAGGAAAGCTCTTCCTGATCCTGTTGTTCGTCGCGCTCGCGCCGCTCGTCGTGTTCTCGGTGACCGCGCTGCGCGCCCACGAGCAGGCGCTGGTCGCCGATCGCTCGGAGCTCCACCACAAGACCGCCGAGTCGGCCGCGCGCGCGACCGCGGCCTCGCTCGACGCCGTGCACCGCACGGTCGCCGGGCTCGCGCGCACCATCCCGTGGAGCCAGCTGTCACCCGAGGAGCGCGACGGCGCGCTGGTGCTGGTCTACGAGCAGCTCGACGACATCGCGGTGGTCGAGCTGGTCGACGCCAGCGGCGCGAAGGTCGCCGGCATCGCGCACGACGCCAAGGGCCAGCACCCGCCCGCGCCGGAGGCGTTCGCGCTCGCGATCCCGACCGGCGAGCCGATCGCGGGCGCGCCGGCGCCGGTCGTACCGATCGCCGTGCCGGTGGTCGGTCCGGGCGGCGCGAGCTGGACGCTCGCGGTCGGGCTGTCGCTGCGCGGCATCTGTGCCGACCTCGCTGCCGCGAGCCCGCCCGGCATCGCGACCCGGCTGGTCGGTGCCGGCGACACGCCGCTGTGCGGCGGCGGCGCGGCCACCGGCGACGAGCTGCGCGCGAGCGTGACGCTCGACCATGGCTGGACCGCGATCGCCGAGCAGCCGCGCGCCGCCGCGCTCGCGTCGCTCACGCAGATTCGCCGGCAGTCGATGTTCTGGGTCGGGCTCGGCGTGCTCGCCGCGATCGCCGCGGGGCTCGCGCTCACCCAGATCATTCGCCGCCCGCTGCGTGCGCTGTCGATCGGCGCCGAGGCGATCGCGCGCGGCGAGCTCGAGCATCGCGTCGGGATCGGCGGCCGCGACGAGTTCGCCGCGCTCGCCCGCACGTTCAACCGGATGAGCGGCGAGCTCGATCGCAAGACCACCGAGATCCGCGCGTGGAACGAGGACCTGCAGCGCCGGGTCGACGCGCGCACCGCCGAGCTCAAGGACGCGCAGGACCAGCTGCTGCAGTCGCGCAAGCTCGCCGCGATGGCCGCGCTCGGCGCGGGCGTCGCGCACGAGATCAACAACCCGCTGGCCGGCGTGCTCGGCATGACCCAGCTCGTGCTCGCGCGGGCCGACACGCTCGACGAACGCACCGCGCGCAGCCTCAAGACGATCGAGCGCGAGGCGCTGCGCGTGCGCGACATCGTCGAGCGCATGTCGGATCTCGCGCAGGAATCGGTGCGCGACGCGGTGCGGGTCGATGTCGCGCAGGTGGTCGAGGCCGCGGCCGCCGCGCACGCCGATCGGATCGCCGCCGGCAAGGTCGAGCTCGAGCGCGCGTTCACCGCGCAGCCGCACGTGCTCGCGAACGCGGCGCAGCTCCAGCACGCGGTCAGCCAGCTGGTCGACAACTCGCTCAAGGCGATGCCGGGCGGAGGCAAGCTGCGGCTCGCGGTGCGCACGATCGAGGACGAGCTGGTCGCGATCGACGTCTGCGACTCCGGTCGCGGCATCGCGCCCGACCTGCTCGACAAGATCTTCGAGCCGTTCTTCACGACCAAGGACGACTGGCGCGGCGCCGGGCTCGGGCTCACGCTCGCGCATCGCATCGTCGAGGCCCACCAGGGCCGGATCCGCGCGCACAGCACGGTCGGCGCCGGCACCACGATGACGATCACGCTGCCGATCGCGCGGCGGGGAGCGCACCTGGCATGAGCGGCGATCCCATCGAGCGCCTCCAGCAGCTCGCCGCGCTCGGCGAGATCGGCGCGGGCGTCAGCCACGAGACGCGCAACCTCATGAGCGCGATCCTCGGGTTCGCGCAGGTCGGCAAGCGCGCCGACGATCCCGACAGCGCGCGCCGCTACTTCGAGCTGATCGAGCGCGAGTCGATGCGTTGCCTCGAGATCCTCGAGCGCTACCTCCAGTTCGGCCGCGCCGACGGCGGTGAGCCGGTCGACGTCGATCTCGGCCGCGCGATCCAGCAGATCGCGAACGCCACCGGCCACCAGCTCGCGATGCGCCGGATCAAGCTGGTGGTCGCGCTCGCGGCGCAGCCGATCGTTCACGCGCGGTGCGACGCGCTGCAACAGGTCTTGCTCAACCTCGTGATCAACGCGATGCACGCCACGCCGGGCGGCGGCGAGATCGCGATCGCGACCGCGCGCAGCGGCGAGCTCGTCGAGATCGCGGTGAGCGACACCGGATGCGGCGTGCCCGCCGAGCTGCGCGAGCGGATCTTCGAGCCGTTCTTCACGACCAAGCCGAGCGGCGAGGGCACCGGGCTGGGCCTGGCGCTGTGCCGCCGCATGATCGAGGCGCAGGGCGGCACGATCGAGCTCGATCCCACCACCGCGAGCGGCGCGCGCTTCGTGGTCCGGCTGCCGGTGAAGCGATGGTGAAATCCTTCGCCGCCGCGCTCGCCGCGATCGCGCTCGTCGCCGCGCTCGGCTACGCGCTGCGCGATCGGCTGTTCGGCGGCGCGCCTGCGGTGGCACCGGTCGCGGCTGCACCGCGCGCGCTGGCCGACGCCGGCGTCTCGCCCGACGCCGCGCCGGTCGATCGCCGCACCGTGGTGGTCGACCTGCACGGCACGGTCGAGAAGCAGGTCGGCGAGCGCTGGGTCGCGATCGGCGCCGGCGATCGCCTGCTCGAGCAGGACACGATCCGCACCGGCGACGGCGCGAGCGCACACCTCCAGACCGGCGATCAGCTGGTCGAGCTCGGGGATCGCTCCGAGGTCACGGTCGGCGAGATCTCGGCGAGCGTGGCGGACTACATGCTCGCCGAAGGCCGGGTGACCGCGACCACCGGCGAGCGCGGCCGCGCGATCCGGATCGAGACGCGTGGCACCGACGCGGTCGCCGAGTCCGCGAGCGGCCGGTTCGACGTCGCGTCGACCGGCGCCGGGCAGGTCGCGGTGGCAGCGGAGCACGGCGATGTCCAGGTCAGCGCGCACGGCACCAGGGTCGCGGTGCACGCCGGCGAGCAGACCGTGGTCGCGGCGGGCGCGACGCCGGCCGCGCCGAGCAAGATCCCGCCGTCGCTGTTCCTCAAGGTCAGCGCGGCGGGCGGCGGTCGCGATCCGGTGGCGGCGCTGCACGGCGAGACCGCACCGGGTGCGGTGGTGAGCATCAACGGCACGCGGACGATGGCCGACGACCGGGGTGGCTTCACCTCGCACGTCGCGCTTGCCGCCGGCGACAACGTGATCGTGGTGAGCGTCGAGGATGCGACCGGACGCGCCACGCAGAAGGTGATCAAGCGCAGCCTCGATCGCTCGGGCCCGAAGGTCTCGACCGAGGTCGACTGGCGATGAGGGCGCTCGCGATCGTCGCCTTGCTCGCCGCGCCGGCCGCTGCGGGCGAGCTGCGCTCGGCGGGCCCGCTGGCGATCCGCGCGCCCGACGGTCTGGTGCTCGGCCGCGACGCGACCGCGGAGCTGCGCTGGCGCGCCGCGGCCGGGCTGCGCCTGGTGGCCAGCGCCGGCGCGATCGCCGCGCCCGCACGCGAGGGCGGCGAGCTGCGCGCGACCTGGACGCTGCCGGCCGAGCACCGCCCGCAGATCGCGATCGTCGCGGCGATCGGCGACGACGGCGCGGTGCGCGACTGGATCGCCGTGCCGCTCGCCGGGCAGGCGCGGATCAAGGTCGAGACCGCGCCGCGCGCGAGCGTGACGGTCGCGCTCGACCGCCAGACGTTCGGCCCGGTCACCGCCGATTCGCGCGGGATCGCGCTGGTGCCGGTCGTCGTGCCGCCCGGCGTCACCGACGCCGAGGCCACGAGCACCAGCACGTGGGGCACGACCACGCACGAGCCGGTCGCGCTCGGCGCGCCGCCCGCGCCGCGCGGGCTCGCGGTGTGCGCGTCCGCCGGTGATCGCGTGCGGGTGATCGCGACCACCGCGCTCGGTGCGCCGGCCACCGCCGTGCCGCGGCTCGCGGTCTCGGCGGGTCGCGCGGCGCCGCTCGTCGCGGTCGCGCCCGGCGTGTTCGAGGCCGCGGTGGCGAGCGACGACGTCGCGGCCACGTCGATCACCGCGACCGCCGAGCTCGGCGACGGCGCGCCCGCCGTGAGCTGCGAGCTCGCCGTGCCGCCCGAGCCGCCGTCGGCGATCGCGCTGGTCGCCGATCGCGCCGCGTTCGCCTCGGGCGGCGCGCCGATCGAGCTGCGCGCGACGCTCGCCTACGCCGGTCATCGCCGCCCGCTCGCGGTCGCCGCGATCGCGCTCGAGCCCGAGCTCGGCGCGATCGAGCCGGCGGGGCGGGACGGCGCCACGTTCATCGCGCGCTGGCAGCTGCCCGCGGCGTTCGGCGGCCGCACGCGCGCCCGCGTGCGGGCCCGCGTCGCCGGCGTCACCACGGCGCTGACCGTCGAGCTCGTCCCCGGCCCGGCCGCGCGGATCGTCGCGCCGCCGCCCGCACCGGTGCGCGCCGACGGCCGCACCGCCGGCCAGCTGGTCGCGCGCGTGGTCGATCGCGCCGGCAATCCGATCGCGCACGCCGAGCTCGCGGCGCGCGGCCGCGGCCGGCTCGGCGCGTTCGCCGCGCGCGGCGACGCGCTGGTCGCGAGCTACGTGGCGCCGGAGAGCCACGACGGCGGCAGCGACACGGTCGAGCTCGCCGCGGCCGGCGTGTCCGCGCGCGTCGCGGTCCCGCTCGAGCCCGAGCCGTATCGCTTCGCGCTCGACGCGCGGCTCGGCTACCTCACCAACTTCGGCCGGATCGCGGCGCCGGTCGGCGTGCTCGCCGGCAGCGTGCGGATCCTCGACCACGTGCTGGTCGGCGGCGAGCTCGCCGGCTATCGCGCGGCGTTCGACGCGCCCGCCGGCGGCGAGACCGTCGCGGCGCAGATCACGGCACTTCCCGTGCTCGCGCGCGTCGCGTACCAGCGCGCGCTCGGCGGGATCGAGCTGACCGGCGGCGCCGGCCTCGGCGTCGCGTTCGCCGAGACGCGGGTGAGCTCGCCGAGCGCCGGCGACGCGACCGGCGCGACCGAGGCGCTCGCGGGCTCGGCGTTCGCCAGCGCCTCGACGCGGCTCGGCCCGGGCCGCGCGCTGGTCGAGGCCGAGTACGTGCAGGCGACGATCGGCGGCGCGGTCTCGGGCCGGATCGGCGGGCTCGTGCTCGGCGCCGGCTACGGCTTCGATCTGTGAGTCACCACAGCCGCACGCGCTGCTTCGGCGCGAGGTAGTACTTGTCGCCCGGCCTGACGCCGAATGCCGCGTACCACGCGTCGATGTTGCGGGTCGGGCCGATCACGCGAAACTCCGGCGGGCTGTGCGGGTTCGACAGGATCTGCTGGCGCATCTTCGCGTCGCGGTACTTCGACCGCCAGATCTGCGCGAACCCGAGGAAGAACCGCTGATCGCCGGTGAAGCCATCGAGCACCGGCGCCGGCTTGCCGCCGAGCGACAGGTGATAGGCCTTGAGCGCGATCGTCACGCCCGACAGATCGCCGATGTTCTCGCCCATCGTCAGCTTGCCGTTGACGTGCAGCCCGGGCAGGCCCTCGTAGCTGTCGAACTGCGCGCCGAGCGCCGCGGTGCGCGCCTCGAACGCCTTGCGATCGGCCGGCGTCCACCAGCTCTCGAGGATGCCGGCGCCGGTGTACTTGCTGCCCTGGTCGTCGAAGCCGTGGCTGATCTCGTGGCCGATCACCGCGCCGATCCCGCCGTAGTTGACCGCGTCGTCCGCGTCCGGATCGAAGAACGGCGGCTGCAGGATCGCGGCCGGGAAGAAGATCGAGTTGAGCAGCGGCGTGTAGTACGCGTTGATCGTCGGCGGGGTCATGCCCCACTCGTTGCGATCGACCGGCTCGTCGAGCCGATCCAGCCGGTAGTGCCACTCGAACACGTCGCTGCGCTCGATGTCGCCGATCAGATCGTCGCGCTCGATCACCAGGCCCGAGTAGTCGCGCCACTTGTCGGGATAGCCGATGTGCGGGGTGAACGCGTGCAGCTTGTCGAGCGCCTTCTTTCGGGTCGCGGGCGTCATCCAGTCGATCGATCGGATGTCGGCGTCGTACGCCTTCAAGAGATTGGCGACCAGCTGCTCGGCCTTGGCCTTGGCGGCGGGCGGGAAGTAGCGCGCCACGTAGCGCTTGCCGAGCGGATGGCCGAGCCGCTCGTCGAGCAGGTGGACGCCGCGGGTGTCGCGCGGCAGCTGCTTCTCCTGGCCGCCGAGCACCTTGCCGTAGAACGCGAAGTCGGCGTCGTCGAACCGCGCCGGCAGGTAGTCGGCGACGTCGTGCAGGTAGTGGGTGACCAGCCAGTCGCGCCACACCTCGATCGGCGTCGCCGCGAACACCTTTGCCATCTCGGGGAACGCGGTGTTCTCGCGCACCACCAGCTTGCGCGGGCCGTGCGGCCCTTCGGTCGCCACGCCCTGCGCCGAGAAGTACGCCGCCCACGGAAAGCCCGGCGCGTACGCGGTGAGCTCGGCGATCGTCATCGGGTTGTAGACCTTGTCGGCCTCGCGCCGCGCGGCGGCCGGCCAGTGCGCCTTCGCGATCTCGGTCTCGAGCTTGAACACCGCGTCGGCGCGCCGCGCCGCGTCCTTGGCGCCGGTCAGGCCGAGCATGGTCGCGAGGTACTTCTTGTAGGCCTCGCGCGTGGTCGCGAGCGCCGGATCGTCCTTGAGGTAGTAGTCGCGATCCGGCATGCCGAGCCCGGCCTGCGCGATCGTGACGACGTAGCGGGTCGATGCCTTGGCGTCGGGCGTGACGCCGGTGCGGAACAGCGCGTCGGTCGCGCGCTCGCGCGTGCCCATCGCGCGCGCGACCTCCTCGAGCGTCGCGAGCGATGCGAAGTAGCGCAGGTCCGGCTCGATCGGCCGCAGGCCGTTCGCCTCGATCCGCCGCGTATCCTCGAACGCGTCGTAGAGGTCGCGCAGCTTGCGGCCCTCGTCGTCGAGCTTGTCGGGCGGCGTGGCGTCGAGCTCGCGCGCGAGCTCCTTCATCCGGTCCTCGCTCAGGATCTGCAGATCCTGGAACGCGCCGGCGCTCGTGCGATCCGGCGGGATCACCGCGCTCGCGAGCCACTTGCCGTTGGCGTAGCGGAAGAAGTCGTCGCCGGGCTTGACGCTGGTATCCATCGACGCGAGGTCGACGCCCCATGCGCCGAACCGGGCATGCGGCGCCGGATCGGCGACCAGCGCGCTCGAGA
>Ga0335081_10017640_pt1 | contig 11555 bp, 7 predicted proteins | sample Lox_Sample_35_FD_206713 | JGI IMG/M metagenome (GOLD analysis project Ga0335081, IMG submission 206713) | Soil microbial communities from Loxahatchee National Wildlife Refuge, Florida, United States - Lox_Sample_3.5 | ecosystem: Environmental > Terrestrial > Soil > Wetlands | place: USA: Florida... | reverse complement strand
GTCGCGGGTGAAGGTGAAGCTGCCGAGGATGCCGTTGCTGACCTTGGTCGCGAATAGCCTCTTGGTGACGGATGCGCGGGTGCCGTCGGAGTGGGCGATCGCTGCGAGCAGGATCTCGGTCGCCTGTGCCGCATAGGCGGCGGAGTATGAGGTCACGTGCGGGTTGGCCTGGGTGGTCGCGAAGGTGTCGACGAAACGGCGTCCGGTGGGTGGGAGCTGCTGGTTCGGCCGCCCCGGAAGGCTGACGTACATGCCGTCGGCGGCCGCCCCGGTCAGATGGAGGAGCGTGGGGATGTCGAGGAAGCCGTCGCCTGCGATCAGCGTGACCTTTGTTCCGAGTCGGGCGCGGAGCGCGCGGACGAGGCTTCTCGTGCCGGGTGTGATGTAGCCGGCGAGGAAGACTCCGGTCGCGTGAGCTCGCCGGATGCGGTTGACGAGCGCGGCGTAGCTTCGTGCCTGCTCGCTCCACGGCGACACGCCCGCGATCGGGAGGCCGAGCCTTCGCGCGGCGTGGAGGAACCCGCCGCTGAGGTTGCGGCCGTACTCGCTCTCGTCGTCGAGAACGTAGATGTTGGCGAGCCCAAGTTTGTGCGCGAGCTCGGCGTCGGCGGCGCCCTGGACGTCGTCGGACGCGACGATGCGCACGAAGTCGCGCTGGCCGGTTGGGTAGAGCAGGTGCAGCAGTCCGGGGGTGAAGCTCTGCCCTTGGTGGGTGAGGTTGGTGTAGGTGGCCAAGGTGCTGATCATCGCGAGCGGCCCGCTCGGCGTCTTGCTGATGATCGGCAGTTCGGCGAGAACGCACGGCGAGTTTATGGGGCCGATCACGCCGATCAGGCTCGGGTCGGCCGAGTACGCCTGCGCGTTGGCGCCGCAGGTGGCGAAGTCGAAGCCGCCCGCTTGTGCGGTCGAGTCGTCACAGGACTGGTATCCGACCGTGTACCGGCCGGCGCGGAAGCCGTGCTGCTGCAGGACGAGCTCGATCGCCTGGGTCATCGGCTTCGTCACCGCCGAGCCGCGGAGGTCGAGGTCGGAGGCGATCAGGAACTGCGCGTTCCCGGCTCCTGTGACGGGAGGGCTGCAGGCTGTCGCCGGGAGCGCCCGGATGCCGTTCTCCTGGAGGCCTTTCGCGACCGGGTTGACGCTCACCCAGGCTGCGCCCTCGCCTGCCGTCGACGCCTCTGCCGTGCCGCCGAGGCTGAAGGTGCGGAAGGCGTCGGTGGACGGGTCGATCCGGGAGATCGTGCCTTGGGACGGGTTTGCCGCCCAGAGGGCGCCGTTTCCGTACGAGAGCGACGTGACACCGATGCTCGAGGGGATCGTCTTGGTCACGACCGGCGGTCCGGGATCGATCCGCCACACCTCGCCGTCTTGGCTGTCGGCGACCCAGATCGCACCGTCGCCGAGCGCGATCCCGTCCAGGCCGCTCGCGCCGAGCGGGATGCGGGTCGTGATCCGGTTGGTGTGCGGGTCGATGCGGGCGACGGTCGTGCCGCCGTCGTCGATCCACACATCGTTGCCCGAGGCCGCGATTGCCGCAGCGGCCAGCCCGGTCACCGTCGCCACGATCTTCCGCCTGGCCGGATCAATCCGGTCGACGGCCCCGCTCGCGTCGATCGCCCAGACCGCGTCTCGGCCGATCGCGATCGCTCCGACCCCCGTCTTGCGTTCGAACACGATCGGCCGTGACCCTCTGCGTAGCGGGATCGCCCGTGTCGCCACGCCCGAGCGAAGATCGAGCCGCGAGACGCTCGTGGGGACGATGTAGCTGAGCACCCCTCCCGCTTCGGTCCCGCCGCCGTTCACAACCCAGAGGGCGCCTGCGCCGACGGCGAAATCGGTGGGAACGCCGGCGGTGGTGAAGGTCTGCACGACCTTTTCTGTGGTCGGATCGATCCGTGCGATCGTCTTATCGGCTGTGCTCAACGCCCAGAGCGAGCCCGCGGCGACGGCGAGGCTCGCGGGCGTCTCGGCCAGCGGGATCCGACCCGCGAAGCGGCCATCCTGCGGATCGAGGACAACAACCGAACTCCCGCCGCCGGTGGCCGACCGGCCACCAGAACCGTGCGCGATCGCCCAGCCCCCGGCCGCCGCCGCGGCGGCGAGCAGTGCGGCGCCGGCGACGACCAGCCACTTGCCGCGGCGAGCGACCGACGCGAGCGGCGGCGGCCGGCGGGCCGGCCCGAGCGTGGGATCCTGAGCGAGGATCCGCCGCTGCAGATCCTGCAGTTCGGGTCCGGGCTCGATCCCGAGCTCATCGACCAGCGTCTTGCGCCCGTCGGCGAAGACCTCAAGCGCCTCCGCCTGACGGCCCGACCGGTAAAGGGCAAGCATCAGCTCGACACGCAGCCGCTCTCGCAAGGGATGCTGCGCGAGCAGCGTCTCGAGCTCAGGCACCAGCCGTGCCGGCTCGCCGAGTCGAAGATCGGCCTCGATCCGCTCCTCCTGTGCCACGAGACGCAGCTCCTCGAGCCGCCCGATCTCACCCTGCGCCCACGCCTCGTACTCGACATCGGCATAGGGGCTGCCGCGCCAGAGGGCGAGAGCGGCCCGTAGCGTCCGCGCCGCCTGCTGCGGCTCCTGACCGCTCGCGTCGTCGATAAGCTGCTCAAACTCGCCAGCATCGGTCTCGCCGGCATCGAGGAGGTAGCCGGACCCCCGCGTCAGGATCGTCTCCGCGGGCAGCACCCGCCGTAGCTGCGAGACATACTGCTGCAGCACCTTCGCCGCGCTAGCCGGCGGACTTCCGCTCCACAGCGCGTCGATCAGCCGCTCGGACGAGACGACCTCTCCCCGATGGATGAGAAGCAGCGCCAGCAGGGCGCGCTGCCGGCCCCTGCCGAGATCGAGTTCATGGCCGTTGAGGCGAGCCTCGAGCGGCCCCAGGACGAGGAACCTCACGCGCCGACGGTACCTCGGCCGGTTTCCCGGCACAAGCAGGGATTTCTACCGCGCACCTACCGGCGTTGACCGGTTCCAGACCGGCGGCGGCGAGCGTCCCCGCATCGGCCGCAACCGGCGGCCGGAGACTCGGAGGTTCGACCATGAAGGCACTGCTCGCTCTCGTCACCGCCCTCGCGGCGATCACCTGCGCGGCTCCGATCGCCTCGATGGCCGCCACGCCACAGGGGTACCGGTTCATCACCGACACACTCGCCCCCGGCGGCGGATCCGCATCGGCCGCCCCTCAGCAGGGCTACCGGTTCATCACCGACACGCTCGCCCAAGGCGGCGGATCCGCATCGGCAGTCCCCCAGCAGGGCTACCGGTTCATAACCGACACACTCGCCCAAGGCGGCGGATCGACGATCGCCATCGCACTCCCGAGCACCGGCTTCAGCTGGGCGGACGCCGGCATCGGCGCCGGAGCCGGCATCGGTGCGCTGCTGCTTCTGACGGGCGGCACCGTCGTCGTCCTCCAGCGCCGCGGCCGACTCGCGGTCTAAGGACTCCCGACGCATCCGGGAGAGGGGTGGCGTCGCATGCTCACGCCGGCGCCGCCCCGCCGCCTACCACCGACAGGAGGAGTCATGAGTTCACAGCAGCAGGCAAGAGTGCGCCTCGTCTTGCTGAGGCGGCTGGCCGTGCTCGCGGGAGTTCTCGCGCTGGCCGCGAGCGCTTCGTTGCAGGCCGCGTCGGCGAGGACGCACAAGCCGGTCGCGATCCCGCCGGATGCGGTCTTGACCTGGAACACGTACACGGTCAACGCGGTTCGCGCGTCGCAGCCGACGAAGGTGCAGACCGACGGGATGGTCTACATGTCGTACGTGCAGGCGGCCGCGTACGACGCCGTCACGAAGCTCGAGGGCCGCTACCAGCCCTACCACGACTTCGCCTTCACCGTGGTTCCGGGAGCTTCCGTGCAGGCGGCGGTCGCGGCTGCATCGCAGACGGTGCTCGACCACTACCTGCCCGACCAGCAGCCGACCGTCGACGCCGAGTACGGCGCCTACATCGCGACGCTGACCGGCGACGTCGCCGACGGGGTCGCGCTCGGCCAGGCGGCTGCGAACGACATCATCTCGCTGCGCAGCGGCGACGGTCTCAACAACCCGAATGTTCCCAGCTACGGGCAGAACGGGCCGATCCTGCCCGGCCAGTGGCAGCTGCTTCCGGGCCAGAAGGTGCAGACGCCCTGGCTCGCGACGATGCGTCCGTTCCTGCTCGAGGAGCCGAACCAGTTCCGGGCGCCGCCGCCGCCGGCGCTGACCAGCCACCTGTACGCGACGGATCTGAACGAGACCGAGGCCTACGGCGCCATCGACAGCACCGTCCGCACCCCGGAGCAGACGGCGATCGCGTACTTCTGGGTCGGCAACAACATCAACCAGTACAACGTCACGATGCAGAACGTCGTCAACCAGCACCAGCTGGACCTCGTCGACGCCGCCCATCTGCTCGCGATGGGCAACATCGTCACCACCGACGCCGGCATCGCCTGCTACGACTCCAAGTTCTACTACCAGGCGTGGCGGCCCACCGCGGCCATCCAGAACGCCGACAAGGACAACAACCCCGACACCACCGCCGACCCGAGCTGGCAGCCGCTTGGCGCGCTGCCCGGCCATCCCGAGTACCCCTCACAGCACGGCTGCTTCACCGCCGCCTTCGTCGACACGCTCGCCGCCGTGCTGCACACCCAGCACATCGATGTTGTCATGCCGGGTGGGCAGGGCGGTTCGAACGTCCTCACCACCAGCCAGCACTTCAACACCGTCCACGACGTCCTCGACCAGGTCGTCGACGCACGCGTGTGGCTCGGCTTCCACTTCCGCAACTCCGTCATCCAGGGCGAAAAGGTCGGCAACAACGTCGCCGACTGGGAACTCGGCCGCTACTTCAAGCCCACCCACTGACCCGACTCATCGCACGCGTGTGGCCCGCAGCGGCGCGGGCCACACGCACGAAGCGCAACCCTCTCGAGTTTGCTTCGTGCAGACGCGATCTCACCCCGCCTAGACTCTCGCGGCCAGCGACATCAAAATGGCCGAGCGACACCCTCGATGGCCGCCCAGAAGACCTACTTGACGAGCGTGAGCATCTTGAACATCGGCATGTACATCGCGATGATGATCACGCCGACCATGCAGCCGACGCCGATCATCATGATCGGCTCGATGATCGAGGTCAGCGACGACACGGCCGCGTCCACCTCGTCCTCGTAGAAGTCGGCGATCTTCGTCAGCATCTTCTCGAGCTCTCCCGTCTCCTCGCCGATCTTCACCATCTGGCTGACCATCGGCGGGAACACCGGGTTCTCGATCAACGGCTGCGCGATCGGGACGCCCTCGGCGACCTTCTGGCGCACGCCGTCGAGTGCGTTCTCGACGACCCAGTTGCCCGACGTCTGGCCGGTGATCTCGAGCGCCTTGATGATGTCGACGCCGGCGGCGACGAGCGTCGACAGCGTGCGGGAGAACCGCGCCATCGTCACCTTCAGCACCGTGTCGCCGATCTTCATCGGCGCCTTCAGCTTGATGCGGTCCCAGACCTTGCGTCCGCCCTCCGTCGACTTCCACTTCTTGAAGATGAACGGCGAGGCGATCAGCGTCGGGATGACGATGAACCAGAAGTTGCGGAGGAAGTCGGACGCGCCCACGACGTACTGCGTCAGCGTCGGCAGCTGGCCGCCGAGCTGGCTGAAGATGTGCACGAACACCGGGACGAGGAACATCAGCATCCCGATGAGGACGAGGGTGGCGAAGCACAGCACCATGGTCGGGTAGATCATCGCGCCCTTGACGCGGCGTCGGATCTGCTCCTGCTTCTCGATCTGGTAGGCCACGCGGTCGAGCACGATGTCGAGGATGCCGGCGGCCTCGCCCGCCTCGACCATCGAGACGTAGAGGCGCGAGAACACCTTCGGGTGGCGCGCCATCGCCTCCGACAGGAGCAGACCGCCTTCGACGTCCCGCCGGAGATCCTGGACGACGCCGACGAGCACCGGGTCGTTCGTCTGGTTCTCGAGGATGACGAGCGCGCCGACGACGTTCAGGCCCGCCTCGATCATCGTCGCGAACTGGCGCGAGAAGATCTGCAGCGCCTTCGGCTTGACCGTCTTGCCGAAGGAGATCTGCGTCGACGCGCTGATGCCGCCACCCTCGGACACCTCCTTGATCGAGGTGGCCATGAGCTGCCGCTGGCGCAGCTGCGCACGCGCGCTCTCGAGGTCGGCGGCGCTGATGACGCCGTCGAGCTCCGCCCCCTCCGCGTTGATCGCTGCGTACGCGTATGCCGGCATCTACGGCCCGGTCGTCGTGGTCGTGGTCGTCGGCGTGGTCGTCGTCGACGTCGTCGACGTGCTGGTGGAGCTGCTCGACGAGGCCCCGCACGCGGCCGAGTTGGTGGGGACGGTGGTGCCCTGCGGCATCAGGACGATCGTGTACCGCGTTCCGTCGGCGGTGTTCACGAGCGTCACCGGCTTGTTCAGCGAGACCGACAGCGTCGCCTGGCCCGTCGCGTACGAGCCGCCGGCGATCGACACCTGCGCCGACGTCGACGTCACCGAGTTGAGCAGGAACAGCGGGTTCGACGACGGGAAGGTGCTGCCGGCCTGCACCGACTCCTCGCAGCCGTTGACGGAGATCACGGCCGCGGACGCCGGCGGCGCGGGAGGCGCGGGCGGCGTCTTCGGCGCCGAGCCGCTGCCGCCGCCCGACGAGCCGGACGAGCCGGACTTGCCGGAGCCGGACGAGCCGGACGGGCCGGAGGACGAGGAGCCGCTCGCCTTCGGGCCTTCCGAGGCGAACGGATCCTTGCTCTCGAAGTGCGAGAACGACTCGAGCTGGCCGGGATCCGCCGGCGGGGTGACGACGGCGACGAGGGCCGACGAGTCGGTGGGAGCCGCGGGCGTCGTCGTGCCGGTCCCGGCGAGCGTCGGCGCCGCCGTCGCGGTCGTCGGGGGCGTCGTCGCGGTCGATGCCGGCGTCGTCGTCGCCGCCGTCGTCGACGCCGCCTGGGGTGGCGAGCTGCCGCCGTTCATTCCCATCATCGTGTTGACCGCGTACGCCATCGCCAGCACGAAGACGACCCCGAGAACGATCAGCATCTTCTTCTGCTTGGCCTGCTTCGCCTTGGCCGGGTCGACGGGTTTCTTTGCCACCTTCTTCTCCTCTCGTCCCGGTTAGGGGTTGGGCGCGACGTCGCTCGACGAGGACGCGCTGGTCGTGGTCGTGTCGGTGGTGCTCGAGGTCGTGGTCGCGGGCGTCGGCGCGGCCGCTGCGGCGGCGACGGATCCGTACGTGTACGCCTGCAGCGTGATGTTCGCCGTGAGCGGACCGTTCTTGTTGTTCTGCGTGATGCTCACGGACTCGACGGAGAACAGCCGTCCCGTCGCGTCGAGCTCGCCGTCGCGTACGGTGACGAGGCCGTTGAGCCGGTACAGCAGATCCGTGAGTGCGAAGAAGTTCCCGGTGCACTGGAGCGTGATCGGGACCGGCGTGTACGGCGTCGGGTTGAGCGGATCGATGGTCGCAGCCGTCGGCGTGACCGAGGTGACGGTGACTCCGGCGTCACGCGCGACCTGGTCGAGCTCCAGGAGCAGGTCCGGCATGTCCTCGGTCTCCGGCATCGCCTTCGCGAGCCCGTAGAGCGCGGCCGTCTTGATCTCCGGCTGCTTCTGCGCGGCCGCAGGCGCCCTGTGTGCGGCGGCCTCCGCCTCGACGATCTGCGCCTCCTCGGCCTGCGTGGCCCGCGCGATCGACGCGGCGGTCGAGCGCTGCGGTCCCACGAGCAGGAACCAGCCGAGCACGAGCAGCAGCAGGTCGCCGCCGACGATCACCGCGATGGCAGCGGGCCGGGAGAGCTTGCCCTGCTTGATCATGAGCTCGAGTCCGTGGTCGTGGTGTCGGTGCTGGGCTGCGTCAGCGTCGCCGGATTCGGAGCGGGCGGCGCGCCCTTGACGTTCGCGCTGATCTGGAACTGCACGCCGCCGGTCGCCTGCGCCGTGCTGCTTCCGAGCGTCACCTCGCTCAGGTCGGGGATCAGCATCAGCCGCGAGAGCAGGCGCGCGACGCTGTCGTGCGAGTACGCGAGCCCCTGCAGCTGAAGGCCGGTCGGCGCCACCACCGATCCGGGCGCGGGAGCGACGGTCGGCGGCGCCTCCAGCTGCATCGTCGTGATCGTGACGTCGTCCGGGACGACGAGCGCGAACTCGCGGAGGATCCGGTCCCACGCGATCCGGTACGAGAGCGCGCCGGACACCGCCTGCATCAGCGGCGTCTGCTCGCTCGTCACGGCCGGGATCGCGATGATCGGCCGCGTCGGCGTCTTCGGCGCCTTCGGGGTCGGCCGCTTGATCAGCGAGAGCTTCGCCAGCTCGACCCGCGCCGCCGTCAGCTTCTTCTGCTCCGAGCTCGCGTTCGAGTGCGCGAGGTAGAAGCCGAGCGTGAGCGCGATGAGCACGATGAGCCCGACGGCCGAGCCGACGACGACCGCGGGATCCTCGTTCTTGAGGCTCTTCGCCTGGCCGCTGTCAGGAGGGAGAAGGTTGACCGCACGCATCGGGGGCTAGTCCTCGATCCCGAGTCCGATGGCGACGGCGAGCGAGCCGACCTGCTGCGGCGTCGCCGCGACGCGCTTGCTGACCTTGAGGCGCGCGAGCGGATTGCCGACGCGCACGCTGACGCCGATCTGCCGCGACAGCTCCTCGGCGAGGCCGGGCAGCTGCGCGGTTCCGCCGGTGATGACGATCTCGCCGATGCCCAGGCTGCCGGGCTGGGCCTGGTAGAACTGGAGCTGGGACACGAGCTCGCGCCCGAACGTCCCCACCTGGCCGCGGACGATCTCCACCGCCGCAGCCGTCGACTCCGGCGACACACCCTCGGGCACGACGCTCCCGTCGAGCGACAGCGCGCACTTCAGCGGCTCCATCGAGGACGGCTCGCTGTTGAACGCACGCGCGAGCGCGACGTTCAGCGACTGGCCGCCCCACTCGAGCACGCGGGTGAACTCGCAGAACTGCCCGTCGGAGACGGCGAATGTCGAGCGGTCGTAGCCGATGGCGACGGCGACGAGCGCGGTGCCTCCGCGGTCGGCCGGCGGCGAGAGCGAGCGCAGCAGCGCGAACGCCTCGAGGTCGATTCCGGCGAGCGTGATCCCGGCCTTGCGGCACGCGCCGACGTAGCGCTCGATCAGCTCCTTGTTCGCGACGACGAGCAGGACGCGCTTGACCGGCCGGCCTTCCGGATCCTCGGTCTCGTCGAGGACGTGGTAGTCGAGCACGGCCTCGTCGAGCGGGATCGGCAGCTCCTGCGCGCGGAAGCGGATCGCGTTCGCGAGCTTGGCCTCGTCGTCGACGCCGGCGATGTCGAAGATGCGGACGCCGATGCGGTTGTTCGCGATGCCGAGGCGGACGCCCTTGCGCGGCAGCTTGTTCTTCGCGAAGAAGTCCTTCAGCGCAGCGGAGAGCGCGTCGGGGTCGCGCAGCTCGCCGCCGACGACGATGCCCATCGGCAGCGCCTGCCGGGCGACCTGCTCGAGCTCGGCGACGCCGTTGTTCGAGACGCGGGCCGCCGCGATCTGCGAGGCGCCGATCTTCAGTCCGACGAGCCGCTTCACGCCCTTCAGCGACTTGCCGCCGCCGCCCACCGGCTTTGCGCCGCCGCGCGAGAAGCTCGGCTTGCCGATCTGCTTCTTCCAGATCGGCGTCTTCGGCCCGGCAGGCGCCGCAGGCGCGGCAGCCGCGGCGGGGGCCGACGACTTCTTCTTGCCGCCGATCTCCTTCTTCCACCAGGGCGTTTTCTCGGCGGCCGCGACCGCTTCCGCCGCGACCGCGGCCGCCGCGGCGGTCTCGACCGCCGGCGCCGCGCCCTTCGGCTTGCGCGAGAGCGACAGCTCCTTCTTCCAGAACGGCTTCTTCTCGCTCTCGAACTCCTCGAACCCGGACTGGTCGAATCCGGCAGCGGCGCTCGCGACCGGCACGGCGGCGACCGGCGCGCTCTTCTTCTTGCCGCCGATCTCCTTCTTCCACCACGGCGTCTTCGCCTCCGCCACCTGGCCGGCGGCACCCGCGATAGTCGCGGCCGCGACCGCCGCCTCGACGGCGGCGAATTCGGACGGCTGCTTCTTCTTCCGGGAGAGGGAGACGTCCTTCTTCCAGAACGGGACCTTCGGCTCGACGATCGGCGGCAGCTCCGCCGCGGGCACGGGCGGATGCACCGCGACCGGCGGAGGAAGCGCCGGGTCGGCCTGGAGCGCGGGCTGCTCGAGCACCGGCTCGGGGTGCACGGGCTCGGGCTGCACCGGCTCGGGCTGCACCGGCTCGGGCGGAAGCTCGGGAGAGGCGAGCCACGGGTCGGCCTCCGCCTCGTCGGGAGTCGGCTCGGGCGGCGCCGCCGGCGGGAGGTCGGCGGCCGTCGCCGCGAGGATCGCGGGCGAGAGCGCCGTCAGCGGAGCAGGCTCGGGCGGAGCAGGCTCGGCCACATCGACCGGCGCGGACGCGTCGTCGAGCGGCAGCTCGGGAACGGCGGCGACCGGAGCGTCGTCGACGGGGCTCGGCTCCGCGGGATCGAGCTGGGTGAAGGCTGCGGGCGCGAGCGGCGCGGGCTCCGGCGGCGGAGGCAGCGTCGGCAGCTCGACCGGTGCGGGCTCGACCGGCGCAGGCTCGAGCGGCGCCGGCTCCAACGGCGGAACCGCCTCGAGCGGAGGCGGCAGCGGAACCGGCTCGAGCGTGGCGGGCGCGCTCGGAACAGGCTCGAGATCGGGCGGCAGCTCGAGGGGGGCAGGCGGCTCGGGCACGGCCTCCAGCGTCGGCGGCTCCCACGAGGCCGGCTCCACCAGGTCGGGCACGGCCGCGAGCGTGACGGGCTCGGGCGGCGCGACCGGCTCGGGCGCGGCCTGGAGCGTCGGCGGCTCGACCGGCACCTCCGCGGCGGGCTCGACGGGCAGCGCCGGCACGGGCTCGACGGGCAGCTCCGCGCGGGGCTCCTCCGGCATGGCCGCGACCACCGCCGCGGCGACGACCGTCGGGGGAACCTCGGCCGGCGGCGGCACCGGGCCGGCCTCCGGCGGCGCGAACGCCGGCGAGACCGCCTGCGCGGCCTCCTGCGCCATGCGGTCGAGCTCCTTGTCCTGCTTCTTGCGGCCGAACGAGATCTCCTTCTTCCAGACCGACGGCTTCTGCTCGGCCTCCACCGGCGCGGCCTGCATCGCCTCGACGGGCGTCGCCTCGGGCGCGTCGTCCTTCGACTTCCGGCCGAGCGAGATCTCCTTCTTCCACACCGACTGCTTCTGCTCCGCCTGCACCGGCTCGGCCTGCATCGCCTCGACGGGCGCCTCGTCCTTCGACTTGCGGCCGAGCGAGATCTCCTTCTTCCAGACCGACTGCTTCTGCTCGGCCTGCGGCGGCTCGAGCGGCGGCGGCGCGGGCGCCTCGGCCTCGGGAGCGTCCTTCGACTTGCGGCCGAACGAGATCTCCTTCTTCCAGACCGACTGCTTCTGCTCGGCCTGCACCGGCTCGACCGGCGGCGCCGGCGGCGCCTCGGCCTCGGGCTCGTCGCTCTTCGACTTGCGGCCGAACGAGATCTCCTTCTTCCAGATCGAGTCGCTCATGGCCTACG
>Ga0335081_10017639_pt1 | contig 11555 bp, 10 predicted proteins | sample Lox_Sample_35_FD_206713 | JGI IMG/M metagenome (GOLD analysis project Ga0335081, IMG submission 206713) | Soil microbial communities from Loxahatchee National Wildlife Refuge, Florida, United States - Lox_Sample_3.5 | ecosystem: Environmental > Terrestrial > Soil > Wetlands | place: USA... | reverse complement strand
CCTTTAGTATTCAGCAAGATAGGGCACATTCCCAGAGGTTGTCCGCTTTTCAATGCGCGCTTCAGCATGCGATACTAAAGGCTTAGATACGCATGACTCAAGTGGGCGAGGCGATTGCCCGTTATCACAAATTAATCGAGAGCGAACCCTACATTGACCTGACCTGGGCCAAAGCGTTGCAGGAGCGGATCAAGTCGGAGAAACTCGGCGGCCGGCCAATTTCGCCGGTCTTGCGACCGCATTTTATCACCAATCGGCAGTACAGCGTTTTGGTGAAGGCGGCCGAAAGTCTGTTTTCCGCGATCCACCGCGTGGAGCAGATGGCGCTGGCCAATCCGCCGCTGCTGGCGCGAATGCAGTTGCTTCCGGCCGAGCGGATGCTGGCGCAGGTGGATCCGGGTTACTCGTTTTTCAGCGTGACCGGACTGCTCGACACGGCGCTCAACAACGGGTCGCTGCGGTTCGTTTCGCACAACGCGGACGCGCCCGCGGGAGTGGTCTACGGCGACGTTCTGGCGGATGTGTTTTTCGACGCGCCGCCGGTGAAGGAGTTCCGGAAGAAGTACAAGCTTTCAAAGCTCGGCGGGACGAAGCATTTGTTGACCGCTCTGCTTAAAACCTATAAGGAATTCGGGGGGAAGCTCAAAAAGCCGCACATCGCGATCGTGGAATTCCGCGCGCCCTTCCAATCGGCCGAGCTGAGCGAGCACGCGCTGCTGGCGGAGATGTTCTCAAGCGAAGGATTTCCCACTGAGATCGCTTCACCCGACCAGCTCGAATATCGCAACGGCGTGCTGCGGCGCGGCGAGTTCAACATCGATATCGTGTACCGCCGCGTGCACCTCCAGGAATTCCTGGTGCGCTTCGACCTTTCGCATCCGCTGGTGCGCGCCTACAAGGACCGGGCCGTGTGCATGGTCAACAGCTTCCGCTCGGAGTTGGGGCGCAAGAAAGCGGTATTCGATCTTTTGACCGACGATGCTGTGATCGCGGATTTCCCCGCCGCCGAAAAGCGTGCCATCAAGGACTTCATTCCGTGGACCCGGCTGGTGCAGGCAGCCAAAACGACGTACCGGGGCCACACCGTGGACCTGCCGGAGTTCGTCATGAAGCATCGCGCCAGGCTGGTGCTCAAGCCCAACGACGATTCCGCGGAGCTGAACTCGTTCCGCGGCGCGGAAACCGACGACCTCGGCTGGGAGAAAGCCCTGCGCCAGGCGATGCGCGTGCCCTACGTCGTGCAGGAAGTGGCCGAGCCCGCCCGCGCCGTGTTCCCCCTGATGCAATACGGCAGCCTGATGATGAAGGAAATGCAGATCGACGTGCATCCCCATTCGTTCCTGGGCAAAGTCCACGGATGTTCGAGCTGGCTGAGCGTGGCGGGGTCCAACAGTTTTTCGACGCTCACCGGTCTTGCGCCGACGTTCCTGCTCGAAGGAAAGTGATCGTCAATTCACACCGGCCGACGCAGGTTCTCCGTAAGGTTCCAGGCTCTCCGGCCACGAATCTCGAATCACGGTAACGTTCTGCGCTTCGTGCAGCGATTGGAACGGAACCGTCACGCCGTTTCCGAAGAGCAGCATCCCGACTGGTGCGCCCGCCGAGGTTGAAGATCCCGCAAACAGCGCGTCTTCCCATGCGTCGAAATGGTACTGTTCGCGCCAGTCCGGAGCGATATCGAAAATCCGCAGTAAAGCCTCGGAAGGAACCTGCACAACTGGTCCAGGCTCCCCGTCCGATGGAAACGTTTCATTCTTCAGCGACGCCAAGAACCTGCGAAAAGCGGATTCCGGCTCAGAGCGATCGGCCGTACGCGACCAGTCTTCGAAATCCGAACGCGAAAGCATCGAGATCATTCCATCGGGGAACCGGTGCGTTACCAGCCTGTCGCCATCGACGGCCATCCGATTGTGAAGTCGTAAGATTGAGTTCTTCATATTAAGTCCAATTCCAAGCCAACCTCTTCCACTTTTGAGATGCGCTCTGGCGACCATCCGACTTTGCCTCCGAGATCCGGGTGGACCGTTGTGGAGGGCGGGATTTATCCCGCGCGGAGCTTTCAGCTCCGCAATTCGGTTTGGTCGGCAGGGCTGAAGCCCTGCGCGGACTAAGGTCCAGGGTTATTCAACCAACTTGCGGGACGTGATACTAGAACAACGTGCGCGGCTCAGGTTAACTGCTCCCCAGCCGCGCACGTGTAACGCGATTATCGTTCGACTTCGGTCTTCAGCCGTTCGAGCGACTCCGTCCAGCCCTGCGTCATTCCGGCGAGCGGTCCCGCTGCGTCCGGAGTCAGCATGATCGCGCGGGTTTCAAAATGCATCTCGGTCTTTTCACCGCGGTCGGCGAATCTGACGGTGGTGAGCATTTCAAACATTTTTTCGCCGTTCGGACCGACTGCCCAGGCGGTGAAGACCAGGCGCTCGGGCGGCTCGATTTCACGGAACTCGCCCTTCATGGGATAAACGTTCCCGTCGGGGCCGCGCATGTGAATCTCGATCGCGCCGCCGGGCCGCACATCGATGTTGCACACCGGGTTGGTGAAACCTTTCGGTCCCCACCAGCGCCGCAAGCGGTCGCGCTCGGTCCAGGCTTTGAAGACCAGCTCGCGCGGAGCGTTGAAAATGCGGGTGAGCGTCAGCGAAGTGGGCATCGTTTTCAGCACATCCTCTAGCTGATCCAGCGATTCCGCGGCGCCGGCCTCCATGCCGGAGTGCAGATGACCATCACGAAATTCGAAGGTTTCGTGCCGGATGGTCTCCATCATCAGTGTTCTTGTGCCGTGCTGCTCGAAGGTCTGCGTCACCGTCGCCGGATGATCGCGCAGGAAGGGCTGGTCGTAAATCATGGTGTAGACCAGCCGCTCTGAAGGAACGATCTCTTGAAACACGCCTTTAAAGGTCTGCGGCGGACCGTCGGGTTTCTTATAGAAGACGTAGCGCCACGCGCCGCCGAGGCGCAGGTCGATTTCGCAGGCGGACATCTCTACCCAGCTCGGTCCCCACCAGCGGCGGAGATGCTCGGGACGGGTGTAGGCGGCAAAGACAAGCTCGCGCGGAGCGTCGAACTCGCGGGTGAGGACGATGACCGGGTCATCGGCCGGAGCGGTGATGGTCAGTTTGTTTTTTGCGGGTGTTGCGGTCATGTTTCTTCTCCTTGGATTTCAATTCTTCGAGGTATTCGTCGAGCTTTTCAAAACTCTCTTCCCAGAAGCGGCGGTATTCGCCGATCCATTCGGCGGCGTCCTTGAGCGGCGCGGCGTCCAGGCGGCACGGCCGGTACTGCGCGTCGCGGCCTCGGGCGATGAGGCGGGCGCGCTCCAGGACTTTCAAGTGCTTGGAGATCGCCGGCATGCTCATCTCGAACGGCTGGGCGAGCTCGGTTACGGACGCTTCCCCGGAAGCCAGGCGGGCGAGGATGGCGCGCCGGGTCGGATCGGCGAGAGCGGCGAACGTTTCACTCAATCGGTCCGTCATGTTTAACTGTGTGGTTAAATAACCAACAAGTTAAATATAGCGCCGGGCAAGGTACCTGTCAACGTTTTTTTTTTGAGATTTCTCCGCGCACTTAAAACCGCGTGATATTCTGATGGACCAGAAAGGAACTGCCCAGAACTCCCATGAAAAGCTGGATGGTTTTACTCGCCATTGCCGCCGCGGCCCTCGCGCAGGATCGCGGCAGGGGTACGCCGCGCCCGGGATTGACGCTGACCACCACCGCTTTCGAGGACGGCGGCGTGATCCCCAACAAGTACACGCAGGCCGATCCGAACCCGGTCTCGCCCAAGCTCGAATGGACCAACGTGCCGGCCAACACGGTGAGCTTCGTTCTGTACATGCACGATCCGGACGTGGCGCTGCGCCGGACCACGGAGGACATGCTGCATTGGATCCTTTTCAATATTCCCGGCGACGCGCGCTCGCTCTCCGAAGGCATTCCTATCAATTCGCAGCCTTCCGACGGCGCGGTGCAGATCAAGAACGGCGGAGGGGTGATCGGTTACCGCGGTCCGGGCGCGGGCGCTCAAGGGCCGTATCATCATTACACCTTCGAATTGTTCGCGCTGGACACGAAACTCGATCTTGGTCCGGACGCCACGCGCGCCGACGTGATGAAGGCGATGGACGGTCACATTCTGGGCAAGGGAGTGTTGACGGGCCGCTTTCACCGATAGGACCATCCCATGCGGCAAGCAATTTTGCTGGCGATCGCGATCGCGGCCCTGCACGGACAAGGCGACTTGCAGGGAATCTGGACCAACTCGACCATGACGCCGCTGGAGCGTCCGGCGGAGTTCCGCGAAAAGCCGGTTCTTACGGCTGACGAAGCGGCAGCTTACGAAAAGCGCGCGACTGCGCAGCGCAACCGCGACCGCCGCGACGGAGGTGCGGAGGTCGATGTGGGGCGCGCTTACAACGAGCTGTTTTTCGATCAAGGCGACAAGCTGGCCCGCGTCGGCGCCGAATTCCGCACGTCGATTATCGTCGATCCGTCCAACGGAAGAATTCCGCCGGTAACCGCGCAAGCGCAGGCGAGAATTGCCGCGGCGCGGGCTTATGCGCAGGCGCATCCGGCCGATCGCGCGCAGGACCGTTCGCTCACCGAGCAATGCCTGTACTGGGCGACCGCGGGCCCGCCGATGCTCCCCGGACCGTACAACAACCTGTATCAGATCTACCAGACGCCCGGATACGTGATGATCCTCAGCGAGATGATCCACGAAGCGCGCATCATTCCGCTCGACGGCCGCCCCCATGTTTCTCCGGAAATTCGCCTGTGGACGGGTGATCCGCGCGGGCACTGGGAGGGCCAGACCCTGGTGATCGAGACCACCAATTTCAACACCAAGACGCGGTTCCGCGGCGCGAGCGAGAACCTGAAAGTCATCGAACGGCTGACGCGTGTGGACTCCAAGACCCTGCTATACCGCTTTACCATCGAGGATCCGGGCACCTTCACGCGATCCTGGTCGGGCGAACTCCCTTTTCTTGCGACCGCGGGTCCAATTTTCGAGTACGCGTGCCATGAAGGCAACCAGGCGCTGGTGGATATTCTGGCCGGTGCGCGCGCCCAGGAACGGAAGTAATTCGAAACAAATCCCGTTGTCAAAACTCTCTTAACACTTCCTAGGGCCGCGGCTCAAACCCGCGCTCTGCTACTCTAACAGCCCGACCGGGGGAAGCGGTCCAAGAAAACTGTTTTTCACGTTAGGCGCTGAGCGACACTTTTTCACATCCGCGGGGTTCAATCAACGGAAGAGGGTGGTATGAAATTGGCTCGTAATTGGGGATTCCTGGGGATTTTCGCGCTGGTTCCGTGCTTCGGACAAACCACGCCGCAGGTGAGCGCACGCGCCGCCGCGAGGTTTCTCGACCAGGCGACGTGGGGGCCCACGCCCACATCCATCGCCCAGGTTCAGTCCATGGGGTTCAGTAACTGGCTGACCGCGCAGTTCGCGCTCAACACCTCGGATCTGCGGGATCAGCCCATTTTGAACGCCAAGCAGCAGTCGAACAACAATCTGGCGCCGGTGCAGGCCGAGTTTTTCATGAACACGGTATCCGGGCAGGATCAGCTCCGGCAGCGCGTTGCCTTCGCCTTGAGCCAGATCTGGACAGTTTCGCAGCAGGCCGGAGTACCGGAGGCCTATGCTTATCCCCCCTACTGGCGAATCTTCCGCGACCACGCGTTCGGCAATTACCGCGATGTCATCAAGGCCGTCACGCTGAGCCCCGCCATGGGGCGATTTCTAAACATGGCCAACAACAACAAGGCCAATACGACCGCAGGAACGGTCCCCAACGAGAATTACGCGCGAGAGCTGATGCAGCTCTTCACCCTGGGGCTCACGCAGTTGAATATGGACGGCACGCCGGTGATGCAGAATGGCGTCCCCGTCGCGACCTTCGATCCGGCCGTGGTCACCGCGATGTCTAAAGTGCTCACCGGCTGGACCTATCCGACAGCGCCCGGCGCCAAGCCAAAGGCTAACAATCCGATGTATTTCTACGGCCAGATGTTCGCCGTTGAATCGGAGCACGATGAAACCGCCAAGACCATTTTCGGCAATGTGACCATTCCGGCCGGCCAGACCGCGGAGCAGGACCTCAATTCGCTGCTCGACGCATTGATGGCGCAGCCCACCATGGCGCCGTTCATCAGCCAGCAGTTGATCGAGCACCTGGTGAGCAGTAATCCCAGCCCGGCCTATGTGCAGCGCATCGCCACGGTTTTCGAAAACGACGGCACGGGCGTGACCGGAAATCTTCAGGCGGTGATCAGCGCGATTCTTCTCGATCCCGAAGCCCGCGCCGGCGACGATCCCAATGCGACCGTGGCGGCTTCATCCGGACACATGCGGGAGCCGGCCCTGTTCCTCTCGAACATTCTGCGCGCGCTGAACGCGACCACGGCCGAGCCCAACCCGATCGCCGGAGACTCCGCGAACATGGGCGAAAATCTGTTCAACGCCGCCAGCGTGTTCAGCTATTTTTCGCCGCTCTCGCGCACCCAGTTCAACCTGGTCGGTCCTGAATTCCAAATCTATTCGACCCAGACCGCGGCCGATCGCGTCGACTACGTCAATTCCATCCTCTACGGCAAGCTGAAGGGCATCAAGACCGAGCTGACGCCCTTCGTCAACAACGCCGGAACTCCGCAGGCGCTCATCGATTACATCAATACGAATTTCATGCACGGCGCGATGTCGTCGGAGCTGCAGCAGGCGATGACCACCGCGATCAGCTCGCAGACCGCAGCCCAGGCGCAGGTCCAGGCCGCTCTGTACGTGCTGTTCACGTCCAGCGAATACCAGATCATCCAGTAAGTAAAAAGGAAGAGCAATGTTCACACGCAGAGGATTCATTCGCGCTGGAGCGGCCACCGTCGGTTCGCTCGCGCTTCGTCCGTTCGGATTGCTGCCGGCGCTGGCGCAATCGAGCAGCGGGTCGAATTACCGCGCGCTGGTGTGCGTTTTTCTATTCGGAGGCAACGACTCCAACAACAGCGTGATTCCCGCCGACGACACCAGTCTTCAGGCTTACCAGAAGATTCGCGGGAGTCTTGCCCTGACCAGCAGCGAGATGACCGCGCCAGTCACCAGCGCGAGCGGACAACCGATTGCGTTTCACGGCAAGCTGGCTGAGGTCGCCAGCATGTTCCAGAACCAGGAGCTGGCTGTGGTCGCCAACGTCGGTTCGCTGGTGCAGCCGCTTACGCGCGATCAGTATCAGAGCCAGCAGGCGCCCCTCCCGGTGAATTTGTTCTCTCACCCCGACCAGCAGATGGCATGGCAGACCTCGATCGCGCAGGGCCACAGCCCCACGGGATGGGCCGGCCGCGTGGCGGATTACATCGCTTCGCAGAACATCAACTCGTCGAATTTCCCGACTTTTTTCTCGGTGGCGGGCAACGTGGTCGAAGGCAACGGCGCCAGCACCCAACCGGTCGCGCTGTCGCCGGGACAATCGCTCAGTCTTCAGGGACCCAAGCCGGGTATCGCCGCCATCGACTCGCTGCTCACCACCAACTACGGCGTGTCGCTCGCTCAAGCGGCGAACAACGTCCTGTCGAACAGCGTCAACGATGCCGCCGCGCTCGCGGCCGCGCTGGCCAAATCGACCACCTTCAAGACGCAGTTCCCGACGACCAGTATTGGAGCGCAGTTGCAGCAGATCGCGCACATTATCCAGGTGCAGTCTTATCTGGGCATGCAGCGGCAGATCTTCTTCTGTTCGCTCGGAAGCTTCGACACGCACGCCGTGGAGCTGGAAACACTGAACACGCTCTACGGCCAGCTCAGCCCCGCTCTTGCAGCCTTCTACGAGGCGACGCAGGAGATGGGCGTGGCGCAGAACGTCACCACCTTCACCGAATCCGATTTCAGCCGCACCTACCAGCCCACCACCACCGACGGCAGCGATCATGCCTGGGGCAGCCATCACCTGGTGTTCGGAGGCGCGGTCCAGGGCGGCAAGGTATTCGGACAGTTCCCACAGTTCGAGCTTGGCGGCCCCAACGATACCGATACGCGCGGCCGCTGGATTCCGACTACTTCGATCGATCAGTACGGCGCGACACTGTGCTCCTGGTTCGGAATCCCTGCGAGCGCGCTGGCGACGGTCTTTCCCAACCTCGCAAATTTCTCTACGTCGAATATCGGGTTCCTGGGTTGATGGCCCGCAATTAGCGCAGCAGCGGATTCATCGCATGCAGCACCGTGTGGGCGATGATCTCGCTTCCCGCAGCGGTGGGGTGGATCCCGTCACCCTGGATGTAGCGCAGATCCCGCGTGATGATGTCCTGCATCAGAAACGGGATCAGGATCAGCTTGTATTTCGCGGCCAAATCCGTGTAGATTTGTTGAAAATCGCGGATGTAATCGGGGCCGTAGTTGGGCGGAAGCGTCATGCCGGCGAGCACCACTTTCGCTCTGGCTCCCTGAAAAGCGACGATCATTTTCTCCAGGTTGGCGCGCGTCGCGGTGACGGGCATCCCGCGCAAACCGTCGTTGCCGCCAAGTTCCAGCAGAACGATCGCCGGATGCAGCGACGTCGCCGAATCGATGCGCGAGACGCCGCCGTCGGTCGTGTCGCCGCTGATGCCGAGATTCACCACGTGAAACGAGCGATGATCGGCATCTAAATCTTTCTGCATGTCGTCGGGAAAGCTCTGGCCCTGCGAAAGTCCGTAGCCCGCGCTGATGCTGTCGCCGAACACGGCGATGACTTTTCGCGGATCGGGCGCAGCCGCGGGCGGCGGCGCGGGCTCGGGCGGGGGCACCGCGGAACGTGAGTCGTCGGACGGTGCTGCCGGCGTTTCACGGGGTCGCGAGCAGGCGCAGGTGAGTAGCGCGAGCGCCAGGAAGAAAAAATACCGCATCTGCTGCCATCATAGTAGATAAGTGATTCTTCAAGCGCATAACCTCACCAAGATCATCGACACCGGAACGCATCGCGTGGAAATCCTGCGCGGTATCGACTTCGAAGTGCCTTCCGGGCAGTTCGTGGCCATCATGGGAGCGTCGGGCAGCGGGAAAAGCACGCTGCTGGGCCTGCTCGCCGGTCTCGATTCGCCGACCTCCGGAAAAATTATCGTGGACGGCACCGACATCACCGGACTGAGCGAAGACAAGCTGGCGGTGCTTCGCGGACGCAAGATCGGATTCGTGTTCCAGTCCTATCAACTGATTCCCACGCTCACCGCGGAAGAAAACGTCCTGCTGCCGCACGAGCTCTCCGGCGGCGACGTGGGTTCGGGAACCAAGCGCGCTCGCGAGCTGCTCGAAAGCGTGGGCTTGAGCGACCGGCTGGATCATTATCCCGTGCAACTGTCGGGCGGGGAACAGCAGCGCGTCGCGCTGGCTCGCGCGTTCATGGTGAAACCACCGATCCTGATGGCCGACGAGCCCACCGGCAACCTGGACAGCGTCAACGGCGCGCACGTGCTGGAACTGCTGATCACGCTCAACCGGCGCGAAGGGACCACGCTGGTGCTGGTCACCCACGACGCTACACTCACGCGCCAGGCGGACCGCATCGTGACGCTGCGCGACGGGCAGATCGTTTCCGACCGCAAGCAGGCGGCCGCGGAGGTTGCCGAATGAAACTCAGCTTAAGGACCGCTGCGCGCATCGCGTGGCGCGAGACGCGATCCTCGATGACAAAATTCTTTTTCGTGGTGCTGGCGGTCGCGGCTGGCGTGGGCGCGCTTGCCGGAGTGCGCGGTTTCAGCGAAAGTTTCCGCACAACGCTCACTCGCGAAGCGCGAACGGTAATGGCGGCGGATCTGGCGGCGCGGCAATTTCAGATGCCCAGCGATGCACAGCTCGCGCAGCTCGACACGCTCGCGCGCCAGGGCGTCGAGCGCACCTGGGTCACCGAAACCGTCTCGATGGCCTCGGCCGGATCGATTCCCGTGCTGTCCGCGGTGAAGGTCGTGGACCCCGCGAAATACCCGTTCTACGGCGAACTCAAATTGCAGCCCGAAATGCCGCTCGTTAACGCGCTGAGTGCGAATACGATCGTGGTGGGCCAGGACCTGCTGATCCGGTTGAACGTGCACGTCGGCGACAGCCTGCACGTGGGCGAGCGCGAGTTAAAAATCGCCGCGATGATTGTTTCCGAGCCGGACCGCATGTCGGCGAGCCTCAACTTCGGCATGCGCCTGATGATGTCGCGCGCGGCGTTCGACGCGACCGGCCTGGAGGGCATCGGCTCGCGCGGATCGCAGCGTTACCTGTTCAAGCTGGACGCGGGCGCGCCTCCGGTGGGGGTTGTGCGCGCGGAAATCCGCCGCGCGCTGCCGCACGCCGTGATCGCCGATTTCCGCGAATCGCATCCCATCATCACTGACGGCCTCGACCAGGCGACCACGTTCCTGAGCCTCATCAGCCTGATCGCCCTGATCGTGGGCGCCATCGGCGTCGCCATGGCGATGCACGCGCATTTGCAGCAGAAAATGGATCACGTCGCGGTGATGAAATCGCTCGGCGCGACCTCGGGCGAAATCATTCGCGTTTACACGCTGCAAACGTTGATGCTGGGCCTGATGGGCGGGCTGGTGGGCGTCGCAGTGGGCCGGCTGGTGGAACAGGCGTTTCCCTTGCTGATCACGAAATATCTCTCGCTTGGCGAGGTTGCCACCGGATGGCACGCCGAAGCCGCGGGACAGGGAATTCTCATCGGCGTGCTCACCACGCTACTGTTCACCGTGCCGCCGCTGCTGGCGATTCGCCAGATCCGGCCGGCGATGATCCTGCGCCGCGCAATGCCGGAGGCACGGCCGGCGTGGCGCGATCGCCTCTCGCAAATGCGCGCGGCGCTCGCGGCCGGAGGGCTGATCCTGCTCGGCATCGGCGCGATCGCGGCCTGGCTTTCCGGATCGATGCGCGTCGGCCGATATTTCGCGGGAGGGCTCACCGGGAGCCTGATCGCGCTTACCGTGGTCGCGTGGCTGCTGCTGCGCGCGCTGCGCGGATTCCTGCGCACGTCCCCATGGCGCGTGCCGTCGCTGGTGCGGCAGGGCATCGCGAATCTGTACCGGCAGGGCAACCAGGCGCAGGCGATCCTGGTCGCGCTGGGGCTCGGCGTCATGTTCACGTTGACCGTGTACCTGGTGCAGGATTCGCTCGTCGGGCAGATCATCGAAAGCGCTCCGCCGGGTGCGCCGAACGTTTTTTTGATCGGAGTGACGCAGACCGAGGTCGATCCCTTGAAGAATCTGATCGCGCATTCCGACGGCGTTCAGGGCGCAGCCGATTTCGTGCCCCGCGTCGCCGCCCGCATGGTGAGCGTTGACGGCGATGCTCCACCGCCGCGCTTCCGCTATTCCGGATCGGTGATGTGGGAAGCTGAAAAACCTGACTACGTTCGAATGGTGGAGGGCAAGTGGTGGGGCCGCGATGGATTGCAGAAGAACGCTGCGCCGGTGGTTTCGGTGCAGATGGAAATGGCGCGGCGGCTCGAAATTCACCCAGGCGACTGGATCGAAATGGAAGCGAGCGGGCGCAGAATTCAGGCCCGCGTGGTTGCCATCCACGAATGGGACCAGCGGCG
>Ga0335081_10017636_pt1 | contig 11556 bp, 11 predicted proteins | sample Lox_Sample_35_FD_206713 | JGI IMG/M metagenome (GOLD analysis project Ga0335081, IMG submission 206713) | Soil microbial communities from Loxahatchee National Wildlife Refuge, Florida, United States - Lox_Sample_3.5 | ecosystem: Environmental > Terrestrial > Soil > Wetlands | place: USA... | reverse complement strand
CGGCGGCGAGCTCCCCAACCTCGTGGTCGACCCCGTGCTGGTGGCGTCGACCGGGCGCCCGCTCCTCGACGACGACGGCCCCTCGACCTACCTCCACACCCTGTTCCCCCACGCCCTGGTGGTCACGCCCAACACCCGGGAGGCCGCGCTGCTCACCGGGATCGCCGTGCACAGCACCGCCGACATGGCTCGGGCCGCCGCCCGCCTGGCCGACACCGGCGCCCGCGTCGTGGTCGTGAAGGGCGGCCACCTGGCGGGCGACGACGCCCCCGACGTCGTGCTGGCCGACGGCGAGCTGCACACCCTGGCGGCCGGTCGCGTCCCGACCGCCAACGACCACGGCACGGGCTGCACGCTGTCCGCCGCCATCGCGGCCTTCGTGGCCACGGGCGAGGCCCCGCTGGAGGCGGTGGCCCGGGCCAAGGAGTTCGTCACGCGCGCCCTGGCCGGCTCGGCCCGCTGGCGCCTGGGCGCGGGACGGGGTCCCGTCGACCACTTCGGCTGGGGGGACCGGGGCTGAGGTCCCGAGGGAGCCGGGGCCGGCGAGCGCCACGCTCGCCGGCCCGCTCCCGTTCGGCCCACCCGGAGTGGGCACTCGCCCCCCGCGCACGGCGCCGTCGTTCCGCCAAGCTCGGCGCTCCCCCCGCGGGGCCCCTCGGGGCCCCGGTGCGGGCGCCACCCTACGACCGGTCCCGCGGACCGTCAACGCGTTTCGTCGGCGCGCCTTCACTCTGTGGGGCCGTCGTGCCCACCGCCGCGCCGCCAGGGGGCCCGGGCGCCGCGCTTGTAGGATGACCACGCCCGCCGCCCCCGGCGAGGCCGTTCCGATGCCGAGCCCCGACGACCCCCCCGGCGCCTTCGACCCCCCCCTGGCGAGCCCCGTGGCCCAGGCCCCGGCGCGCGCCAACGGCCACGGCGAGCCCCCCGGCGGCCCCGGGGGCGTCCCCCCGGGCCGCCCCCTCCCGGGGCCGAGCACCCGGCCCGCCCTCGTCGTGGTGGGCGTCATCGCCGCCCTCTTCGTCGGGGGCATCGTCCTCGAGGCGGTGAGCGGCAACCAGGGCAAGCCGGCTCCCAGCCCGCGCTCGATCGCCACCGCCAAGGGGGCCGTGCTGCGCGCCGTGCCGGCCCGCCCCCTGCTGAAGGCCATCGTGTCGGACGGCCAGCCGCCCGACGACCTGCTCGACGCCCTGGCCGTCCCGGCCCGAGCGGCGCCGGTGGCGGGGTCCGCCGTCGACCGCGGCGTCGAGCTCTACGACCGGTCCGTGCGCTTCGAGGTCCCCGCCTCGCAGGCCGACGTGATCGCCTTCTTCCGGGCCCAGCTGCCGGCGGAGCAGTGGCGGCGCCTCAGCCAGGGGCCGTCCTCGACGGCCACGGGATACCAGGTCCTCGTGGAGCGCCCCGCCAGCGACGGCCTCGAATGGGAGCTCGGCGTCACCGTGGCGCCCACCGTCTTCCCCACGCCCGCGGCGCGCACGGGCACCACCGCCTTCACGCTGCGCCTGTTCGCCCGCTCAGACCAGGACTGAGCCGTCCTCGTCCCGGGGGGCGCCGCCTCCCCCCACGCCCGCGCCCACCAGCGCCGTCGGGCGCTCCTCGACCGACTCCTCGCCCCGCAGCAGCCAGGCCCACACGAAGAGGTCGATGGGGTAGAGCAGGTAGCCGACCCGCGTCGCCGGGGCGAGCAGGATGGCCACGGCCATGACCCACCCGATCAGGCTCGACAACCCCGCCGGGGTGGTCGGCCGCCGCCGGGCCAGGACCCAGCACAGCACCGCCCCCCCGGCGCCGGCCACCGCCACGGGGAAGACGTGGCGGATGGCGGGGAACGCCGACACCAGCGTGTGCCCCAGCAGGGCGCTGCCCGCCGGGGAGTGCACGCCGGCCAGCCCCAGGGGGAAGCGCACGACGTTGTCGACGAAGGCCGGGATGTTCTCGGCCGCCGTGGGCAGCACCGCCGGGATCATCACGCCCAACAGGCCGACCAGCACCATGAGCGAGGGGCGACGCCCCCGCTGCCCGTCGCGGTCCCGGGCCACCAGGAAGGCCAGCGCCGCCAGGGGCCAGGCCGTGATCTTCATGGAGGCCGCCACGCCCAGCACCGCACCGGCCCACAACGGCCGTCGGCGCTGGAGCAGCACCAGCCCGAGCAGCAAGAGCGCGGCCACGGGCACGTCGTCACCCCCCGTGGCCAGGGGCAGGGCGGCCGTGGGCAGCACGGTCATGCTCTGCAGGGCCAGCACCCGGGGCCCGGTGGGGCCGCGGCACAGCGCCATGGCCACCACCACCACCACGATCGTGAACACCTCGAAGACCACCCGGGCGTCGGTCAGCCGGGCCGGCGCGTGGGTGCTGCGGGGCCCGCCGAAGAGCGCCATGAGCGGGAGGTAGGGGTTGTAGGCCTCGTAGGCGGGCTGGCCGGCGGGGAGGACCACCCGGGCGTGGGCCGAGATGTCCTGGTAGGGGTCCTTGCCGTGCACGAAGGCCGTGCCCGAGCGCTCCACCACCGGCACCTCGGGCTGGACGTTGGTGGCCCCGCCGCCGTCGGCGCGCCACAGGACCTCGAGCGAGAGGGGGACGAGGGTGGCCCCGAGCAGCACCACGAGCAGGATCAGCGCCCGCGGGGTGGTCCAGTGCCAGCGCGGCCCCGGCCCGCCGTCGGCGTCCCCGGCCACGGGGACGGGACGGCCCTCGGCCTGGGCGGCCACGGCGGCGCGCCCCGCCCGGCGCGCCGCGTGGCGGGCGGTCAGCGCCGAGGCCACCGCCCCGGCGGCGTAGGGGCCCACGGCCAGACGCCCCCACTGCTGGTAGAGGGGGATCGAGGCCCACTGGGCCGTGCCGATGGCGAACAGGGCCGACGCCGAGTACAGCACGGCGTCGCGCTCCTCGGGCCCCCACGCGGCCATGACGGCGGTGGCACGCCGCACTGGGCCCCTGCGCATGGGCCCCATGGTAGGCCCCCGGCCCCCGCCGCCAGGGCGACGCGGGCCGCCGTCCGGGCCGGCCCCGAGGGCGCCGTGCGGGCCCGGACGGCGGGCGTCCCCGCCGTAGGCTGCCACGATGACCCCCGCCACCTTCTCGGCCTACGTGGTGCGCCGCCACGGCGACGACGTCACCGCGGCCGTCGAGACGTTGCGCCCCGACGACCTGCCCCCCGGGGAGGTGCTCGTCGAGGTGGGGTGGTCCTCGGTCAACTACAAGGACGCCATGGTGAGCGTGCCCGGCAACCGGGTGTCGCGCACCTCCCCCCTCGTCCCCGGCGTGGACCTGGCGGGCACCGTGGTGGCCAGCGAGGACGCCGCCTTCGCGGTGGGCGCCGAGGTCCTGGCGCACGGCCAGGAGATCGGCGTGTCGCGCCACGGGGGCTTCGCCCGCTACGCGCGGGTGCCCGCCGCGTGGGTGGTCCCCGTGCCCGCGGGCCTGTCGGTGCGCGACGCCATGGCCATCGGCACCGCCGGCTTCACCGCCGCCCTGTCGGTCGAGCAGCTCGAGCAGCGGGGCCTGCGCCCGGGGGACGGCCCCGTCCTCGTCACCGGGGCGTCGGGCGGCGTGGGCTCGTTCGCCGTCGCCCTGCTGGCCGCCCGGGGCTACGAGGTGGTGGCGAGCAGCGGCAAGGAGGCCGAGCACCCGTGGCTGCACAGCCTGGGGGCGGCCTCGGTCATCGGCCGCGACGACGTCGACGAGGCGGGCGGGCGGGTGCTGGGGCCCGAGCACTGGGCCGGCGCCGTGGACTGCGTGGGCGGGGCGACCCTGGCCCGCGTCCTGCAGGCGCTGCGCTACGGCGCGGCGGTGGCCGCCAGCGGCCTCACCGGCGGGACGGCCCTCGAGACCACCGTGTACGCCTTCATCACGCGGGGCGTGGCGCTGCTCGGCGTGGACTCGGTGCGCACGCCCACGCCGGCACGGCGCGCCGTGTGGGAGCGCCTCGCCACCGACATGCGGCCGGCGCACCTCGACACCCTGGTGGCGGGCGAGGTCACGCTCGACGGGCTCTCCGGCGCCCTCGCCGACATCCTGGCGGCCCGCATCCGCGGCCGGATGCTCGTGCGCCTGGCCGACGGGCCGTGATCAGCCCGGGGGCGGGGCCGTGGTCTGGACCTCGGGCGAGTTCTGGGCGAAGACCGGCGACACCGTGAGGGTCCCCGAGGCGCACACCTGCATCTGCTGGGTGACGAGGGCGTGGTCGGAGGCGCCGGGGGGCGTGATCTCGATCTTGGCGGCGGTGGGGCACGAGGACTCGCCGTCGGTGGGCACGTCGGAGTAGGCCAGGTTGAAGTAGGCGGTCTGCCCGCCGGCCAGCACCACCTGCGCCGGCGCGAAGTCGGTGAAGGTGTGGCCCGTCCCGGGGACGACGTGCGTCGTCTGCTGCGCCCCGGTGGACGACAACAGCTGTGCCCCGGGGAAGCCCTTCATCGGGCACGGCGTGCCCGAGGTGTTGCGCAGGGCGAAGGTGAGCTCGAAGGTGCCCGCCGCGCCCTGGGAGCCCACCACGCTCACCGCCAGGGCGCTGGCGGCGCACGCCACGCCGGCGGCCGTGGTCGTGGGTCCGGTGGCGCCGGTGGTGCTCGTGGAGCGGGCGGTGGTGGACGAGCCGCCCGTGGTGGTGGGCGACGTCGCCGGCGACGAGCACGCCGCCAGGACGAGCGCCCCGGACAGCGCCGCCGCGCCGAGCAGCGCCGCCCGCCCGGCGGTGCCACGCCGACGTCCGGCGATCCACGGTGTGCGCACTCGGTGCTCTCCTCGCGTCACGGGGCGGGGGCGCCGCCTCCTCCACGGGGCGGCGGCCGCCACCCTCAGGAGCTGAAGTCCTCGGGACGGACCGTGTCCAGGAACTGGCGGAACTCGCCCACGAGCTCGTCGGGGCTCGAATCGCCGTCCTCGTCCTCGTCCTCGGAGGGCAGCAGGATGCCCTCGGCGTCCATGAGCTCGTCGGAGACGAAGAGCGGGCTGCCCGTGCGCACCGCCAGGGCGACGGCGTCCGACGGCCGGCTCGACACGTTGAAGGACTCGGTCCCCCGCTTGAGGTGCAGCTCGGCGAAGTAGGTGGCCGAGCGCAGCTCGGTGATGACGACGCGCTCGAGGCTGGCGCCCAGCGCGTCGACCATGTCGCGCAGCAGGTCGTGCGTCATGGGCCGCGGCGTCGCCACACCCTGGATGGCGAACGCGATGGCGGTCGCTTCGGGCGCCCCGATGAAGATCGGCAGGGTCCGGCCGAGCCCCTCGGCCTCGGTGAGCAGCAGGACCGGCGTGTTCGACTGCAGGTCCACCCGGACCGCGCTCAGGCGCACCTCGACCATGCCAGCAACTTACCGCCCGTAGAGGGCTCCGACATACGCGTCGGGGTCCGATTCCAGCGCCCGGGGATCGCCCACGGCGACGAACGGGAGGTTGCGGTAGCGGCCGGCCACGTCCAGCCCGTAGCCGAGGAGCAGGTCGTCGGTGGCCTCGAAGCCGCTGAAGCGGACCCCCACGGGGACGATGCGCCGCACCCGCCGGTCGAACAGCGCGCACACCTCCAGGGAGGCCGGCCCGCGCCGGCGCAGCTCCCCCAGGACATAGGTGCAGGTGAGGCCGGTGTCCACGATGTCCTCCACCAGCACCACGTGGCGGCCGTGGACGTCGTGGTCGAGGTCCTTCACGATGCGGACCCGACCCGTCCCCTCGGTGTAGGCCGAGATCCCCAGGAAGTCGACCTCGCAGGGGACCGTCACCCGGCGGGCCAGGTCGGCCAGGAAGAGGATGCTCCCCTTGAGCACGGCCACCAACAGCACGCCGTCGGGGTGGGCGGCGGACACCTCGTGCCCCAGGCGGGCCACGGTGTCGGCGATCTGCCCCGGCTGGTGCAGGACTCGAGCGGCCGCGGCCGCGCTCACCCTCCGAGTTGGTCGCGCAGCGTGTTGCGCAGCAAGGCCTCGCGCAGGCCCTGGCCGAGGCGGGACAGCTCGGCCACCGTCTCGAGCGCGCGTCGTCGGGCCTCGGGATTGCGTTGCTTGAGCATGGGCAGGACGATCTGCTCGATGAACCCGGCCTCGCGCTCGGCGGCGTGCTTGTGCAGGCGCAGGTGCCGGGCCTCGACGCCGAACGACGCGAAGCCCGCGGCCAGCCGGGCGACCACGAGGGCCTCCTCGTCGAAGTACGCCGTGCCGCCCACCACGCGTCCCGACACGAGCCCGTAGGACTCGAGCTGCTGCACGGCGGGCAGGTCCAGCCCGCTCGCCTGGGCGAGCTCCTCGGCCGTCATGGCCGTGCCCGACAGGGTGGGCACCGGGGGCTGCTCGTCGGGGGGCGGGGCGGGGCGGGCGGCGGCCTCCTCGGTGCCGCCGGCGGCCCGTTCCGGGGGGGCGGCGCCCGCCGGAGCCGGCCGGCCCGTGGGGCCCCGTCCCCCCTGGGCGGCGCGCCCCGGCCCGGCCTCGGTGGCCCGCACCAGGCGGTCGCGCCCCGTGGGGCCGGGGTCGCCCCCGCCCGGACGGGTGCCCACGAGCGTGCCCGTGGCGCCGGCGCGCCCGGGGGCGGGGCCCTGGGGCGGGCGGGCGGCCGTCGCCCCCTCCCGGCCGGTCACGGGCCCGGGGCGCCCCGCCGGCGAGGCCGGGCCGCCCACCAGCGCGGGCTCGGGACGGGCGGGGGGCGACGCCTCCCTGGCCTGGCGGCCCGAGCCGTCGCGCCCGTTGCCCTCACCGCCGTCGGTGCCCTCCTGCTCGAGGCGGCCCTTGATGACCTTGAGCGGCAGGAAGTGCTCGCGCTGCTGGCGCAGCACCCAGCGCAGGCGGTCGACGTCGGCGTCGTAGAACTTGCGGTAGCCCGACGGCGTGCGCTCGGGCGCGATCAGGCCCTGGCTCTCGAGGAAACGAATCTTGCTGATCGTCACGTCGGGGAACTCCTGGCGCAACAGGCCCAGCACGTCCCCGATGGACAGATAGGTCCGGCTCGTCACCGTGTCGTGCCCCCGCCCCCGCTCACCGGCTACTCGTCCGCCGCAGCCAGGTAGACGAGCTTGAACTTGCCCACCTGCACCTCGTCACCCGACGACAGGACCGCCTCTTCGATGCGCTCCCGGTTGACGTACGTGCCGTTGAGGGAGCCCACGTCGCGCACGATGTACCCGCCGTGGCCCTTCAGGAACTCTGCGTGGCGACGAGAGACCGTGATGTCGTCCAGGAAGATGTCGCTCTCGGGGTGCCGCCCGGCGCGGGTCACGTCCGCCACCAGATCGAAGCGCGTCCCGGCGTTGGGGCCGCGCTTGACCACGAGCAGCCCCGCACCACTGGGGCGGTCCGGAAGCGGCACGCTCAGCTCCTCGTCGGTGGCCTCGCCCTGCGCGTCCACGGGGTGCAGGGTGACGGTGGCGTCGGACGAGCCTGCGGTCAGCACCGCCCCGCACGACGAGCAGAAATTGGCCCCCGCCGGGTTGCGATGCCCGCAGTTGTTGCAGAACACGCCGTCCACGCTAGCCCCTCCTCGGACCCCGTCTGGCCTGGGACTACTCGGCCACGAGGGCCGTGTAGCGCGCCGCGTCCAGCAAGGCGTCGACGGCCGATGTGTCGTCCGCGGCGATCTCGCTGATCCATCCCTCGCCGTAGGGGTCGGAATTGAGCAACTCGGGTGATTCGGACAGCCGGGTGTTGACGGCGACCACCTCGCCGGCCACCGGCGCGTAGATCTCCGACACCGACTTCGTCGACTCGACCTCACCCAGGGCGCCCCCCGCCTCGACGCGGGTGCCCAGCGCGGGAAGGTCGACGTAGACCACGTCGCCCAGCGCGTCCTGGGCGTAGTCGGTGATGCCCACCCGGACCTTGCCGTCCACGACGCGCGCCCACTCGTGGTCCGCGGTGTACCGGAGTTCGTCGGGCACCAGCATGGCGGGGACCCTACCGGAATCGCCCTCGCGATGCCGGTCCTGCGACCACCGGCGTCAGCGCATCATCTGGCGGATGCGGATGGCGTGCTCCTGGGCCCGGGCCCGGGCCTCGGACTCGCTCGGGGCCTCGGCCCACACGTGGGTCACCGGCTCCTCGGGGTCGGGCACCACCAGCGTCCACCCGTCGGGCTCGGGGAGCTTGACCCCGTCCACGAGGATCACGTCACGGCGCTGCGCCCGCTCCACCATGGTGCGCATCACCGTGCCCTTCTGCTCCCACGGTGTGACCACCTCCTCGTGGACGATGTTGATGGGCGGCAGCCGCTCGGTGAGCTTCGACATCTGCGCACCGGTGCGCGCCAGGAGGTCGAGGGTGTGCACGAGCGTGGCCACGGCGTCGAAGGAGGGAAGAAAGCGCGGGAAGATGAAGCCCCCCATCTGGCTGGCGGCGAAGGTGACGCCGCCCGCGCCCGCCACCTCCATGAGGTGGGTGGCCGAGAGCTTGGTCCACAGGATCTCGGCCTCGGCCGACACGCACAGCTGCTCGGCCGCCATGGGGGCCGCCACCGGCAGCGCCACCTTGGCGTGGTGCGTCGTGGACACCACCAGGTCGAGCAGGAGCAACAGCGCCTGGTCGTCCGACAGGGTGCGCCCCTCGTCGTCCACCAGGGTGAGCTGCTCGCCGCCGGCGTCGATGACCGCGCCGAGGTGCGCCCCCGAGGCGCGCACCAGGCCCGCCACGTGCTCGGCGGCCGCCCGGCGGTCGCTGGCCACCACCGCGGCCGTCGCCGCGTAGGGGTTGACCACCAGCACCTCGGCCCCCAGCTTGGCCAGCACGTTGGGCATCACGAAGCTGGCCGTGCCGAAGGAGTAGTCGAGCACCATCTTGAACCCGCAGCGGGCGATGGCGTCGACGTCGACGGTGTCGATCAGCGCGGCCGTGTAGAGCTCGAGGGCGCGGGGCGCGTAGCCGATGTCGCCGATCTCCGACGCCAGTGCGCGGCGGAACTCCTCGCGGTGGTACAGCCGCTCGATCTTGCGCTGGGCGGGCTCGGCGATGTCGATGCCGTCCTGGTCGAAGAAGCGGATCATGACGCTCTGGGGGTCGCGGTCCATGAGGCGGACGCTGATGCCACCGAGGCCGCGGCCCGAACGGACCTGGAAGCGCGTGACGGGCACCGTGGCGACCTCGAGGTCCTCCACGTCGACGCCGGCCGCGTTGCAGCCCACGATCATCGCCCGCTTGAGCACACGCGCGGCGCGCGACGTGTCGCGTGACGCCGCCACCGTGGTGCCCTTCTCGAGCGTGCTGGCCCAGGCCATCGACAGGCGCATGACCAGCTCCGGGCTGATGTCCACGTTGGCCAGCCCGGTCACGCCCATGCGGCCGAAGAGGCTGCGCGGCCCCCGGGACTCCCACACGATGGACGTGTTGACCGTGGCCCCCGCCTCGACGGTCTTGAAGGGGTAGACCTTCACGCCCGACTTGATGACGGCGTGGGCGCCCACGAAGGTCTCGTCGCCCAGCACGACGCCCTCCTCGCAGCGCGCCCCCTGGCGCAGGTCGCAGGAGCGCCCCAGCACGCAGCCGTCGAGGCGCACACCGGGGCCGAGGAAGGCGTGGTCGTGCACCACCGTGCGCTCGAACGAGGCGTTGTCGCCGATGCGCACGTTGGCCCCGATGACGCAGTACTCCCCCAGCACGGCGTGCTCCCCCACGTGGCAGTTGTCGCCGATGATGGCCGGCCCCCGCACGTCGGCCGAGGGCGCCACCTCGGCGCCCTTGCCCAGCCACACCCCGGGCCGCAGCGGGAACCCGCCGATCTGGACGGCCACCTTCTCGTCGAGGATGTCGGTGTGGGCGCGCAGGTAGGCGTCGAGTGTGCCCACGTCCTCCCAGTAGCCCTCGGCCACGTACCCGTAGATGGGCTTCCCCTGCTCGAGCACGGCCGGGAAGACCTCCTCGGAGAAGTCCACCGAACGGCCCGGCGCGATGTAGTCGAAGACGGCGGGCTCGAGCACGTAGATCCCGGTGTTGATGGTGTCGCTGAACACCTGGCCCCACGTCGGCTTCTCCAGGAAGCGGTCGATCGACCCGTCCTCGCGGGTGATGACGATGCCGAACTCGAGAGGGTCCTCGACGGCCTTCAGCGCGATGGTGGCGAGCGCGCCCTTCGACGCGTGGTAGTCGACGAGCGACGTCAGGTCGAGGTCGGTCAGCACGTCGCCGGAGATCACCACGAAGCGTTCGTCGAGCTCGTCCATGGCGTTGCGCACCGAGCCGGCCGTGCCGAGCGGCGTCTCCTCGGTGGCGTACACCATGCGCACGCCGAAGTCCGAGCCGTCCCCGAAGTAGCTGCGGATGGCGTTGGCCATGAACGCCACCGTCACCACGATGTCCTCGAAGCCGTGTTGGCGCAGGAGGTTGACGACGTGCTCCATCATGGGCCGGTTGGCCATGGGGAGCATCGGCTTGGGCTGGTTCGAGGTGAGCGGACGAAGGCGAGTGCCCTCACCGCCCGCCATGATCACCGCCTTCATGCCGGCATCACGGCGACCCTACCCCGCCGTCACCCGGTTCGCGCGGCCCCGCGCCAGCGCGCCGCGCGCGGCGGGGACGTAGGCCGCGGCGGCCACCCAGGCCAGCGCCAGGCCGGGGACGGCGGCCACCCAGGCCACCACTTCGAAGGGGCCCTGCCAGCCGGCATGTCCGTGGGCGAGGAGGAACGTGGGATAGGCGAACATGAGCCCGAAGGTCCCCGCCTTGCCCACCCACAGCACGTCGATGCGCTCGGCGCCCAGCGACGCCAGCAGGAGCACCGCCCCCGACACCAGCGCCTCGCGGGCCAGCGTGGCGACGCCCAGCCACAGCGGCACCGCCCCCGCCACGATCACCGACACCACCCCCGTCCCCACCAGGATCCGGTCGGCGGTGGGGTCGAGGACCTTGCCCACGGTGGACACCTGGTGGAAGCGCCGGGCCACGAACCCGTCCACCCAGTCGGTGGAGCCCAGCACGGCCAGGACGATGGCGGCCGCCGTCTGGCGGTGGGCGCCGAAGAGGAGCCACACGAACAGCGGCACGCACGCCAGGCGCACGGCGGTGATGGCGTTGGGCACCGTCAGGATGCGATCGGGGCCCTCCTCGCCCGTGGTCGCGTGGGGCGGGGATGCGGGGGCGGGGGGCCCGTCGGGTACGGACGTGGCCACCGCCGGAGTCTACGGGCCGGGCCCCGGCGAACCGGGCCGCACCAGGTGGCCCGACGCCGCCCCCCGCTCCCGGGGCGGCCCAGCCCGGCGGCCCGGCGGCGCCGCGGCCGGGGCGGCCATCTCCCGGGCGCGCGCCCGGTAGCGCCTCGCCGTGGCCTCCAGGTCGCGCATCATGGCGTCCAGGCGCTCCTGCTTGGCCCGCACCAGCGTGCGCAGGCGGGCGTTGATCCCCGTGGCCTCGGCCACGATGGCCCGCCGGCGGGCGAGGCCCGCCGTGCCGTGGTACTCGCGCCGCAGGTCGGCCAGCTCGTCCTCGGCCCGCAGCACGTCCCCGATCTCCCCCAGGTCGAAGCCGAGGAGCTCCTGGAGCTCCCGGATGCGCAACAGCCGGTCCACCACGTCCTCGCAGTAGCGGCGTGCCCCGCCCGCGGTGTGCGCGGTGGGGGCGATGAGCCCGAGCTCCTCGTAGTAGCGCAGCGTCCGCACCGACA
>Ga0335081_10017635_pt1 | contig 11556 bp, 10 predicted proteins | sample Lox_Sample_35_FD_206713 | JGI IMG/M metagenome (GOLD analysis project Ga0335081, IMG submission 206713) | Soil microbial communities from Loxahatchee National Wildlife Refuge, Florida, United States - Lox_Sample_3.5 | ecosystem: Environmental > Terrestrial > Soil > Wetlands | place: USA... | reverse complement strand
AAGTCGTCGGGGGTATCGCTTTTCTGCGCCGCCCAGGCGTCGCGGCTGCCTCGACGCTGGTCTTGCTGCACGGTATCGGCAGCAACGCTTCAAGCTTCGCGGCTTTGGCTAAAGCCATGCCGGCAGGCATCGATGTCATTGCCTGGGATGCACCCGGCTACGGCGCTTCCACGTCGCTTGCCGGCGACATGCCGACGCCGCGCGCCTACGCTGATGTGCTCGCGAAATTTCTCGACGCTCTCGGGATGCCGCGCATCGCGCTTGCCGGTCATTCGCTAGGCGCGTTGTTTGCAGGAAACTTTGCCGCCACTTATCCGGACCGCGTCAGCGCGCTGGCACTGATTTCGCCGGCGCTCGGCTATGGCGTGGAGCCGGGTGGAGCGTTGCCGGCCGGCGTGCAATCGCGCATCGATGAAATCAACGAACTCGGTCCGGCTGCCTTCGCCAAAAAACGCGCTGCGCGTCTGGTCGGTAATCCGAACGCGCGGCCCGATGTCGTCGCTGCGGTCGAACAGGCCATGGGCGCGGTGCATCCTCGCGGCTACATCCAGGCCGTCCACGCGCTCGGCGCCGGGCGGCTGTTGGCTGATGTACAGTCGATCCGTATTCCCGTGATGGTCGCTGTCGGCATGCTCGATCAGATCACGCCGCCGGCTAACGCCGCGCAACTTCATGCGGCACTGCCGCGCTCGGCTGGATTTCATCAAATCGCCAACGCGGGACATGCGGTGCCGCAGGAAGAACCTGACGCTCTAGCGACCCTGCTTGCCCGAACTGTGGACGCGATGGCTCATGCCTGAAATCGACGCCGAGTCGAAGGACGACTTGTACGCTTCGCCGCCCGTGCAGCGCGTGGCGCGGCTGTTGCGACATATCGCTGAGGGCGATGCCGTGACCAACATGTCGCGCACCGCGCGTGAACTCGGCATCAACAGGACGACGCTGCTCCGCCTCCTGCACGCGCTGGAAAGCGAGCGCTTTATCGAGCCGCGCAGCGAAGGCGAGGGCTGGCGCATCGGCGTCGGCCTGATCACGCTCACCGCGCAGGCGTTTTTCTCGGAGGACCTGGTCCAGACCGCTGTGCCGGTGCTCACCCGCCTTGCCGCAACGCTGACACTCTCGGCACACCTCGCCGTGCTCGATGGCCACGAGATCGTTTATCTGGTTCGGCGCGTGCCCAACCATGCCTTCGCCAGCAATATCCGGATCGGCAGCCGCCTGCCGGCTCATGCCACCAATATGGGCCGTATCATCCTGGCGAATTTGCCGCGGGAACGCGTGGATCGACTTTACGCGGGGGTCGACCTGCGGCCGGTGACGCCGCAGACGCCGGTCACCCCGCTGCAATTGCATGCGCAGCTCGACGCTGATCGCGCGCTCGGCCTTGCCTGGAGCGACGGCAACTACGAAGCCGGCATCAGCTCCGTGGCGGCGCCAATATTTGATGTCTCCAACGTTCCGGTCGCCGCCTGCAACGTGACCGGGCAGACAGCTCAGTTCGAAGGCGCGGAGCGGCGCGTACAGATTGGCGCCGCCGTCAGAGAGGCGGCGCGTGAGATATCGATGCGTCTTGGTTGGCACGACGCGCTGGCGGCCAACGGATCGGGCCGGCGTGACGGGCAGGTGGACACCGCTAACGGCAATGCGAGAGAGCGATCGTGGACCTTGGCCTGACCAACAGCATCGCGGTCGTGACCGGCGGCAGTTCCGGCATCGGGCTCGCCACCACGCGATTACTCCTGGCCGACGGCGCGCGCGTGGCGATCTGCGGCCGCGATACGGCGCGCCTTGCAGCGGCGGTCGAACAGCTTGGCGCGCCAAACACTGACGCGTTGCTGGCCGAACGTTGCGACGTCCTCGATCGAGCAGAGATCGGTGCGTTCGCGCACAAGGTTGCGCAATGGGGCGGCGGCAAGGTCGACCTGCTCGTTAACAACGCGGGCCAGGGCCGGGTTTCCACTTTCGCCAATACCACCGACGCGCAATGGCGCGATGAGCTCGAACTGAAATTCTTCAGCCAGATTCTGCCGATCCGCGCGTTCCTGCCGTTGCTTGAGAAGAGCGCGCGGCCGGCGATCGTGGCGGTCAACTCGCTGCTGTCGATGCAGCCGGAGCCCCACATGGTGTGCACCTCGGCCGCCCGCGCCGGCGTGCATAATTTGTTGAAGTCACTGGCGGGCGAATTTGCGCCGCGCATCAGGGTGAACTCGGTGTTGCTCGGCCTGATCGATTCCGGACAGTGGCAGCGTCGCTTCGAGGCGCGCGCGAACCAATCGCAGTCGCGCGCGGAATGGATGAGCGAACTCGCCGCGGAAAAGAAGATTCCTCTCGGCCGGCTCGGCGATCCCGAAGAGCCGGCGCGGGCCATCGTCTTTCTCGGCTCTCGCGCCGCGAGCTACATCACCGGAGCGAGCCTCGAAATCTCGGGCGGCGTGTCGCGCTCCATCTGAAAGGTAGTTTGATCGATGAACCAGGATCTTAAGACTCGCACACGCGCCGCGGCCGTAGTCCCGGCAGTGACCGAGTACCCGGTCGGCGACGCCGTCGCGGCCGCGCTCGCCGACATGGGCGTGACGACGGTGTTCGGCGTCATCTCGATCCACAACATGCCGATCCTTGATGCGATCGGCCGCCACGGCCGCATCCGGTTCGTGCCGGCGCGCGGCGAGGCCGGCGCCATGAACATGGCGGACGCCTTTGCGCGGGTGTCTCGCTCGCTCGGGGTGGTTATCACCAGCACTGGCACCGCGGCCGGCAACGCCGCGGGTTCGCAGGTCGAGGCGCTCACCGCCGGTTCGCCGGTGCTGCACATCACCACGCAGATTGATCGCGAGTTCATGGACCAGGACCGCGCGGCGATCCACGACGTGCCGCGCCAGCCCGACATGCTGAAAGCCGTGAGTAAACATTATATCCGCGTGCGCGAGCCGGTTGGTGCGGTCGACGCGCTGCTGGAGGCCGCGACGGTGGCGCTGACGGCGCCGTCCGGGCCGGTCACCCTGGAAATCCCAATCGACGTGCAGCGCCTGAAAGTCGCGGCGCAAAAACTCGCCGGTATGCCGGTCATTGCGTTGCGGACGCCGGATCCGGCGCGGCTCGATGCGCTCGCCGACAAAGTGCGGCAGGCCAAGCGGCCGATGCTTTGGCTCGGCGGCGGCGCGCGCGGCGCAGCCGCTGCGGCGACGGCGCTTGCCGAGCGTGGTTTTGGCATCGTCACCAGCACCAATGGCCGCGCCGTAGTGCCGGAGGGTCATGCCCACAGCCTCGGCGCTTTCAACATGACGAAAGAGGCCGAGCAGATCTACGCCGAGTCCGATCTGATGATCGTGGTCGGCTCGCGGCTGCGCGGCAACGAGACGCAGAACAACAAGATGCGGCTGCCGCGCCTCGCTCAGATCGATGCCGATCCGTCGCAGGCTGGCCGAAACTATCCGGTAGAGTTGTTCATCGCCGGCGACGCGCGGCTGGCGCTCGAGGGCTTGCTGGCGCGGCTGCCGGACAAGCTTGCGACCGATCCTTCTTTCCTCGTGGACATCGGCACGGCCCGGGCCAACGGCGAAGCCGCGTTGCGCAAGGCGCTCGGGCCCTACGCTCTGCTCGCCGACGCGCTCAGCAAGCGCGTCGAGCACGGCGGCCATCCGTGGGTGCGCGATGTCACGGTCTCCAATAGTACTTTTGGCAACCGCTACGTGCGCCTTGCCGAACCGCGGCTCGGCGTCCATGCGCTGGGCGGCGGCATCGGCCAGGGCATTGCCATGGGCATCGGCGCAGCCGCCGCCCGGGTTACAGCCAAGACCATCACGCTACTCGGCGACGGCGGTGCGCAATTGATGATCGGCGAACTCGCCACCGCCATGGAATCGCGCGCCAATGTCGTCTACGTCATGATGAACGACCGCGGCTACGGCGTCATCCGCAACATCCAGGATGCGCAATACGAGGGGCGGCGAATGTATGCCGACATTCTGACGCCGGACTTCGCGCTGGTCTGCCAGTCGGTCGGACTGCCGCACGTGCGCATTTCCCGCATCGAGGATTTCGAGCCAGCGCTCGATCGCGCCATCGCCGCGCCCGGTCCGCAGATGATCGAGATCGACATGACCGCGATCGGTCCGTTCGGCCAGAAATTCGCCGGGCCGCCGGCCGGCGCAGCAGGACAACAGTCGTGAACGTGATCGACACCGTACAGACCGAGTCCATGAAAGCGGTGGCCACGAAGCAGGCGCCCGCCACCATGCAGGTGCGCGTGCGGGCGATGAAGTGGGAGGCGCCCGGCGTGCTGTCGCTCGACCTCACCGCGCCGGACCTCGCGCCGCTGCCTGGCTTCGAACCGGGCTCGCACATCGACCTGCACCTGCCCAACGGCGTGATGCGGCAATATTCGTTGTGCGGCGATGCCACCGACACGTCGCATTATCGTGTTGCTATCCGCTCGGTCGGCGGCGGCCTGTCATCGCAATTCATTCATCGCAAGCTGCGCCCTGGCGAGCTCCTGACCGTGAGTGCGCCACGCAACAATTTCGCGTTCGACGACGCGGAGAATTATCTGTTCATCGCCGGCGGCATCGGCATCACGCCGTTATTGCCGATGATGCGGGCGGCGGCCGCGACGGGCAAGCCGTGGAAATTGCTCTACTGCAACCGCAGCGATGACGAGGCGCCGTTTCTTGATGAGATTCGCACGCTCGGCGGCAACATCAACCTGCACAGTTCGGCCGCCGGCACGCGGCTCGATGTCGCGTCGCGGCTCGCCGCTGCCCAACCCGATACGCTGGTTTACTGCTGCGGTCCGGAGCGTCTCATGTTGGCGGTTGAAGAAGCGGCGACCGCCTGGCCAGAGGGCAGCGTGCGTTTCGAGTGGTTCGCGCCGCGCAGCCGTCCCGCCGACGAAACTTCGGGCAGCTTTGAGGTTGTGTGCCAAGCGTCGGGCGTCACGCTCACCGTCCCACCGGCCAAGACCGTGCTCGCCACCTTGCGCGATGCTGGCATTGAAGTGCCGTGCTCGTGCGAGCAGGGCATCTGCGGCACTTGCGAAGTGCGCGTGCTGGGCGGCGAGGTTGATCATCGCGACAGCATCCAGTCGCAGGCGGAACGCGCCGCCAACCAGTCGATGATGGTCTGCGTGTCCCGTGCGCGCAGCCCGCAACTGGTGCTCGACATCTAGGAGCGCGGCATGGACAATCAGTTCAACAAGAGCAGATTGAAGCCGGCAGGACAGATCCGGAGGATCAGATGACCTATCAGTATCCGTATCTCGATCCGCATCAGACGCGGACGCAAGAGCCGACCGCATGGCAGCAGGAGCTGGCCGACGCGATCGAGTCGATCTTCGCCAAAGGCGCGCGCGAGCTCGACGAGGTGGTCGCCGGGCTCAATGCCTCGCGGGTGCGCCCGCCCGACGGTGCCAAGTGGACCGAACAGAATTTTATCGCCGTGATGCATGAGCTCGGAGCCTGACATGTCAACCGTCACTCTTGACCGTCCCCGTACCAACACGCCCGGCCCAAACGATCAGCAGGTTCAGGCCTATTTGCGCACCGGCTTGCGCAATCGCTGGTGGCCGGTGCTGCCGTCCCGTTTTGTTGAAGCTTCCGGCAAGCCGCTCGGCCTGACACGGCTCGGCGAAAAGCTGGTGCTGTGGCGCGACGCGCACGGCGTCATCCACGTTCACAACGACCGCTGCCCGCACCGGGCCGTGCCGCTGTCGCGCGGCGTCAACGAGGGCGACCGGCTGCGCTGCAACTACCACGGCGTTGAAGTCGGGCCGGATGGCCGGGTGCTTGCCGTGCCGGGCCAGCCCGGTTGTCCGCTCGAAGGCAAGAAGGCGGTCAAGACTTATCCGTCACGCGAGGTGGCCGGCGCCATTTTCGTCTGGTTCGGCGACGCGCTGCACGAGGCCGCGCCCGCCTTCGAGCCGCCCGAACAACTCGTGGCGCCGGAATATTCGCAGTTCTTGTGTTACGCCGACTGGCAGATCCCCTGGCGCTACGCTTTCGACAATCTGATGGATCCGATGCATGGCACATTCCTGCACGCCAACTCGCACACGATGTATCAGGGCGATACCCAGGCGCATTTCGCGACGCGTGACACACCGCACGGCTTCATCTTCGAGAAGACCGGGCAGCGCGACGTGAATTTCGACTGGAGCGAACTGGTCGATGACGGCGCGCTCTATGTGCGGCTGGAGATTCCCTATCCGCCGTCAGGCGGCCCGGGCGGCAATTTCGGCATCGTTGGCTTTGGCACGCCGATCGATGAGGACACGATGTGCGTGTTCTTCTGGCGCACCCGCAAGGTCAGCGGCTGGCAGCGTGACACTTGGCGCTTCCTCTACAAGACCAATATCGAGGCGCGGCACTGGCACGTGCTCGAGCAGGACCGCGAAATCCTCGCCGGTCTGCGGCCTGGCTTGGAAAAGTTTGAAATGCTTTATCAGCACGATGCCGGAGTGATCCGGATGCGCCGCTACTTGGCGCAACAGGCACGCAATCAGCTGGTCGAACTCGAAGCGGCCGGCAAGATCGATCTGGCAAGGTCATAATCATGTCCACATTGCAGCAGGACTACAGCGCCCGCGGCAGCGACAATGCCGAGGCGCTGACGCCGCAGGCGCGGCACGCCGTCTGGGGCGCCTTCATCGGCTTCTTTGTCGATAATTACGATATCTTTCTGCCGATTATCGCGCTGGCGCCTGCAATCGGATATTTCATTCCCAAAAGCATACCGCCAGCGACGGCTGCGGTAGCCTCGGCGATGATCTTCGCGACAACGCTGATCGGCCGTCCGCTCGGCGCTTTTATTTTCGGCCACTTTGCCGACACCATCGGCCGCAAGCGCACCACCGTCATTTCGGTCACCGGCTTTGCCATCGTGACGCTGCTGATCGCCGTGCTACCGGGATACGAGCAATGGGGCTCGGCCGTCATTTACATCTTCATTGCTCTTCGCCTGATCGACGGCATCTTTCTTGGCGGCGAGTATACATCCGCAAGCCCGTTGGCGATGGAGTACTGTCCGAAGCCGAAACGCGGCCTGTATGGCGCGGTCATCCAAAGCGCCGCCTCACTCGGTACCGCTGCGATCTCTCTGGTCACCCTGGCAGTGCTTCTCGTTCTGCCGGCTGCCGGGCCGAATGCGCCGTATCTGCAATGGGGCTGGCGGATCCCGTTCCTGGTCGGCGCGGCGATGGCATTCTTGCTCGCGATCTATTACCAGCGCTCGGTCGACGAATCGCAGCTTTGGCGAAAGGCTGTTCATACGAAATCTCCGCTCAAGGCGCTGTTCCAGGGTGAAAACCTGCGCAGCTTCCTGCAGGTGTTCACGGTGATGACGGGCTTCTGGTTGTCGCTCAACGCTTCGCTGGCGGTGATGCCGGGTCTGCTGGTGACCCAGATGGGCGTGCGCGGGACCAGTCTGACATTCGTGCTGGTCGTTGCCTATGTGGTGCTTGCCGGCGTCTATATCGTCGGCGGAGCCGTTAGCCAGCGCATCGGCCGGCGGGCATACCTCATGGCGACGAGCGCTTTGAGCGCCATTTTCGGCACGTATTGCTACTATCGGCTGATCAATGCCGCACCGGGAAATTTCGCGGTGATCCTAGGGCTGACGACATTGACGACGTGTCTGGTCGTGGCGCCGGGAGCTCTCAGCACGGTTTACATCAACGAACGGTTCCGGACCGGGGTGCGCGCTTCAGGCTTCGGCCTGGGTTATAGCCTCGCGATCATCCTGCCGGCTTTTTACGTGTTCTATCAGACCGCGCTCGCTCACTTCATGCCGTTCAAGTACACGGTGCTGGTTTTGGTCGTGGTCGGTGCGCTGTTGATCCTGGCCGGCGCCGCCTTGGGACCGGAGACCAAGGACGCCGATTTCTCATCGGGGACCGGCGCCTAACGATCGCAACCAGTATAGACTTGCACCTTGCACAGGGGCTTTCTCATGTCAGCATTTCGAGCGCGGGTGTTGCTTGCGATTTTGTCGGTGTCGATGATTGCCTTCGGCGCGCTTGCCGAGGAGCCAGCCTATCCGACGCGGCCGATCAGCATGATTGTGACGTTCGCGGCCGGCGGATCATCCGACGTGCTCGCCCGCGCCGTCGCCGATTCGATGTCACATGGGCTCGGCCGGCAAATTGTAGTCGATAATCGGCCGGGCGCTGGCGGACAGATTGGGGCAGAGCTTGTCGCCCATGCGGCGCCGGACGGCTATACGATCCTGTTCGGCACCAATGGCACGCTCGGCATCGGGCCCGCGCTCTACGAGCACCTGCACTATGATCCAGCGCATGACCTTGCGCCGGTAGGAATTCTGCACAAGCTACCGCTGCTTTTGATCATAAACCCGTCGATACCAGCGAAAAATCTTGAGGAGCTCATCGCCTACGCGCGCAAAAATCCGGGAAAGCTCAGCTTTGCGTCAGCGGGCGTAGGCTCAGTCTCGCATCTTGCGGGTGAACTCTTCATGGAGGAAGCCAAGATTAACATTTTGCACGTCCCCTATAAGGGCGGCGGCGCCGCTGTGCCCGACCTGATCTCCGGACGCGTGTCGATGATGCTCGAAACCATTCCGAATGCGCTGCCTTTGGCGAAGAGCGGTCAGATGCGCGCTATCGGGGTGACGACAAAAGAGCGCTCCACCGCAGCGCCGGATATTCCGACTCTGGCGGAATCCGGCTTGCCGGATTTTGACGTCAGCGCGTGGACGGGCCTCTTCGTGCCGGCGAAGACTCCGGCGGCAGTCATCGATCGTCTTAATGCGGAGACCCGAGCGATTGCTCATGATGCCCATTATGTCACGCTGGTTCACAAGATGGCGACGAACGTTGCAACTTCCAGCCCGCAGGAATTCAATGCGTTCGTCCAGGATGACGTTGCACGCTGGACGAAAGTCATCGCTCATGCCGGAATTCCAAGAATCCAATAGGCGGCTGCAAATCCGGCCGCATTGCCAAGAACGGAGAAAACTATGGGATATGAAGCCATTACGGTTGAGCCGCTCTCTCCGCATATTGGCGCGGAAATCGGCAACATCGATCTGACTAAGCCATTGCCGAACAAACAGGTCGAGGAACTCCACCAGGCGTTCATTCAATATCAGGTGATCTTCTTCCGCGATCAGAAGATCAGCTTCGACGATCAAATCCGTCTCGGCCGTTATTTCGGCCCGCTCGGCAGCCACGTCGGTAAGTCGACCATCAGCAAAACCACCGACAATCCGTACGTGCGGAAGTTTCACTACGACGAGACCTCGACGCAGATTTCAGGCGAAAACTTTCACAGCGATCAGTCGTGCGCGGCGATTCCGCCGCTTGGCAGCATTCTCTATAATCACACTGTTCCGCCCGATGGCGGTGGCGATACCATGTTTGCGAGTATGTACATGGCGTACGAAGCGCTATCGCCGCGCATGAAGTCTTATCTTTCCGGACTGACCGCGACTCACGATGGCACGCGTGTATTCGGTCCCGGGACTCCGGTTGCAGTCCACCCGGTGATCATCAAACACCCGGTAACCGGCAAGAAGGTGATTTTTGTCAACACCGATTTCACGGCGAAAATCAACGAATTGCCATCGCTTGAAGGTGAGCGGGTGCTGCGCTTTCTGATCGATCACTGCAACAAGCCGGAGTGGACTTGCCGCTTTCGTTGGCGTGCCCATTCGATCGCGTTCTGGGACAATCGCTGTACCCATCACAAGGCGATCTGGGATTATTGGCCGAACGTGCGTTCAGGCTACCGCATCCAAATCGAAGGAACTGCGGCGCCCGAAGCGGGATAATGCCCGGCTTGGCCGGCGCGTTATCGGCGTGCAGATCGGGTGCTCCAGCGACGGCAGGCCCCTCGAGCACCGTCAGGCCAGAGCCGGCGCCGTACCGGTCTACCGTGTGGTGTGGACCTTCCTTTTGAACGGGCTGCTCGCCGATTTTCACGACGGTCGGATCCGCTTTGCCGCCAGCGAGGACAGTCGCCGCGCCTTCGCACAGCTTGAGGCGCTCGAGACCGAATGCCGAGAGAGCGGCACCGCCTATCCACTATTCCCCTGGGTCGGGCGCGGGAGAACCTGATTGATCGTGCTGCTGGCGCCCGGGCTATTCGTGGTGGACGGGCTTATGACCAGGCGGTTGGCATGGCCGCAGCGGCTTTTCGCCTTGTCAGCAGGCGGCGAGCCAACGAAAACAGTCCGCCGATAAACCGAGACAATTACGGTCGCCTTGCAGACCCGTGAGAGAAGTCACGAGGACGCTACAACACGCGTGCGACTAACCAGAGGGCTTCATAGCCAAGGAAGGCCATCCAGGCGAGCGTGATTGCAACACCGAATAACAGGCCCGTCAGGCGCCACGTATGCGCGAAACGTGCTTTGAGCGATCGGTGAGGGGGATCAGTTCTGGCAAGCATAAACCAACCATTGAGCGCATCCCATCCCGACAAGGCAAAGCTATCGCGCAATTGCAATATTTTTGCGACCGCAGATTTGTTTGGCGGTTAATTCGTGCAAGAAGGATGGCGTGGCGGGCCTTTACTACTAAGTCTGCAGGGCTCGCGCAGCGATCAAGGACGGCGCGTTTTTCTTCTTTGCGTGGCCGCAGGATGAACTGACTAGCCGTTTAATTGCTTCGATGCTGCTTACACTGTGCGTTGCTGGAATTCTTGGCCTGCAATCAATGAAACAAGCGAAATGCTCGGACGTCGGCATGTACCGATGGCAGCTCTTACAAAAGTTTTGTACTGCGCTTTTCAGATGGCGTAAGTCTCATGCTCCTTGATGGTGAATCGCAGAACTGGGAAACAGCAACTCTTGATCCATAAAATTGGATCCCGAGCCATAACAAAAGACACGCGCTTCTTATGTCGCCGAGGGGTCGATTCCGCAGAAATTCAATTACGAAGCGGTAAGTAAATCTGCAATCCTGGCCCGCGGCTGACGGCATACGATAACGGGAATGGCGCTATGCGTGAGCACCTTTAGAGTTTCGCTGCCGAGCACAATAGCTGAAATTCCGTGTCGGCCATGTGAGGCCATGTGGATTGCGTCGCATCCTCGGTTTTCGGCTGTTTTAATAATCGCTTGATAGGGGTGCTCGTGCTCAACATGCACAGTGTCGCATGGCACGCCTGCAGCTACAGCAATTTTCTTGGCTACCTCGAGATGCTGCCCTGCAATCGTTTCGTTGCGTTTCCTGTATTGGTCGGTTTCTTCTATAAGCGCCGGGTCGCTGCTCAGGACATGAAACGGTGTTGTTACCGTAAGGATAGTCACTCGGGCACCAAGAGCTTTCGCCAAGGCAACCCCTTGGTAAATCGCCATCTTCGACAACTCAGAGCCGTCGGTCGGCAGCAGAATGTGTTGATACATGTTCGGTAACTAAATGCATTGGCCCAGTAAGGCATTGATTTAGGTCAACATTGCCAATTCAAGGTCCGCGCTTTGTCTATCGACAGGGTAAGAGCAGCCCCTCTCTTTTATAGAGGCAATTTTCGATCTGAACCGTAACGGCCGCTTGTCCGATGGAGATAGACGGTACGCGGTGACGACAAAGAACGCAAAATGAAT
>Ga0335081_10017634_pt1 | contig 11556 bp, 10 predicted proteins | sample Lox_Sample_35_FD_206713 | JGI IMG/M metagenome (GOLD analysis project Ga0335081, IMG submission 206713) | Soil microbial communities from Loxahatchee National Wildlife Refuge, Florida, United States - Lox_Sample_3.5 | ecosystem: Environmental > Terrestrial > Soil > Wetlands | place: USA... | reverse complement strand
AGATCCTTCTGCGCCGCGGTAGCCAGCACGATCATGGCATACCGATGGAAATACGGGGTTGTTGGCTGGTCCAGCTTATGAGGAGGGACGTTGTTCGGCACCAAGTGTATGCGTCCGAGCTGGTACGCCTCTGCCGCTGCCAGTGCCAAGGCCAGGTGGCCGCGGTGAACGGGGTCGAAGGTTCCGCCAAACAGGCCGATGTTCATTCAGTTTCTTCCGATCGCTCCGGTAGTTTCCCGGTTTCGACGGCATGTTGCAAGTTCTTGTTCGGCGATGGGAGAAATTCTCTTGTCCACAGGCGAAACCCGTCCATAATGGGGCGCCACCCGTCATTGCCCCAAAACCGTTGTCCATGGCCTTGTCTCGGGGTTTCCCGGCGCAACTGGGCAGCATTCCAATGGACTAGCGTAACTCGCTCAATTCGCGCGATAGAACTAGGATGCCCTTGTATGCGACTGAACCTCCCCCTTCTTCGCACACGGTACGTTCCGCCCGCCCGCGCGCCCATCCTGCGCTTCGGAGTCGCCATCCTCAGCACGACCCTGGCTCTTATTCCAGCGCTGCTACTCGCCGACGTCTTCGAAAGCCGCCTGGTCGTATTTGCCGTCGCCGTGATGGTCAGCGCCTGGTACGGGGGATGGAAGCCGGGCCTGGTCGCAACCTCGTTCGCCATGACGGTGAGCGCGTACTATTCGCTTGCCGGCGAGCATACGCCCAGCGAATATCGCACCTCGCTCATCCAGCTGTCACTGTTCTTCTCCGTAGCCATGCTGATCTGCTGGTTCAACGCCGCTCTGCGCGCGGCGCAGGACGGACTCCGCCAGTCGGAGGTCAACTTCCGCTCTCTTGTGACCAATGCGCCTTACGGTATCTGCCGCACGGATTCGTCGGGCCTGATGCTCGACGTGAATCCGGCCCTGATCGCGATGCTGGGTTACAAGAACGCGGCGGAGCTCGTGGGCCAGCATATGGGCACGCTCTACGCGGACACGCAGCACTGGTTTCAGCTCGCCGACTACTTCCGCTCCCTCAAGGAATTCGACGGAGTCGTCGCGGAGTGGCAGCGCAAAGACGGTACGCCCATCGCCTTGCGGATCTCCGGACGCGCCATGAAGGACGAGCGCAAGGCAACTTTTTATGAGCTCTTCACCGAGGACGTTACCGAACGGCGCGCGCTCGAGATGCAACTGCAGCAATCTCAGAAGATGGAAGCCATCGGCCGCCTGGCGGGCGGCGTGGCTCATGACTTCAACAACCTGCTCATGGTGATTTCGGGTTATTCGGAATTTCTGCTCGACCGGTTGGGTCCCGAGGAGGCACTGCGCGGCCCGGCGCAGGAAATCGCCAGCGCCGCGGACCGGGCCACTTCGCTGACCCGTCAGCTGCTCGCCTTCAGCCGCAAGCAGATGCTCGCGCCCAAGGTTCTCGATCTCAACGAAGTCGTCACCGAGAATCTGAAAATGCTTACCCGCCTGATCGGCGAGGACATCGACCTGGTCATGATCCCCAGTGCGGAGATCGGGGCGGTGAAAGCCGATCCCGGCCAGATCGAGCAGGTCATCCTGAATCTGGCGGTCAATGCCCGCGACGCTATGCCCAACGGCGGCAGGCTCACCATCGAGACCTCGAACGTCACGCTCGACGAGAACTACGCCCGCACGCACGCGCCCGTTGAACCCGGCGAATACATCATGCTCGCCATCAGCGATACCGGCACTGGCATCGATCCGGAAACGCAGCTGCACATCTTCGAGCCCTTCTTCACCACCAAGGGCACGAAGGGCACCGGGCTCGGACTCTCCACCGTGTACGGCATCGTCAAACAGAGTGGTGGTTATATCTGGGTTTCCAGCGAACTGGGGAAGGGCACCAGCTTCAAGATCTTCCTGCCCCGGGTCGTAGAAATCGGCGAAGCGGCGGTGGTTCAGCCGGCCGTGGCCGATGGTGCGCGACGCAAGAATGGGATGGAAACCATCCTGCTGGTCGAAGACGAAGACAACCTTCGCCGGCTGGCGCGCCAATTCCTGGAGAACCAGGGCTACAACGTTCTGGAAGGCGCCGATGGCGCCGTGGCCGTGCAGATTTGTACCGCTCATCAAGGCCCCATTCACCTGCTGCTGACCGACGTCATCATGCCGGGAATGAACGGGCGCGAACTGGCGCAACGCATCACCTCCGTGCGTCCCGACATAAAAGTCCTTTACATGTCGGGATACACCGAGAATGCCATCAGCCACAACGGCTTGCTGGACGCGGGCATCACCCTGCTGCAGAAGCCCTTCACCCTTCCCGCACTGAAAGCCAAGGTGCGCGAAGTACTCGATTCTCAAACGCTCTCCCCGGAGGTTGCCATGTCAACTCGAACCATGCAGGAAGTGCACGCCAAAGGAGGGGAAAAGTTCCCGCCCTTCCGCGCCCAGCGCTTCAATCTTCACCTTCCGCTACGCTATCGCCTGCTCGGCGAACAAAGCTGGCGAAAGGGGACAACCCAGAACATCAGCCGCTCCGGCCTGCTCTTTGAGGCTGAAGAGATGCTGCAACCGAACGCGCAACTGGAAATCAACCTGGTGTTGCCGGTGGAGATTGCCGGCCTCGCCGCAACCGAAGTTGTGTGCCGCGGAGAAATCGTGCGCACCGTCGAAGACGGCGGCACGGCGGTCAGCCCCGCGCTCGCGGCCAAAATCTTGCAGTATCGCTTCCAGCATGGATCGCAGATATCGCAGGCATAGTCAGGAATAGTTGTCGAAACGTCATCGTCCTTCATCCCAGGAAGCATGGTGGAGCAGTGAAGCCCCCCGAAGTGAAAGAAAGGCGGCCATCCCTGGCCGCCTCTTCTTTTCTTGTTGGTTGGTAGTCTTTAGTCTTCAGTCGTCGGGGTCAGCTCGCCTCTGGGCTTGCTGCGGCTGGTACTTCCGCCTCTCTTATCTCCTCCAGCTTCTTCGCCAACGCGAATTTCAGCTCCTCGATCCCTTTGCCTGTGACGGCTGAGATCGCGTGCAGTTCCAGACCTTGCTTCTTGCAATAGCGCTTCAGCTTGGACAGCTTGTCTTTATTCGCTACGTCGATTTTGGAAGCCACCATGATCACCGGCTTCCCTTCCAATCCAGCTCCGAAGCTCTTGAGCTCTCCGGTGATGACTTCCACATCGTTCACGATATCGGACCGCCCGCTGCCGTCTGAAACGTCCACCAGGTGCACAAGCAGCCGCGTGCGCTCGATGTGCCGCAGGAACTGCGTTCCCAGACCCGCGCCGCTGTGAGCGCCCTCAATCAGTCCCGGAATATCCGCCACCACAAAACTGATCTCGTGCGGCGGATCGCCAACAACCACCACTCCGAGATTCGGTTCCAGCGTAGTAAAGGGATAGTCGGCAATCTTCGGGCGCGCCGCGGAAATGCGCGAGATCAGAGTCGACTTCCCTACGTTTGGATAGCCCACCAGCCCAACGTCCGCCAGAAGCTTGAGTTCCAGCCGGAAGAGCCGTTCCTCGCCCGGCCGGCCGGGTTCATGTTCGCGCGGCGCCTGATGGGTGGAAGTGGCAAACCGTGCATTACCACGTCCCCCACGGCCCCCCCTGGCCACCACGACGCGCTCATCCTTGCGTCCAAAGTCATGCACCTTGTCGCCGGTTTCCGCGTCGTAAACGATGGTGCCAACGGGAACCTTGAGCACGATTCCGGCGCCATCGCGCCCCTTTTTGTTTGAGCCTTCGCCGTGGCGGCCGCGCTCAGCCTTGTATTCGGGATTGAAGCGGAAGTGCACCAGCGTATTGTGGCGTTCGCTCGATTCCATGACGATGTCGCCACCATCGCCGCCATCGCCGCCGGAAGGCCCGCCGCGCGGGACGTACTTCTCCCTACGGAACGCCATGCAGCCGTTGCCGCCATCGCCCGCCTTCACTCGAATTTTGGCCTCATCGATGAACATGGGGTCTCGTCGTCGGTTGCTGGTCGCTAGTCCCTCGTCCGCCTAGCTGTCATCCCGAGCGAAGTAGAATCGTGCGCTCGCGAACGATTCTACGAAGTCGAGGGACCTTTTGTTTTGCTCGCCGCCGAATCGGGCACCGCGACAATGGCCCACTCCGTGAGATGTCTGTGTAAAACGACCATCGACGAAAGACCACAGACCACCGCCCAAAGAAAAAGCCCCGTCCCGAAGGCGAGGCTGCGGTCGCATCGGTGCTTCCGCCGTGCGACCGTTTCAGAGGTCTTGTGGAAACTCTCGGAAACGACTACGCCTTGGCGGTTTCGAGCGGCTCGATCATCACGAACTTGCCCATCGACCCCTTGTCCTGGAACTTGATGCGTCCGCTGATCTTGGCGAACAAGGTGTCGTCCTTGCCGCGGCCAACGTTCAGTCCCGGCTTCACGCGCGTGCCGCGCTGCCGGACGATGATGGTTCCGCCGGGCACGATCTGTCCGCCGAACGCTTTGAAGCCTAGCCGCTGCGCGTTGGAGTCGCGCCCGTTTCGTGAACTTCCTAACCCTTTTTTATGTGCCATAAGTCAGTTCTCAGTTCCTAGTTCTCGGTGCTCAGTACTCGGTACTGGCTACTACTTCTTTTTCTTCGGCGCCGCTTTCTTGGCGACGGACTTCTTCGCTGCCTTCTTCTTGGCTGGCGACTTCGCTTCCGCGGCTTCGCCCGCCTCAGCGGCCGGCTTCGCTTTCGTCGCCTTCACTTCTTTCTTAGGCAGCTCAGGCGCGGTGAACTTCTGCCCATCAAAAGCGATCTCGGTAATCCGCACCGCGGTGAAGGGCTGCCGGTGTCCGCGCAGCTTCTTGTACTGCTTCTTGCGTTTGTAGTGGAAGACCAGAATCTTGTCCGCGCGGCCTTCTTCCATGACTTCGCCGAGCACGCGCGCTTCCGATTGTGGTCGCGCAATCTCCCCTTCGGCCGCAGACACCGCCAGCACGTCGCCGAACTCGACCGTCGCACCGTCCGTGCCCGTCTTCTCGACCCGAATCACATCCCCGGGCGCCACCCGGTACTGCTTGCCACCGGCTCGGATGACCGCATACATACTCGTGCCTCCGTGAATCGACTGCCCCGAGGCGCACACTGGCACGCCGCGGGGAGTTTCCAGGAATCTGCTGTGCTTGCTGTGTCTTTGCGCGCCGACGCTTCTGTCCACCAGGCGCGAGCGCCCCAGAACGGGTCCGCCGTTACAGGCAAACCCAGTTATTTTAACGTGCCACGCAGAAATCGGTCAAACCAAAGTAGATACATGTTCCGCCGCATTGACGCTTTTCGCCCTGCGAGTCCATAATGCCTTGCCGCTCCTTCCCCCAGGGGAGCGGCCAAAACCTCTTAGGAGCAGGAACGACATGTGGAAACCAACTCAAGCTGGGGCTCAGGCCGCAGCTTTTCCTCAGCCCATGCCAGCCGGATCTCCGGCTGGAGCGACTGGCTCACAGTCCGAGAGCGTGAGCGCCCAGCCGACGCAGGCTACGATGACCGCTTACGTTGCTGCGGTCGATAAGTTCAGCAAGGCGGCGACCGCCTTCATGCAACACGTGGAGTTACTCAACCAGGCTCGGGCCGCGTACCAGCAGGCCATTGCCGCAAGCGCCGAGCTCCGCGGCATTCTCAACACCGGCGACGAAACCCTGCGCGGCTTCATGAACCAGCTGGAACAGGCAGTCAACGAGCAGGCCAGCCGGCAGGTCGTGGAGAAGAAGAAACCTGAGCCGGCCAAGGTCGAACCCATCAAGGCCAGCGGCGATAGCTCCTTCTTGTGAGCGAGCTCAGGATCTCCACCTAGGGACGGGCGTCCAAGCCGAGCGCGGCTCGATCGCGGGTATCAAGGCATGGCTTCAGTCGTGCCGTAAGCAGCCGCTTTTGTCATTTCGAACCACCGGTGGCGCGGCGCAGTGTGCGAGGAGCCTCCTTTTCCAAAGCTCCGGAGCCCCCGTCCGCTGTGACTCCGCGCGGATTTTGTGCGACAATCGCACCCCGAACGGAGGATATACATGCAGAAGCGCTTACTGACGGTGCTGGTTCTGATCGCCACACTTAGCCTTGCCGGCTTTGCCCAACACAAGAAGTCCGCGAAAGCCGCACCCACTGGCCCTCTTCCCGACAAGGCCTACCTGCAGAAAATATGGGATGGCTGGGCCGGCCTTGATGCCAGCAAAATGAGGGAGTACTACGCTCAGGGCGACCACACTTTCTTTGACCTCGCCCCCTTGAAGTACAACAACTGGGACGAATACCAGAAGGGTGTTGCAGCCCTGCTGGCAAACTACAAGAGCGCAAAGTTCACGCTCAACGACGACCTGCAGGTCCACCCGGCGGGTGAATACGCTTGGTGTACCTCCACCGTGAAAGAAGATGCACTCACAAAAGCGGGTAAACACGAGATGGCGCAAATTCGCTGGACGGCCGTCTTCGAGAAGCAGGAAGGCAAGTGGCTGATCGTGCACGAGCACGTGTCGGAGCCTTTGCAGTAGCCATAAACGGGCTAGGTTCACCGGCTGCGGATAAACTCACGACTCGTATCAGGGCACGACTTTCAGTCGTGCCGCCAGCCGCTCCTATTGTCATTCCGAGCCGCCCGCAACCGCGCTGTCGGGGCGTGGGCGTGCGAGGAATCTGCATTTGAGAGATCTGTGGTGGTGTCGGGACCTGAAGTCGTGAGGGCAGAATCGATAGCCTGGTGCTTTGTTCCCCGATAGATAAGGTTTCAGCAGCTCGCTCAGTACGCTTTCACGAAGAAATAAGCCGTCATCGCTACTCCGGTGAGAATCACAAAGGTGCGCACCCATGACTGCGGCAGCTTCTGCGAATAGTGCGCTGCAAGATATCCGCCGACCGTCGCGCCCACAATCATCACGATGGCCTGCGGCCACGCAATCGCCTTGGCCAGAATAAAGGTCACTACCGCGACTCCGTTGATCACCCCGCCCAGCACGACCTTCAGCGCATTCATGGCATGGATGTCGGTCATGCCCAGCGCGGCCAGCATGGCGAGATTCATGATGCCCACGCCGCCGCCAAAATAGCCGCCATAAACCGCGACGGCGAGTTCAAACACCGATGCGCCGATTAAGGCTGCTGTGGTGGCATCGTGCTCCAGTCCGGTCTGTCCGCCGCGGGTGAGGCGCTTGCCGAAGGCAAACAAAAGCGTCGCGCCCAGCATCAGCCAAGGCAGGACCTTCATAAAAGTGGGCGCGGGCGTGCGCAGCAGAAGAAACGCGCCGGCGAGTCCGCCGACCACGCTGGTCGCGACCAGCGGCACCAGCACGCGCTTCGAGATGTTCAGCCGATGGCGATACGCGCCGCCGCTAGCCGTTGTCCCAACCCAAAGCGCGATCGTGTTCGTCGCGTTTGCGGGAATCGGCGGCACCCCGGTGAAGAGCAACGCCGGAAACGCAATGAAGCTGCCGCCACCGGCAACGGCGTTCAGCGCGCCACCCAACACGCCGGCGATAAACAGCAGGATAGCGGTGTGAAGTCCCAAGAAATAGGTGTATCACGAGACGATTCCGATCGTCAGCTGATCCCGTTGGAGTGTGCTTTTGTCCCAGATGTCCGCCAATGGCCAGACCTTTCTGAGTACTATGCGTCAGAGTTATTGAGGCTCGATCATGATCCGGTCTACACATTCGGTTGCAATTCTCCTCTTGCTTATCATGGGGGCAGTCTCCTCGAAGGCTCAGCAGAACTCGAATGCATCATCTGCCACGCGCCCGAATCCGTGCGCTGCGGCGGAGCAGCGCCAGTTCGACTTCTGGGTTGGAGAGTGGGACCTCACTTGGCCCGGCCCGAGCCAAGGCGCTGTAGGCCACGGAACTAATAGCGTCAAACGTGTGCTCGATAGCTGCGTCGTACAGGAGAACTTCTCCGGCGGCGATACCATGCCCCTGCGCGGAATCAGTGTCTCTCTTTTCGATAAGAATGCAGGCAAGTGGAAGCAAACCTGGGTCGATAACGAAGGCGCCTATCTGGATTTCGTCGGCGAATTCCAGAATGGCCAGATGATTCTTGCGCGCGAGGACGTACGACCCGACGGCAAGAAGGTGATACAGCGCATGGTTTACAAGAACATAGCTCCCGACGCGTTCGACTGGAGCTGGGAGAGTTCGTCCGACGGCGGGAAGACCTGGCAAGTGATGTGGCCAGTTCATTACAAGCGGAAGAGCTGAGCGTGCGCTCCAGCCCCCGGCCTCTGCTTGTTTCACCTTGCTGGATTGCGACTTAGGGGCTGGTGAGAACCCGCTCCTGGGGCGGCAGTGAGCCAGGTTACCCTCCGGGGCCAAGCGTGACCTAGGTCACAGCCATCGTGTGATAAGCCGTCTACCCTCGTTCTTTCAGGAGGGGCGATGGCGACTCAACTTCATACTTCAATCCATCCGGAGATTCCTCCCTCTCTTCTTCCCGCGAGCGCGCCCAGGGCCAAGTTGCAGCAGACGGCGCCCCGAAAAAAACTGATTCGCCGCACCGAGCGCGACTACTCCCAAATGCTGCGCCGCGGTTTTCAGTTCGCGTTCCTCGCCTGGAACTTGTATCTCGGCGCGACCTTTTACTTCTGGGTGCGGCACTTCGAAACCGGCCTCAATACCCGGGCCCTTTCGCGTCCCGCCGGCGTCGAAGGGTGGCTGCCGATCGCCGGCATGATGAACCTGAAGTACTGGCTGGTCACCCGGCACGTGCCCGCGGTGCATCCGGCGGCGATGTTTCTGCTGATCACGTTCCTGGCGATCGCCTTTCTATTCCGCAAAGCGTTCTGTGGCTGGCTGTGCCCGGTAGGGACGATCTCCGAATACTTGTGGCAGATTGGCCGCAAAGTTTTCCGCCGCAACTTTCACCTGCCGCGCTGGGCGGACATCCCGCTGCGCGGCCTGAAGTACCTGCTGCTCGGTTTCTTCGTGTGGGCGGTGAGCAGCATGTCGGCCAGCGCGATCGCCGCCTTCATGCGCAGCCCTTACGGCGTAATCGCCGACGTGAAGATGCTCAACTTTTTCCGCTTCATCGGCGAGACCGGCCTGATCGTGTTGGGGGTGCTGGTCGTCGCGTCGATCTTCGTGCAGAATTTCTGGTGCCGCTATCTCTGCCCCTACGGTGCGCTGCTGGGACTGACTTCTTTCTTGAGCCCGCTGCGCATCCGGCGCGATGCCTCCGCCTGCATCGACTGCGCCAAGTGCGCGAAGGCTTGTCCGGCGGCCCTTCCCGTGGACAAGCTGGTCAGCATCAAGTCAGCCGAGTGCACCGGCTGCCTGGAGTGCGTGGCGGTCTGTCCCGCTCAGGGAGCCTTGCGGATGGCGCTGCCGGAGGTCATCACGTCCAAGCTGCCCAGCAACCGCATGCCCGCGTGGGCGATGGCTATGGGGGTCGCCGCCCTGCTGTTCGGCGTCGTGGGTTACGCCAAGACCGAAGGCCACTGGCGGACCGATGTCCCGCACTACGTCTACCAGCAGCTGGTGCCGCACGCCAACGAAGCCAGCCATCCCATGCCCGGCGATCCCGAGTTGAACCAGTAAGGGTGAGCCAGGCGCGCGGCCTGAGGCCCCTCGTTCTTCCGGGATTTCGGCACGCGGCTCAGACGGCGCGTAATCGCCGCTACTTTACCGCTGTCTGCTGGCTGGCCACACACTGCCACTTGCCGCCCGATATCTTGATCCAGGTATCAGTCCAGCGTTCGCGGCGGTTGATCTTGGTACCATCCCCGTCGACACCCTTTCCGCTCCACGCTCCGGTGGCGACGGCCATGTTCCCGTAGACCGTCACTTTCACGTCGCTGATGCTGTTCTCTTCCCACGAGCCGCCCTTCAGATTCGAGAGCAGGCGATCCTTGCCGTATGTCTGGCCGTCGGCGTCGGTGTTGACGAAGCTGTCGCCAAGCATGGGCGCCACGATCTCAGGCTTGGCGATTTTCTGCGCGTTGGCCCACTGCAGTTCGAGGTTGGCGATGGTAAGCGCGGCGGCGATGTCATGCTTGCCGGCCGCTGCACTCTGAGCGCATATCAACGCAAGAAGAACTGGTACGGCACCGAGAAATGCAGAGTTGGGGCCGAAACTCCGTTTATGTGCCGTAGCCGGAGCAAGTCCTGGTGAGGTAGTGTCCATTGCATCTCCTGGTCATCCTGCACGCGAACGTCAAACTACAAGGTGCGAGGTCCTGCGCGCGCGGCCGGGGTAGCCAGAGCGGAGCTCTCCGACTATATTAATTTGTCTCGAAACCCGCTTTGCCGAGGATTTGCAATGAACCCATTTAGCAGGCTGAACCAACAGTACATCGGTGGGACATGGCGTGATGGATCGAGCCAGAAGGTGCTGTCGGATCGCAATCCCTATAACGGGCAGGCGATTGCGGATTTCAAGCTGGCGAATCTGGCGGATCTGGACGAAGCCTACCGCTCTGCAGCGGCTGCTCAGAAGAGCTGGGCGGAGGTGAACGCCTTCGAGAAGCGGGCCATTCTCGAAAAGGCGATCACCTGGATCGAGCAGAACGAAGCTGATATCACCGGCATCATCATTGAGGAATTGGGCGGCACGCATCTCAAGGCTTTCATCGAGATCATGCTGGTGAAGAGCTTCATCAAGGAAGCGTCGACCTATCCGCTGCGCATGACGGGAGAGATCGTGCCCTCGACGATCGACGGCAAGGAAAACCGTCTGTATCGCGTGCCGGTGGGAGTCGTTGGAGTAATCAGTCCATTTAACTTCCCCTTTAACCTGAGCGTGCGGTCGGTCGCTCCGGCACTGGCCACGGGCAACGGCGTAGTTTTAAAGCCGCACGACGACACGCCGATCATGGGAGGAACGCTGGTTGCCAAGATTTTCGAAGAGGCCGGAATCCCCAAGGGATTGTTGAATGTAGTGGTGGCGGACATTGCAGAGATCGGCGACGGGTTCGTGGAGCATCCGATTCCGCGAATCATCTCCTTTACCGGGTCCGAGGGCGTGGGAAGGCATATCGGAGGCGTCGCGGGCCGGTGCCTGAAGAAGGCGATCCTGGAGCTGGGCGGCAACAGCGCGCTGATCGTGCTGGACGATGCGGACCTGCGGACCGCGGTGAATGCGGCCGTCTTTAGCCGCTTCGCCCACCAGGGACAGGTGTGCATGTGTGCGAACCGAATTCTGGTGCAGCGCGGCGTGTACGGAAAATTTCTCGACCAATTTGTCGATCAGGTCTCGAAGCTCAAGACGGGCGATCCCCAAGACCCGAAGACGGACCTCGGCCCGCTGATCAATCAGCGGCAGGCGGAGACATTTTCGAAGCAGGTGCAGAAAGGGATCGACGAAGGGGCAAGGGTGGCGCTGCGCGGAAAGGCGGAAGGGAATGTGGTGTCGCCAACTGTGTTTGCCGACGTCAAGCCCAACATGTGGATCGCGCAGAATGAGATGTTTGGTCCGGCGGTGTGTGTGATTCCCTTCGACACGCCGCAGGATGCGATCGCCATCGCAAACGACAGCCCGTATGGGCTGAGCGGTGCGATTCACACCAAAGATGTGGAGTATGGGGCGGAGCTGGCGAAGCGGATCGAGTCGGGAATGGTGCATGTGAACGACGGCACCATCAATGACGATCCCCTGATTGCCTTTGGCGGCGAGAAG
>Ga0335081_10017632_pt1 | contig 11557 bp, 12 predicted proteins | sample Lox_Sample_35_FD_206713 | JGI IMG/M metagenome (GOLD analysis project Ga0335081, IMG submission 206713) | Soil microbial communities from Loxahatchee National Wildlife Refuge, Florida, United States - Lox_Sample_3.5 | ecosystem: Environmental > Terrestrial > Soil > Wetlands | place: USA... | reverse complement strand
GGCCGCCGTGCGGCGGTCGCCCGTCACGGGTAGAGGCGCCGCACGGACGGCGCGAGGCCGTCGAGCCCGGCCGGCTTCGCGGCGCACAGGCAGAACTCGGGGGCCGGGCCGAGCACCAGCTGGCGCTGCCACAGCTCGCTCGAGGCGGGCAGGCGGGAGAGGAACTCCGGGTAGCCGAGGCCGGCGGGCTTCGCGAGCCAGCTCACCTCGCTCGCGGGCGGAGGACCTTCCGCCAGGCGGCGGTAGAGCCCCCCGGTGCCGCCGCCGGCCTGCTCGGCCACCGCGCGGTGGAACTCGCGCCGCGCGCCGCTGACGGCCGCCTCGTTGAGCGCCCCGAGCGCGGCGAAGTCGTCGACGAAATACCAGTCCTCGAAGGCGCTCGGGACCGGCAGGAAGGTGGCCGCTCCCACCGCGAAGACGCGCGAGCCGCACAGGCCTGGGCAGGGCTCGGCGAGGAGCGCCCGGTGGAAGGCCAGCAGGGCCTCCTCGTAGCGGGTGCCCCTCACCCCCGGCGCAGGCCAGTGCCAGAAGAGGTAGGCCAGCATGCCCGGGCGATAACGCGGCCGGGCCTCCGCCGCACCCGCCTGTGCTCCGGGAAGCCGGGGCCCCTCGCCGCACCCGCTGGGAGGGCCCGGGGTCGAGCCTCCCGGGAGCCACCCTAAGGCGCCACCACGTACCACTGACCCTTGGCGCCCTGCTCGCGCTTCAGGAGGTTCTCCTTCTCGAGCGCCTCGATGAGCTTCTTGAAGGTCGAGAAGCCGTGCTCGCGCTCGTCGAAGTCGGGTTCCTTGCGGACGATGAACTCCTTGATGGCCGAGGGGTTCACCGGGCCGGTGGCGCGCCCGAGGAGGGCCGCTACCGCCTCGCGCGCGATCTCCGGGATGAGCGCCGGCTTGGCCTTGTCGCGCTCCTTCTCCCTCGCCGGCTCGCGCCCGCGTCGCGTTGGCCGCAGGTAGATGAACTCGTCGCACGCCTTCACGAACAGCGGGCTCGTCGACTCCCTCACCGCCATGCCGATGACGGTCCGGCCGATCTCGCGCAGCTTGTAGGCGAGGGGGCAGAAGTCCGAGTCACCCGAGGCGAGGACGAAGGTGTCGATGTGCTCGCGCAGGTAGGCGAGCTCGAGCGCGTCGATGACCAGCCGGACGTCGGCGCCGTTCTTGCCCGCCCGGGTCGAGGGCGGCACGTCGATGAGCTCGACCCCGAACTCGTGGAGGTTGCGGGTGGCGGGGGTGAACCGGCTCCAGTCGCAGTAGGCGCGCCGGAAGAGGACCTTGCCCTTGTCGAGCAGGGTGTCGAGGGCGGGGCCGATGTCGAACTGCTCGGCCGCGAGGCCGGTCCGGGTGACGAGGTTCTCGAAGTCGATGAAGAGGGCGATGCGTCGGTCGTCCGGGTTGGTCTTCATGCGTAGGCTCTTGCCGAGGCGGCGGAGCGCGTCCTTTCTCCAGGGTGCGGCCCGTATCAGGGAACGGGCGCGAGGGCAAGGGCGCCCCGCGCCGGGCGGCGCTCCGGACGGGCCTCCTGGGGGGGCCCATACACCCACAGCCACCCCTTGCGCACGCACTTCGGGTCGCGCTTCCATCGAGCATGCGCCCGCTCCTCCTCCTGGTAACGGCCGCGCTCGCCGCTTGCGGGCCGCCCGTCTCGAACCCGTTCGGTTCCACGGGAGGTTCGGGCGGGGCCACCGGCTACGGCGTTCCCTCGTCGGGTCATCCCGACTGGCAGGAGCGGACGGTGCTGGCCCTCACGAACGCCATGCGGGTCGCGCCCGCCGACTGGAAGGCCCACTGGGCCGACGGCGACCTCGGGAGCGCGCTCGGCAGCGCCTATCCGGCGGTGCCGCCCTTGCGCTGGAACGCCGCCCTGGGGGCCTCCTCCCTCGCCCACTCGCAGGACATGGCGTCCACCCCCTGCTTCCAGCACAACTCGTGCGACGGGACGAGCTGGTCCACCCGCATCGCCTCCTACTACGGCCTCTCCGGCTTCATCGGGGAGAACATCGCCGCCGGCTACGGCAGCCCCGACGAGGTCCTCTTCGCCTGGGCCTGCGACGGGTCGAGCGGGGCCTGCGCCGCCGACGGCAGCGGCAGCGACGGGCATCGGGCGAACCTCATGCGGGCCGGCTTCGCGGCCCTGGGGGTGGGCTTCGCGGTGGGAGGGTCCGGGACCTACGGCGACTACTGGACGCAGGACTTCGGCGGGACAGCGGACGGGAGCGCGCCGCCCCTCGTGGACGCCTCCCACGACCTCCTCTCGGACGGCTCGACGCGCTTCTTCACCAACTACTACGACTCGGCCCCGCCGCGGTCGGTGACGCTCTACCTCGACGGGAGCGCCGAGCCGCTCCCACTCGCGCTCGGGAGCGCGGCCCAAGGCGCCTACGCGCTCGACGCCGCGGGGGCGACCGCCTGCCGCAGCTACTACGTGGTGGCGGTGGACGCCACCGGCGCCTCCTGGCGCTACCCGGCCTCGGGGAGCCTGCGCACCTTCGGCGAGGGCGGGTGCGCCGAGGACTACGGCGACTAGAGGGCGAGGGAGCTCCGCCGGCCCGATCCGGTTGTGTCGCGGCAGTGCCCCTGCTATGCGGTGGCCGGTGAACGGCAGCTTCTTCACCAGCCTCGCGAGCATCGTCCTCATCGACCTCCTCCTCGCTGGCGACAACGCGGTGGTGATCGCCATGGCGGTGCGCCCGCTGCCGAGGGAGCAGCGCCGCCTGGGCATCGTCCTCGGGGCCCTGGCGGCGGTGATCCTGCGGGTGACCCTCACCTTCTTCCTCGCCCAGCTGCTCCTCCTCAGCTTCGTGAAGCTCGCGGGCGGCCTGTTCGTCCTCTGGATCGCGGTGAAGCTCTTCGCCGGGGACGGGGAGCCCGATCGGGCGCAGAAGCGGGCCGGCGGCCTCGTGGGCGCGGTGCAGCTCATCGTGGTCGCCGACATCACCATGTCGCTCGACAACATGCTCGCGGTGGGCGGAGCCTCGCACGGCAGCCTCCTCCTCCTGGTCCTCGGCCTCGGCTTCAGCATCCCCTGCGTGGTCCTGGCGAGCGACCTGCTCTCGCGGCTCATGGACCGCTACCCCTTCATCGTCGACCTCGGGGCGGCCATCCTGGGCAAGGTGGCCGCCGAGATGATCCTCACCGACCCCTTCACGCAGGACCGCTTCCACCCGGGGACCACCTTGGTCCACGCTGCCGAGGCGGCGCTGGCGGTCGCGGTGGTGGTGGCCGGGCGGCTCACCTCGCGGCGCGCCAGCCGGCGGGCGAGGAGCGGGGCGGCCTGAAGGGCGTCAGGGCGCCGGCGGCTGGGGGACGAGGCCCGCCAGGAGCCGCCCGGACGCACGGGCGAACGCAGCCTCGCGCCTCACGAGCGGGCGGAGGCCGGTGCAGGTCCGCGGGAGGGTCCGCTCCGGACAGCCTTGGCAGGGCGAGCGGTCCGGGCCGCGTCGGCGATAGAGGACCACCGCGGCCGCGGCCGCCAGGAGGACCCCGCTCGCGAGGGCCGCACCGGGCAGGGTGAAGGCGCGCAGCCCGGCGACGAAGAGCGCGGCCGCCAGGGCGGACGGGAGGAGGCGCGTCGCGAGCTTGGAGCGCCTGCGAAGGAGTCCGGCCGCGAGCGCCAGGGGGAGGGCGGCCGCGAGGAGGGGCCACGGCGCGCTGAGGAGGCCCGAGAGCGCGCCGGCGGCGAGCCCCGAGAAGACGAAGAGGCAGCCGCGGCACAGGCGGGTACGCCGGCCGAGGCGGACGAGCTCGCCCGCGTAGGCCGGGCACAGCGGGTGGTGGGCGTAGCGGTGGTGGAGGTGGGCCCGGCGGGCCAGCCGGTCGAGGCGCCGCGCCAGCGGGCGAGGGACGCGGCTCGGGCGGCCGGCCCTCACGAGCGCCCGGGGAGGGGTGCGGTCGGCGCGACGTGGTTCTGGCGCAGCACCACCGCGGTGCCGTAGGCCACGATCTCGTTGGTGTTCTGCAAGAGCTCGGAAGAGTCGAAGCGCATGCCCAGCACGGCGTTCGCGCCCATGATCTTGGCCTGCTGCTCGAGCCGGTTCATGGCCTCGTTGCGGCTGTCGTTGGCGAGCTCGGTGAACATGGTGATCTCGCCGCCGAAGAAGGTCTGGCAGCCGGCGCAGGTGGTCCCGACCACGCTGCGGCTGCGCACGGTGATGCCCCAGCACGGCCCGATGACGCGCTCGACCTCCCAGCCGGCCGGAGGGTCGAAGGTGGTGAGGATGGGGATCTCGTGGCGCTGGATGCCGTGCATGGGGAGCTCGGGGCTCCTTTCTCGAGCGGCGCGCTCGACGGACCCCAAACCTATCAGAGATCGGGCCCCGCCTGCGACACACGGTGCGGCGCCCCCCGTGGGCCACCTCCCCGCGAGGAGAGGGCGCGCCGCCCGCCCCGGCGGCAGGCTCCACCCTCGAGGCCGGCGAGCGGCCCTGGGGAGGGAGCATGCGCATCGCGCTGGCGGGAGACCACGCGGGCTTTGCGCTCAAGGAGAGCCTCCGGCACAGGCTCGCGGCCCGGGGGGAGGCGGTGGAGGACCTCGGCGCTCGCGACGAGCAGCCGAGCGACTACCCCGACTTCGCCGAGGCGGTCGGCCGGGCGGTGGCCGAGGGCCGCGCCGAGCGGGGCATCCTGGTCTGCGGGAGCGGGGTGGGGGTGGCGGCGGCCGCCAACAAGATCCCCGGTGTCCGGGCCGGCCTGTGCCACGACCACTACTCGGCCCACCAGGGCGTGGAGCACGACGACATGAACGTGCTGGCGCTCGGGTCCCGGGTGGTGGGCGAGGCGGTGGCCTTCGAGCTCGTCGACGCCTTCCTCGCCGCCCGCTTCAGCGGCGAGGAGCGTCACCTGCGCCGGCTCGCCAAGGTGAGGCTCATCGAGGCGCGCTACGCGCGCTTGCGCGGCGACTGATGGGAGCGGCCTCGCCGACGTTCGACCGGCGGCCGGAGGGCAGTTTCGGTTACAGTGGCCCGCGTGGCGGCGGAGATCCTCGCCTTCAGGGGGGTGACGAAGCGCTACGCGCTCTCGGGGGGCGCCACCCTCGACGCGCTCGCCGGGGTCTCGGCCGAGCTCGGGCCGGCGCGCTCGGTGGCCCTCGTCGGCCGCTCCGGCTCGGGCAAGTCCACCTTCCTCCACCTGGCGGCCGGCATCGACGCGCCGACCGCCGGAGAGGTCCTCCTCTGCGGTCGCGAGCTCTCCACGCTCTCCGACCGCGAGCGGACGCTCGTGAGGCGCGCGGCGGTCGGGCTGGTCTTCCAGTTCTTCCACCTCTTGCCCCACCTCTCGGTGCTCGACAACGTCCTCGTGCCGGGCCTCATCGCGCGGGACGATCCGGCCCCGCTCGGGCGGCGCGCCCGCGAGCTCCTCGAGCGGGTGGGCCTGGCCGGGCGGGCGGGCGAGCCGGTGCAGAGGCTCTCGGGCGGAGAGATGCAGCGGGTGGCGCTGTGCCGGGCGCTGCTGCGGCGGCCGCGGCTCGTGCTCGCCGACGAGCCCACCGGCAACCTCGACGAGGCGACCGGCCAGGTGGTGATGGAGCTCTTGCTCGGGATGGTGCGCGAGGAGGGCAGCGCCCTCGTCTACGCCACCCACAGCCTGGAGCTCGCGGCCCTGGCCGACGAGACCTGGCGCCTCCACAGTGGGATCCTGGAGCGCCGGTGAGGCGCTATCTCGCCCGAGCGCTGCTCTCCGGGCCCGGCGGCGGCCGGGCCCTCTTCCTGCTCGCGGTGGCCGGGGTGGCCCTCGGCGTGGGCTCGGTGCTCTCGATCGAGATCCTCGACCAGGGCGCCATCGGGGCCTTTGCCGGCAGCGTGCGGGCCGTCTCCGGGGAGGCCGCGCTGACCGTCCTCGGCCGGGGCGGGACCCTGCCCGACGCGCTCTTGCCCGCGGTGCTCTCGGTGCCGGGGGTCAAGGCCGCCCGGCCGGTCGTGAAGCTGGAGGTGGCCGTCGAGGCTCGTCCCGGGGCCTCGCTCGAGCTCGTGGGGACGGACCTCCTCTCGCCCTCGCGGTCGCCCGCCAGCCTGCCGCCCGGGGAGGTGGCGAGGGCGCTCGCCGAGCCGGGTTGGGTGGCGGTGACGGTCCGCTACGCCGCCGAGATGGGCTGGGAGCGCGGCTCGCGCGTCTGGGTCTCGCTCGGGTCGCGCCGCGTCGAGCTCCTCGTGGGCGCGCTCGTCGACCTCGAGCGGGTGGCGCCGCTCGCCAGCCGCCGGCTGGCGGTGATGGACATCGCCCAGGTGCAGGCGCTGTTCGGGGCGCAGGGCCGGCTCACGAGCCTCGACGTGGTGGCGGAGCCGGGCGAGGATCTCAACCGGCTGAGGCGGCGGCTCGGGGCCACCCTCGGCGAGGCGGTGCGGGTCGAGACGCCCGAGGAGCGGGTGGCCGAGGCCGGGACCTTGCTCGAGGCCTTCCGGCTCAACCTGACGGCGCTCTCCATGGTGAGCCTGCTCGTGGGGGGCTTCCTCGTCTACGCCAGCACCGAGGCGGCGCTGTACCGGCGGCGGGAGGAGCTCGGCATCCTCCGGTGCCTCGGCGCCACCCGCGGCGAGGTGCTCGGCCTCGTGCTCCTCGACGCCGCGCTGCTCGGCCTCCTCGGCACCGCCGCCGGGGTCCCTCTCGGCTGGCTGGCGGCCCGCGCCAACTTGGGTGCGGTGAGCGCCACCCTGCGCACCGTCTACCTGCTCGAGGGCGTGGAGCGGGTGACCCTCTCGCCCGGCCTCTTCTTCCTGGCGGTGGGCCTCGGGCTCGGCGGCGCCCTCCTGGGCGCGCTCTTCCCGGCGCTGGAGGTGGCGCGGGCGGACCCGCGCGCGCTCCTCCTCGCCCGCGCGGGTGGAAGGGCGCATGGCCCTCGCCCCCGCACGCTCTTCGGCGCCGGGCTGGCCATCCTCTCCGCGGTGGCGGCGCTGGTGCTCGGGCCCTTGCGGGGCTTCGCGCCCTCGGGCTTCGCGCTCGCGCTCGCGCTCCTCGGCGCGGCCCCGCTCTCGGCCCCGCTCCTCCTCCAGGGCGCCCTGCGCCTCGGGCCGCCGCGGCGACTCGGCGTCGCTTACGGTGCCCGCGACCTCGCGGTCCACCTGCGCTCGACCGCGGTGGCCGCCGGGGCGCTGGCGGTGGCGGTGAGCATGGTGACCGGCATCACCGTGATGGTCGGGAGCTTCCGGCGGACGGTGGAGGACTGGCTCGCCGCCACCCTGCGCGCCGACGTTTACGTGACGACGCCCTCGTGGCGGCGCGGGCGCGGGGAGGCCCCCCTCGACCCGGCCGTGGTTTCGAGGCTGTCCTCCGAGCACGGGGTCCGGGCCATCGACCGCCTGCGGCAGCTCTCGGCCGAGATCGGGGGCCGCCGCGTCGCGGTCTCCGGCTTCGACGCCCAGAGGCCGCAGGCGCGGGACCGGGTGCAGCTCCTCGAGGGCGACGCGGGGGAGGCCCTGGACCGGCTCCGGCGCGGGGCGGTGCTCGTCTCGGAGCCGCTCCTGCGCAAGTGGGGTCTCGGGCCCCGCACCGGCATCGTCCTCGACGGACCGCACGGCGAGGAGCGTTTCGAGGTGGCCGGGGTCTACCGCGACTACGGTGCCGAGGGGGGCTCGGTGCTCATGGACCTCGCCACCCTCGAGGCGCACTTCGGCCCCGGACCCCTCACGAACCTGGCCCTGTACCTCGCCCCGGGCACGGATCCCGAGGCCTTCGCCGCGCGGCTCAGGGCCGAGTTCCCGGGCGACGCGCTCCTCATCCGCTCGAACCGCACCCTGCGGCGGCAGGTGCTCTCGGTGTTCGAGGAGACCTTCGCGGTGACCCGGCTCCTCGAGGGGATGGGGCTCGTGGTGGCGGTGGCCGGGGTCACCCTCTCGCTCCTCGTCCTCGCCCGCGAGCGCTCGAGCGAGATCGCGCTCTACCGCTCGCTCGGCGCCACGCGCGCCCAGGTCTTCCAGGTCTTCGTGGGGCGCGGGCTCGGCATCGCCCTCGCCGGGCTCCTCCTCGGCGCGCTTTCCGGGGCCGGGCTGGCCCTCGTGCTGGTGGACCTCGTGAACCCCACCTGGTTCGGTTGGAGCCTGACCCTCCATCCCCCCTTGGCGACCCTGGTCCTTCAGGCCCTGGCGCTCCTCGGCGCGGCGCTCCTCGCGAGCCTCTACCCGGCCCTGCGCGCCAGCCGGACGCCGGCGGCGGAGCTCGCACGCGATGCCCTCTAGGCGCACCCTCGCGCTCCTCGCCCTCGGGACCGCCCTGGCGGGACCGCCGTCCGGGGACGGTGGCGCGGTGGCCGCGGGGTTCCAGGGCGCGGCGAGGGGCTATCCGTTCCGTTTCCCGCGCGACCACTTCACGCACCCCGGCTACCGCACCGAGTGGTGGTACTTCACCGGAAGGCTCGAGGCGCTCGACCCCCCCGGCCGGTCGTTCGGCTACCAGCTCACCTTCTTCCGCCTCGGCCTCCTCGGGAAGAAGCCGTCCCTCGACTCGCCCTGGGCGAGCGCCAACCTCGTCATGGTCCACGCCGCGGTGAGCGATCTCGACGCGCGCTCACACCGGTTCTCGGAGGTGCTCTGGCGGGAGATGCCCTACCTCGCGGCCCTGGCGCCCTTTCCCGGGCACCCCCTCGCCTGGGCCCGGGCGCCGGCGGGCTCGAGGGGTCGCATGAGCCTCGATCTCTCGGGCGAGGCCTTCGAGCTCGTGGCGGAGGACGACCGGCGCGGGCTCGCCTTCAGGCTCTCGGCGGGGCCCGGCGGGCCGCCGGTCCTGGAGGGCCCGGACGGGTTCTCGCAGAAGTCCACCAGCCAGGGTTACGCGAGCCTGTACTACAGCTTCCCGCGCCTTTCCACCGAGGGCACCCTCGAGGTGGGGGGGAGGAGCTACCGGGTGCGCGGCGAGAGCTGGATGGACCACGAGTTCGGCTCCTCGGAGCTCGCGCCTTCGCAGGTGGGGTGGGACTGGTTCGGTCTCAGGCTCGGGGACGGGCGGGACCTCATGCTCTACCTCATGCGCCGCGAGGACGGGTCGATCGACTACGCGCAGGGGACGCTCGTGCAGCCGGGCGGGGGAGTGCGCTACCTCGCCGCCTCGGAGTTCGAGGTGCGCGCCACCGCCCGCGCGAGGAGCGCGAAGGGCTCGGCGGACTACCCGGCCGCCTGGGAGGTGAGGGTGCCGTCGGCTGGCATCGCGCTCCGGGTGGTGCCGGCGCTGGCCGATCAGGAGGACCGCTCCGAGCTCGTCCCGGGCCTCGCCTACTTCGAGGGCGCGGTCGACCTCACTTGGGCCTCGGGCGAGAGGGCCGGAGAGGGCTACGTCGAGCTCACGGGTTACGGCCCGAGATCCCGGCCACCCATCTGAACGGCACGGGCAGGCGGTCGCGGGCGTAGAGCCAGAGCGCCGGCGCGAGGAGAGCGGTCGCGAATCCCGCCTGGCCCCAGCCAGCCTGGGCCACACAGAAGTCGGCGAACCCGTGCAGGAGGGCGGCCAGGGCGACGGCGAGGGCGACGCGCAGGGCAGCGCGGCCTCGGCTGAGGCCGGCTACCTCGGCGAGCGCGACCGCGAAGGGCGCCGCGAGGAGCCCGTGGGCCACCGGTCCGAAGGCCACGCGGGTGACCGCCACCGGCCACCCCGCGCCCTGCAGGGCCACCGCGGCCTCGGCGACTGCGAAGACCGAGGCCACCGTCAGGGTAGTGCCGAAGAGCGTCCGCTCACCCTTGCGGGAGGGCGGGACGGCGAGGGCGACGCCGAACAGCTTCGCGCCCTCCTCCACGAGACCGACCACCCCCGCCGCGCCCAGCGCCGGCCAGCTCCCCGCCGCGATCCACGACCATCTGAGTTGCAGGCCCGCCAACTGCAGGAGGCCGTAGCCGATGGAGGCTACTCCGAGCGCGGCGAGGCCGCCGAGGATCCCCCTGAGGGCGGTGGCGAGGTGGTCGCCCTCCGCTCGCGAGGTGGCCACGAGCACCCACACGAAGCCCAGCCCGGCGCAGACCGCGAGCCAGCTCGGGCCTCCGACTCCCACCCCGTGTCCGAAGGTGCCCATGTTGCCTACATGGCCATGGTAGCGGTCCGAGGTGGCCGCCGTACCCAACGCGGTGCGGGCTTCGTTGGGGTGGGTGAGGGTGGGATGGCTTCCACCCGGGGGAGGTAAAGCGGCGGCGCCCCATCGCGGCTTGGGGGGCCTCGGGTCCCAAGGCCTGCCAAGAATTCGAGGAATCCGGGTGCGTGAAGGGCGCGCTCGTCGAGGGAGGCGCGGTGGCGGAAAGACGCGACGAGGACCCCCTATTTAGAGGGTCCCCGTGCGAGAACGCCAATATCCCTTCCGGGTTACTTGTCCGGGTTAGGGAGCATGAAGTCGCGGATGAGGGCCGACAGGTCGCTCGACGCGGCGAGGAACTGGCGCAGGGTCCTGCGGGTCGCGCCGAAGGAGTCGAACTCGGCTGGGCTGAGGCCCTTCTCGGTCGAGGCGCGGCGGTAGTCGGGGAACTTCTCGAGCTCGGCGAGGATGCGCGGGTCGACCGGGTCGTCCATGCGGGCCACCGGCGCGATGCCGCTCGCGTTGAAGCGGACCTGCCAGTTGTAGGGCGGGGAGACGACGACGTCGCCGCCGACGAACTGGCTCCAGTGCATGTGGTTGCGGAAGGCGGCCGAGAGCAGGCGGAGGCGGTAGCCGCGCTCCTTGAAGAGGCGGTAGCTCTTCTTCATGACCGCCACCCCCGCCCATTCGAGGACGCCCGGGTCGACGGTGATGCCGTCCTTCTCGGCCGTGACCTTCAGCCAGTCGTCCAGGCGACCGACCATGATGGTGCAGACCGGCCCCATGGTGGTGATGTCCTGGCCCTCCTTCTCGCGACGCTTCAGGCCCCGCTCGACCGCCTCCGCCACCGCCACCGCCTGGGGCAGGGTGAAGGAGACGGTGGCGTTGATGGAGACGCCGCGGTAGGTGGCCTCCTCGATGGCGTGGACGCCGGCCTCGGTGACCGGGATCTTCACGATCATGTTGGGGGCGAGGCCGCTGAAGTGCACCGCCTGCTCCACGATGGCCTTGGGGTCTCTGTAGAAGTGGGGGTCGGTCTGGATGGAGAGCCGGCCGTTGCGGCCCTCGTGGCCGTCGAAGGTCGGCTTGAGGAGGGCGGCCGCCCGGATGGACATCTCCTCGACCATCCGCCAGCCGATCTGGTCCTCGGTGGCGTTCGGCATCCTCGCGAGGGCCTCGAGGATCTTGGGCTTCCAGTAGGCCATCTCCTTCTTGAGGACGGTGAGGGCGATGACCGGGTTGCAGGTGGCGCCCACCGCACCGTCGGCGATCGAGGCGGTGAGCTCGTCGTAGGCGGCGGAGTCGTTCCACAGGCAGGTGGGGGTGGTCTGCGTCATCTGGTGAAGCGGGCTCTTGTAGGCGGTCGGGCTCATGGCGGGTCTCCTAGCTGCGGGTGAGGGTGCCGTCCCAGGTGCTCACTCGCTTCTTCGAGTCCTCCTCGGTGAACCAGACCGAGGTGACCGACTCGGTTTCGGTGAAGAAGGCCACCCCGTCCTTGCCGAGGGTGTGCAGGTCCCCGAAGAAGGACTGCTTGTGGCCGGAGAAGGGGAAGGTGGCGAAGGGGACCGAGGTGCCG
>Ga0335081_10017631_pt1 | contig 11557 bp, 8 predicted proteins | sample Lox_Sample_35_FD_206713 | JGI IMG/M metagenome (GOLD analysis project Ga0335081, IMG submission 206713) | Soil microbial communities from Loxahatchee National Wildlife Refuge, Florida, United States - Lox_Sample_3.5 | ecosystem: Environmental > Terrestrial > Soil > Wetlands | place: USA: Florida... | reverse complement strand
AATTCACCACCGCCCGGTGCGGAATCTCCACGCCCTTGGGTTTACCGGTCGAGCCCGAGGTGTAGATCACGTAGGCGCGGTTTGCGGAGTCGAGTCTCAGCGAGGGCGATCGCTGGCTCTGCTTCGCGATTTCCGGCCAGTCGGAATCGATCAGAACGGCTCTCGCTCCGCTAGCCGGCAGGTTCTGCACGAGTGACGCCTGTGACAGCACCAGCGGCGCCTCGGAATTTTCCAGCATGAACGCGACGCGATCGCGAGGATAGGCCGGATCCAGCGGCACGTAGGCCGATCCCGCCTTGAGGATTCCCAGCAGCCCGACCACCATTTCCAACGAACGTTCCAGGCAGATGGCCACCAGCCCATCGTGCTTTGCGCCTAACGCAATCAGGTGCCGGGCCAGCTGGTTGGCGCGCCGGTCGAGCTCGCCATACGTGATGCTTGCCTTTTCAAAAGCCACCGCGACGGCGTCCGGTGTCCGCGCCGCCTGCGCTTCGAAGAGCTGATGCACGCAGCTCTCTCGCGCGAATTCCATCTGAGTGCTGTTCCAGTCGACAACGAGCTGATGCCGCTCCGCCTCCGTCAGCAGCGGAAGGCTCGCGATTTGCTCATCCGGATTCGCGACGATCCCTTCGAGCAGTCTACCGAAGTGTCCAGCCAAGCGCGCGATCGTGGAGGCATCGAATAAATCGGTGGCATAGGTGAAGTTAGCAGCCAGACCCTGCGTCGCGCGCAGTTGCAGTCGCAGATCAACTTTGAACCGATCGGCCGGAACCGCAGAGCTCTCCCAGTGCGACCCCGGCAAAGAGTTGGACTCTTCTAACTCAAACAGCGCTTGAAACACCGGATGCCGGCTCGCATCCTGCTCCGGCTGCACCGCTGCGACCAGCTCGTCCCAGGGCACGTTCTGGTGTTCGCGCGCGCTGCTTGTCGCATCGTTCACGCGCGCGAGCAGTTGCCGGAAGGTCAGGGCCCCGCTCACATCCGTGCGGATGGCAACCAAGGTTGCGGATTCCTCGAAGTTGATTTCCTCGCGGTCAGTGACCGGCGTTCCCACCACGATGTCATCCTGCCGCGTGTACCGCGCCAGCAAGGTCTGAAACGCTGCCAGCAGCACCACGAACAGCGGCACATTCTCCTGTTCGCTCAGAGCTTCGAGCGCGGCAATCAAATTCGGCGGAAGCACGACCGATTCGTGCGCGGCGCGAAAGCTCTGTGCCGGCGGGCGCGGCCGGTCCGTCGGCAACTCCAGGATGGCCGGGATGCCAGCCAGCCGTTGGCGCCAATACGAAAGCTCCTGCTCAACCAGGCCTGCGTTGGCCTGTAGCCCCGCGCTGTGCGCCGCCTGGCCGGCGGAAACGGCCTCAACCTCGCCTTGCTCTAAATTCAATTCCCTCATTGGGCCCTGGTATCTTTCAAAAGTTTCTCTGGCGAATCGACAAGTGCCTTCGGTTTTCACAACGCTTTGCATGGCGACAATGTGGCGGCCGGATACTCTCGAATCGACTCATGCCGAAGCCGTCCGAGCACCCTGTAACGCGTGGTCCGAAACCGCGCGAGAAAACCCTGCCGCCCGAGTTCCTTTCGCAGTTCCGGCTGATCCGGTTCGCAGTGAACCAGGATCTTTTCCTTGCGGCCAGCAGTTTCACTGGTCAGAACCGTCAGCAGCAGCCGGTATGCGACTGAAAGGTCGCGCCCCTGTGCGTGCCAAAACTCTTCGATCGCGACCGCTGGTGACGCTGCATCTCGATCCCGTTGCGCGCTGCCGGCATCCGCCTTCGCGTGTGCCGCGCTCGAAGCCCACCACACGCTGACCACTTGCGACTTCTCGCGCACCACGTAGGCGCAATCGCCGTCATTCAGACGCTTGCGGCTGCGCGCGAGTTGATTCAGCGACAGGATCTCGGGATGCTCCCACGCCAACTCCACCAGATCGCCGAACTGTGCTGCGTCTACTTCCACCCCAACGGCGCTCGACGGTGCAGGCCTATCCTGCCCTGCTTCCGCCGCAAATACCTGGAACGATTTGCGGCTCCAGACCAAACTGCCAAACGCTTCCTTGGTCGCATGCCAGCAATAGTCAAGCAGGGCGCCGTTTTTCCGGGCTTGCCGGATGCAGCCCGCCGTCCCGATCATCCACATGCGCAGCGCTCGATATGCGCGCAAGGTTAGGCGACGGCTCTTCGCGATCTGTACGGCTTTGGCCTGCCATGGGAGAAGCCGTGTCTGCAGGCTGCGCACGAATCCTCGAATCCGCCCTGTCAGTCCGCGCGGCTCGAGGAAAAAGCGGAAGGTCTCGCGCGAGTAATTCGTGAACCGATCTTTGTAGAGTTCGTCGCCCCGGCCGAAATCCACTTCCCGGCTGATGTGCTGCCTGGCGTAATCCAGCACATACCACAGCAGTACCTCACCGGGAGTGTAATGCGATGCGTCCAGGTCAAAAGTATGCTGGTAAAGCAGGAATTTGCCATTCGCTTCAAAGCCGAGCTCCCAGGCCAGCGGCCGCCCATCGAGTTCCAGAACCCCAAAACGCACCTGGCCTGAGGGCCCCAGTTCCTCGATGAGGGCGCGAATGAATTCGCGGGCTTCGGGACTGTTGAACGAGCTTTCTCTCCCTATTGCGGCATGCCGACGGAAATGCTGCCGGAAGAATTCCGGCAGATAGCGTTCCGCTTCCCCTAGCGTTTCGAAATGGCGAAATTGCAGCTGGCCGGCTTTACGCAGTTTGTTCTGCAGGCGGCGCGTGTGCTGCTTGCCGAGCAGAGCCTTGAAGACTTCTTCGCGCTGATTCCGCAGAATGATGGTCTGCAGCCGTCCTGCCGGCTGGCAATGCAGACAGCGACGAATGGCCCGAGGCTGCTCCCGGTAATGGCGGGCGAGACGGGAATGCCGGGAGAGATTCAGAAACGAGCACTCCTTCCAGCCCGGGACCGAGTCCAGCAGAGTCGTGAGCGCGAGCGTCAGAACCTCAACCGCCAGGCGCTCTTCACAAATGATGTCGGCGTAGTCGGCTTCAGGCGTCCCCAGAAACTGGATGCGCTCATCACGCTCAACCAGGGGAACGATACCGACAACTTCCTCTCCGGCGAAAACCACCAGCGAGCGCAGCTTGAAGTTGTGTCCGAAGCTGCGCCACCAGGCCCTGTTCCAGGCAAAAGTCTGGAACACCTCGGCCCTTGTGTTGCTCTCCCACAACCGTTCCCAATCGGACGCCAGCTCCTCCAGACGGCGAAAGTCGGTGACCAGTTCACAGCGGTCCGCCTGGAGGTTGCCGCGCGCTGCCGGTGCGGAATCACACACCCGGGGCGCTTCGGCAACAGACGTCTTGACGCCTGATTTCATTGGCGAATCGTCCTCCAGAGTCACGGCTCGATCAGGTGACAAAGGGAGAGAAAGGACACGGTGTATCTGGTGGAGAAACTCGATGAATGACAACTGCTGACGTGGGGCGAGAGGCTATGCTGACTATGCGGCGCCAAAGCCTTTCAGAACTGCGGGGATGGTCTGGGCCAGGATTTTGAGGTCCAGCCAGAGTGACCATTTGTCGATGTATTGCATGTCCAACTCCATCCATTTTTCGAACGGGATGGAGTTGCGGCCGTTCACCTGCCACAGACAGGTGATGCCCGGGCGCACACTGAAGCGACGCCGGTGCCAGTCTTCGTTGAAGCCTTCATAGTCGCGGATGGGCAGCGGACGCGGCCCAACCAGACTCATATCTCCCTTCAGTACATTAATCAACTGCGGGAGTTCATCAATGCTGGTTTTGCGCAGGAACCGGCCGACGGGAGTGATGCGGGGATCGTGCTTGATCTTGAAAACCGGCCCGCTGACCTCGTTGAGGTGTTCGAGTTGCCGCATTTTGTCCTCGGCGTCTACGGACATGGTGCGGAACTTGAAGATGGTGAATTTTCTCTTGTTCTGGCCGACTCGCTTCTGCAGGAAGAAGACTGGCCCGGGCGAAGTCAGCTTGATCGCCGCCGCGGCCAGCAGCATGACCGGAGAAACCACGATGAGAGCCATTAGCGCCAGGCCAAAATCGAACACTCGCTTGGTCACCGCCGGCCAGCCGTCAATGACTCCGGTGTGGTGCGTGATGAAGGGGTGGCCCTCCAATTCATCCGCTACCGGGCGCGCCATCTTCAGATCAAAAATGTTGGGCAGCATGCGCAGCAGAATGCCCTGCTTCTCGCAAAGGGCGGCCACCCGTGAAGCGTCGTCATGGAAGGAGCGGATAGGCAGCGCGATGGCGACCTCGTCCACGACGTTCTTCCGCAGAAATTCGGGGAGATCGTCCAGTTCGCAGACGAAAGCGTGGCCGCTTTGGCGAAACTGTTCGATGCCGCGCCACTCGCGGTCGGCGAAGCCTATCACGCGGTACCCCAGTTCCACCCGAGCCTCCAGCCTCTGAGCGAACTCGAGCGCCCGGCGATTGGTCCCCACGATCAGAACATGGCGGAGGTTCCTGCCATGCCGCCGCGTCTGGGACAGTACCGCCCTGAGCGTCAGACGGCCGGCAATCAGCATTCCGGTGCTCAGCGCGAAGAAGGTGAGCACGAAAGGCACCGACGCCATGCGAATGTGAAACAGCAGCGCCGCCGCGGCCAGAGCCATGGTTCCCAAAGTCGTCGCCTTGAGCACTTCCCAGGACTCCGACGAACGACTGGAGAAGCGGTGCGACGCGTACAGGCCAACCGCCGAGAACAGGTTATGCCAAACAAAGAGCAATCCGATGAAGATGAGGAAGTTTTCTACCCTCACCCGCATCGCGAAGAATTCCCGGATCGAGACCTCTCGACCGACACCCAAGGCCAGGACTTCGGCCAGGGCAAAAGCGGAGACCATTACCGCCAGATGAAAGACCTTAAGGGCTTCGAACAGGACTCTACGCCGAAAAGTGGGCATCCCTTCACCTCATAGCCAAGGAGAAATATTCGACTCAGATCAGCAGCAATTCGAGCCAGCCAGATTCAGCTGACAACAACGCGAGAATTCGCTGTTCTCGCTTCTTTCTTTCTCACAGACGGTTGTAGATGGCGGGGGGAATGGGGAATGTTCTTTGATTCAAAACAGCTCCGAGGACGGGGACCTTCGCTGTTTGCAGATCTTCCAGCACCTTCCGGGCAGTCTTGCGGCTGGAGGAGTTGGCCTTCAAAACCAGGGCAACGCCGTCGCACCAACTGCCCAGCATGATCGCTTGGTTGCACACATTGAGGGGGGCTGCATCGAGCAGAACGTAGTCAAACTCGGTGCGTAACTCGGACAGACGCCGACGCATCCGATCCATCGTGAGCAACTGCTCCGCCTGCTCGCTCGCCGAGCCGCTGCTCAGCAACCAGAGATTGTTGCGCGACAACTGCTGTGCAAACTGGCGGACCGGCTCGGCTTGCAGCAGGGCTTCAGAGAGCCCGGACTGGTTGGAAACGCTAAACTCTTCGTGCAGTGTGGGGAAGCGCAGGTTGCAATCCACAATGCAAACCGATGCCGCAACCTGCGATGCCAGGACGTCGGCGACGCGCGCGCAAATCCAGCTGCACCCGTTGCCCTGTTCTGTTCCCGTGAACACGACCTGGTGCGCCGCCAGGCCGCCCGGCATCAGGAACAGACGCTGGACGAGTTTTCCCACTTCGTCTCCGGTTGCTCCGTCGATCGCGAGCGCAGGCGTTCCGGGAACAAACTCCGTAGGTTCTGGCGGTGCCTGCTCCACCCGCTGCCGGAGCATTTCTTGCACCTTCCCTGCCTCATGCAAGAGCTCGAAGTTCCTGCTCATGATTTCTTTCCTGTTCTCCCTTGGACTCGAATGTTCTTCCCGGCCCGGCTAGTTCGGCGTGCGAGCGCCCTCGCGCAGAAGCTGGATGATCCGCTGCATGTAGCTTTTGGCTTCCACAAGGGTCAACTCGTTTTCCCTCGAGCCGGCGACGAAGTTCCCAGCCTTCATGGCTCGCGGCTCAGGCATGGAAAGATCGGGCCAGCTGGCGGAGTTGCCGCGTGCCGCTTCTTCCGCGATCGCCTCGGCTGTCATTTCGTTCGCTGCCGGATGAGTGAGCAGGTTCGTAATGTCGAAGTCGGCAGCGACTTCGCACAGAACGGCGGCATCGATCGTCTTCTGCCGGAGCGCATACCCTAGCGACAACGCGTTGAAGCACAGATTGTTGATGTTGCGCGGAATTCCCAAGCTTAACCGCGCAATCATGTCACACGCTTCGTCGGTGAAGATTGGCTGCCCGCTGAGCCCCGCCACCTTCATCCTGTATTCCAGATACTTGCGTGTCTCCTGCGGCGATAAGGTCCCCAACCGGCCAATCAATGAAATCCGTTGCCGCAGCTGCGCCAGCGAGGGGCGGGCGAGCTTGTTGGCCAGTTCCGGCTGGCCCGCGAGCACGATCTGGATCAGCTTGGCGCGCGGCGTCTCAAAGTCGGAGAGCAGGCGGATCGTCTCCAGCACCGAAGGATCCAGATTCTGTGCCTCGTCCACGATCACGATGCAGCGCCGTCCCGCGCGCGCTTCCTGCAGGAGCAGCCGGTTGAATTCTTCGTGCATCGCCACCGGATCCTGTCCGGCGCCACTTTCGCAGCCCAGTTCGTTCAGCAGCGAGCGCATGAAGTCGCGCGACGAGCACTGCGTCTGAAACAGGAATGCAGTGCGCGCCGAGGAACGGAATCGTTCCAGCAGGTGGAACAACAGAGTCGTTTTCCCCATGCCCGGGACCGCGATCAGTGCCATGAACCCGCGCCCCGCTTCGATCCCGTAATAGATCGAGGCCAGCGCCTCGCGATGCTCGGGGCTGAGATAGAGGAAGCGAGGGTCGGGTGTCACCCCGAACGGTTCTTCCTTCAAGCCATAGAAATCAAGATACATAGGGTTCTATCCAAGTTGCTGCAGGCGGTCATTATCGGCTGCAGCATAATCGTGATGGCTGGCGCCATTGCCGTTGCCATTCGCAGCGTTTACTGCAAGATTATCCGCCCGAAAGGGGATGGCGGCCAGCACCGGAACGTTCAGTTCTGCCGCAACCTCGGTCGGCGTGCGGAACGAAGGATCAAGATAGTCCTTGGCCACCACCGCACCCCCCGCAACCAACCCCGCCAGGAACACGCCGCCGAACAGCACTGGCCACGGCGAATTCGAGGGCAGACTGGGCGCCACCGGCGGTTCGGCGACTGCAACGTTCAAGATGCGGGTGCGGTCGAGCGCCTCACTCATGCGGGCCTGCTCGCGCTTGCGCAGGTAGAGAAGGTAATTCTCCTCGTCGGCCTTTACCGTCCGCTCCAGATCCTGCTCCACCAGACCTTTCTGCTCGAGGTCGCGAGCCATGCCTTCATATTTTGTCACCGCGGCCTGTGTCGCGCTGACCCGCGCCTGCAGGCCACTATAGTCCGCCTTGGCCTTGGCGAGTTCCTCGTTGAGCCAGGCGTAGGTGGGGTTGCGATCGGTGGTCTGTTCCCGGATGGGCGTCGAATTCTCGGTAGTGATCGCCGCTTTGGCTTCTGCGATCTGCTTGTCCACTTCCTGTACCAGAGGGTAGCTCGGCTGGTACTTGGTCAGCAGTTCGGTGCGTTTCAGTTCGAGGTTAATGAGGGTGGTCTTCAGGGATTGCAGCACCTGGGCGTCATCCAGTTGCCGCGAAGCCGTCGTCAGCCGCTCCGGCGTGATTCCCGCTTGCCGCTCCAGGGTCTTGATGCGCTGCTGGGTGCTGGCCATCTCTGCTTTCGTCAGTTGCAGGCTGGAGCGGAAATCGCTCAGCTTTTGCAGGGTCAGGTCGCGCGTGACTTGCGGCGCAACTCCGTTCGCTTCCTGCGAAAACTGTTTCAGCTGAGCCTCAGCGTCACTCAGATCCTTCTGGTAACGGTCGGTTTCCTGGGCAAAGAACTGAAACTGCCCCGGGGGACTGTGCACCTCGGCGTGTTTCTGCATGTAGGCGTCGGTTAGGAACTTCAGCACTCGCACGGCTTCTTGCGGATCGCGGGCCGTGTAACCCACGTCGATCAGGTCGCTCTTTTTCACCACCTCGACGCGCAGGTCCTTTCCCAACTGCTTCGCCGCGCGGGCAATTCTGCGCTCGGGCGACGGCGGACCAAACACTTGGTCCATCAGCGTTTTTTCCCTGTCGAGCCCGCACGCGATCACCACCTGACGCAGAACGTCGGAGCTGTGCAGCAGTTCCATTTCCGAGTTCAGCTCTTCCTCGCTCACCGTCTTGACCACCGTGGGCACAGTCGCATCCGTGCTCACCACCGGGTCAACCCGGCTATCGCCCACCAGGAACGCCGTGCTGGCGCTGTATTGGGCGGGTTGCAGGATGGCGGCCACGATGGCCCCGGTCAGAATCGCGAAGAAGCAGAACAGAGCCGTGCGCTTGTAGCGGAACCCGGCAGCGATGAGATCCTTCGCGCTGAACTCAAGGGACACTTTCGTGCCGCCAAAATCAAACTCGTGACTTTGCATCGTAACCCTCTCCCTTTAGTAAGTCTTCGCGAAGGCGCCGAGTGACGAGGACGGCAAGAACGCCCGGATCTTGGAGAATCCGTTCTTGGGAACAAACAGCATGTCTCCGGGGTGCAGGACCGGGTCCTCGCGCAGGTCCCCTTGCTTCTCCATCTTCTTCACGTTGATGATCTTGGCGGAGACCCACTCATCACTGACCCGCCGGAACAACAAGACCTGCGAATGCTTGGCGGTGTCCTGAAATCCGCCGGCCATCGCGATGGCTTCGGTCACCGTCGTTTCGCCGCGCAGTTCGTACTTGCCGGGATGGCCCACCTGTCCGTCGGCAATGAAGTACGGCTTCTCAAAATCCTTAAGCGTGACCGCGATCAGCGGGTCGTGGAGGATCTGGCTGTAGGCTGTGTGCAGGGTTGCTGTTAGCTCGGGAACGGTCTGGCCGGCAACCCGCAGGTCGCCCACTCCGCGCAGCGTAACGAAGCCATCGGGCTGAACGCTCACGGTCTGGTTGAACTCGGGGCTCAGTTCGAAACTGATGTCGAAGATGTCGCCGGGACGCAGCTTGTAGCGCGGATAGCGATCGCGAAATGTGGGATCGTTTGCGGCATCACCGGATTTTGCAGACGTGGCTACGTCCGAACTTGCGTTCGTTGCCGCACCGCTTCTCGCGATTGCGCTGTTTTCCTGCTGCGCCATGCCGGCGGCCGACGCCAGCGCCAGAATCATGGGTATTAGGGTTTGCAGTTTCATCTCAAGTTTCTCCTGTCTCGGCCTTTTCCAGTGTCGGTGTTAGGTTGAGATCACACTTCTCACGCCGCGGTAATGTTGTGACGGCGAATCTTGTAGAGCAACCCCCGGTAACTGATTTTCAGAAGACGCGCCGCCTGCTTCCGATTCCATCCCGTCCGTTTCAAGGCCGCCATGATGGCTTTGATCTCCACCTGCGCGCGCACGACTCGCAAAGACGCGATGGGTTCCTCATCCTCGGTCGCGCCTGGGAGGGATTGGACGGCTTCAATCTGGGACGGCTTTTGTGTATCGTCCAGGGTGGGTTCTTGCGGAATAGAGTGCGGGAGGCGGTTCAAAAAGCCGCCGGTCGGCGAGTTCGGCATTGTAGATTTCCTGGGAATGTGGAGTTGAAAACCAGGGGGAATGTGATCAGATCGGTTCGACGTCGTAGCCTTCGATGCGAATCGAGAGAGAACGCTGGATGGGCTCGACGGAGATAACCAGGTTCCGGCCGCCGCTTTGCGCCACCAGAATGCCTTCCACTCCGTCCAGCGCGCCACCACGAACCCGCACTCGCTGACCAACCTTCAGGAACGTATGTTTCGTGAAGGGGAGATCACTCGCGACCAGGGCCTGTACGGCTTCGATCTGCTCGGGTGGAATCGGCGTCCCGTGACCGCTTCCGCCGACCAGTTGCACCACGCCGTGCGTCTTCAGGACCCGCACCCGCTCCTCGGCGGAGGGGGGGATATGCACAAATGCGTATCCGGCAAACAGAGGACACTCGACGAGCTTGCGGCGATCGCTCCAGCGGTGCATCTGCGTGACGACGGGAAAGAAGACCTCCACGCCTTGCCCCTGCAGTTGCCGCTCCACAACTTTCTCGTGGCGCGATCTAGTCTGAATCGCATACCAGTGCAGTTCCTGGGTTTCGAGTGGGCTTACTGGCGTGTATTGCGCAATCGTGGTGCTGCTGGCACTCATAGCTCCGCCCTCTGAGTCACACCTCTGACCCTTCCGAGATCCTCGCGTCGGCAGACAGTTCTGCCTCGGTTTTGCCTTCCTGGTCACTGTCGCGGCCAGAAGGTTGCAGTTCTTTTCATCGGGGGGAGTTGCTCGTTAAGTACTGATCAAAGCGGTGCAGAAGAACAACCAAAGTGTGTTCAGACTACCTACCGTCGCAATTTCGTGCAAGTGGTCAAAAGGCCTACTAACTAAAGTCTCTATCGACGCCAAGTCCCCGCCAAATCTAGCCTTTCGCTGTACTTGGCCGCTGCGCTCGGCATGCACGAAAGCAGAGTCGCACAGTCGGCCGTTGAATCTGTCAGCCCCCGGTGTGATCGCGATCACCAACTTTGATGGCGTTCCAAGAAAGCCTGTCGGCCGTTCCTTCCATGCTCAGAATGGCAAAAAATTGCGGCTGTGAAACTCAGGAAAATGCTGTAGGGTGCAAACGGAGTTGAGGTATCGGAGCCGTTTCCCGGCCTGATAGAAGGTCGAGGCTGTCCCGGACTCTTCAGTCGTCGTCCGGATCGGTTGGCGGGCGGTGATCGTTCAGAAAGTAGTCTGCGTTCAGCGGAGCTGCGATGGTTTGAAATTTAAGGGGCGTCTGGTTCAGGTTGAAGCAATCCGACAAGTCGTCAGCGGGCGCGTCGGCATAGCCCAACGATCCCAGCCCGTAGGTTCCCTCGATAAACTTGAGGATGCTCCCAAAGTCGTGCGTCACATGCGAAATGTATTGCGCCTTGGCATAGGGAGAAACCACGATCAGGGGCACGCGAAATCCGTATTCGTACGAGTTAATCACGTTCGGCGCCACGTGATCGTACCACCCTCCCCAATCGTCCCAGGTGATGATAATCGCCGTGTCCGCCCAGTAGGGACTGTCGCCGATGGCATTCACGATTGAAGCCACCCACGAAGGCCCGGAACCATCGTTCTGGCCGGCGTGATCGGACGCCCTGCCGTCCGGAATCACCCAGGTCACCTGAGCCAGTTGCTGGTTGACTGTGTCGGTCAACACATGGGTCTGCGGGATGATGACGTTCTTCCACGGACCGCCGGTGCAAACCAGTTGTCCACCCTGCGTCTGCGGTTCACACATGTGCTGAATCGCGTCCGGCCCGGTCCAGATGGAGCCCGCCGATGGCGCATAGTAGCGCCACGAAATCCCTTTCGCGTCGAGCAAATCCGTAAGCGTGGGGTGTTCGAAGCACGGATACTGCGTCTGCGTCTCGCTGCCCGAGGGATCAATTAGTTTCACAAAGGACCCCGGCGGAGCGATGCAGCCAGCCTCAGCGCCAACCACGTTTTCTGATGCGAACAGATTGCTGGTGGCCGTGGGCGCCGACGTCCCCGAGATGAGAAACTGGTGTGCAGGAAAGCTCG
>Ga0335081_10017630_pt1 | contig 11557 bp, 10 predicted proteins | sample Lox_Sample_35_FD_206713 | JGI IMG/M metagenome (GOLD analysis project Ga0335081, IMG submission 206713) | Soil microbial communities from Loxahatchee National Wildlife Refuge, Florida, United States - Lox_Sample_3.5 | ecosystem: Environmental > Terrestrial > Soil > Wetlands | place: USA... | reverse complement strand
AGCCTGGAGGCGCCACCCTCGTTCACGGTGAATGCGAACGTCTTCTTGTCGTCGGTCGCCGAGAGGCCCTCCACGTCCCAGTCCTCGGCGTAGACGAACTCGAGCTCGTGGGAGGCGACGTCTATCCGGGCGATCGCGGAGAACTCACGGCCCTTGTCCGTGACGCAGTACACGAACCGGCCCGACTCGTCGAAGGTCGGCGAGTAGAAGGCCGCGTCCCCGCTGTGAGGGGTGAGGAGGTCGGCGCTCTTGTCGTCCAGCTGCAGAAGGTAGAGGTCGTGGTTGAACGGCGCGTGGGTGACCTCGAAAAGGATCTTCGAGCCGTCCGGGCTCCAAGTCACAGGGTAGGCGTTTCCGTCGTATCGATAGACCAGCTCCGTGGAGAGGTCCTCAAGGTCTTGGACGTAGATATCGAAGTACTCCTGGCTCCTCGCGTTGGAGGAGAACGCGATGGCTTTCTCGTCGGGAGACCAGTCTCCCCAGCTATGGATGACGTTTGGCTCGTCGGTGAGCCTGACGACGGTGTCGCCCGCTCCTTCCAGCATGCGGATCTGGAACCTCTCGCTGCCACCGCTGTCAATCCCGAAGGCTATCCTCTCGCTCTTCGGCGCGAAGCTGAGGAACCCTATCCTCTCGTCCTCGAGGGTCATCTGCTGCGGGCTCAGGGACCCCGAGAGGCCGGTCATCCATATCTGGGGGACCCCCGTCACGTCGGAGAGGTACGCAAGCCTCTGGCCGTCCGGGGAGAATTCGGGCGAGTACGCCGACTTTATCGAGAGGTAGCGCTTGAGGCTGTACGCCATCTGTTCAGCTGTCGGGATGGGCTCCAAGGGCCGCGGACTGCCGCGCGGGCGCTTAAAGCTCGACGGTCTGCGGCCGCGCTCAGGCCATGAGGGAGGCGGTGGCCACCACCGTCGCGTTCTGCATCTCCATGCCCGGCAGGTAGACTATAGAGACGCTCTCGTATACAGAACTCGGGTTCTGCATCAAGACGGTGAAGAACTGGCCGCTTCCCGAGCTGTCGGCCTCGAACTCGCTGAGGGTGGCGTTGCTCCCCGCGATCGGGACGGTCGCCATCTGGCCGCTGTTCTGGGCTGCCTCCACGATGTAGTTGCCCATCGACGCCGATTCGAGTCCGGTCGCGTGCAAGGTGAGGGCGTAGTCACCGTTCCCCAACGAGGCGACGATGAGCCAGCCCCCGCCGAACATCTGGCCCTGGGCCGGGACGAAGGCGACCGCCGCCTGCGCGGCCGCCTCGTTCATCGCCCCCGAGGTCGAGGCTGACTGGGACATCGTGTCCGTCATCGTGACGGTCGACGTCTCGTCCATCGTCGACCTGGTGCCATAGAGAACGAAGCCGCTCGCCGCGACCACTAGAAGGACCGCGGCCGTGGCTCCGAAGACCGCCGTTGTGACCGCCCGACGTTCACGGTTCGATAGGAGCATCTGAGTTCTTGCCGGCGAAAAATTCCATTTATCGGTTTTTCAACCTTGCATGCAGATTGGTTACAAATCTCGATCGAGGTCGAACTTCAACTTCCGGCAGAGGTCGTCGAATATCTCGATGTGTGCCTCCATCCAGGGAGTGAGGAAGTAGGTGAGTCCATAGTGCTCCCCCGTCGAGTCGACGAGCGAGTTCTTCTTCAGCACCTCTATGTGGTGCTGGATGGTCCGGTACTCCACTCCGAGGCGGTTGGCGAGCTGGTTCATGTTTCCGGGTTGGGTCCTGAGCGCCTGGATGAGGCGCGCCCTCATCGCGCCGCCACGGGTCGCTCCCAGGAGATACCACAGCAGGCGCCGCAGGTCCTGGTTGTCCGGCACGGGGTCCGAAATCTTGGGACTCTATTTATCCGTGAGTGAGCAGAAATTGAAATATCCTTAATACTCCGGAAGAGCGGTCGCCGGTCAGACTCGAGAAGAATGGACCCGATGATGGACGTGGCGATTGTCTTCTCGGCGCTCAACGCGGCTCTCCTCGTGGTCCTGCTCTACGTGTTCGCCGGAATCGCAATCAGGAGCCGCGCGTCGCACTCCGTCGGCCTGATGTTCTTCGCCTTGCTACTCCTGGCGAACAGCGTCCTCACCGTGTACTCCTATGCTGCGATGGCGCCCTTTTTCGGGAAGGAGGCCCTCCCCTACCTCTCGACGGTCTCCGTGCTCGAGTTCGTAGGGCTGGCCGTCCTCCTCAAGATCACGCTCTGATCAGATCAGCTGGAAGAGACGCCCACGTCTACTACCGCGTAGCCCGTCGCGCCGCCCGGGAAGGGTGCGGCCATCACGGCCGTCTGCACGGCCCCCGTCCCGTCCGTTGACCTGACAGCGATGGAGTAGTTGCCCGTGGCAGGCGGGTTCCAGTCCGCGGTCCAGAGCACCCACGTGTAGCCAGAGAGCGGGTCCTGGACGCTCGCCAGGGTCCAGGTGTCCCCCCCGTCCGTGCTCACCTCCACCTTCTCTATTCCCCTGTCCCCCGCGAAGGCCACCCCGGCTATGGGGGTCAGCCCCAGGGGGACGTTCGACGCTCCCGCGATCCCGAAGCGGTCGGCCACCTGGGCGTTCCCGGGCGTCACTATGAAGGAGCCCGTCTCGTACTGCGCCTCGTTTATCCACCCGCGCACCTGCCAGTACCCCTGGTAGGTCTCGGCCACGAGCTCTATGCTCGTCACCCACTTGCAGTTCATCATGCCGTAATACCCCGGGACTATCATGCGAGCCGGGAAGCCGTGCTCCGCTGGCAGGGGCTCGCCGTTGATCTGGTAGGCCAGGATCGTCCCGGGGTCCATCACCTTTTCCATTGGTATCCCCACGCTGTAGCCGTCCGTAGCCTTGAAGACCGCGTAGGTGGCCTCTGGCTTGACGCCCGCCTGGGCAAGGATGTCGCTGAACTTCACGCCGGTGAACTTGCCGGTGCTGATCAGGTCTCCGTCGGTGTCGTTGCTGACGCACTCGAGGGTGTTGTACTGCTCCTGCGACTCCATCGCGAGGAGCTGGTCGTAGCTCAAGGTGAGCGGGTTGGACACGAGGCCCGTGACCGGGAGCGTCCAGCCGCTCGAGCTGACGTTCGGGGGAAAGATGTTGACGTCCACGCGATAGAAGTTGGCCGTGGGGGTCACCTCCTGCTGCTGGATGGCGCTCACCGCGTCGACCCGGCTGATTCCTGGCTTCGGGAACAGCAGGCCGACCCCATAGTAGAGCAGGACCCCGGCCACTGCGGTCGCGACTCCCGCCTGGATCACCAGCCGTCTCTTCCTGTCGAACTTCTTTTTGTTCTTCCCCCCTGCGCCTTGGCGACCGATGGGCTTCAGTGGCTCGCAAATCACGCCGGTCTGCAGCGGCGCGTACCTCTCGCCGGCGACGAGCACTATGCCGTAGGCCAGCTGCGGAGGGAGGAGGGTGAGGACGACCGTGGGAAGGGGCTGCGGGGAGCTGAGGACCTGTGTGAATGCGAGGGCGATTATCGTGAGGATGAAGAGCACCCCGTAAGCGGCAAAGGTGTAGATGGAGACGCGGTCGCCGTACTCTCTCCTCCCGCTGACGCCCGAGAGGACTGACGCGAGCGCCCCGTAGAGGAGGAGGTTGACCGCCACTGCGCCCGTGAGGGCGGAGTACTTTGCGAGGTACTGGAGGTTGGTGACCAGGACAGACTCGACCGAACCTGGCGTGTTCGTCACGAGCGCGCCGACGGCCACCTCGGGGAGGAAGATGCCGCCGAAGTAGAGGCGGATGACCAGGGAGATGGACATCGCGACCGCTCCTGCCCCAACGCCTAGGAGGAACCTCCTGAGTCTTGGCCCCAATTTTTTTGTTCACTTCAGCCGGTCAAGGCAGGAACTCCCTGCGATCCCCGGCTAAGAGACGACGAGGGGAACTGAATATTAACAGTTTTTCAACATCCTCGACAGATTTGGGGAGAAAACCCTTATGAGACTCACGAGGCCACTGTCGTCGAGGACGACCTGCCTCCGGCGAGGCTAGGCCTGCAACAGGAAAAGAGAACGCGAACATGCAGAAAACCGAGATTGGCGAGGGTCGAAGGAGCGGTCGGGCTGCAGAGCAAAGGCTCTACACTTTCACCGTCGGGATTTGCGCCACCGGTCACCCCCCGCCACTTCAGCCCCTGCTCGAGACCGTCCTCTCCTGCGAGGTTCCTGGGTCATTGCTGAGCAAGGTCGTGCTGGTGGCGAGCGACTGCACGGACGAGACCCTCCGCATAGCCAGGCGGATGGCAGCGGGAGACGCCAGGCTCACGCTCTTCGAGCACGAGAAGAGGACGGGAAAGGCCGACGCGATCAACGAGATATTCAGGCACACGGAAGGCGACTTCCTGGTCTACGTGAACGCCGACGCTCTGATCGGCGCAGACTCGATCCCGATCCTGCTGAAGAGCATCGAGGAGGACGACGGGATAGGCTTCGTCTCCGGCAAGCCGGTCTTCGCCATGCCCGCAGGCATGATCTCGGACGTCCTGGACGTCATGTGGACCTCGTTCAACCTGCTCTCCTCCGACCCCAATCAGAGCAAGCAGACCAACCACGGGACCGACGAGCTCATGGTGATAAGGAGCGACCTCCTGTCCGACCTTCCTCCCGGGGTCGTCAACGACGGCGCCTACATCGCAGGCCTGATTCGGGAGAGGGGCTTCCGTGTGGCATTCCAGCCCGAGGCGGTGGTGCAGATAGACGTGCCGAGGAGGATGATCGACCTCGTCCGGCAGAGGCGGAGGATACTCTTCGGGCACATCCAGGTCAAGCGGCTCCTCGGGAAGGCCCCTCGCACCGTCGAGACAATGATGTTCTTCAGCCCCGCGCAGAGCCTGGGCATCGTCATCCGGATGCTGGCGAGCAAGCCCAGGCGCGTCCTCGTCATTCCGGTAGCCTGCGTGGGGGAGCTGATCGCGGTCGCCGGGGCGCTCTGGGATACCTTCGTCTCCAAGCCGGATCACGCGATCTGGAAGAGGTACGACCAGGGCGGCCCCCTGCGGCATGAATAAAAGATACTGTCGCAAATAGTATGGCGGCCAGGAAGGGAGCGACCGTTTCGACCAGAGACGCCACGGTGTCCGCATGAGCGTGGCGCTAACCCAGAGGCAAGAACGAGAAATACAGGCCTTCTGCCAGATCGCACGGGAGAACGGGGCCGCGATTTCGTTGCGAGAACTCATAGAGCTCGCAGCGATCGACGCCAGCGAGCACGAGCTCGCTATGGCGTTCCACTCGGACTCCAGGCTCAGATCAAAATACCTGCTAGAGTCGGGGTACGTCCTCGAGAGGCCCGCCGCGGGTGAGGAGAACTGGCAGCGGGCGGTGGAGGAAGAAGAAAAGAGGAGGAAGCGCGGGCGGGACAACCTCAAGAGGGCAAGTTCGTTCGGACAGGCCCTTGTGAGCGGGGCGGTCCTCGTCTCCGTCAGCGGGGCTAACGCGTACCTCTCTGCGAGGGAGGACGAAGACATCGACTTCTTCTGCGTGACCAAGACCAACGGAGTGTGGCCTTTCATGCTGAGGGCGCTCATCCTCGCGAGGATACACCGACTGGCCAACAAGGAGGTGCCCGAGCTCTGCTTCAGCTGCGTCATGGACGAGGAGTGGGCCACCCAGGAGTTCAGGAAGAGACAGCCCTCCATCTTCGCGCGGGATGCGCTCACCGCCAAGGTGATAGGCGGCAGCCCGGCGTATCACGCGCTGCTCAAGGAGGCCCCCTGGATGGGGGACTACTTCCCCACATTCTACAACATGAGACTGGGCGAGACCGGCTCGCGCGCGCGGCAGCCCCTTCTGCCCCGGGCCGCCGAAAAGGGAGGCTCGGCCCTCCTGAACTCTTTCCTCTTTCACACCCTCGGGGTGTTCCTCCGGATGAAGTCTTGGACGCTAAACAGGAGGCTGACGAAGGCGGGGTGGCATTCGGCCATCTTCGTGACGAGGTTGGGTCCGGGGCACTACATCTACGAGTCCAACAGGTACAGGAAGCTCAGGAAGATGTATAGCGACATAGAGAAGGACGGATAGTGCGACGGCAAAGATAGCTGGCGGCCGACGCGACCCTGGTTAAGGGGCGGGGAGAAGAAGGCGACCTGCCGCGGTTTCAGCCGTCCACGACGAAGCCCACCACCGCTCGGAGGCCTCCCTCACGTCGCCATCGTCAGGCTTGTGTCGAATCGGCACTCCGACCCAAGGACTCGCTCGCTCAGGCTTACGCGGCCGCCCCACCTCGCACAGCGAGAGGCGGCCGGGCCAGCCTCAGCCTCAGGCACGATGTCGCACCCGCAAGGATTCGCTAGACCCTCTCGCAGACGAGTAGGAAGTGGTCGCCCAGCCGGTTCCAGGGGTAGTGCGCCTCAAGGCTGACGTCCAACCGCTTGAGCATCCCCACCAGCGGTCTCGGAGGAAGATAATGGACGAGGTTCGATGGGGGGAGAAAGATCTCCACTCCGCGAACCTCCTTCACCTCGAAAAGCCCGCCCATTAGCGACCTGACTGCCCCGACGTCGTACGCGTTGGAGGCGATACAGAAGCGCGACTTGCCCACAGGCACGGGGTTTCTCATCCTTGCCACGACCAGGCCGGGTTTCATGCGAAGCGCGTAGCCGAGGATTTCCGACAGACAATACTTGTTCCACACCCCAAGTATGAGGACGCCTTTCGGCCTTATGATCGAGGCCATATCACTGAAGAGATGCGGCAAGAGGGGGTCCGTGTTTATCGCACCGTAGGTGGAGTAAGCTCCGTCTATCTCAGAGAGACCCGCCGACTTCAACTTCTCCCTTAGCTCGTACGGCCTTGCGTGCAGCGTCTTGACCCGACCATCTAGCCGCATTCTGGAAGCCTTCCTTGAAAGAACCCGAAGCATCTTCGAAGAGACGTCGGACGCTATCACCGAGACGCCATACTCGGCGAGCGACAGGGTCTCGGTGCCCGTCCCACACCCTATCTCGAGGACTGTGTCGCCCGGCCTAAAAGTTTGTTTCAATAGGTCCACCGAACGGTTTCTCAGCCAGAGGTTCATCTCGTTGTCCATTATGTGATGGTCATAGTTCTCGGCCACCCCGTCGAAGGCCGCCTCCAGCTCGGCGTAGACCAGTTGAACGTAGTCGAGGGAATTGGAACTCGACGTTATTTCGATCTCAGCGTACCTATGCTGACCCCAGTAGCGCTTCCGTACGTCTCTCTCTCCGTATTTCCTAGTGAAGGCTGAAAGCAGCGGATCCTTCAGACCCGTTATCTCCTTGATCTTCGCCGTCCCTTGGACTGTGAAGTTGGCACTGAAGAGCTCGGTCTTTGGGTTATTCTGTAGGTTGGCCACCCAGTCCTGTCGACCCGCATTCTGTGGAAAGATGATTACCTTGCCGCCCATCGTCAGGAAGCGGACTATGACGTCGTGGGGGTTCCCCGTCTTTCTGCCGATTGTCCGGAGCCTGAGGTACTCGCCGCTCTGCAATGGACGAAGAGCGCAAAGGAGTCAAGGCCCGAGTTAAGCGTTTGTCCAAGCAGGCGAAGCGCCTGCGCACAAGGTGACGCTCGGGTCACGTTCCGACTCGCGCGTTCATCCTCGCTTTGGCGCGAGGAAGATCCCCCTGTGGACTCCAGCGGTCAGGCCAGACTTCGCGATCGGCTTTATGAGGGAGGGCGACCCCACTATTTCGTACACGTCGTACCAGGAGAAGAGGTCTTCCAAGAGACTCGTGTCGTCGCCCCACCTGGACGATCCAAAACGGGTGACCACCATCGGCCTCAAGTCGCGCAGGACTCCCCTTGAGCCGCGGAGGACGATCGGCTCGTCTCCGAACACGTGGACCTTGAGGAGATCAAGGCGACCCGCTCCTTCTGCTAGCCAGAAGTCGTCCAGGGACGTGGTTGACACGTCCACAGAACCCACGCCTCTGTCTCGCGTGAGCGTGTGCGCGTTGGGCTCCGACGAGGGGGCCAGGTAGAGCGTCCCGGTCCCCGGCTTGTCGGACAGGGCCATCTCCATCGGCCTGACGTTGTCGAAGCGGTTGGCGCGTATCGACTTTGTCATCAGGAGAAAATTGTGCGGCTCAGGCTCGAAACTCCACGCTCGCCCGGTTTTTCCTATGGCCTTCGCGGCCAGCAAGGTGTAGAATCCGAGGTTGGCTCCCACGTCAACCACGCTCATCCCGGGCTTTAGAATCTCCAAGAGAAGGCACGTGACCGGGAGATTGAGCCGGCCGGTGGTTGCGATCAGCCCGGAGGTCTGCGACATATCGGCCGGATTGAGATAGATCTTGAAGCCGAGAGTATCCTTGGGCTCGACGAGGTACCTATTCCTCGTACGCAACCACTCTCTCATTCGCCTGTTGTAGATGGCTTCTCCCGGGTCCCCACCCGCCACGAGGGACGGAAGGGCGCCGGGATTGCGGACCGCTGATGCTACTGCGCTCCGCACATACTCCCAGCTGAACATCGACGAGGAAGAGAATCACCATGGGCTATTAGGATTAGCGACGGTCAAAGAACCAGGTCGCAGTTCGACAGGAGGCGACAGGCTCCCTGGTCCTCGGCAAGGGGCGAGGGGAGACCGAGGGCGGCCGGACAGGCCACGCGGACGAGGTTGGTCTCGCCGCAGCAAGCTTGGGTAGACGGGGAGACCTTGCCCCAAGCGATAAGTAGGTTGAAGATTATGCGGCAGGCAAGAGGAGGAAAGGAGCTATCAAGATAGGAGTCCTTCTTCTAGCGGGACTCATAATCCGAGAGGCCTTCAGCTTCTGGACCGGCCACCCCTTCGACTTTGAGATCTGGGTGAGGGCGGGGTACTGGGTCGCGAGGGGGTACAATCCATACAGCAGTCTTCCGATAGCGCCCGGGGTGAGCTTCGCGAACGACTTTGGCGGACCAGGTTCGAACTTTGCCGCCGCAATCGGCTATCTGCCCTTCTGGCCCGTCCTCCTCGCTGGGTTGTACGACCTCTATGCGCTGATCGGTTCGCCCAACCCCCTGGTCTACTACTTCTTGCTAAAGCAGCCCGTCATAATCTGCGACGTCCTCGTCGCGTACTTCCTCTACAGGTACGTCGACCAGAGGGGGTCTGACAAGGCCCCGTTCGTCCTCAAGGTCTGGCTGTTCTCGCCGTACACCATAGTGTTGTCAGGAATCTGGGGGATGTTCGACGCGATCCCCGTGCTATTCGTCGTGCTCGCGCTGACGGCGCGGCCGGGGGCACACAGGGGGATGTGGGCCGGGCTGGCCACCTTCGCGAAATCCATCCCGCTAATCTACACGATCCCTCTCGTCAGGGGGCCCAAGCCAATCAGGAGCCTCGCCCTCGCCATCGGGATTCCGGCGGTGGCGAGCCTCGCGATAGTCTGGATCGCGGGATGGCCAGTCTCGGTCGTCGGGACCACCCTGCAGAGCACAGTGACGAAGGGCGGATCGTCCTTGTCCCTCTGGGAGACCTTCTTCTACTTGAACTCGCTCGGGGTGATATCCAACGCCGTTCTGGGCTTCTTCGCGTTCGCGGGATATGTCTGGTTGGTGGCGGTGCCCGTCGCGACGTTCGTCGCATACAGGTGGTTCGGCTTCGACACGGAGCGCGGGGTGATCCAGTCCTTGCTCCTCATTACGCTCGCCTTCGTCCTGCTGAAAGGGGTTGTGAACGAGCAGTACGCGGTGTACTTCTTCTCTCTAGCCCTGATCGATGTCGCCCTGTGGAGCCCGCGGCGAAAGAATCTACTTCTAGCGGGAATAGCTGCGGTCATCCTCTTCAACTTGACGAACGTCCTTCTATTCATCAGGTACGTCGCTCCGGTCGTCCCGCAGGCCCTCACGATAGAGGCGAACATCGTAGCCAAGATCGGCCCGGAGAGGAACGCCCTTCTCTTCTTGGAGGCGGTGGCCTTCTGGGCGGTCGAGATCTACTACTTCTACTCGCTCGTCAAGGAGCGAAACGTGAGGACGGGGGACGCCCTACTCAGCGCGTGAGCCGCGCATGCCTCTGACCACACTCCCGCGGTTCGCCCGGAGGCTGTGGCGCCACCACGGTGAGCAAGCGATAAGTAGGGAAGCCGACAGGTAAGGAAGGCTGTAGAGGAGCGACGGGAAATAACCAAGTTACGCCTCCTTCTCCTGGCCGGCTTTTTGATCCGCGAGGCCTTTAGTTTCTGGACTGGCCACCCCTTCGATTTCGAGATCTGGGTGAGGGCAGGATATTGGGTCGCGCACGGCGTGAGCCCGTACAGCAACATGGGCCTCGCCCCGGGAGTGAGCTTCGCGAACGACTTCGGCTACAGCTTCGGCGCCGCGATAGGATACCTGCCCTTCTGGCCAATCATAGTCGCAGGGCTCTACAAGTTCTACGTCCTCGTCGGCTCGCCCACGAGGCTCCTCTACTACTTCCTGATCAAGCAGCCCATCATCATCTCCGACGTCCTCGTCGCGTACTATCTCTACCGTTACTTGGACAGAAGGGGGTCGGACAAAGCCTCGTTCGTCATGAAGGTCTGGCTCTTCTCTCCACTCAACATCATAATCTCGGCGATCTGGGGGATGTTCGACTGCATCGCCGTTCTCTTCGTCGTGTTCGCCCTCACCGTCCCGCCGGGTGCCTACAGAGGGTTCTGGGCGGGCGTCGCGACGTTCGCGAAGTCAATCCCCGTGATCTACGCGATTCCCCTCTCCAGAGGTCCCAATCCGCTGAGGAACCTCGCCCTCGCCATCGGGGTTCCCGTCGCGGCCACGCTCGCGATAGTCTGGCTCATGGGCTGGCCGTTCTCGGCCTTCGGGACGACAATGCAGAGCACGCTCTCCACGGGGAGACAGTCGCTGTCCGCGTGGGAGGTGATGTTCTACCTGAGCTCCCTGGGTTGGATACCCAACTCCGCCCTAAACTTCTACTACCAGTGGGGAGGCTACATCTGGATAGCCGCCGTAGCGCTCGCGACGGCGCTCTCCTACAGGTGGTTCGGGTTCGACACCGAGCGCGGTTTGATCCAGTCCATGATGCTAATCACCGTGACCTTCTTGGTGCTCAGAGGGCAGGTCAACGAGCAGTACGCGCTCTACCTCTTCGCTCTGGCCCTCATCGACATCGCGATGTGGAGCCCACGGAGGAGAAGGCTCCTCTTCGCGTCAATCTCGGCGGTCTTGCTATACCACATCACCAACGACCCGCTCCTCATCAGGTACGTGGCCCCCGTCTATCCGCACGTCCTCGCCATAGAAGCGAACTTGATCAGCGCGGTCAACCCCGAGAGGAACTTCCTGCTCTTCTTCTGGGCCATGATCTTCTGGCTGCTCAACGTCTACTATTTCGTCTCCCTCTACAGGGAGAGGCACGTCAGGACGGCGGACGTGCTGCTTGCTGCGTGACCGAGGTCAGGACGCCTTCGTCGCCGCGACGCCCCGCGCGCTCCTCCGCATCCCGAAGAGCGCCAGGGCCTTCGCCAGGTCGGGGACGATGTCGTAGTCGTTGAGCTCGCTGAGCTTGACCCACCTGAACTCCGAGTGCTCAGACGGGACTATCTCCTTCTTGGGATCCGGCTTGAGGACGAACGGGACGGCCACCGCCCTCCCGTAGGCGTCCAGGTACTCTATCAGCGGACCGACCTTCACTA
>Ga0335081_10017629_pt1 | contig 11558 bp, 7 predicted proteins | sample Lox_Sample_35_FD_206713 | JGI IMG/M metagenome (GOLD analysis project Ga0335081, IMG submission 206713) | Soil microbial communities from Loxahatchee National Wildlife Refuge, Florida, United States - Lox_Sample_3.5 | ecosystem: Environmental > Terrestrial > Soil > Wetlands | place: USA: Florida... | reverse complement strand
ACTTGCAGGTGACAAGTTCAAGCCTCTGCAAGCACAATAGCTGCGATGGTTAAGACTCCCGAGGAGTGGCTTCAGGAAGTTTCCAGCGAGAAAACCCGCGGTATCTTCAAACTCTTTCTCGGCTACGCTCCTGGCGTAGGGAAGACCTACAACATGCTGAGCGAGGCCATCCGTCGCGCCAGCCGTGGTGAGGACGTTGTCGTCGGCGTTGTCGAAACGCATGGCCGCAAAGCCACGGCTGAATTAGCCGCCAAGCTCGACCGCATCCCGCCCCGCAAACTCGAATACAGGGGCACCGTCTTCGAAGAAATGGACGTCGACGCCATCCTGGCGCGCAAACCTGCGGTCGCAGTCATCGATGAACTTGCCCATACCAACATCGAAGGCAGTAAGCACCCCAAACGGTACGAGGATGTCATCGAGTTGCTGGATGCGAAGATCGACGTGCTCTCTACCATGAACATCCAGCACGTCGAGAGCGTCGGACCTACCGTCCAGCAGATCACCGGTGTGCAGGTGCGCGAGACCGTCCCCGACTGGGTGATGCAGCGGGTCGATGAAATCGTGCTCGCCGATCTGACTCCGCAAGCCTTGCAGAAGCGCATGGAACGCGGCGACATCTATCCCGTGGACCGCGCCCAGCGAGCTCTCTCTCACTTCTTCCGTCCCGGCAATCTGATCGCACTCCGGGAAATGGCTCTCCGCCAGGTCACGGGCGTTGTGGACCGTAGCCTCGATGCCTTCCTTCAGAAAGAGGGAACCCAGCCGGCGCACACCGTCCGCGAGCGGATAGGCGTTTGTGTGAGTTCCAACCCCGCGGCTCAGTACATCATCGCCCGCGGTTCCCGTATGGCTCAGGCGATGAATGGTGAACTCTTCGTCTTCTACATCGACGTCGGTCGCGACACGCACCCTGAAGATCAGAAATCGCTGGCAGAGAATATCCGCTTCGCCGAGAATTTAGGTGCTCGGGTCGTTCGCAGCACAGGGACAAGCATCGCCGACGGTCTCGCCCAACTTGTTCGCGATAATCACATCACGCAGGTGATCTTCGGCCGCTCCGCTCGCACCGGCTGGCAGCGTTATCTTTATCTTTCTGCCATCCAACGGTTTCTGCGCGACTCGCCCTCCGTCGACGTCCATATCGTTACCCAGGAAGCCCGCTAATGCCCGATCCCGCCCACATTCTGGTCGTCGACGACGAGCCGCAAATCACGCGAGTCCTGCGCACCAGCCTCTCTGCGCAAGGCTACGACATTCGCGTCGCTAACAGCGGCGAGATGGCGCTCGAAATCATGAAAGACTGGCAACCCAGCCTGATCATCACCGATCTCTCCATGCCATCGATCGACGGTGTGCAACTCTGCCGCACGGTTCGCGTCGCTTCCTCCGTGCCTATCATCGTGCTTTCCGTACGAGATCAGGAAAGGCAAAAGGTTGAGGCTCTCGATGCCGGTGCCGACGACTACGTCACCAAGCCCTTCGGGATGAACGAACTTCTCGCTCGAGTCCGCGCCAATCTCCGTCGCGTGCTTGCTTCCAGCGCGGCCGATCCCATCATCGAAATCGGAGATTTTCGCGTCGACACGGCCGCGCGCAAGGTGACTGTGCTCCATCGCGAAGTGCGGCTTACACCTAAGGAATTCGATCTGCTCGTCTACATGGCCCGTCATCCGGGAAAAGTCATCACCCATCGCACTCTTTTGGGAGCGATCTGGGGCGGCCAAAACACCGAGCAGGTCGAATACCTCCGCGTTTTCGTCGGCCAGCTTCGTAAGAAGCTCGAGCCGGAATCTGCCTCGCCGCGCTACCTGATTACCGAGCCTTGGGTCGGTTACCGATTCGAACCTGGCGAGTGACAGGTCAACCCCCTCAGGAACATCAATTACGAAGATTCTACGAACTCTTTATCCGTTCTTTACGCTCTCCGCTATCCACTGGGAGGCAGGCGCGATCGCCCGAGCGATCAGCATGCATCGATTTGGGGAAACCGGAAGGTGAAATGAACATGCAGACGCTCCAGGAAGTGAACATGGAACAACTGGCCAGGCTTTTCCATCACTACAAAGAAGCGTTGGCCCACGACTGTGCGGCGCAGAAAGATCAGAATTCCAACGCCTGGGACCAGACTCCGCAAAGCGAGCGCAAGCTGATGGCGAAGGCATCGGCTCGCGCATCATCGCCCAGCCCTTCACCGCCCCGAAGTACTTCCACCCGCGCCCCTCCGCTGCCGGCAACGGCTACGACGCCGCCAACTCGGGCGGCACCAACTATGCTCCAACAAACCAGAAGCTGATCGACCGTGTCCGCTCCGATGCGGCTACGCTGTATCAGGAGAATCCATCCCAACCGATCCCAGTCGACCTAATCACAACCTCGGCATCCGGTCTCGATCCCGAAATTTCTCCTGCATCAGATTCCGAGGATCGCTCGTGAACGTGGAATCCCGGAGCCCTCTCTCCTCGAATCGGTGCAGAAGCACACCACGCAGCGCGATCTAGGCCTGCTCGGAGAACCGCGAATAAATGTCCTCGAACTCAATCTCGCTCTGGACGAACTGACGCCCCAGCACTGAACTGGTGCCCCGCTTCACCATGCGATAATGGGGTTATCTTGGCCCCGTAGCTCAGATGGATAGAGCAGCGGTTTCCTAAACCGTTGGTCGGCAGTTCGACTCTGCCCGGGGCCTCCACTCCATCTCAAAGCAAACGTCCTGGTGAGCGATGGGGGATGCTGTGGCGATCATGACGTCTCTAGCGCCAACGGCCGATCCAGAAACGAGGGATCTGCTCCCTGTACCGGCTGCACGCCTTTGTTCTCGGAGTTTTTCTTGGACCGCTTTCACATACTCTTTTGCCGTCACAGTAGTTTGAGCTTCTGGAATCCGCTTGCCTGTTTGGGGAAGGTCAGTCTAGGCAGTTGCGCGGTTCAATTCTGTGATTGTCATCTCGCGAAAATCGCGCGTAGGGTAATGGTGATTGCTCAAGCAATTTGTCATGGCTTGTTAGTGGAACCATCAAAATGTTAAGTGCTTTAACAAGACCGACGTCACGGTTTTTTTCGTCTTGCATTCGTTGACAACTGCTGGCACACTTCGCCTCAGTCCTCCCTACAAGGTCGGACGCGCCGAACGGCCGACTCATTCACTTTGAAGCACACGGAGTTCCTCGCGGAACTCAAAGGGGCTAGATCGTCAGAGCAATGCGAAAACGGCTATCACACACCGCTTCATCAAAGGGTAGCCGCCCGGGGAGAGGCTCGCAGTTCATTTGGACCGCATCTCTGATTGGCATCGCCATGTTGTTGCTTGCCCTTGCCCTGCTCCAATACCGCTGGAATGCGCAGATCCGGCAAGCTGCCGAAGTTCAGGTAGGCGCCAATCTGGAATCGGTAATGATGAAGTGGCATCTGGATTTGTATGGTGAGCTCTCTACCATTTGTGTGGCTCTCCAGGTGGGGCCGGATTCCGGGGCGCATGACCAGTGGGAGGACTACCTGCAGCGCTACGAAAGATGGCGTCATGCCGGAAGCACGTCGGGTGAAAACATCTATTCCAATCCGGACGTTGTAAGTGACATCTACATCTGGGAGACGGCACGCGGCGAAAATGCCCGTCTCTTGCGACTCGACGCCGAGGGCGGCCGAATTGAAACCGTGGCAAAGCCCGCGGAGCTGGGCGGATTGCTCTCACACTTGCAGAAAAAGTCCACGAATCTCGCGGTGGCGCTGCGGGTGTGGGATCTCGATGAGTCCAGCCAACTTCATTCCAGCGGGGGGGCCCAATCTTCGGCAGCGAGCCGCGTGCGCAGTAATGCCATTACAGGCTGGCAGTTCGACGAAAGCATTCCCGCGATCGTCCATCCCATCGTAAGAAATGGGATGCCAGTCGCCTCAGAGTCCGCTCCGGTGGATTGGTTCGTCATCGTCTTAGACCGTCGGACGATCGAACGCCGAATCTTCCCTGAGCTGGCCATGCGATATTTCGGTCGAGGGCAGGAGTTCGAATACAAAGTCGCGGTCGTTTCCGTGGGAACTACCCCCCGTCTACTTTATTCGTCGGATCCCGACTTCGGAATCAATGACGTGAGCAGTTCCGACTCGGTGATGAACATCTTCGGTCCACCGCCCGAAAGTACGGAAAACAGTTTCTGGCAGAGTGTAAAGAATAAAGAGTCATTGCGCGGGGAGGAATGGCACAGTTTTTCCGGGCCTGTATGGTTCCCGATCATCCAGCAGAGTTCGCAAGCAGCTTCCTGGGTATTGTTTTTGCATCATCGCACGGTTCCTCTGAAAACATCGATTGACCGGGTGTGGCGTGGCAACTTGATTCTTGGAGGAGCGATTCTATTGCTGCTGACCGTCAGCATGTTTCTTGTGATAATCGCGACCCAGCGAGAACGCGCCTTGGCCAGGATGCAAATGGATTTCGTGGCATCGATTTCCCATGAGCTGCGGACTCCGCTGGCTGCCATGCTGTCAGCCGGGCAGAATATCTCCGACGGGTTCGCGCCTGATCTACGGCGATACGGGTCGATCATCATTAATCAATCCCGTCAGTTGATTGATCTCGTAGATCAAATTCTCCTATTTGCGGCAATGAAAGATGGCAAGAATGGAGGACAGTTCGACACTGCCCGGCGGTTCACTCCTCCAGCGGAAGAATCGTCACCGAGGGATAACCGGAAAGGAACCTAGTTCGGCTGGACCGGCGGCTGGGATGGCGTATCGGCGGGTTTCTCTTTCGGTTCCTTCCGCTTCTCGTCTGCGTCCACCGAGAACAACATGTAGTGATCGAAGCTGTGCTTCCGGTAGTACCGGTGTCTACGGAAGTCCAGATAGATCTCTGCGCTCTGCGGCAGCCACAGTTGCAGATTTCTCTTCTGGAATGGTACGGGCCCGTACTCCACAACCTGATGCTCGCCTGCCAGCCGGATTTGCGGGATCGGGTTCACTAGCTCTGATTCGATGCGAACGATCTGAAATTTATCTGCCGTGATCCAGGCGCGCCCTTTCAGCTTCAGTGAGTAGTAGCTGCCTCCCACCTTATAGTCGTGCATACGGGCCGGGCGGTCATCGCGCTGCCGAAAATGCACAACCCAGGTCACTTGCCCTCGCAACTCTCCAAGGCCTTCGCAGACCATTTCGAAGCTGTCGCTCATCTTCGGATGAAACACCAGCGCCAACGTGGCGAAGCCGCTGCTCGAAATCTCATCGGGGAAGTCTTTGAGTCCTAGATGCTCCTGGCGGTACTCATCCACGGCAATCGATCCGCTCGACTCGGAGAAAGAAGCCACATAATTGAAGGTGCGATTCTCGCGCGTAATCGGGTCGCCCATCTCATCCAATTGCTCGTGACGGAGATGTTCGATCGCAGCGATACGAGATACATCGTCGATCAGTTCCTCCACCCGCATGCCAGTAGCCTCAACGATGTTGGACGGGCACGTTACATTGGCCGCCACCGGAGGTTTGTTCGTGTCAATTGCGGGTGGCTGCCAGGGTCTCACCGAAAAAGTTGGTTCCCCGGCAGCAATTAAAGGATCCACTCCTGTGATCTGCGGGCTTGGCAGAAACCCGTCACCGGTGTTGGCGTTCGCAGCCTCGGGCTGCGCTTCGAGACGGGCGACCAGTGCTTTGACCTGCGCTATGCTTGGATTGTTCGGAGAATTCGCCAGGAAGTCCTTGAGAGCCTGTATGCCTTCCTGCCTTTGCCCAAGATTCACCAGCGCCTGCCCCAGCACCAACTGCGAGGCTGGAGCGTTCCCTTTGGCTTTGTTCAGCGCCAACTGCGCCTCATCCCGAGCTTTGTCGTATTTCTTCTGCTTCAGGTAGGAAGACGCCAGTAAGTCGTGCGCAACCCAATAATCGGCATCCACTAGCACAGCCTTTTCGAGGTTAGAAACCGCTCGTCCGTAGTCTTCCTGTTGCAGCCTCAGCCGGCCTAACAAAGTCAGCGCTTGCACGTTATGTGGACTCAGGTTGGAAGCATTGCCCAGAAAATCGGCTGCCCGGTCGAACTCTTTTTTCTCAAAGTAAGTGTATCCAAGCAGGAAGTTTACGTCTGGGTTATCCGGTGCCAGCTTGTAAGCCGCATCCAGCCGTTTGCTGGCTTCCTCCCATTTGCCCGACTTCATCGCGGAAACACCATGCTTCGTGTGTTTTCGCGCCTTCGCTGGCATCGCCGTGTCTTCGAAATTGAGGCTCACTGCCTCCGGATCCTTCTTCAGAACAATCTCTAAATTGACATTCGAGAAAGAGCCGACTGCCTGGAATTCCTTTCGTTCCTTGAGATATCCAACCGCACTCACTTCCACTTCGTAGTGTCCCGGCGGCAAACCGCCGAAACCAACCTCAGAGTGGTCATCGGTAGTTTGCCAGCTAACAGTTTGTGTGCTCGTGTTATTCAGCTTCACAAGAGACTGGCGATCGAGCCTGGTCTTTGTCGTTTCGCCAAAGACAGTAACATTTAGCATCGTGCCGCCGTTGTTCTCATACCCCCGATTATTGCTGGTAGTGCTGCCGATGCCGTTGAATGGGTCAGGGTGGCTTTGACTGTAAGCGTGGGAGGCCAGTCCTATGAGAAGTACGACCAACAACGGCGAGGCCCGGTGGGCTGCCTTAATTGGAAAACAGCGGATCATAAGAAACCATTCTGCCACGGAAGTCTCTCATGAGAAATCAGCATGGTCAACGAACTCGTTCGGACGAAGTGGACGATCTCAAGGGATGACGATCAACTACGGGACGCGGCAGCAATGCTCCTCGGATGCTTGCTCGTTGCTCTCGATCGATTCATACGTCACGTCTCGTCATGGCTGCACCGCTAACTTGATGATCCTTCCATGCCGGCTCCAAACCGAGCGCCCCGCGGTCGAAGGCGGCAACCTCTGCGTGTCCGAGATCATCTACTTACGCGCCTTATGTGGTCTCTTTCGTCGACTCCTTGCGAAGGTCTGGTCTTGGTTCTCCTCCTTGCTCCTGCCTTAGGGTGTGGCGGACTCAAAAAGTCTCCCCCAACCACGAACTCCTCCGGCCCGATTAATGTTCAATTATCGCCAACAACCTCGACCCTTCAACCGGGCGCGCAGCAACAATTCACTGCGACGGTTTCGGGCTCCGAAAACACCGCTGTGACCTGGTCCGTCGACTCTGTCGGATTGGGCAACTCCAACACCGGTTCCATCACGGCGACGGGACTCTACACGGCTCCAGGACTTTCCGGTTCTCACACCATCACCGCGACCAGTGCCGCGGACGCGACCCGGAACGCAACGGCGACGGTCACTGTGCAGGGCACGGTTTCCATCTTGCCGGCTTCGGCGGGGCTCATCGTCGATGCCACTCAGCAATTTACGGTCTACGTGGCCGGACAAAGCAATCCCACCGTGACCTGGTCCGTGGATAGCGTGCCCGGTGGCAACTCGTCTGTCGGAACGATCGATCCACAAGGACTGTACACCGCGCCGTCTCAAATCGGAGGTCACGCCATTACTGCAAACGTAGCGGGCGTAAAGACGGGGGCCACGGCATCCATCACTATCTTGAGCCTTAGCATCTCACCCGCAGCGACGCTGCTGGCTCCGGCCGCGACGCAACAGTACACCGCCAATCTGCAGGGAGTCGCGAATACAAGTCTCACATGGTCCGTTGACGGAACTGCCGGCGGCAGCGGTTCCGCAGGAACCATCAACAGTACCGGCCTTTACACCGCGCCCAGCACCACGGGTCCCCACACCATCTCGGTTGCCTCCGTCGCGTATCCCTCGACCAGCGTAATGAGCAAGATCATCGTCCAGAGCTTCGTGCCTGGTTCAGTGTTGACTTATCACAACGACGATGCTCGCGACGGTGCATTCACGCAAGAAACCACTCTCGCGCCGTCCAGTGTCACCACGTCACAATTCGGAAAACTGCGCGCCTATCCTGTCGACGGAGAGATTTATGCCCAGCCTCTATATGTTCCGCAGCTGGCAATTGCCGGCGCCACGCATAACGTAGTTTTCGTCGCCACTGAAAACAACACCGTCTACGCCTTCGACGGCGACGGCCTCCAGAGCTCCCCGCTGTGGTCCAGGAACCTTGGCATTGCATCGCCGCGCAATGACGCCGAGGGCATCTCTCCGATGATTGGTATCACCAGCACTCCGGTGATCGATCTCTCGACTAATACGATGTACGTCGTCACCACCACGACCAGCGGCCCGTTCTACCTGCACGCTCTCGACATCACGTCCGGCGCTGACAAGTTTGGAGGCCCGGTCCAGGTGACAGGCTCCGTGCCCGGTACTGGCTGGGATAGTAGCAACGGAAGCATCCAGCTCGAAGGCGGCTGCTATCAGCGCACAGGCCTCGCCTTGAATCCCGTGACTAATGAGATCTACATCGGCTTCGGTCACTGTAATCACGGATGGCTCTTCGCCTACGATAAGACGTCGCTCCAGCAAAAAGCCGTTTTCAATGACACGCCCGACGGTGCCGGCGGCGGTCTCTGGAACAGCGGTGGCGCGCCGGTCATTGATGATCAAACCGGAAAAGTCTTCATCATGACGGGGGTCGATCAGGACGATCCTCCCAGCGGATACAATGATTCCTTCCTAAGTCTCTCCGGCGATAACCTGTCGGTGGAAGATTTCTTTCAGCCCGACGACGCTTCCTTCCTGGCTCTCAATGATGCAGATCTCGGCAGCGGTTCGCCCGTCTTGATGCCCGACAACGATTCCTCCACTCCACACGAAATCATCGGCGGCGGAAAAGACGGCAAGATCTTCAATGTGAACCGCGACGACATGGGTTCTTTCTCCCCCACAACCAATAACGTGATTCAGACGGTGCAGACCGGCGTCACCCAATTGTCGAATATCTTTTCAACGCCCGCCTATTGGAACGGAACGCTATATGTCCACTGCAGTGGCGACATCCTTCGTGCCTTCACCTGGAATAACGGCTTGCTCTCCGGGCAGCCCGTTCAAGAGGGACAACCCGTGCTTTCTTCGCACGGAGCCACCGTTTCGATCTCGTCCAACGGCGCCGGCAGTGGGATTGTCTGGGAAATTGACAACTCGAACCATAAGACGGTTGGCCCCGCTATCCTGCGCGCCTATGATGCTTCCAATATCTCTAACGAGCTCTATGACAGCACGCAGGCGGGCTCGCGCGACACGGCCGGATTGGCGCTAAAGTTTACCGTTCCGACGATTGCGGGAGGCAAGGTGTTCGTCGGGACTTCCAATGAGTTGGATATCTACGGCCTGTTGGGAAATTGAGGTTCACGCACCAACTCCCGGACGCAAGTCGTGGCCCGATTCCTCGCTTTGATGACTCTCGACTGACAATTTACGCAGTGACAGCCTCTCTTGATGGGCCAGCAGCAACCCGAGCGGTACAACGGCAGCGAACGTAACCAGCCAGAGCAAAATCCCGCAGCTTGCAGCCATCTCCGGCGGAGCATCGAAAACGCTCGACAAAACTGCAATCGTAGCGATCTGCGAACCTCCTCCGACCGCCGGCAACTGCAGCATCGAGCCCACCATGCTTGCGAAGATGAGAATCAGTAACTGCGAGACCGGGATGTCTAGCGCCGCAGCCCCGTACGAGTGGGTCACTTCCTTGTACGCGAGCGCAATCATGTACCACATGCCCACTGATACCACGCACAACCACATCAGGGCCGCGGGTCCATGAACCGTATTCAGTCCCATACCGAATTCACGTACTTTTTCCCCCAGCTTGTGCCCCAGATTCGATGAAAGATGGGCGAACCGATTCTCCACCCACTGCGCTGCATTCTCCCCGTATCGACGAATGAGAGCTGCTGCCACCGCTGTAGCCAACACAATCAAGACCAGGAAAGATCCTGCCACACGGAATTGCCGGTAGTACTCCGGATGAGGAATGGACTGTAAAGCGCTCGGAAGGAAGATCGCCAGTGCCATTAAAACACCGAACGCACCAATATCGAAGATCCGTTCCACCGCCCACACCGCGAGTTGCGACGAGAAGGGAAGGTCCGTGCGGCGCGCGATCAGATATGGGCGGATAAACTCCCCAACCCGTCCCAGCAGCGCGATCCCTGTAAACCCAATCAGGGTCGGCGATACCAACTCTCTCAATTTCGTGGCGGGCCGTACCGGTTGCAAAAAGATCTTCCATCGGATCGCGCGCACCACATACGCCAGATAGATCAGCACAATCCCGTGCAAGACGTGCCACTTCTTAACTCGATGTGTCTGGCTCCAGAACGTCGGCCAGTCGAACGTCCGCCAATGCCGGTATTGAAGGTAAACAAGAATCGCCAGGATGCAGAACACCGCCATGCTGGCCAGAATGCGTTTCTTGTCCATGAAAGAGGGAAGTTCCGCGCCGCGGCCCCGCAACGCGAACTGGGAAACGGCCACTCCAAGGTAAACGACCCAGCCATCAGGGTCAAACCTGGGAATATTCAGTCGAAAGGATTTTCAATGGGATGTCGCGGCAACCGTGGTTCCGCTGCCGCTTTTGGGACTGTGCTTCGCGTTGGCGGGCCGCTTGGCCTGCGCGCTCTTATTTTGCGCGCTGTTATTTGGCCCCGCGCCTTGTCCCTTGGCAATCTTCTTCTTATTGAAATCCTTCACAATACGGGCCACGTAAGCTCTTGTCTCGTAATAAGGAGGCACGCCCCCGTACTGCTCCACGCGTTGCGGCCCGGCATTGTATGCGGCCAACGCTTTCACCAGATCAAAGTTGTATCGCTCCAGCAGCTCGCGCAGATATTTCGTCCCGCCGTCGACGTTCGCCTCAGGATCGAACGCGTTTGGCACACCCAGCTGCGTAGCGGTCCCGGGCATCAGTTGCATCAATCCCTGCGCTCCCTTGGGAGAAACCGCCCGCACATTAAATCCGCTCTCCGCCTTGATCACGCTGTTGACGAGATCCGGATCAAGCCGATACCGCCCGCTCGCCTGGTTCACTACGTCCGAAATGTCTGGAGTTGGGCGGGCTGAAGTCGCGCTAGTCCGGCCGCGCAGCCCCGTTCCTTTGTCGGCATTTCCCGCAACATCTGGATCAGGCTCGTCCGGGGCTGCCTCAAAGTGCTCAATCTCCGCCGTAGGCACATCGATGAAGCTGGCCCCATCCGCGCTCACATAGAGCCGCGTCAGGTCGCCCACAATCTCGCGCCGCTGATGCTTGATGGCAAATCCGTTCTTAAGCACTGCCACTTCACCAGCAAAACAGGGAAGTGCGCACATCACAAAAAGAGTGATGCCCCAGACGAAGTGCCGTGAAAACGAAAGTTGCATTCCGTTATAAGAGCTGGCGACTGAAGACTAAGGACCGACCATTCGAAATCTAAGGCCTGATGCCGGTCTCCCCCAACGCCAGTTCCACTGCCGCCGCCACTCCGCATTCGTGGTTGCCGCGGGTCACCATCCAGCCCCGTCCCCGCAGTTCCGCGCACGCATTTCCCATAATAACTGGATATCCGGCGAACTCAAGCATCTCGACATCATTATGGTTGTCACCGACGGCCATGACCTCCTCGCGCCGGTAACCCCTGTATTTTGCCCATCGTTCCAGCGCAT
>Ga0335081_10017628_pt1 | contig 11558 bp, 11 predicted proteins | sample Lox_Sample_35_FD_206713 | JGI IMG/M metagenome (GOLD analysis project Ga0335081, IMG submission 206713) | Soil microbial communities from Loxahatchee National Wildlife Refuge, Florida, United States - Lox_Sample_3.5 | ecosystem: Environmental > Terrestrial > Soil > Wetlands | place: USA... | reverse complement strand
AAGCCGCTCCTGCAGGTCGGCGAGCCGCGCGATGTCGTCGGCGAGGCGCGCCTCGGCCTTCTCCTTGTCGTCCCCGATCCCGTGCGTGTCGCCGGGGTCGCAATCGGCGAGGCGGAAATGTCTTGGCCGATCGACCGTGATGCGCTTGATCAGCTTGGCGAGCTTCATGGCAAGATCCCCCCAAGGCCGCTCGGATCGGCCGGCATCGTCCCGCCGAACCAGTGCGCCAGATAGGCGGCGACGAACGGCGGCATCATCGGATCGAAATCGGCTTCGCCGCGCACGATGCGGATGTCGGCGAGCTCGGGCTCGGCCTCGCGCGCGAGGTGCGCGCGCATGCGGCGCTGCAGCGCGACGGCGGGGAGCGGCGCGGCGAGGATGCGGATCAGCGCCAGGCGCACGCCAGCCGGCACCACGTGCCAGCCGGCGGCCGGCGCATAGTCGGCCGGCGTCAGGCCGGTCTCCTCGGCGACCTCGCGCGCGACGCTGCCGGCGAGGTCGAGATGCCCATCGGCGATATCGTCCGGGTCGGGCGTGCCGGCGGGAAAATAGACGCGGCCCGCATTGGCGGTCTGCTCGCCCATGACGCCGAGCAGGAAGGCACCGTCGGCGCTCAACAGCGCCCCCATGGCGAAGCAATTCACCACGCTGCGGTCGGGAAACTCCCAGTCGCGCCAGGCGAGGAAGCTCGCGAAATCGGTCTCGAAACAGGTGCCGGTGAGGCTCGCGCCGTCGATGCGGACATCCCGCATCAGCAGCACGCGGCCGTTCCAGAGCTGCCGGCCCCCGCTCATGCAGCGGGCAAAATGTGCGTCGATCTCGCCGCGCCGCTCGCAGGCGAACGGCCACGACCACGGCTGATAGGCGAATTGCACGCGATCGAGCGAAAGGACGGGCAGGCTCATCGCCCAAGTGGTGGCGAACCCAGCCGCCGCGGTCAAGCCTCGATCGTGCCTTCGCTCACCACGACGGCGGCACCGCCGATGCCGGCGCCGACGAGCGTGTCGTCCGCGACGGACAGGGTGAGCTCGATCAGGCTCGGCCGCCCCATCTCGCATCCCTGCTCGATGCGCAAGGTGTGCTCGCCGTCGGCGCGCCGGGCCTGCGCGGCCCATAAGCCCGCGAAGGCCGCCGCCGCCGAGCCGGTCGCCGGATCCTCGGGCACGCCGAGGCCGGGCGCGAACATCCGGGCGTGAAAATCGCAAGCCGGCTGCGTGACCTCGCCGCAATAGAGATAGGCGACGGCGCGGCCCTCGATCGCGAACGCCGCCTCGAAGCGGGCCGGATCGGGACGCGCGCGTGCGATCGCGGCGAGCGTGCGGATCGGCACGAAATTCTGCGCGAGGCCGGCGGACCAGCGGGCCGGGCCAAAGCCGTCGAAGCCGATGTCGTCCGGCGCGAGCGACAGCGCCGCCGCGGCGGCGGCCGGGTCGGGCGCCGTTCCGGCCGCCGCCGGCAGGCGGGGCAGCGCGAACCAGGCACGGCCGCAGTCGCGATCGGTCATGGCGGCGCGGCAGCGCACCGGGCCGATGGCTTCCTCCACGACGAGCGCGCGCTCGCCCGTGCCGCCGTCGAGGCGGGCGAGCAGCACCGCGGTCCCGACGGTCGGATGCCCCGCGAAGGGCAGCTCGCTCGCCGGCGTGAAGATGCGCAGGCGGGCGCGGTGGGCCGGATCGGCTGCCGGGAAGACGAACACCGTCTCGGGGTAGTTGAACTCGCGCGCGATGGTCTGCATCGCGGCGGTGTCGAGCGCGTCGGCATCGAGCACGACGGCCAGCGGATTGCCGGCGAAGCGGCGCTCGGTGAACACGTCGAGGGTGACGAAACGGCGGCGCATGGCCAACTCCTACATGGGCTCCGGCTTGAACACCTGTCGCGGAGCGATGATCTCGTCCAGCGTTTGCACCAGCAGCATCTCGCGCGCGCCTAGGCCCGCGCTGATGCGCAGAATGCCGAACACCGACGAGGCGGCGCGCCACAGGGCCTCGGCCGCAGAACGGGTGCGCAGCCAATGCGCAAAGAACAGCGCCGCGATGGCATCGCCGGCGCCATGGATCTCGGTCGGCAGTTTCGGGGTGCGCAGGCGGAAGCGTCCGGCGGCGTCCGACGCGACCAGGTCGATCGCGTCCGCCGGCGTCTCCGCGGTCGCGAGCGACGTGACCAGCACGACGGAGGGACCAGCGGCGTGCAGCGCATCGATCGCGGCCGCGAGCGCGGTGACGCTCGAACCGCCGCTCAGCCAGTCGAGCTCGAACTGGTTGGGCGTGATGACGTCGGCGGTCGGCAGCGCGCGGGCGCGGATGAATTCGGCGACATCGGGCCGCACGTAGACGCGTCCGTCGTCGCCGATCACCGGATCGCAGCAATAGCGCGCCGCCGGATTGGCCGCCTTGACGCTGGCGACGGCGGCCAGCACCTCGGCGCCGTTCGCCCCGGTGCCGAGGTAGCCTGAAATGACGCCATCGCAACCAGCGAGCACGCCACCCTCGACAAGGCCCTCGACTATCTCGCGGATGTGAGCCGCGTCGGTGGCTCGGCCGCGAAAAGTGCCGTAGCCCGGGTGGTTCGAGAACATGACGGTGTGGATCGGCCACACCTCGATCTCGAGGCATTGCAGCACGAACACGGCGGCCGAATTGCCGACGTGACCATAGGTGACGTGCGAGTTGATGGAGAGAATGTTCATGGCGGCAGAATGCGCCGGAGACTCTTCGCACGCCAACCAAATCGCCTGATGGCGATCATCAATGAAACGAAATAACCCCTTGTCCGATCACGCCAAGGCCCGTGGCCCGAAAGCCTTGGGCGCCGCCGTCCACCTCATCGGCAGCTTTTGAAGCACTACTTCATGCCGCTCTTCGGGTTCGCGGCATCGACGAATCGATTGGTGTAAGTCCTTGTCAGATCGATATTCGCCTTGGCGACGTCGGGCGACGACTGGCTGAACACCGCGAGCACCGCCTGCGCGCCCTTGGGGTCCATGCGGCCGGTGGTCGAATACATCGGGATGGTGTTGCTGAGCGCCGCGAGATAGAGCGCCTTGTCGGCGCCGACCATCTCCTCCGGCATCTTCGCCATGATCTCCTCGGGCGTATGGCTGTGAATCCAGGCCAGCGTCGCGAGGATCGCGCCGGTCAGCGCCTGGGTCTCCGCCGGGTGCTTGTCGATCCAGTCGGCCCGCGCATAGAGCGCGCCGCCCGGATATTCGCCGCCGAACACCGCGAGCGTGTCGTGCTGGGTGCGGGTGTCGCTCAGGATCTTCAGGTCCTGGTGCTTGCCCTGCAGCAGCGTCACGGCCGGATCGAGCATGACGGCGGCGTCGACCGAGCCCTGCTCCATGGCGGCGACCGCGGTCGCATCGAGCCCGATGCCGACGACGCCGACCGAATTCGGGTCGACGCCGTTCTTGGCCAGCAGATACTTGAGGAAGAAGTCGGTCGAGGAGCCGGGCGCGCTCACGCCGACCCGCTTGCCGGCGAGGTCCTTCACGGCCGTGATGGTGCCGGTGCTCTTCGGCCCCACCACGAGGGTTAAACCGGGATAGCGGTCGTAGACGACAAACGCCTGCAGTGCCTGGTTCTTCGCCGCGAGATTGACGCAATGGTCGAAGTAGCCCGAGACCACGTCGGCGCTGCCGCCGAGAACCGCGGTCAGCGCCTGCGAGCCGCCCTTGAAGTTGACGGTCTCGACCTCGACGCCCGCCTTCTTGAACTCGCCGAGCTGCTCGGCGAGCACGGTCGGCAGGTAGCACAGGCAGCCTGCCCCGCCGATCGCGATGGTGACTTTTGCGGCAGCCGCCCCGCCCACCGTCAGCGCCAGTGCGCCGAGAGCGGCCAGCACGGACCGAATGGGCTTGCTTAACATCGCGTCCTCCGTGAACAGTTTGGGCTAAGATTAGGAGACTGCCTGCGATTGCGCAAAGCACGGCTTCGATGCACATGGCCGGATATCACCCATACATTGGCCGAAGCCCCGGCTGGCCGCGCCGCCATTGGTCATTCCTGCTGATCGTCGCGCTGGCCTGCCTGACGGCCTTTTATGCCTTCGGGCGGCGCCACGTCGCGCGCCTGCGGGTCGACCGGGAGCAGGCCGAGCTGGGCGCCCCGATCATCGGCCGCGCCTTCGTGGTCGACGGCGACTCGCTGCGCGTCGCGGGCGTATCGATCCGCCTGGAAGGCATCGACGCGCCCGAATGGGACCAGACCTGCACCGACCCCAACGGCCGCACCTGGCGCTGCGGGCTCGCGGCAAGCCGCCAGATGCGCGAACATGTCCGCGGCTACGAACTGACCTGCCGGCCGCGCGCGCACGACCGCTACGGGCGCACGGTCGCGACCTGCGCGCTGCCGAACGGCAGCGACGTCAATGCCTGGATCGTGCGGCAAGGTTTTGCGATCGCATCGGGCTACAGCCACATTTACACGGCCGAGGAAGCCGAGGCGAAAGCCGACAAGCGCGGCATCTGGTCCGGCACCTTCATCGATCCGGCCGAATGGCGCCGGCAGAAATCCGATCGCCCGCGCCATCGCTGGGGCTGGTGGAATTAGCGAGATCGGCCTACCCGTGCGTCTCGGCGGCCGCCGGGCGCCAGACCAGGAGGCGGCGCTCGACCATCGAGACGATGGCGTCGATTGCCAGCACGAACACGGCCAGCACGACCATGCCGGCGAACACGCCGGCGACGTCGAAATTGCCTTCCGCCGACTGGATCAGGTAGCCCAGGCCCGCCGCCGAGCCGAGATACTCGCCGACCACCGCGCCGACCACCGCGAAGCCGACCGAGGTGTGCAGCGAGGAGAACATCCAGGTCAGCGCCGAGGGCCAGAAGACGTGGCGCAACAGCTGGCGGTCGTTCATGCCGAGCATGCGCGCATTGGCGAGAATGGTCGGGCTCACCTCGCGGACGCCCTGATAGACGTTGAAGAACACGATGAAGAAGACGAGCGTGATGCCGAGCACCACCTTGGACCAGATGCCGAGCCCGAACCACAGCGTGAAGATCGGCGCCAGCACGACACGCGGCAGGGCGTTGATCATCTTCACATAAGGATCGAACAGCGCGGCGATCGCCGGCTTGCGGGCGAACCAGAAGCCGACCAGCACGCCCATCGCCGAGCCGAGCACGAAGGCGAGGATCGACTCGGCGAACGTCACCCACAGGTGCTTCCAGACCATGCCGGTGGCGAAGAGGCGAACGATGCGTGCGCCGACGTCGGCCGGCGTCGAGAAGAAGAACGGCGGCAGCAGCACGGTGCCGAGGACCGGCACCGTGGCGAACAGCTGCCACAACGCGAGCGTGATGACCCCGACGAGGAGCTGCAGGACGAGGAGCCGCGCGCGGCGCACGATCAGCTCCTCGTCCGCTTCATCGCATGATCGTCCGCGCGATCACGTCGACCCGGCGCGCGCGGCGCGGGTCAATGGGCCGCGGCCGGCTTGGTGAACAGGCCGACCAGCCCGGTCGCCTTCAAGGCGTGACCATTGAGGGCGGCGAACACCTCGTCGCGGGTCAGGCCGGGCTTGAGAGCCGTGGGCTCGAGGTCGGTCGCGATCAGGGTGAAGGTGTAGTGGTGATAGCCGGTGCCGGACGGCGTGCACGGCCCGGAATAGTGGCCCACGCCCATCAGGCTCTTGCCGCCGACATATTTGTCGGAATCCTTGCTGACCTCGCCCTCGGCGAATCCGGTCACCGTCGGCGCGATGCCATAGGCGACCCAGTGCGACACGCCGAGTCCGGCGCGACCTTCCGGATCGTACATCAGGAGCACGAAGCTCTTGGTGTTGTCCGGAGCGCCCGACCATTGCAGCGGGGGCGACACATTCTCGCCGACGCAGTTCGGATTGCTCTTGGCGGCGCCGGCGTTCTTGGTCGCCAAGGGGGTGCCGTCCTTGAAGGCGGGAGAGCTCAGCACGAAGTCGGCGGCGCTGGCTGCGCTCGCGGCAGCCAGCGCAATGGCGCTCGCGATCACGAGCCGTCCGATATGATGTCCCAGCATTGATTTTCTCCAGGGGTTGCGACGGCAGGAAGTGTATCGGTCGGCGAGGCCGGATCAAGGCGGGATCCGGCCCGGGCTCAGCCGCCGGTCTGCGCATAGCCTTTCAGCACCTCGGCCTTGAGGGTGCGCCAGATCGCGCGATGCAGCGCGTGGAAATCCCGGTCGAGCTTGATCTCGGCGATGTCGCGCGGGCGCGGCAGCGCCACCGGCCAGTCGCCGATGATGCGGGCCGCCGGCCCGGCCGACATCACCACCACGCGATCGGCGAGCGCGATCGCCTCCTCGAGGTCGTGGGTGACGAACAGCACCGCCTTGCGGTCAGCGCTCCACAGGTCGAGCAGCAGGTTGCCCATGATCTCGCGGGTCTGCGCGTCGAGCGGGCCGAACGGCTCGTCCATCAGCAGGACTTTTGGATCGCGGATCAGCACCTGGGCGAGCCCGACGCGCTTGCGCTGGCCGCCCGACAGCATGTGCGGATAGCGCGCCGCGAACGCGCCGAGTCCCACCCGGTCGAGCCATTGCCGCGCCCGCTCGCGCGCCTCGGCGGCGGCGACGCCGGCGACCTCGAGGCCGATCGCCACGTTGTCGAGCGCGGTCTTCCAGGGAAACAGCGCATCGGACTGAAACAGGTAGCCGGCCTGCGCATTGCGGCCGGCGAGCGGCGCGCCGTAGACCGTCACGGTCCCGGCCGACGGCGCGAGCAGGCCGGCCGCCACGTTGAGCAAGGTCGATTTGCCGCAACCGGTCGGGCCGACGATCGCGACGAACTCGCCGTCGGCGACCGCGAGCGTCGCGCGCTCGACCGCCGTGTATGTGGTCCGCTCCGTCAGGCGGAACGACACCGTCACGTCGGCAAGCGCCACCGCGGGCACGCCCAGCCGCGCCGGCGCCGCCCTGCTCTGCTCTCCATCCATGCATGACCCTCTTCGGGCAAGCTACCCGGGTCCGGCGCGGTTGCAAGCCGCCCGTGCGCGGCCGGCGGCTCAGAAGCCCTTGATCAGGCCGGCATCGATCAGCATGCGGTTGAAGCGGCGCGCCTCGGCACCGTCGGCGCACTGATAGAAGACCCCGGAGCAGCGCTGAAGGATCCGCTTCTGCGCGACGAAGCTCGGGTCGGGCGGCAGGCCGGCGGCTTCCTGGACGACGAGCGGCAGGTAGGCGACGTCGAGCCCGTCGCGCGCCGAGGAGACGTCGACCGGGCGGAAATTGACCGCGTCGATCGCATAATAGGTGGTGAAATAGCGCGGATCGTAGGCGGCGACCTCGCGCGCGATCGTCTCGTCGTCGAGCCCGGGCTCGAGCACGTCGGCCGAGATCCACGGCTGGTGATCGCCGAACCGGACGATCAGGAACCGCTCGCCGGGGAAATCCTGCTTGAGCCGGGCGAGGAAATCGCCGAAGTCGCGCGCGCTCAGGGTCTGGCGGCGGATATACTCGTCGACGTCGTCGTCGTTGCCGAGCGGCTGCCAGCCGGGCGTCAGGTCGGGTCGGAACGGCGTCGTCCAGGGAAAGTGGTTGGCGGTGACGTAGCCGAAGATGAACAGCGGGCCGCCCGCCTTCTCGCGGGCGATCGTCTGCCGCATCTCATCGAAATAGAAGGCGTCGCGCTCGATGTGGCGCGCGCCCATCTGCCGCGCGTCGATGAAGTGCTCGATTCCCGCCGTGGTCTGGAAGCGACGAGCGCCCATGAAGGCGCCCCGCTCGGGGTAGAGCGTGAAGGTGCGGTAGCCGCAGCGCTGCAGCGCGCGCGGCAGGCCGCGCAGGACGTGGCCGGAGGCGAGCCGGGTGACGTAGAACGCGAAGCGGCCGAACGAGCGGGGCGAAAGCCCGGTCAGCACGCTGTATTCCGCGTACCAGGTGGGGCCGCCGGTCGCCTCGACCCGCAGCGCGCGCTCCTTGCCGTCGAACGACTGGAAATGCTCGCGATAGTGCGGCGGCACCTTGATGCCGGGCGCCGCCGTGATGTCGAAGCTCGATTCGTCGAGCAGAATGATGATGTGCGGCGGCCGTTGCGGCCGGCAGGTCTCCTGCCCTGCGGCGAGCGGCGGCACGCTGCCGGGCGCGTCCGCCTCGATCCAGCCATGGGTGAGGAGCTCGACCACGGCACTGACCCCGGAGCGGACGAAATTGGAGACATGGTCGTTGCCGGTGAACGGCTCCCACACCTGCTCCGGCACCGCGAGCGAGAGGACCGACAGCGCCGCAAAGCAGGCCGCGCCGCCCGCAAGGGACATGCGCCGCCGAACCCTGAAGGGATCGAGCCGCCACAGCGGGACGAGCAGCAGCACGACGGCGATCAGGCCGAGCAGCAGCTTCGGCCACGCTTGAGGAAACGTCGCCATCAGGAAGCGGACGGTGTCGGGATCGACCACCATGAAGTCGAAGAAGCTCAGCGTCGCCCAGGTGATGCCCGTCTTGAACTTCGACAAGAGGATGATGGTGCAGATCAGGATCAGCGACAGCGCGGCCGACATGCCCGGCCGGCGCAACACGGCGAGCCAGAAGAAATTGGCGACGCCCCAGGCGAGCGCGAACAAGGCGACGTGCACCGGCTCGAACTCGGTGCGCCACAGGATGACGAGCGCGGCAACATGCAGGCTCGCGATGATCGCGATGCGGGTACGCAACGAAAGCGGCCGCAGGCCGGTGAGGCGCTCGGCGCCACGTGACATGATCGACATGGGGGCGGTGGCTTCGGCTCAGAGGTCCTTGATCAGCCCGGCATCGATGAGCAAGCGGTTGAAGCGGCGGGCCTCGGCCCCGCCGTTGCACAGGTAGAACGCGCCGCCGCAGCGGCGGAGGATGTCCTTCTGCTCGGCGAAGGACGGATCGAGCGGCAGCCCGGCCGCCTCCTGCACCACGATCGGCAGGTAGGGCGCCTCCAGCGTGTCGAGCGCGGAGGAGAGATCGACCGGATCGAAGTTGATGGTGTCGATCGCGTAATAGGTCGTGAAGTAGCGTGGATCGTGCGCCTCGACGCGGCGCGCGATCGCGGCCACGTCGAGCGCCGGATCGATGATGCGCTCGGCGAATTCGGGCTGGTGGTCGCCGAACCGCACCAGCAGAAAGGACTCGGCGGGAAACTCGCGCTTGAGGCGCGCGACGAAGTCGGCGTAGTCGCCCGCGCTCATGGTCTGGCGGCGCACGTATTCGTCGATCTTGTCGGCGTTGCCGAGGCCCCGCCATCCCGGGGTGAGCTCGGGCCGGTAGCGCTTGTCCCAGGGAAAATGATTGGCCGCGAGATAGACGAAGGCGAACACCAGTGCCTTGTTGTGCTCGCGCGCGATCAGCCGCACGGCCTCGTCGTAGTAGAAGCGGTCGGGCTCGGCGCCGTGCGCGCCCATCTCGTGCGCGTCGACGAAGCGCTGGATCCCGGTCGTGGTCTGGAAGCTGCGCGCGCTCAGGAAGGCGCCGGCCGCCGGATAGAGCGTGTAGGTGCGGTAGCCGCAGCGGCGCAGGGCCGCCGGCAGGCCGCGCGTGACCCGGCCGGCCGCGATACGGGTGACGAAATAGGCGAAGTGCCCGAACGAGCGGGCCGACAGCCCGGTCAGCACGTTGTATTCGGTGTACCAGGTCGGCCCCCCGGTGCCCTCGACCACGAAGGCGCGCTGCTTTCCGTCGAACGAGCGGAAGTGGTCGCCGTAGCCGGGCGGCACGCGGATGCCCGGCGCGGCGGTGATGTCGAAGCTCGACTCGTCGAGCACCATGATGATGTGCGGCCGCCTTCCCGGCGCCTGGCAGCCCGGCGTGCCGGCCGCGCCGAGCGCGCCGGTCGCGACCGGATCGGACTCGAACAGGCCGTGCGTCATCAGCTCGGAGAGCGCGTCGACCCCCGAACGCACGAACTTCGAGACGTAGCTGTCGCCGAAGAACCCTTCGTAGTGATGCATCGGATAGGCGATCGACAGCGCCGTCAGTCCGGCGAGGCAGCCGCCGGCGCCGGCGCCGGCCATGCGGGCGCGGATGCGATAGGGATCCATGCGCCAGCCCCAGACGAGCAGCGGGACCGCGATGACGCCGCCGAGCAGAAGATCGCGCCGCAGTCCGGGATAGAGGCCGAGCAGGAATGCGACGCTGTCGCGGTCGATGATCATCACGTCGACGAAATTGGCGGTCAGCAGCAGGATGTCGTGCTTGAGCCGCGAGACCAGAACGAGCGCGACGATCATGGCGAGCGACAGCGCGGCCGACACGCCCGGCCGGCGCGAGATCATCAGCCAGAAGCAGTTGAGCGCGCCCCAGGCCAGGAGAAAGAGGAGTTTGGGGACCACCTCGATCTCGGTCGCGAGCATCACGCCGAGCGCCGCGATGTGCAGGGTGAGGATGACGGCGAGCTGGACCGAGAACGCGCGAAAAGTCTCTCCCCACGCCGGAAGCCGGCGGCGGGCTCGGAAGTACTCGTCAAACGACATCGGGTCCCACGCGCACAAGCCGCGCCCGCCCTCGCGGGATGCGACGGCGACACGCGGCCCCGGCGTCATCATTCTGTAACAAAAACGTCATGGCAAGCGATTTGCGGTCGCGGCGCGCGGCCGCAGCCGGACAGCAGGACAATGATCGCCTGCCGGCGCCAGGTTGCAGCGCACAATCGCCCAGGGCGCCGCCTTTGACGGATCGCTCGTGGCCGGCGAGCCGCCGACACAAGGCCGGGACCCGGAGCGGCCAGTCGTGCAACACTCGCCGAGTCCGCTCCGTCGCGGTTCGCGGCGGCGATCCGCCCCCACCTGCCCGGCCGGCCCAATTCCCTCGCGATGCCAGTACCTCCCGTCATCAGCTTCGACCAAGTCGGCAAGAGCTTCGATGGCCTGCGCACCCTCGAGGACGTCTCGTTCGCGGTCGCCGAGCGCGAGTTCCTCGCGATCCTGGGCCCGTCGGGCGCCGGCAAGACCACGCTGCTGCGGCTGATCAACGGCCTCGCGGAGCCGAGCGAAGGCATCGTGCGGGTCGAGGGCGAGGATGTCCGCCGCGCCGATCCGATCGGCCTGCGGCGCCGGATCGGCTACGTGTTTCAAAACATCGGCCTGTTTCCCCATATGACGGTCGCGGAGAACATCGCGATCACGCCGTGGCTGCTCGGCTGGGACGCGGCCGCCCGTGCGGCGCGGGTCGACGAGCTGATCGACCTGGTGCGGCTCGACCGCGCGCGGCACCGCGCGCGCTTTCCGCATCAACTCTCCGGCGGCGAGCGCCAGCGGGTCGGCATCGCGCGCGCGCTCGCCGCGCGGCCGCGCATCGTGCTGATGGACGAGCCGTTCGGCGCGCTCGATCCGCTCACCCGCGATGCGCTCAGCCGCGACTTTCGCGCGCTGCACGATGCGCTCGGCCTCACCACCGTGATGATCACCCACGATGCGCTCGAGGCGGTGCTGCTCGCCGACCGCATCATCGTGGTGCGCGGCGGCAAGCTCATCGCCGATGCGCCGCCGCGCGCACTGCTCGGCGGCGACACAGACCCCTATGTGCGCGAGCTGATGCAGACGCCGCGCCGGCAGGCCGAGCGGCTGCAGCGCCTGATCGCGGGGCGCGCATGAACGGCGCGCTCGACGGACGCCTCGCCGACGC
>Ga0335081_10017626_pt1 | contig 11559 bp, 8 predicted proteins | sample Lox_Sample_35_FD_206713 | JGI IMG/M metagenome (GOLD analysis project Ga0335081, IMG submission 206713) | Soil microbial communities from Loxahatchee National Wildlife Refuge, Florida, United States - Lox_Sample_3.5 | ecosystem: Environmental > Terrestrial > Soil > Wetlands | place: USA: Florida... | reverse complement strand
TACGCTTCTTTCCAATCAGTTGGCGTTTAGCTGGCCGTAGGGCGGCGGGCTCGTCTGTTACCTTGGTATCGCGTGGGGCTGAAATCCGCGAGATTGGGAGCGGCGATGCAACCTGCATCGCCTCCCGTCGTTGAGGATCCCTTCAGGCCCATGTGTTGAGCGGGCGGCCGGTCTCCAGAAAGGACTTGAGACTCGAAAGCACGCGCGGCCAGCCGCTCGCGACCTTCGGCAGCACGTCTGTTCCGGGCTTGAATTCGTCATGCGTCACGGTCAGCCGCACCATGTCGGCCACGGTTTCGATATCGATCGCCACGCGCGAGTGCTTCGCCTTGTCTGCCGCGTCGGCAGGCTCGCCCCAGGTCAGCACCAGACGCCGGTTTGGCACGCTTTCCAGAACTTCGCCCACCAGCCGGATCGTGCCCTTTCCGTCATCCGCCACGTGCTGCCATTGCGACCCCGGTTTCCAGTCCGACACGTTCTCGTGCATCCAGTACTGCCGCGTCAGTTCGCCTTCGAGCAGGGCCTTCCAGACCTTCTCCGGCGTGGTGGCGATGTAGGTGACATACACAAACTTCTCGTTATTCATGGCTGTTCCTTTCCAGTTTCCGTTTGAGGCCGTGCAACGCTTCCAGTCGCTGCTGTTCAAATTTCCGGATCCAGCGCTCGTACACCTCGTGGATTGGAACAGGGTTGAAGTAGTGCCGCTTTTCCCGTCCCTGCCACTGAACGGATATCAGATTGGCCGCTTCCAATACACCAAGGTGTTGGGTGACCGACTGACGAGCCATCTTCAGTCCCTCGCACAACTCGCTGAGCGTCTGTCCATTTCTGGCGTGCAGACGGTCAATCAGTTCCCTGCGGCTGGGGTCCGCCAGGGCCTTGAAGACCCGATCGATCTCCTTCGTGGGCATGCACCAGTTTAATATGCAGGTGATTGCCTGCCCATGGTCCTTAGGATATGCAGGTAATCAACTGCATGTCAAGCCGGAACAATCCGCTGGCGTGCGCGAGCCTGCGATTGATGATGACCCTGGGTCAGCGGCCGCCGCGCCCTGCTCCCGGGGGATTGCTGAGTGCGTTCAACCCGTACTTGTAGTTCGGGTCCATGGCGGCTATATCGCTGCGATAGGCGACCACGGTCGCGCTCGGAAACACGGCAGGAGTCTTCTGCGTGACCTTCCCGGTCGCGGCCCATTCCGTCCCGCGCTGGAAGGTGACGATGAAGCCGACGCAACTGATCGCATTGATATCGTGGCCGAGCGTGGTGTGAAACACCCGTCCCTTGCCGAAGGTGAGTGTGAGCAGCATCGGCTCGTCGCGGCCCGTTCCGTGATTCTCGGGATCGGAATACGCGGTTGCCAGGACGGTCATGTTCTGGCCGGGGCCCCGGAGGCTGTTGTAGAGCTCGTCGCCCTGGTGCATCCAGACGTGGGGGAGTCCCTTGGTGATCGGATGGTTCGCGTCCTGCACGGTAATGGCGAACGGCACGCGATTGCCGTGATTGCCCGCGCGCCCCGGCTTTTCATCGGAGGCGAGCTTGCCTTCCTTGAAGAACCAGAGGGGGCCGGCCTTTTCGGTCCTGCCGCGCCATCCTCCAATGCCGATCATCTCGTTAAATGCCGGCCATCCGGCGAACGCATTGTCGGCCGCATGCACGGTGACCAGGCCGCCGCCTCCGCGCACGTAAGCTTCAAAGGCCGTTTTCAGCCCGTCCGGCCAACGTTCATCGGGAGCGTCATAGTTCATCACGACGACCTGGTATTTGCCGAACTCCGGTTGGAACGCGCTGAAATCGCCGCCCTGGGCAGGCGCCGTCACCACATCCACGTGAAACAGCCCGGTCTCCTCCAGTTCCTTCTTGAGCACCGGCGTGGTGGCGCGCCAGGCGTGATAGGGGCCGCCGCTTTCGCCGTCGAGAAGCATTACCTGGATAGGGCCTGCGGCGCGGGCCTGGGGCTGGCACCCAAGCGCTGCCGCGAGAATGGAAGCAAAAAGAAGTCTGTTCATTTTCCCGCCAAATGGTTACTGGAGACGAAACGCATAGAGGTTTTCGCCGCCCGCTACGAGAACGTATTGATGCCCGTCGAGCATGTAAGTGATCGGGGCGTTGCTGGGATTGGTGATGAGACCCGCGTGCCAAAGCGGCTCGCCGTTGCGGGCGTCGAACGCGATGAAGTTCCCGGAGCCGTCGCTGCCGAACAGCAGGTTGCCGCCTGTGGTCAGCAGACTCTGGGCGCCGATGTTGGTGGCGTGCTTCCAGGCGATTTTGCCCGTCTTGACGTCGATGGCGCGAAGCTCCGTCTTCACCGAGCCGCCTCCGCGCTCGGTGCCGGAGTAGCCTTCGGGCTGAGGATCGGTGTCCGTCTTGTAGAAGATCGTGAAGGTCTGGGTGGTGCCAACGTAGAACAGGCCCGTGTCGGGGTTGTACGCGGGATTCGGCCATCCCGTGGCTCCGCTGGAATTCGGCGAGGTGAGCGACCCGGCGACCTGCGGCTCCTTCATCGGGTCGCGGATCGGCTGGCCGTTGGGCGCGATGCCCTTGTACCAGTTCAGGCCTTCCACGAAAGGAGCCGTCAGAATGCTCTTTCCGTTGGTCCGATCGAGGACATAGAAGAGCCCGCCGCGATACGCCTGCGCCAGAAGCTTCCGCGGCTTGCCATCGACGACGTCATCGATCAACACGGGAGTCTGGGCCGCGTCCCAATCGTGCGTGTCGTGCGGCGAATATTGGAAATACCAGGCCATCTTCCCGGTATCCGGGTTGAGCGCTACTACCGATGCGGTGTACAGGTTATCGCCTTCCCTGCTCTGCCCCGCCATCACCGGGTTCGCGTTTCCGGTGGGAATGTAAACGAGATTCAGCTCGGGATCGTAGGTGGGCGGCAGCCACACGCCGGCGCCGCCATGTTCGACGGCATTCTTACTGGGCCAGGTCTTGAATCCGGGGTCGCCCTCGTGGGCGGTGGTCCAAAAATGCCATTGCACCGCGCCGGTTTCCGGATCGCGCGCCTCGGCAAAGTTCGGAACATCCAGAAAATCGCCGCCCACCCCGACCATCACGTGGTTCTTGATCACGACCGGCGCGACGGAGGCAAAATAATCGCGTTTCACATCCGCCAGCTCTTTGTTCCAGCGCTCCTTGCCGGTCTTGATGTCGAGCGATACCAGATGATCGTCGTAGGTCTCGAAGAACAGCCAGTCGCCGTAGATTCCCACGCCGCGATTGCCGAGCGCGAACGCCGGCAAGCCCTTCCACGTGTACTTCCAGATCTCGCGGCCGGTGCGGGCGTCGATGGCGAGTACATGGTTCGGCTCGGTGATATAGAGAACCCCGTCCACCAGGAGCGGCACGCATCGCGTATTGGCGAAGCCCCCAGAGGCCGGCGCAGGCCCCGGACCGCCGATATTCGAGCCGGGCGTCATGTTGATCTGATTGACCCACGCGAGCGTCAGGTTGTGGACGTTGTCGGCGTTGATCTCCTTGAGCGGGCTATAATGCCGGCCCGAGTAGTCCCCGTGGAACGTCGGCCAGCTATCGGGCTTCGGATGGATGATCGCATCGGGGGGCAGGGTCTGGCCCCAGGCGGCCATTGTCAATCCCGTGAGGGCAGTCAACCACGATGGGAGTTTCGATCTCATGGGGATCCTCATTTGAGTGTGGCCAGATAAGCGGTCAGATTGTGCATGTCGGGATCGGAAAGCCGGGTCATGAGATCGATGTGGGCCTGCAGGGGGTCGGTGATCTCGACCTTGGGAACACCGTGGTTTCTGGCCCAGGTTTTGGTCGATCCGTCTGCCAGCCGAAGGGTCACGTCGAAGTCGGTGACCCGCAGCGGCGAGCCCTTGACGGTTTCGCCGGAGGACAGCGTGACGGTTGCAGTTGGTGCAGTCGGTCCCGCCGCGGCGCCTCCCCGCCCGAATCCGCCGCGCCCGGCGCGCGGCATCACCATTCTCTCCTGCAGTGTGGCGTTGTCATATTTGTCGGCCACACCCTTGAGGTCGCCGGAGGGAGAATGACACTTGTGGCAGCCGCCGGCGCCCTTGAAGTATTGCTCGCCAGCCTTGGCATTCCCCACCAGGATCTCGGACTGGTGCACTTCGCCGCGGCCCGAGGCATAGACCACGCGCGAATGCAGATAGGCGGCAACGTCGGCGATCTGGCTGTCCGGGGCGTCGATCTTGACGACCTTCGAGTGCTCCGCCGCTCTCACAAAGCTCGCGAGCTGGACGCCGTCTTCGTCGTGCAGCGTGACGACCGATGCAATCAGGTCCGGGCCGGCCTTGCCGCCCTTGCCACGGTCGCCGTGGCAATACCCGCAAGTGGAATTGTAGAGCGGGAGGCCGCGGCTGACCGCTTCCGCGGGATAGATTTTGAATCGCGGACCTCTCCCGCCGCCACCACCGCGGCCGGCGCCCCTGCCCGCTGGAGCGGTTGCCGGAGGCTGAGCGGCCGGAGGCTGTGCCTCGACGATGGCCATCATGGTGAGGACGGCAAATCCGCCCACAAGAGCTAATACTCTGTTGCAGTGCACTGGGGATAGCATATCAATTCCGCACGAAAGCGCTCAGTTGCAGTTTTTGCCGGAGCATAGGTTCTTTCCGAAGAACGGCAGGACGTGGTTTTGAAAGCGGTCGGCCACCGCGCTGGTATGGGTGCCCTGGTAGATCTCGAAGGTGTTGGAGATCCCGTAACTGTCGAGGATCTCGTGCAGCTTGCCGGCGCCCGCCTTGAGCCCGTCCTGGTCGCCGACATCGATGGCAATCGCCCGATACTGCCGCAGATTGCCGATATACTGATCGACAAACGCGAGCGGAGCGTTCGCCGCCCACCTGGCGATCACCTCCGGATCGACCGCGCCGTTTTTCACCGGCAGGTCGAGATACAGGGGCGGGTTCTTCGGATTGGGCGACCACGCCGCGGCGGAGGCGAGTTGCGCTCGAAGGCCAAACGACAGCTTGGCCGAGTCCTCGGCTGTCTTCACCGCCTCCAGAGCCTTCTCCGTCTCCGGGTTGACCGGCCCCGCGCCGCGCGCCGTCATACAACAAGGGCTCATGATGTACAAGCTGCCGAAGACGTCCGAGTGCTTCATGCCAATACGGCTGGCGCCATACCCGCCCATGGAATGGCCGGCCAATCCGCGGCTGGTCCGCTGGGGAATGGTGCGGTAGTGGGCGTCGATGTAGGCGACCACATCGTGGGCGATGAACTTCTCAAAATCGCCTGTGGTCACGGAGCTGGAATACATCGATCCGTTGTGCACGGTTTTGGAATCGGGCAACACCACGATCATGTCGGGAGCGCCCTGCGCGAAAGCGCCCTCGATGGTCTGCGGTACGTGGATTTCCTTGCTCCACTGTTCAGCGCCGATCGAATAACCGTGTAAAGCATAGACCACGGGATAACGGCGGTTCTTCTCGGAAGCGTAGCCTGGCGGCAGGAAGACCATCACGTCACGGTCCACGGCATCACCTTCGAGATTGCCCTCCAATGCCGTTCCGTGGACCTTGATGCGCTCCACGGCGACCGGTTTCGCACCGGGCACTACGGGCGGCACCTCGGTCTTCACCTGCGCGCACAGCAGCGTGGCGAATCCCGAGACGATGACCACCGTCCACGGATTTCGAAGTTTGCTCATGGGCCTATCTGCCTTTCATCTGAAGCACGGTAACGGAAAACGGCGGAAACGTGTGGGTGAAGTCTTTGCTCAAGCCGTCCGCCTTGATAGTGACAGGCTTGACCTTCTCGGGATTGGTGATGGAATTGGTGTCCTGCGGCCCATCGCCTTTCATGACGACCGCTTCGCCGGACGGTTCGATCGCGGCGAGGCCATCCACCGTAATGTGCACCGGGTACGCAGTGCTCCCGCGGTTGACAACCTTGACATAGACGACACCCGACCGACCGTCGCGAGTTGCATCGAAGAACATCAGGGGCGCCTGTAGAGGCATGGGTGTTTGCTGGGGTGTGGTGGGCGCGGGCCCGCGTCCTCCGCGTGGCATGGGCGGCTGCCACTCTCGCGACGGCACCGATTGAGCGCTGGTGGCGAGGACTTCATCGCCGTGATAGTTGCTGAACATTGTCTGCGCGTAGTACGAGGGCGAGCCGTAGCTGGTGAGCGTGTCGTAGCCGATCAGGTCGGTCTGCCACTGCATGCCGCCCTTGTTCACGTTGACAAACAGCGGCGCGTAGGAGGCCATGATCACGATATCGGAATTCCGCTCCATGCCGATCATCCAGGCCGCGTCGCCGAGCGCGGCGCCGAGAGTCGGGGTCGGATCGCCGACACGGGTGGCCCACTCTCCGACGAAGACCAGCGGGCCGCCCAGCCGGCGGCGCGTGTCGTAATCGTTGGCGTGGAAGGCCATTTCGTCTTCAGAACGGCGGTAGTAATGCTCGTCGATGACGTCGGCCGCGCGCGTGGTCACGGAGGTGGTGGCGACGATCTTCAATTCCGGAAATTTCGCGCGGATGGCATCGAAGAACTGCGCGAAGCGGCCTTCGTAGCTGCCGGTTTCGCGGTCCCCATTGTCCTCGTTTCCGATCTCCACATATTGCAGGTGGAACGGGGCGGGGTGCCCGTCCTTGGCGCGGCGGGCCCCCCAGGCTGTATTCGGTCCGCCGGTGACGTATTCGATTTCTTCGAGCGCTTCCTGGACGTATGGTTCGAGCTCGGGGCCGGGCTTGAATCGAGCGCCACCGCGCAGCGAGTAACCCGCGTAGACTCCCAGCACCGGCTCCATGTGAAGGTCTTCGCACCATTCCAGGAACTCGAGCAGTCCCATGCCGTCAGACGACCAATAGCGCCAGGCATCATCCATGTGTCCGGGGCGCGCCGAGTTGTCGCCGATGGTCTTCTTCCAGTCGAAGCGCGTGGCGACGGTGTTTCCTTCGAGGTAGTTTCCGCCGGGAAATCGCAGGAAGGCGGGCTTCATCGCGGCGAGCAGTTTCATGATGTCCTGGCGATTTCCGTTTGGCCGGTTGTCAAAGGTGGGCGGAAACAGGGAAACCACGTTGAGCCAAACCACGCCCGGAGCCGTCATCGAGATCACCAGGCGGTTGTCGGCCGACACCGGAGCATCGCCGGTGGTCAGCGTGGCCTCGTATTTCCGCCAGTCGGTAGTCAGGCGAGGGACCTGCGCTTTGGCGTGAACTACTGCGCCATCATTCGAAACGATCGCCAGATTCAGGGGGCCGGTAAAGCCCGCGGCTGCCTTGGCCCACAGTGAGGCGTGATAGGACGTTCGGGGGCGAACCGGAATTCCCCAGAAGCCGTCATTGGCAACGCCCACGGGCTGATTGGGCGCGGCCTTTTCGGCGGCGAGTTTCAAGCTTACGCCGTTCGCCTCGTTCAGCGGATTTCCGGAATCGAGCGAAATGCTTCCCATGGCGCCGTGCCCGGCCACCATCTGCCAGTGCACCGGCTGTTTGGCATCTTCCTTGAAATTGCGGTTGCGCACGAGCTCCGCATACAAACCGCCGTCGTAAGAGTAGTTGATCTCTTCGGTCATCAGCCCATAGAGTAGAGGGCTCACGTGCGCGGTGACCTGGTCGGCGTGAATTCGTAACTCCGTGGGAGCGGAACTCTGCGCCAAAAGAATCAATGGGACTGCGAGGATCAACGCGGACGCCTGAGGTAAGAAAAAGCGAATCGAGTTTTTCATAAGCGCCTTTCGCGCCTAGATGCGTAAGCCGCCGGACAGGGCCGGCGGCTCGTGAGACACTTTGGACGAACGGGCTAGAATTGGGCCCGGAGTTCCAGGGCGACCACGCGGGGTCCGCGTTCGCCGGTCAACGCGCCGATGTTGGAGTTCGTATTCACGCCCGCGGCGTTAAATATGAAACTGGAATTGACGCCTGTGAACTGCACGTGGTTGAAGGCGTTAAAGGCCTCCACCCTGAGTTGGATCGATCGGGCTTCGCTCTTGAGAGGAATCCTCCGGGCGAGGCTCATGTCCCAGTTGATGTAGCTCGGCCCGTACATGATGTTCACGCCCGCGTTGCCGATGGTTCCGACGGCAGGCTCGGCGAATGCGGCTGGATTGAAGTAGAGCACTCCGTGGGGAAGTCCCGGGGTTCCCTGCGGCACATTGGCGTATGGATTCGACACGACGTTAATGCGCGCGCCCTCGCTTGTGGATCCCGTGATATCGAGTCCGTTCGTCGTGGTGAAGCTGGGGGTGAACGGTGCGCCACTGGAGAACCCGGTGATGCCGGATAGCGTCCAGCCGTCTGTCAGGTAGCCGAGCGGCTTGAGATTGAGCCTCTTGCCGATGCCGGGCAGATCGTACGAGTAGTTGATGGCTCCCAGCAGACGACGGTCTGCGCCATTCGGCCCATAGTTTCGTGCGTTGTTATTTGGAACCAGGGGGTCGAAGGACGTGACGGCCATGAAACGCGACCATGCAAAGGAGACGCCGAAGGTCAACCCGTGTTGGAGCCTGTGGCGCACGGCGATCTGAAGCCCGTTGTAGTTGGACCTGCCTCCGAAATCATGCTGGTTGATATCGCCGAAGCCGGGATAGTTGGGTCTCTGAAAAGCCGCGGGAAGGTGAGGCGGGTTCAGCGGATTCGAGATCGCGGTCGTCGGATCCAGATACTGCGTGCTGAAATCGGCGCCCAGCGGAACCGCATTCAGGTTGCGAAGGTAATATCGGTGGATACCCTGATTGAGCTGATACGCTACATCGAGCACCGTGCCCCAGCCGATGTTTTGCTGCACGCCCAGGCTGGCGCTGCGGTTCTGCGGCAGCGCCGTATTTCCGCTCCACATGGTGAGGCCAGGGGGGCCGATCAATCCGCCGGCGCTGGCCAGATTCGAAATGGTTCCGTAATATGCGGTTGGCTGGTAACCGACTGGCGGCTGGCCCGACATGCTGTACACCTGGTTGCCGTCGAGCCGGTCGTAGAAGACGCCCCAGCCTCCGCGTAGCGCAGTCTTTCCATTGCCGAAAACGTCCAGCGCGAAGCCAATGCGGGGCGCCGGAGCGAGAACCCGGTTCGTGTAGGTGTTCACAGATGCGCCGTTCAGGCCATCCACCACCATTCCGTTTGCGGGGTTGCCGCTGCCGGGAACGAACAAGCCGATATACGAGGCAGGATAGGTCACGCTTGGGCCAACCGCGGGGTTGATGGAAACCCGGTTCGAACCGGAGCACGGGTTACCTGTCTTGCAATAGGGCGTGTAAATCTGCGAGACCTGCGAGGCTGAATAGAGCGACGGGTTGAAATACGAGAATTCGTGCAGTTCGTCTTCCTGCGGACTCAGGTTGTAGAAGCGCATGCCGTAATTCAGAGTCAGACGCTTCCCGATGCGCCAGTCGTCCTGAACGTAGAACTCCCGGTTCCAATAGTACACGTCGTACACGAAGTGGCCGCTGTTTTCGGTATAGGTGTCGTAATTGCCGAGGAGGGCGTTGGCGAAACCATTGCCAGAGTCCAACGGGTTGTTGACATCTTTCTGGAAGTTGTAGCTGCCGGTATAAGTCGGGCTGCCTGGCTGCAGCTTGCGGTTGCGCTCAATATAGATGCCCGCTTTGACTGTGTGATTGTTCTTAATCCAGGTCAGGTTGTCGGAAAACTGGTAGATGCGGTTGGTGTTGACGTAATCTACGTTGGATTCGCCGAAACTCGCCGCGTTCACCGGTGTGCTGCCGAAGCTAAAGCCCGGAAGGTAGGGACAGTAGCCGTTCGAGCAGGCTGCGGGTCCTTCGAGCAGATCGCCGCCAGGACCAGGTCCGAGCGGATGGAGCGGAAAGAGGCTCGGTAGCGGCTGTCCGGCTTGGGGCGTGCCAGTGGTTCCGTTGGCCAAGGAACGGGCAACCTGTGCGGGTACCTCCTCGTAATACGAGAAGTAGTTGTAGCTCCAGTTATATGTGGCTTGGTTGACCAGCGTGGGACTAAACGTGTAGTTCACGCTTCCCACCAGGCCGGTTCCAGGGTTTGGGTGTCCCTGAATGGCGGAATTGAATTGAATGCCGGCGTAAAGCGCGTCTTGAAAGTCGTAATCGTGGCCGTAGCGGAAGTAGCCGGTGAGCTTGGAGGTGAGGTTGACGTCGCCGCGGATGATATCGTCGCGCCTGGCGTGCGAGCCGGAAGCCTCAGACTGGAAGTTGTCCTGCTGATACTGAGCGGAGCCCGGCGGGAAGTATGTATTGGGCATCGGGAAGAAATTGAGCATCGCCTGGCCCCAGCCGTTGATCCGGCTCTGCGGGATGATGTTGCCGGGAAACGGCTGCCCCGTATTGGGGTCGTTGACGACGATGAGCGAATTGCCGGGATTGAAGCTCTGCGAGAAATCGCCGCCGCGCTCAATCTGCGACGGCATGGTGCGGTATTGGTTGGCAGCGTTCAGCAGAGACCTGGTGTATTCCTGGGAGGCGAAGAAGAACAACTTCGTCTTGCTGGTGTTGAATAGCTTGGGGATGTAGATGGGCCCCCCCAAGGTCCATCCGGCGATGTTGTAGCGGTATCGCGGTATCGGCTGTCCCGTCTGGTTGTTGAAGAACTGATTCGCGTTCAAGTCCTCATGGCGGTGAGTCCACCAACCGGAGCCGTGGAACTGCTGCGTGCCGCTCTTGGTGGTGACGCTGATGGTGGCCCCCGAATTCCGGCCGTATTCCGCCGCGAAATTCGACATGAGCACTTTCACTTCGCCGATAGCATCGATATTGGGCTCGAAGTGAGCAAAGCAACTGCTGCAGCCTGTGTCCATGTCGGTCGCGCCATCCACCGAGAAACCGATGAGCCCCTGGCCTCCCCCGGTGCCGCTGAACGTTAAGCCGCCCATGATCGACCCGCCGCTGATATCTCTGCCGGTAGTGGTGTCGACGACGCCTGGAAGGAGTTTCATGTAGCTCATCAAATCGCGGCCTTTAATGGAGTCCACGTTGAGCTGACTGTTGTCCAGAAGCGGCGCGCGCTCGCTGCTGGCAGTCTGTACCGCGGCAACTTCGGCGGTAACACTGACCGAGTCCGTGATCTCACCGAGTGCGAGCACGAGACGGCCCAAGTCGTGGGCCTCGCTCGCATCGACGACAATGTCCCTGACCGAGAGGTTCTTGAAGCCCTTCGCCTGGATGGTTACGGAATAGTTGCCGGCAAAGATGTTGACGATGCGGAACAAGCCCGCGTTGTCCGTGACGGCGCGGTTCACGGTTCCGGTGCTCTGATTGGTAAGTTGAACCTCCGCGGTTCCGACGGTGGCGCCGGTCGGATCGACGACGGTTCCGAGAACAGAACTGGTGATGGTTTGCGCGAACAGGCTGGCGCCGAGCGAAAGCAACAGAGCAATCGTCAGGCTGAGATTCAGACGCGTCATGGCTTGGTTCCCCCTCCACGCACTACCCGAGTGCAACTCCATGGCGCGGTGAGACCGCGCCGCAGGTAGCTGAGATGTTATACCAAAACTGACCGCAGATGCAATCGCTTTCAGTAATTTTTTTGGACGAGGGCGCAAGCTGTATTGGCGAGTGTGCAATGGATGGCAGGCGGTGGCCTGGCCTTGTTAACCGATGTTAACTTTTTCCGAACCTGTGACTGGCGACGATCCCGGAACCTTC
>Ga0335081_10017624_pt1 | contig 11560 bp, 9 predicted proteins | sample Lox_Sample_35_FD_206713 | JGI IMG/M metagenome (GOLD analysis project Ga0335081, IMG submission 206713) | Soil microbial communities from Loxahatchee National Wildlife Refuge, Florida, United States - Lox_Sample_3.5 | ecosystem: Environmental > Terrestrial > Soil > Wetlands | place: USA: Florida... | reverse complement strand
CACTTTTAATATCTCCGTGCTTCGCGACGGATCGTTTAAACCGTTCTATTACGCCGTGAAGCAGTAATCCGGCTGTCCCCTCTTCCACTTTCCACGGCCGAGTTGGAAGGTTTTGTGCGCACAACAGAACCCTGCCTGTCTCCGACAGGCGGGGTTCTGTGCTGAGGACACTCCGTCGACCGAGTCTCGGGCGGCTATTGCTGTGTACCCGGCGTCGTGTTACAATGCAAAGTCAAGCGCAACCAAGGCCGTCTGCCCGTACTGATCGCCGCCGGTCGGGCTGGTATCCTTCGTGCGATAGTAGTTGTATTCGAAATGGAGCGTCGTATCGACCCGGGTCGAGATGTTGAAGTAATAGCGGGCCATGACCGTGTGTGAATCGACATTGTTGAAGCTGTCGGAATAGCCGGAATCCCCCTGCTGCGCGTTTCTGATCAGATCGTACCGGTAGATAAAGAGCCAGTCGGGGAGCTGGACGGGATTGTAATTGAGCTCCGCGAACGCCCCATACCAGACGGCGTCCTGGGGGATTCCAATCGTCGCGGCAACCAGCGATTTGTCATCCTTGGCGCGCATGGCCGCTCCGATGAAATTGAACTGGCCAAAGGCCGTCAGGCTGACATCCGCGCCCACCCGATAAAACGGCTCGTTGCCTCCTCCAATCGCTCCGCACCCCCCAGACGGGCAGGCGGCGTTCGGTGTCGTGGGGGCCACGCCATACGCCCCGAACAGACCGACCCGTTGCCCTGACACCACCCCGTAGCCTTTGAACGATTGCGAGACGCGGCCGTAGAAGTTCACCGCCCGGCCGCCTCCCGTGCCCCCCTGGTTGAGATTGCTGTTGGAGATTGCATTGAGCGAGTAGCGTAAAAAGTTGCCGTGAAACGATTGAATCCCCGCCAACTCGACACCCGATTGATTTTCGCCGAGGGAGAAATCGTTGGCATTTCCATATCCGGTTGTCGGATTACAGGTGACGGTATTCGCGCAGGGATTGACGAGGGAGGTGGTGTACGGAGTCCCCGCTATATAATGATACATCACATACTCCGTATTGAGCGTGGGGCTCCGCTTTTCGCTGGCCGGCAGATCCAGCTCATACTTGCCGACCTTCAGATTCACCAGATAGTCTTTGTGGAAAATATTGTCCAGCTTGACAAAGGCCGACTCCAGGTCGCCCCCGCCCGCCGTGCTGCCGGAGTTGAACCCGGCGCTGCCCAGTCCCGGCGTGTAGACGATGCCGAACGAGACGTTCCGAGCCAGTGTACCGAAGCTCAGGATGTCCAGTCCCGTGAAGCCGAAGCTCCCGCTGGTGAGATTATTCGTTGTATTCAGTTCGCCCTGCGCATGGTGCAGCGTGGCGTATTGGTAGCCGACCGTGGTCCTGAACGACACCGGCCAGTACCCTTTGGTCAGCCCTTCGAACGTCGGAAGGTCGTCATCCTCGCCCAGTTGGTAGCCGTGGTCTCGGAACTGATTGCCCACGTCGTTGAGCTTTGGGAACCCGGGCAGATGACAGCCGCTGCAGGGAATGTCATATTTTCTCGCGAAGGCCGGGATGGCCCAGGCGGGGCTGCTCCAGAGCGTCAACACAACCGAAGCCAGCAGGAACGCCCCCACGCCGGCGACCCAGCGCGCCGTGGAGACTTTCATTGTCATGAGTCGATGATGGATCGGCATCTCTTCCACTTCTACCTCCTTTGCATGACCATGCACTTCCCTCCGCCCTCGTCCTCATCGGCGCGACGCTCGAGAAATCCGAACCCGCGCTCATCCACGATTCTGCGATCAGTATAGCGCGCATTGTCCACCTGTCAACTTATTGAAAGCGCGGGGAAAAACGGGAGGAAGAATCGAGACGGTTAAAATCGGGCTTGTTAGTATCGATATTCGTGAATTGAAATACCCCCACAACACGGGGTATTCATAATCGGTTCACGCCGGTTGGTGGTCTTCCTGCCGGTGTGAACGGATGAGCCGGTCTGCGCGGCTCCCTTCCCAGTGATCTCTTCCGCGTGTTGGAGGGAAGGAGCCGTGTCTCACTCGGTCCGGAGACGGTAGCCGACACCGAGTTCGGTCAACAGATATCTGGGACGCGCAGGATTGGCCTCCAGCTTGTTTCGCAAATGCTGCATATAGACCCGCACATAATGGGCCTCATGCTGATGGAGCGGGCCCCAGACGGCCTGCAACAGCTGGCGATGGGTGAGCACTTTGCCGGCGTGCTGAACCATGACGGCGAGCAGCTTGTATTCGATCGGCGTCAGATGGACCTGTTTCCCCGACACCGAGACGCGTCTCTGTTCAAGGTCGACGCACAGAGCGCCGGCGGTGAAGACGGGCTCGCCCGCGCCGCCCTGCGCCCGCGCGGCATGGCGCAGCACGACCCGCATCCGCGCCAGGAGCTCGTCCATGCCAAACGGTTTGGTGACATAATCGTCGGCGCCGAGATCCAGGGCCTCGACCTTCGACCGTTCCTGGTCCCGGGCCGACAGGACGATGACGGGGATCGCGGACTGCGTCCGCAGCCGCCGAATGACATCGAGCCCGTCAAGATCAGGCAGGCCAAGATCGAGCAGAATGAGATCCGGGTTACGGGAGGTCGCCTGGGCCAGCCCCCCCCGGCCCGAGGAGGCATCATGCACGCGATAGCCGTGCTGGGACAGGGCCGTGCTCAGGAAGCGGCGGATTTCGGGTTCGTCCTCGATGATCAGGACGTCGGCCTCATGGGCTGGCGCGGCGCACATGGTCTTGTTCCGGTTCGATGCCGGGCGGGATTTCCTCCAGCGGGAGCGTGAATCGGAATCGCGCGCCGCCGCCGGGGCGGTTTTCCGCCCAGATGCGCCCGCCGTGCGCGTTGATGATGCCGCGGCAGATCGTCAGCCCCAGCCCCACGCCGCCCTCGCTCGCCGTGTCGGCGCGATAAAATTTGTCGAAGATCCGCTCTTCATCGCCGGGCGGGATGCCGGGCCCGCCGTCGGCAATCTCGACCAGCAGGGTGTGATCCGACACCGAGGCAGACAATTCGATGGCGGTCGAGGGCGGCGCGTATTTGAGCGCATTATCGAGAAGGTTCATCAGCACCTGCTCCATCAGCACGCCGTCCACATGGACAAGGGGGAGGGCTTCGGTGAAGTGGGTCTCAATCCTCCGATCGCCCAGTTTGCCCTCCATCCGGCCGAGCGACGCGCCGACGATCTCCTCGAACGGGTGCCACTCCCTGTTCAGGCGCGGGGCTCCGGCTTCGAGCTGCATCATCTCCAGGAGGTTTTTCACCAGCCGGTCGAGCCGGCCGGCCTCATCGGAGATGGCGCGGGCCAGGTCCCGTCTGGCGTGGACGCTCAGCGTCTCCCCGTCGTTGAGCAGGCTGCCGGCCGCGCCGGTGATCGTCGCCAGCGGCGTGCGCAGGTCGTGAGAAACCGCGCTGAGAATGGCGTTCCTGGTCCGCTCCGTCTCGGCCAGCACGTGCGCCTGCTGCGCCTCGGCGGCCAGCAGCGTCCGGCCGATCGCCAGCGCGCTCTGATTGGTCAGCATCTCCAGCAGATGGATCTGGTCAGGATCGAACAACTGCCCCTTCTGCGGATGGCGGACGGCCAGCACGCCGATCGGCCCCTTCACGCCGATGAGCGGCAGATAGAGCGCGCTGGCACCGGGCAGCGTGTTGGTGCCGGCGCCGGCCCGTTCGCCGTGATCAAAGACCCACTGGACGATCCCGGATTCCTTGGGATCGAACTCGAACCGCCGGTGCGGCTCATGGTGGAGCGCGAGATGACCCTCCGCGTCGACAACGAACGCGGCCGCCTGACCGCCGAAAATCTCGGTGACGTGCTGCAGCGCCGTCCGGACCACGGGCTCCATGCCACGTTGGGTCGCCAGATCACGGCTCAGGGCGTAGAGCAGCGCGGTTCGCCGTTCATTGTCCCGGGCCAGCTCCGCCTGCTGCCGGCTCCTGACGGTAAAGCCGCTGATGAGCAGCGCCACCACCAGCATGACGGCGAAGGTGAGCAGATATTGCGCCGCCGTGATGTCGAAGGTGAAGTGGGGAGCGATGAAGAAAAAGTCGAATGCCGCCACACTCAGAAACGACGCCAGGATGGACGGGCCCCGCCCGTAGCGGGTGGCAATGGCGACCACGCCCAGCAGATAGACCATGATTAGGTTCGCGATGTCGAAGTAGGGCGCCATCACCGAGGCAATGATCGTGCAGGCCGCGACGCCGGCCGCGGCAAACCCGTAGGCGGTCCACCGGACCGCGCGGGCGGGGGCTCTGGTGATCAGGGGCCGGCTTTCGGCGGCTTCGCCGGTGATGACATAGACGTCGATCTCGCCGCTGTTCCGGACCAGCTCCGCCACGACCGACCCGAAGACCCACTCCTTCCACCGGGCTCGGACCGGTTTGCCGACGATGATTTTCGTCACGTTCCGACTGCGGGCGTAGGCCAGAATTTCCTGTGCCACCTGCTGGCCGGTCAGCGTCGCCGTCTCGGCGCCCAATTCCTCGGCAAGCCGGAGGGTGCGGTTGACCCGATCCCGGTCGGCGTCGGCCAGCCGCAGATGGCGCGGCGTCTGGACGTAGACCGCCAGCCACTTGGCGTGCAGCCCCGCCGCCATCCGCCGGGCCGCCCGCACGAGCCGGGGCCCCCGGGGCTTCATGTTGACGCAGACCATGATCGTCTCGCCCGCCGGCCAGGTGCGTTGGACGGCGTGGTCGCGGCGGTAGACCTCCATCTGCTGGTCCACCCGCTCGGCCGTCCGGCGCAGAGCCAGCTCCCTGAGCGCGATGAGATTGCCCTTGCGGAAGAAATTCTCGATCGCCAACTTTGCCTGTTCCGGGATGTAGACCTTTCCCTCCTTGAGACGTTGGAGCAGGTCGTCCGGCGGCAGGTCGATCAACTCGACGTCGTCGGCCTGCTCCATGACGGAGTCGGGCACCGTCTCGCCGATCCGGACGCCGGTGATCTGGGTGACGACGTCGTTGAGACTTTCGAGATGCTGGACGTTGACCGTCGTGTAGACATCAATACCGGCGTTGAGCAGTTCGACGACGTCCTGCCACCGCTTGGGGTGGCGCGAGCCGGGGGCGTTGGTGTGGGCCAGCTCATCCATCAGAACGAGCTGCGGGCGGCGGGCCAACGCCGCGTCCAGATCAAATTCGCGAAGCGTGGCGCCCCGATACTCCGTGACCCGTGGCGGAAGAATCTCCAGCCCCTCGAGCAGCGCTTCGGTCTCCGCGCGGCGATGGGTTTCGACCCAGCCGATGACCACGGTCACCCCGTCTTCCCGTTGCTCGTGGGCGGCCTCCAGCATGGCGTAGGTTTTCCCCACGCCGGCCGTGGCGCCGAAAAAGATTTTGAGCTTGCCGCGCGCCTCACGGGCCTCTTCCTCCTTGGCCCGCTTGAGCAGCTCTTCCGGCTTGGGTCGTCGATCATCCATGATGCGTCTTCCCGTCTGGGGCGTTCAAACAACGCTATAGTGTACGCCCTTTCGTGTCCAATTGGAAAGTAGGGGAGTTCGGACCGCATCGGAAAAGAGAACGCCGCCTTGTCGGCGGCGTTCTCGCGCTGCGATGGGAAGGAAAGGATGTCGGTCGCGTGTTGTGAAGGATCGAGCTAAAAGTTGATATCGAGCTGCGTGGACCACTTCCACCGGCCGTTGATCACCTGATCATTGAACACCACCGGGCCGGTCAACACGGAAATGTCTTTGGTGAAATAGAACCCCACGCCGGCGCCGTAGCCGCCAATGTAGTTCTTGCCGCTGGCGTAGTCCACCCCGAGACCGATCTTGTTGTATTCATTGCCCTCCTTGTCCTTTACAGGCAGAAAGCCCCGGTCATACGCCACCATGAAGCCCATGTTCTTGGTCGCGTTTGCCAGATCGCCGTTCTCGTGCATCAGGGCGGAGGAGGAACTGCCCAGATAGCCGCCCACATGGACGCGCCCGAGCACCGGGATGGTCTTTCCAATGATCAGGTCGGCGATGTTCATGTCGGTCACTTGGTGGACCGTGCCGATGTTGAACATGCCCGCGGCAATCCCTGGAGCCCACTTAAAGAGGGCGCCTTCAGGAATCCCGAACTTGAAGTTGAAGGACAAGCCGCTGACCACGGTGCCGCATTGTGAAATCACATTCCCGCTGTTCAACGCCCCCGAACAGACCATTGAATCGATCGGCTCGAGCATGTCAATCCCGACTTCAAGATTGAGTTTTTCAAACGGCAGCACGCCGACGGTCAGGCCGACGTCCGTGGCAAACGCCCCGGTTCCCATCTGACTGCTGGGCGCTCGCCCGATGGTGAAGTAATTGTCGATCCCCAGATGCCAGACCTTGTACGGCTGCACGTCGATGGTCGCCGGCGTCCAGAACTCCGTGGACGGCGTGGCGTGGGCGGAGCGAATCTCTCCGCCGAATAGGCCGATGACCATGACAAACAGAACAATCAGACTCATTCGTTTCACGTGGTCTTCCTCCTGTTGAGTGCAGTTTTCTTCCCAGACTTGCGGGAAGAGGGACGCCTGCCGATCGCATCGGCAGAAGAGCCGGCGCTGCTTAACGCAGGCCGTCCAATGCGAGATCCAACTCTAGGACGTTGACGCGCGGCTCGCCGAGGAGGCCGAGCTGCCTTCCTTCGGTGTGAGCCTCGACAAGGGCGCGGACTTTGGTTTCATCCAGCCCCCTGATTTTTGCGACCCGATGGACCTGATAGTCGGCGGCGGCGGGGCTGATGTGGGGATCGAGGCCGCTCCCCGACGCGGTGACCAGATCGACGGGGACTGGCGCGCTGTTGCCTGGATCGGCCGCGCGGAGCGCCGCCACACGGTCCTTGACGGCGGAGAGGAGCGCGTCATTGGTCGGGCCGAGATTCGACCCCGACGAGGAAGCGGCATTATAAGGATAGGGTGAAGTAGCGGACGGCCGTCCCCAAAAATATTTCGGGTCGTCGAACGGCTGGCCGATGAGCTCCGAACCGACGGGCTTGCCATTCTGAATGATCAGCGATCCGTCGGCTTGGCGGGGGAAGAGCAGCCGGGCCACGCCCGTGACGGCGAGCGGGTAGAGCAGCCCCGTGATGATGGTGAGCACAATCAGTGAGAGGATCGAGGCCCGTAGATGTGTCGTCATGAGCGATCTCCTTGCGCGTTCATTGTGTCTGTCCATTAACCCTTCATCCGCCCTTTTCCTTCACATTCTCAACCCGTCTGTTCTCTCTTATGCCAGATGGAACGCCACCAGCAGCATGTCAATCAGCTTAATCCCGACAAACGGGACGATGATTCCGCCCATACCGTAGATCCACAAATGGCGCCTGAGCAGGGGGGCGGCGCCTATCGGCAGATAGCGGATGCCTCGCAGGGCCAGCGGCACCAGGGCGAGGATGATCAGCGCGTTGAAGATCACGGCCGACAGGACCGCGCTCTGGGGAGTCGCCAGCCCCATGATGTTCAGGATGCGCAGGGCCGGGTAGGTGGTGATGAAGGCCGCGGGGATGATGGCGAAGTATTTGGCCACGTCGTTGGCGATGCTGAAGGTCGTGAGCGCCCCCCGCGTCATCAGCAACTGCTTGCCGATGGCCACCACCTCGATCAGCTTGGTCGGATTGGAGTCGAGATCGACGAGATTGCCGGCCTCCTTGGCCGCCTGCGTGCCGGTGTTCATGGCGACCGCCACGTCGGCCTGCGCCAGCGCCGGCGCATCGTTCGTGCCGTCGCCGGTCATCGCCACCAGCCGCCCTCCCGCCTGCAGCTTGCGGATGAGCGCCAGCTTCGCCTCCGGCGTGGCCTGGGCCAGAAAATCGTCGACGCCCGATTCGGCCGCCACCGCGGCCGCCGTGAGCGGATTATCCCCCGTGATCATGACGGTCTTGATCCCCATCAGCCTCAATTCGGCAAACCGTTCCTTGATGCCCCCCTTGATGATGTCTTTGAGATGGACCACGCCCAGCACATGAGGGCCATCCGCCACGACCAGCGGCGTGCCGCCCTGCTTTGAGACCGTTTCGACCGCCGCCTGCACGTCCGGCGGGAATTGTCCGCCCCGTTCCTTGACGAATGCTTCAATCGCTTCGGCCGCGCCCTTCCGGATCGTTCGTCCGTCCAGATCCACCCCGCTCATGCGCGACTGGGCGGAAAAGGGGATGAACGTCGCCCCCAATTCATGAATGTGTCGCGCCCGCAGTTGGTATCGTTCTTTCGCCAATACAACAATGCTCCTCCCCTCGGGGGTTTCATCGGCCAGCGACGACAGCTGCGCCGCGTCCCCCAGCCGTTCGAAACTGACGCCCTGCGCGGGGATGAACTCCGTGGCCTGGCGGTTGCCCAGCGTGATCGTCCCGGTCTTGTCCAGCAACAGCACGTCCACGTCGCCCGCGGCCTCCACCGCACGGCCGGACATGGCGATGACGTTGGCCTGGACCATTCGATCCATCCCCGCGATCCCGATGGCGGAGAGCAGGCCGCCGATCGTCGTCGGAATCAGGCAGACGAGCAGCGCCACCAGCACCGTGACGGTCACCGGCGTGCCCTGCTTGACGGCCGCCACGCTGTAGAGGGAATAGGGCAGCAACGTGACCGTGGCCAGGAGAAAGATCACGGTTAGGGCGGCCAGGAGGATATTCAATGCGATTTCATTGGGCGTCTTCTGTCGTTTCGCGCCTTCGACCATGGCGATCATCCGGTCCAGGAACATCTCGCCGGGGTCGGCCGTCACGCGGATCACCAGCCAGTCCGACAGGACGGTCGTGCCCCCGGTCACGGCGCTGCGATCCCCGCCGCTTTCGCGGATCACCGGCGCGCTTTCCCCCGTCACCGCGCTTTCGTTCACGGAGGCGACGCCCTCGATCACTTCCCCGTCGGCCGGGATCACGTCGCCCGCCTCCGCCAGGATGACGTCGCCCTTTTTGAGCTGGCCGCCCGCTACCCTCGCAAAGTCCGACCCGTATTTCGGCCGCGCCAGTTTCTTCGCGAACAGTTCGCGCCGCGACCGCCGCAGGGCGTCGGCCTGCGCCTTGCCGCGCCCCTCCGCCATCGCTTCGGCGAAATTGGCGAAGAGCACGGTGAACCAGAGCCAGAGCGCGATCTGGAGAATGAAGCCGGCCGGCGCTTCCCCATGGCCCATCACCGCCTGCAGGAAGAGGAGCGAGGTCAAAATGCTTCCCACGTAGACGACGAACATCACCGGGTTGCGCACCTGGTGTCTCGGGTTGAGTTTGCGGAATGAGTCGATAATCGCCTGCCGGATGATGGCGGGATCGAACAAGCGATGTTTTTTCGTATGCGGCTGAGCCATGGTTGTACTCCTTGCGATCAGTAAGTTTAGTGACCGACCATCATCAAATGCTCAACGATCGGCCCCAGCGCCAGGGCCGGAATGAAGGTCAGCGCGCCGACGAGGACGACCGTGCCGATCAGCAGGATGATAAAGAGCGGTGTATGGGTGGGCAGCGTGCCCAGACCCGCTGGGACCGCCTTTTTCCTCGCCAGTGAGCCGGCCAGCGCCAGCGTCGGGACGATCCACCAGAAGCGGCCGATTAGCATCACGATCCCGCCGGTGAGATTGTAGAAAGGCGTGTTCGCGCCGAAGCCCGCGAAGGCGCTGCCGTTGTTATTGCCCTGGGAAGTATACGCGTACAGAATCTCACTGAATCCGTGGGGGCCCGGATTGAAGACGCCGGCTTTTCCGGCATCGGTCACCGTGGCCAGGGCAGTGAATCCCAGCACAATCATCGGCATGATCAGGATCAACAACGAGGCCATCTTCATCTCGTAGGCCTCGATCTTTTTGCCGAGATATTCGGGGGTGCGTCCGACCATCAACCCCGCGACGAAGACGGCGATGATCGCGAAGACCAGCATGCCGTACAATCCCGAACCGACCCCCCCGAAAATCACCTCGCCGAACTGCATCAGGAAGAGGGGCACGAGCCCGCCCAAAGGCGTGAAGGAATCGTGCATCGAGTTAACCGACCCGTTGGAGGCGGCTGTGGTCGTCGAGGCCCACAGGACCGAATTGGCGAGCCCGAACCGAACTTCCTTCCCCTCCATGTTGCCGCCCGGCTGCACCGCGCTCGCTGTTTGGTCGACCCCCAGCTTGGCGAGCAGGGGATTGCCGGCGCCCTCCGCCCAGTAGGCCGTGGCGATGAAGACGACCAGCACGATCGTCATCGCCGCCAGAATCGCCCAGCCCTGCCTGGTGTCGCCGACCATTTTGCCGAATGTGTAGCAGAGAGCGGCCGGGATCAGGAGGATCGCCAGCACTTCCAGAAAATTGGAGAGCGGCGTCGGATTTTCGTACGGGTGGGCGGAATTGACGTTGAAAAAGCCGCCGCCGTTGGTGCCGAGCTGCTTCATGGCGATCTGGGAGGCGGCCGGACCGACCGCCACTGTCTGTTCGGTGACCGTCACTTTCTCGGTCTTGGGCTGGCCTTTCTCATCCAACACCGGCTGGCCCTTGGCGTCCACGATGGGGTTGTCATAGGTCACCGGCTGAAGCATTGTGACCTTTGGGTAGTCGCCGAATGTCTGGACCACCCCCTGGGAGACCAGCGCAATCGAAAAGATGAACGACAGCGGCAGCAGTATGTAGAGCGTGGTTCGGACCAGATCGACCCAGAAGTTGCCTATCGTCTCGGCGCTCTTTCGGGCCAATCCCCTGATCAGCGCGACCAGGACGGCCATTCCCGTCGCGGCCGAGACGAAATTCTGGACGGTCAGGCCGGCCATTTGTGTCAGATAGCTCATGGTCGTCTCGCCGCCGTAGGCCTGCCAGTTGGTGTTGGTGACAAAGCTCACAGCCGTATTGAAGGCCAGGTCGGGCGAGACGGCGCCGAAACCTGGTGGGTTCAGCGGCAGGAAGCCTTGAAGCCGTTGCAAGGCATAGAGAAAGACAAAACCAGCAGCACTGAACCAGAGCACTGCCAGTCCGTACGTTTTCCACCCCATTTCAGCGTCGGCTTTGACGCCGCAGAGCCGATAAAAGGCCCGCTCCACCGGGCCAAGGAGACGATCCAGCCAGAACGACCGGCCCTCATAGACCCGGGCCATGTACCATCCCAAGGGTTTGGCCAATGCCACCAGGACCACGAGATAGAGACTGATTTGCAGCCAGCCATTGGTTGTCATGAGAAAAGCTCCGGTTTGAGGAGCGCGATCAAGAGATAGATCAGCAGCCCCAGTGAAAGAATCCCGCCGATAATGTAGAAACCGGTCATCTTACCTCTCCTTCTTGGTGGGGCTTGTGAAGCCCCCTCCGTTTCTCCTTGAGCCTGCGCGGTGCCTCCACCTCGGATTGACATTGTGCGTCAATGAAGCGAGGAGCCATGTCGAGATCACCACCACGATCCAGGCCAGAATAACTGTGAGAAAATTCATCGCTGGTCCTTATTATTAGAGGGTTCATGCCCCCGTCACGCCGATCAGGCCGGGCCCAGGATCCCTCTAGGGAGCGTCATGCACGCCCTATAACCGTTCCAATGCCGTCAAGAGCCAGGCCGAGATCACGAAGAACAATCCCGCCACGCCGAGAACGATGAGATCCATGGTGCCTCCTGAAATAGTGACCGAAG
>Ga0335081_10017623_pt1 | contig 11561 bp, 11 predicted proteins | sample Lox_Sample_35_FD_206713 | JGI IMG/M metagenome (GOLD analysis project Ga0335081, IMG submission 206713) | Soil microbial communities from Loxahatchee National Wildlife Refuge, Florida, United States - Lox_Sample_3.5 | ecosystem: Environmental > Terrestrial > Soil > Wetlands | place: USA... | reverse complement strand
CACCGACGCTGATCGTCGGGGGTGGCGACTCGGCGATGGAGGAAGCGATGTTCTTGTCGAAGTTCGCCAAGAAGGTCGCGATCGTGCACCGCCGGGACGATTTCCGCGCCTCGAAGATCATGCTCGAGCGCGCACGCGCGATCCCCAACATCGAGTTTCTGACGCCTTACACGGTCGACGCGTTCGCCGGCGGCGAAAACGGATCACTGGCGGTGGCGCGCCTTCGCAACACGGCTGACGGGTCGACGCGTGAGCTCGAGGTGATGGGTGCCTTCATCGCGATCGGTCACGAGCCGCAGTCACAGCTCGTCGAAGGCCAGGTCGAGACCGACGCCGCCGGCTACGTCGTGACGCAAGGCAAGTCGACACTGACCGGGATCCCGGGCGTGTTCGCCGCGGGCGACCTCGTCGACCATACCTACCGCCAGGCGGTCACCGCCGCCGGGTCAGGCTGCCAGGCCGCGCTCGACGCCGAGTGGTACCTGCGCGACACGCCGTTTCCCGTGGCGGACGCAGCCGGTGAGGCCGGCGCCGCCGCGCGCGCATCGGTCTAAGGCCTAGGGGCCTCGCTCCGCTCGGCGTCCGTGGGGCCTGGTTCCCCGTCCGGCCAGGATCGCTACTGATAGGGGCAGCCGTCCGCCGGTCCCCAGTTCGCGGACGGCGGCGACTTGTACATCGACAGCGCGAAGTCCTGAGTCCAGGTCCCCGCGCCCGACGCCCACCCGCTAACCGTCCGGCGGCTGACGCCGGTGCCGACGTTGCCGTAGGTCGGGTTGAGGATGTTCTCGCAGTGACCGGTGCTCGCCATCCAGGCGCGAACCACGCCGGCGGGAGTCTGGAAGCCGGTGGCGATGTTCTCGCCGGCCGTGCGCCAGACGTAACCGGCGGCGCTGATCCGGCCGGCGAAGTTCGTGCCGTGGCTGAACACGTCGCTCGAGACCATCGCGTTCGTCCACCCCTGCGCCGAGCGATCGAGGAGGTGCGAGGCCCGCAGCGGCGGCAGATGGCGGGCCGTGCGCTGCTGATTGATCAGGCAGACGACGGCAACCCGTAGGGTCTCGGCCGGAGTGTCGGCGACGGTCGCGTTGGTGTTCGCGCACCCGCTGGCGGCGCCGGCACGACGTTGATGGCGGTGGCGCGCGATGTGGCGGTGGCGCGTGGTGCTCGCGCTCGCCGCGGGGACAAGGGCAAGGACGGCGGTCGAAAATAAGGCGAGGAGGCCGAGCGCGAGACGCGACCAACTACGGGCGAAAACCGTCGTCGAGCGATCGCGCGGGGTCGGCATCGGAGGGAGCATCGTCACGAGGTCGCGATCCCTCACAGGGTCGGCAACTTAAATGGCCGATTGATCGACAAAAGCGGTGCGAAAGTGGCGCAGGCGGACGCAAAACGTCCAAAATCCGGGTCCTCCCGCGAACCCCGGCGGCGTGCTACCCGGAAAGCGATCCACTCAGTCGTCGCGAACAGAAAACTTTCACTGCTCCGGCGATCCGGCCGACCGATCACGCCAGCGGACGCGTCAGGACGCGCCAAACCGATGCCATCCAACTCAACCCCTCTCTTTCTCCTGCCTACGGGGTTAGCTGTCGGGCTCGCGCTGAAAGAGATCGCGCTACGCCGGAAGCTCCGGCGACTCGCCCCGGGGGTTCATCACCCCATCGGTTTCCCCGCTCCCGGGGCCACTGGGGCCACGGGATTCGGCTGGGTATGTAGTGCGCCGTGCACCCTATCGAACGAACGCGCGGCATGCGGGACGCGGCCGCATGGCCTCCCGCAAGCGGCCTACTCGTACACGAAGAAGCCTTCGCCGGTCTGGGGACCGAGCCGGCCTGACATCGCGAGCGACCGCAGAAGCGGCGCCGTCCGGTAGCGCTCCTCGCGCCGCTCCTCGTACAGCCCGTCGAGCACCGACAGGACGTGGTCGAGCCCGATCGCGTCGGCCCAGGCGAGGATCCCGCGCGGGTAGTTCAGGCCGTGGACCATCCCAGCATCGACGTCCTCGGCGCTCCCCACGCCCTGGGCCACCGCGAAGGCCGCTTCGTTGATGACCTGGCAGACGATCCGCCCGAGCACGAGGCCGGGGGCGTCGCCCACCCACGCGGTGTGTTTGCCGAGGGTGGCGAAGAAGCGCTCGACCGCCGTCTCCGCCGACTGCGCGGTGTCGGGACCCCGAGTGAGCTCGACCAGGTTCGCCTCCGCGAGTGGCGGCAGCGCGTGGAAGCCGACCGCGCCGCCCCCCGGATCGAGCATGGTCAGCGAGCCGGAGGCGCAGCAGATCGCCTGCGGTCCGCCCTGGAGCGGCACCTCCGGCTCCTCGCCGAGGGCGGCGTCGACGATCAGGAACGGCGGGTCCAGCTCGAAGGCCTCCTCCGGCGAGGCCACCTCCCACCCGGCGTCGGACGCGGCGCCCGCGAGCTCGTGTGCGAGCGTGGTGTGCCCGGCGATCACGATCAGGCCGTCGCCGCCGCCGGCCGAGAGCGGCTCGGGATCGTCCGGGCGGTGCTTGCCCGCACCGTCCGAGTAGTCGTAATAGCCTCGCCCGGACTTCCGCCCGAACCGACCGGCAGCCACCGTGCGTGCGGCGATGGGCGATGGGCGCCAGCGTGGCTCGCCGAAGCTCTGCTCGTAGAACGAGCGCGAGATCTCGAAGCCCACCTCCACGCCGACCAGGTCCATCAGCTCGAACGGGCCCATCCGGAAGCCGCCCGCCATCCGGCACACGCGGTCGATCTCCTCGAGCGGGCCGATCCGCTCCTCCAGCAGCTTGAGGGCCTCGAGGCCAAACGGGCGGTTGCAGCGGTTTACGAGGAAGCCGGGTCCGTCGGCGGCGATGATCACGCGCTTTCCCATCGCCTCCCCGGTGGCGCGGGCGCGAGCCACCGCCGCGTCCGAGGACTGCTCGCCTGCCACCACCTCCAGCAGGCGCATCAGCGGAGGTGGATTGAAGAAGTGCATCCCGACGACACGTTCCGGCAGGGTGGCTGCGGTGGCGATCGCGGTCACGAGCAGCGACGAGGTGTTGCTGGCGAGCACGCACTCTTCGCTGACGACGCCCTCGGACAGCCGGCCAAACAACTCGCGCTTGAGCTCGAGCCGCTCGGGTGCCGCTTCGATCACGAGCTCGCAGTCGCGCAGGTCCTCGAGCGCCGGGGCCGGCTCGAGGCGCGCGGCCGCCTCGGCCGCCTCCGATTCGGTCATCCGCCCACGCTCGACTCCGCGGGCGAGTTGCGCCCGGATGCGCTCAAGCCCGCGCTCCAGCGCCTCCGGAAGAGGGTCATGCAGCAGCGTACGCGCCCCCGACTGGCAACCCAGCTGGGCGATACCGGCGCCCATCGTCCCGGCGCCGGCGACGCCGATGACGCCCGCGGGCTGCCCGCTCACGCGGGGACGAGCGCGTTGACTCCGGTCAGGGCCCGACCGATGATCAGCTTCTGAATCTGCGACGTGCCCTCGTAGAGCGTGGTCACGCGGGCGTCGCGGAGGTAGCGCTCGACGGGATAGTCGTCGACGTATCCCGAGCCGCCGTGGACCTGGATCGCCGCGTTCGCGCAACGGACCGCGGCCTCGGTGGCGAACAGCTTGGCCACGGAGGTCTCGGTCGTGTTCGGCTTGCCCGTGTCCTTGAGGTAGCCGGCGCGCCAGACGAGCATTCGGGCGGCGTCGGTCTCAAGCGCCATGTCGGCGATCATCTCCTGGACGAGCTGGAAGCTCGCGATCGGCCGCCCGAACTGCTGGCGTTCCTTGGAATAGCGAATCGACGCGTCGAGGCAGCCCTGGCAGATGCCGACACAGCCGGCGGCGACGCTGTAGCGCCCCGAGTCAAGCGAGCTCATCGCCACTTTGAAGCCGTCGCCGATCTCCCCGAGCATGGCGTCGTCGGACGCCTCCACGTCGTCGAGCGAGATCGCGGCCGTATCCGACCCGCGGAGGCCGAGCTTGTGATGCACCGCCTGCGGCTGGTAGCCGGGCTGGTCGGTCTCGACCAGGAAGCACGCCAGCCCGCGGTGGGCCTTCTCCGGATCGGTCTGGGCAAACACGAGCGCGAGCTTGGCGTAGTTGCCCATCGAGATGAACATCTTGGAGCCGTTGATCACCCACCCCGAGTCGGTCTTCTTCGCGCGCGTGCGCTGGTTGGCGGCATCCGAGCCGGTGTCGGGCTCTGTCAGTCCGAAGCACCCGAGCCATTCGCCCGAGCACAGCTTCGGGAGGTATTTCTGCTTCTGCTCCTCGGTACCCCAGCGCAGGATCGCCGAGCACACGAGCGAGGTCTGGACTGAGACCACGGTTCGCATCGCGGAATCGCCGCGGCCGATCTCCTCGACGATCAGCCCGTAGGTCAGGTAGTCAAGCCCGGCGCCGCCGTACTCGCGCGGCACGATCGCCCCGAGGTAGCCCTGCGCCGCGATCTTCTCAACCAGCTCGAGATCGAAATGTTCGTTGCGATCGTTCTCGCGCGCGCGCTCGACGATCTCGTTGTCGGTGAAAGCACGCGCTGTCTCGCGGATCAGGCGCTGCTCGTCGGTGAGCTCGAAGTCCATGGGCGGGCACGCTACCGGACGGGAGCAGGGGCGGCGTCAGACGCCGCCCCTGCTCTCCGGCGCATCCCCTGCTAGGAGGCCGGCGGAAGCGTCGACGGGTTCGTCGCCGGTGAGACCTGGATGGCCACCGGCGCCGAGGCGCCACCGACGTTGCCGCGATCGCCCGTGATCCGGGCGCGGAACTGGTACGTGCCGGCCTTGCCGAACGTCCAGCCGAACTGGAACGTAGACGCGTTCGTGACGAACCGTATCTCCTCGTTGTGCCAGTCACCATCGGCGCCGAGGCGCTGCAGGTAGAGCACGTGACCGGCCTTGTCGGGAAGGACGGTGCCGGTAAACGTGACATGACCGCCGACCTGCGAGTTCGTCGAGCTCGGTGTCATGGTGAGCACGTCCTCGACACCCTCGAACAGCGACGCGCTGTGATGATGAGGTGCCAGCGTCGTACGCACGATGTACACCGTGTTGTATCCCGGCACCTGGGGCGCAAACGTGTAACTACCGCCGGAGCCCGTGGTGGTGTCGGCGACCGGTGTGAACTGACTCTGGTAGCCGTTGCGGGCCCAGAGAGTCACCGGCGTATTCAGCGCCGCGTTGTCGACTACGCCCGAGATCGTGACCGACTGGCCGTACGAGATCAGCTGATCCGAGCTATTGACGGTGAACCCCGGGACCTGCTTCTGCTGCACGGCCACGGTCACAGGGTTGGCGGTCCCGGCGATGTTCCGCGCGTCGCGCGGGAACAGAACCCGGACCGTGTGGTCGCCGGCGAACCGCCAGCGGTAGGTGATCGAGTAGTTCGACCCCCCGTCGAGACGGCCGCTCTTGAGGCTCCGCCACTCTCCGGAGTTGGTCTGCTCCTGCAGGGCGACCCGCTCGAACGCGTGGTTCGGAGTGACTGTCCCCGTGAACACGACCGGCTGCCCGGTCACCGCGGAGGTCGTGCTCGCACTCAGGCTGACCAGAGTCGAGACACGCTCGAACACCGTGCGGCTGTGGATCTGGTGCACGCCCTGCTGCCTCACGAACCAGCTGCGGTTTGTCATGACGACGTCTTCGGCGCGAGTGAACTCATAGAAACCGTGCGAGTCCGTCGTCGTCTTCCCTATCTTCCTGTACCCGAGGCCGGAGCCCGCGATGTGGTGATAAAGAACGATCGTCTGGTCACCCACCGGGGCGACGTTCAGATGACCGTAGATGAATACGCCCTCCCCGGCATCGATCGGATTCGGGATGGCGTTGATGGTGAGGCCGCGATTGTGCCCTGGTGCGGCACTGGCGACGCTCGCCACGGCGGTTGCCGCGAGCGTTGTCACCAGGGTCGCGAGCACGGCAAGGCGAAGGCGCATGAGGCTCCTTTCCCAGCGGTAGACTATTTGTTGCCTCCGCTGGGTTCCCGGCTCCCTACCAGGCGGCGGCGCTTGAGACAGCCCTGAAAACACACTTTCCTGGGCGGAAGTTGCGCTGAGATCGAACGGCCACTTAGACTCGCGTACGTGGATCCGTTCACCCTTGTCGTGGTAGGTGGGTTGGCGGTGCTCGTACTGGTGTTCTGGATCATCGGGCGGTACTACCCGGGCTCGGGGCTCGAGCAGCTTGGGCTCCAGTCCGCCCGCGAGGTCCACGAGCGGCGTGAGGCGCTCGAGGCCGAGGATCTGGACCAGATGCTCGCCGCCCATAACGAGCGCAGACGCGCACGCGGGCAGGCCGAGATCAGCGCTGAGGAGCTCGAGGCCCGGGTTCTCCGCGAGCTGTCCGAGCGGCCGCGCCGGCGCGGGGATTGACCACCGCTGGCGCGTTGCCTGATCATCGGCTGTGGATGCCGGGGGCGCGCGCTCGCCCGTGAGCTTGTCGCAGCCGGCCACGCCGTGCGGGGAACGACGCGCGACCCGAGCCGGTGCGCGGAGATCGAGGCCGCCGGCGCCGAGTCCGTCGTTGGCGATCCGGACGTGGTCGGCACGCTCGCGCGCTCGCTCGAGCACGTGGGCGTGGCGTGTGTGCTGCTCGCCTCAGCGGTCGGGTCGCCCGAGCACCTCGAGGCGCTCCACGGCTCCCGCCTCGACATGCTCCTCACCCGGATGGTTGACACCACGGTGCGGGGGGTCGTGTACGAGGCGGCGGGGTCGATCGACCCCGCCATCCTGGACGCGGGCGCCGCGCTCGTGCGAGCGCGCTGCGAGGACGCCCGTATCCCGTACGTGCTGCTCAGCGCCGACCCCGGCGACCACCCGGCCTGGACGGCGGCTGCCGCGACAGCCGTCAACAGCACGCTCGATGGCCGCCCCCATGGGCCACGATAAACTTGAAAACACAAAATAGGTAAAAGGCGACCGGAAATACCCAGGAGGCGGAAGTGGCTGACTACGCGAACGACGTTCTGGTCGAGCCCGAGTGGCTCGAGCAGCACCTCAACGACGACTCGATCAGGATCGTTGAGGTCGATGAGAACCCAGCCCTGTACCGCGAGGCGCACATCCCGGGTGCGATCGGTCTCGATTGGCGGCTCGACCTCCAGGACCAGGTCAAGCGCGACTTCCTCGGTCCCGAGGACTTCGGCGCGCTGTTCGGCAGCCGCGGGATCTCGAACGACCATCAGGTGATCCTCTACGGCGACCGCAACAACTGGTTTGCCGCCTACACCTACTGGTACCTCAAGTACTACGGGCACCACAACGTCAAGCTGTTGAACGGCCCACGCGAGCGGTGGATCTCCGAGGGACGCCCGACGACCGTCGATCCACCGAGCTATCCCGAGACGACGTTCACGGCGAAAGCGGGCGATGACGCGATCCGCGCCAAGCGGGACGAAGTCCTCGCCGCCCTCAAGGACTCTCATGAGCTCGTCGACGTTCGCTCGCCGCAGGAGTACTCGGGTGAGCTGATCGCGATGCCGGGCTACGAGAGCGAGGGCGCGCAACGCGCCGGCCACATTCCCGGTGCCAAGTCGATCCCCTGGGCGCAGGCGGTCAAGGAGGACGGGACGTTCAAGTCCGCCGAGGATCTCCGTGACCTTTACGGCGGTAAGGGCGTGCTGTCAGGCGAGCCGATCATCGCGTACTGCCGGATCGGGGAGCGCTCGGCGCACACCTGGTTTGTGCTCCACGAGTTGCTGGGCGAGCAGAACGTCAAGAACTACGACGGGTCGTGGACGGAGTGGGGCAACCTCGTCAACGTGCCGATCGAGAAGGGCTGACCCGGCCCGGGGACTCGCGTTCTCTCAGCAGTGGCCCGATCCGGTCGAACAGGTCGGCCAGGATTCGGGCCGTTGCGCCCCAGATGAGGTGGTCACCGACCACGTAGGTATCGGTCCGGATCGGGACGCCGCGCCGGACGAGGCGCCGCCGGGCGTAGCCGGCCAGGAGTGCGGACAGGGGGAGCTCGAGTACCTCGGCCACCTCGCGGACGCTCGGTGTCCACGTACGCCCGGGCTCGATCAGCCCGACGAATGGATACACGGCGTAGCCGGTCGCGATCGTCGGCGTCGGCTGGAGCGCGCCGACGATCTCGACCGCGTCCTCGGGCAGGCCGATCTCCTCGTGAGCCTCGCGGAGCGCCGTCGCCCGCAGGTCCCTCTCGCCCTCGTCGTAGCGCCCGCCGGGAAATGAGATCTCGCCCGGATGCCGACGCAGGTCGTCCTTGCGTTTGGTGAACACGGTGTGGAGCCGGCCGCGCTCGACGTAAAGCGGCACCAGCACGGCGGCGTCGGTGCGGCCCCGCACCTCGAGCGTCAGCGCCTCTTCGGTGCTGAGGAGCACGCGGCTCAGGTCCTCGGCAAGGTGGTCGTTTCCCCGCGCCATCAGCTGACTATATTCGCGTGTAATGCAGGCCCTAATCGTCGTCGACGTCCAGAACGACTTCTGCCCGGGCGGAGCGCTCGCGGTCGCCGGGGGGGATGGTGTGGTCGAGCCGATCAATCGGTTGGCCTCCGAGGCTTCGTTCGTCGTCGCCACGCGCGACTGGCACCCGCCCGACCACGGCTCGTTCGTGGCGCAGGGCGGCCCATGGCCGGTGCACTGCGTGCGCGACACGCCTGGGGCGTCGCTTCACCCCGCGCTCGATGCCGGTCGGATCGATGCCATCGTCGACAAGGGACAGGCGCGCGATGCCGAGGGATACTCCGCGTTCGAGGGCACCGAGCTCGAGCGGCTGCTGCGCGAGCGGGGTGTCGACACCGTCGACGTGGCCGGGCTCGCGCTCGACTACTGCGTCAAGGCGACGGCGTTGGACGCTCGCCGCGCGGGCTTCGATGTGGTCGTGCACCGGGACGCCACTCGCGCGGTCGAGGTGCGTGACGGGGACGGCGACCGCGCGGTAGACGAGCTGCGCGCCGCCGGGATCAAGGTCGTCGACTAGCTAAACCGCCGCCGGCTCGAACAGCTCGATGCGCTCGTCGAAGCTGACCTCGCCGTCGAGCGTGCGGTGGACCGGGCACTTGGCGGCGATTACGCGCAAGCGCTCGATCTGCTCCTCGGTGCAGTCCTTGGGAAGCCGCAGGACGAGCTTGAAGTTGGTCAGGCAGCCGCGCTCGGCCGGGGTGTACTCACATTGGACCTCGACCGGCCCGATGTCCCAGCCCTTGCGCTTGGCGTACATCTCCATCGTGACCGCGGTACACGAGGCAAGGCTCGCGGCGAGGAGCTCTTGCGGACTGGGGCCGTCGTCGTCGCCGCCGTGCTCCGCAGGCTCATCGGCCGTCAGCCGATGCTGTCGGACGTCGATACGGTGCGAGAATGCTGTCCGTGCGGTGCGGCGCGCGATGGCCTTCATCGATGTGGTCCTCGTTGATCGAAAGTAGTCAGGTCTCTCATCCTAGCGTTGCTGTTGCTACCCGTCCCCGGCCTGTCCGAGCTATTCGAACAGCGGGTTGAAGAGCAGCCCCGTAGGGACCTTCGGGAAGAAGTACGTGGACTTCGGCGGCATGCTCTCGCCGGCGGCGGCGACGGCTCGAACCTGATCAATCGGGGTGGCCGCGACGAAGAACGCGGCGTCGAAGTCGCCGTCCTGAACGAGCCGCAGCGCGTCGTCGAAGTCGCGGGCGTAGCCGAGCCCGGTGAGGTGGTCGATGTCATCATCCGTCATCCCGAGGGCGCCCTTGAGGATCAACGCCTCGAGGACCGCGGTGTCGAGCCGGCGGTAGGGCTCGGCGTGATCGGCCAGGGCCGCGTCGGCGATCGCCTGGTCCTTGAGGGTGAGCATCCACGGCTGGCGGAAGTGAGCGTCGATGTAGCCCAGGCTCGCGGGCTGGCCGTAGGACGGTACGAGCGCGTCGGTGCTGTCGAGGCGCCTGAGGTCGAAGTCTCGTCTGATCGCGGTCGCGAGCGCCTCCTGCTGGTCCGGGCGGAGGTCGCGGAGCAGGCGGTGGGTGGGGAACACGGTCAGCCCGGGATCCTCGAGCGCCACCAGACACATCAACACGTAGCGGTGCGGTCCGTCGCCGCCGATCTCCTCGGCGTAGACGCGTGCGGTCTCGTAGCGGTGGTGGCCGTCGGCGATGAGCAGCTCGGATTTGGCGAGTGCGTCCTGGATCGTCTCGATCGCGTGGGGGTTCTCGATCCGCCAGATGCGGTTGACGGTGCCGTCGTCGTCGGTGGCCGTGCCCCACGGCGAGCTCGTGGTCGTCGCGTTCGCGAGGACGCCGGTGGCCGTGCCGGTGGGGTCGTCGTAGAGCGAGAAGATCGGCGAGAGGTTGGTTTTCGTCGCCCGGGTTAGCCTGAGCCGATCCTCCTTCGGGCCGGGGTGGGTGCGCTCGTGCGGCCGGATCCGCCCCGCCCCGTAGTCCTCCACGCGCACGCGCGCGAGGAATCCGGTACGCCTGCGAATCTGCCCGTCGGGCCCGGTGTAGTCCTGCTCGATCGCCCACAGCGCAGGTCGCTCGTCGCGGACGATCACTCCCTCGTCCCGCCACGCTGTGAGCAGGCGCGCCGCGTTGTCGTAGGGGTCGGTGCCGACGGGCAGATCGATCCTCACGACGTTGTAGGGCGAGCTGGCCTCGAGGTCGGCGCGCCCCGCGTCGTCAATGACGTCGTAGGGAGGGGCGACCACGTCCTGGAGGCCGCCGGTTCGGTCCAGGTTGTAGTGCAGCGCCCGCAGCGGTTCGACATCGGCCATGCCGGCGCCGGAGGCTACCGAGTCCAGGCGACGTCAGTCGTCGCTCGATCGGGGCGCCCGGATTCGAACCGGGGACCTCAAGCACCCAAAGCTTGCGCGCTAACCAGGCTGCGCTACGCCCCGTGTATGGGCCGTCGAGTGTAGTGATCGGGGAATCCGCGGAGCAGGCGTCCGAATATGCCCTTCAGGGTCTGCTTACCGTACGGGTGAGAGCCGTCGTACATGCTCAAGACGGCGATGGACACGCGCGCGCAGCCGCGTACGAGCAGCGCCACCTGGTGATCGAGGAGGCCCGTACCGTATCCCCAGCCGCCCTTGAAGTAGAGCTTCCAGCCCTTCGGTGCGACCTCGCCGATGCCCCAGCGCTCGGACGGCACGATCCCTGCGAGCAGCGACATCGCGTAGGCGCGGTGGCGTTTCGGGATGTAGCTGTCGATGTGGAGGAAGAACTTCGTCTGGTCGCGCGCGGTGATCTCGGTCTCGCCCCAGATCGGGGAGGTCGCGAAGTGCGCCATGCCAACTCTGTTGGCGAGCGCCCGGAGTGCTCCCTGACCGACCGTGTCGAACACCACCTGGGCGTCGTCGTTGTCAGACTCGGTGATCATCGGGCCGAGCAGCGACCTGTCGTGGGCGTCCAGGGCGCGGCCCCTGACGTAGGGCTCGTTGAGGTAGGCGACCATCAGCATCGCCTTGACGACGCTCGCCGACCACTCGTCGTGGTCAGGCCGGTATCCGTAGAAGCGGCCGTCGCTGGTGCGCACTGCGAACGCGATGTCGCCGGTCCGGCGGTCGGTGTAGCCGATCGCCGCCAGCATGTCCGGGTGCCACAGCTCGTACAGCGGCTTGCCCGTTCCGTGTACCAGGCACTGGCTCGCATACGCACGGCCGGGCGCGGCTACAAGGGCCGCGCCCGCC
>Ga0335081_10017622_pt1 | contig 11561 bp, 9 predicted proteins | sample Lox_Sample_35_FD_206713 | JGI IMG/M metagenome (GOLD analysis project Ga0335081, IMG submission 206713) | Soil microbial communities from Loxahatchee National Wildlife Refuge, Florida, United States - Lox_Sample_3.5 | ecosystem: Environmental > Terrestrial > Soil > Wetlands | place: USA: Florida... | reverse complement strand
TGATCCCCTGACCGCCGGCGGAATTGGAACCGTTCGCCAGAACGAAATCCGAAAGGCTCTTGCCGCCCAGCGTGTCGGCCTCGTGCGCCTTGAAGGCGTAGGGCACGCTGACCATCAGCACGCGCGCCTGCTCCGGCTGTCCTTCCACCTGGATGCCAAGCCATCGCTGTTCCTGCTCGGAAAACAGATCGCCCGGCAGGCCCGTGACTGTCGTGCTGCCCAGCAGCGCGCTGTAGTTGCCGCTGCTATCGGTAGTAACGTTCTGCGTCTCCATCCACAGAGGTGCTCCGCCCTCCTGCTGCTTGTAGATGGCGAAGCTGACGCCCACAGTGGACGAAGCCAACGGCCCGCCCTGCGCATCTCTCAGCACTCCGCTGTAGCGAATAAGATTGGGCACAGCCGTAACTGTAGCTTGCTGCGCGAAACTAAGCGAAACCATCGACAACGCGAACACGGCCAGAAATGAAGCTTGACTGAAGCGGCGCATAAGCGCTCCTTTCCCTTTCTTTCGAAGCCATTGCCAGAGTTGATAGGAAACGAGTTCGTTGCAGGTTGCCGGCCTGACGTCAGGCACCTGGTTCTTTTCTTGCAAGTAATTAAAGACTCATCGTCCTACAACGGTACAGGTTGACAGTTTTGTTCCTGGGAGCGCGGGGAATCGAAGACCAACCGGGTACTGCAAGCCCTTGGGATGCACAGGAATCCTATCGTTCCTGTTGACTCGCTAGGGAGACTCTGATTAAGCCCCAGTTTTTGAAAGGGCACGGCTTCAGCCGTGCCGGAAGTTCAGCAAAATCAGTGCGGGCTTTAGCCCCTGAGGCCGACCGATCCACTTGTTCAGAGTCTCCCTAGAAATCCGCGTACTGGATTTCTGCAAAGTTTCGTAATGCTGTCACCACTTTTGGAGAAATGTCAAGTAATTCTGGAAAAATTCTTTAAGCCAGGCTGCGATCTTGAAGTTCAACCCACAAAAGTAGCATGCGCCTTGGCACGCACGGCACTTTGTTCCTGTTAGCTGCGACTCTTTAATGTTGAGCTATGTCGCGGTGAAGTGGGCGCTATCGTCAGGATGGGGCTAGCATGTAGACAGCACGGCTGCCCCGAGTATTACCCAAGAACCTGGCAGAAGCTACTTATTGCTATGGAGCGGCAGAATACGATTTGCGCGCAGTGGGCGCTATGACCAAAGTCACAGCGACAAGCCCCGAGTGGAATTAACAATTGGCAGACGGCGATGGTCTCGGCCGGCGCGCTCGCGGCTGCCTAACCGGGAGAACCCGTCAGCGCTGCTGCGCTGCCCGCTGGAGTTCGCCGCGCTATAGCGATTAAGATGTTGTGCATGCCCGAAGATCCGAAGCCCACAGCCCAGCCCAACCAGCCGCCGGACGCCGCACAGCACGTCGCCGAGGCCCATCGCCTGCTGCGCGCCCTGCAACTGCCGCTCGACAAGCATCCCGAGCTGGCGAAAGCCATCGACAATCTGGAGATGGCGCTCAGCATCCTCGCCACCAAGACCGGCGGAATGCTATAGCATCCTCTAGCGGCGCCTCCATCATATTCTTCTAGAGCAGGTCACGCCCGCACTTGCGCCAGAATCGAGTGCACCACATTCAACGTGTGCTGCGACGCGAAGATCGCCTTCAGTTCTTCCTTGAACTGCTCTTCGTTCATCGCCGTGCGCCCCTCCTGCTGGCCCACTCGCAGGCTCATAGGATAGAAGTTGATGCTGTGCGACGCCTGAAACAATTCGTACTTGTAGTTCAGCGTCGGCGCCGTCAAATAGAAATGGTGCACAAACATGCTGCCCACCGCTTGCGTGAGCACCTCTCCCTGCACCAGGTTGCGCGTCTTCTCCCCCAGCAGCGCCGCCTGCTCCTTAAGAATAATGACCGGCGTGGTCATCTTCGAGTCGGCAATATTCGCTGGCCAAAGATCGTCAGGCATAGCTTAGTTGTCGGTTGTCAGTAGCCAGAATCCAGATGCGAGTGCCTCACTCATCCGCGTTTTTCGGATGAGTGGGACTGACCACTGACCACTGGCAACTGGCCACTGCTTTTCAAAACTCCAACTCTACCACCACCGGCAGATGGTCCGACCCCACGCTCCTGTCCGGACGCCCCTGCGCCAGCAACGGCACCCCACCCGCCTCCGTCAAAATCCGCACATGCTCGGGAGCAAAGCGAAACGTCAGCGCGGGACGCAGCAGCACCTGGTCGTACATGTTCCAGAAGTAACACACTGCCTCGCCGCCATCGTAATAATATGTCCCGCCCGCATCGTTGCGATCGCCCAGGTGGCTCCACATGGGATTGTAGAAGAAACGATAGTTCTCGCGCTGCACCGTGCGCACGAAGCGCTGCGCCACCTCCCGGCTGGCCACCGCGTGCAGCCCGCCGCGCGCGCCCACCACCCCCGCCTCAAACGGATTCATGTTCAGGTCGCCCATCACCAGCGTGCGCCGATGCTTCTCCTGCTTCTCCACCTCGTCGATCGCGCGCGCCAGGTGGATCGACTCGAACACCTGGCTCTCCTCCGAGACGTTGACCTTGCTGGGCAGATGCACCCCCGCCACCAGCACCGCATGCCGTCCCGGCAGCGTCAGCCGCCGAATGGTGATCCGCTCCGACTCCCACAGCGGAGGCATCATGCCCGCATCGAAGCGCGTAAACACCCGCAGCCGGGGGCAACTGCTGAACCCGAAGTCATACTCCGTGCGCTCGGCATTGAGCGCCTCCAGCATGCGCGCAGGCGAGCTCCCACACTCCGCCAGGATGAGCACGTCCACCAGCTCCTCCCACGCCACCCGCGCAATCAAATCTGGAATGCCGCGCTGATTCAGGTTCCAAAACAAAAACTTCGGCACGGGTAGAGGGTAGCAGATGGCACGGCTTGCCTGAGCGCGCCAGTGGGCAACCCTGAATCTTATTCAACCCAGATCGTAGTTGCTGATTCCCATTTCGAAACGAGCTGAGAAAATTAAATTGGCCTCATCCGCATTCGTGCTTGACCCGTTCGCACCACCAAACGAAACTTTTCACGAGGGAGTGCGCGCCAGCTCCTTCCTTCCGGCCCCGCCACTGACACTTCCAGGTGCCGTTCCCGAGCGGAGATGAGGGAGCCTACCCACCTAGCCCCTTTTAGGCTGGTGAAGCCAAGAAACGGAAGCCGAGTATCTGGCACCAATTCACCAAGCAGTAGGTTTCGAGGCCGGCGCTCACTTTCCGAGGGAGGACACATGCGATACTTTGTCCCAGTCGTCATTATCTTTGTCATGGTTTGCTGTCCAAATATTCCGCTGCAAGGTGCTACCGACCCACCGCCCACGATGACGAACGAGTCCATTGTCCAATTGGTAGCATGGGGTTTTAATAGCACCGACATTATCAAGAAGATCGGTAGCGTTTCCACGCAATTTGATTTGTCGACTGCGGGCATCGCATACCTGACGGACAACGGCGTGACTGACCGCATTCTGGACGCCATGTTTCAAGCCTCCGTGCGGAACGTCCGCGACGGCATGCAGGGACCATCCGTACCCGCCCCCTCGAGCGCAGCCGCGCCCTCTTCGACGATAGCGCCAACGTCAGCCCACTCAATTACCGCCGTCGCTCCCGCCGCGAGCACTCGAATCTCGAGCCCCCAGCGACCGGCCTCGTCAACACCGGTCGCATCAGGCAACTTGCCCGGTGCGACCGCACCCGAGATGACGGACTTGACAGCTGATGCCGCACCGCCCAGGAGTCGTAACCGGGGACAAAATGGTGGCGTGGGGCAAACCCTCGCACCTACCCCACCAGCCAATCAAAGTGCAGACCCCGCCTGTCCGATAACAGCCGGCGTGAATCTAGAATTTCCGGTTCCGGCGATTCCCAAGATTGATGTCAATATTACGAACGTTATGGGAAAGCTGACTACACCGTCGGGCGGCGCGCTCCCGGCCGGGAGCATCCCGAAAGGGAAGGTGCAGCTCTGCAGCTGCGGGCTCGCGGGCGGCAACGTCTTTGGCGGAAACGTGCAGCCTTGCAACGATGGCAAGATTCTGGGAATGGGAGCAGTGAACACAGACGGAACCTTCAGGATGTCGATAGCGGCTGCCACCGCTGGCGAGGAGATCAGCACACAGTTTATCGACGACCAGGGTGTCCCGGGCAAGCCGACGAACCCGACGAAACTGGTGGTTGGAAGCTGTAAGGCTGATGCGTCCGATGCACCGTCAGCTCCCACGCTGGTTCTCGGCACGCCTACGAGTAATACAGTCACCTACTCGGGTACGTGGAGCAGTGGGAATATGGTTCGCATTTGCGTTAATGATCTCCAAGCCATCGATAAGGTGCCCGTAACCGATGGGAAGTTCACCGGCGGCACAAACACCATCGCAGTGAGTCCCAAGGACACAGTTGTTGCTCAGGGCATAGTCGGTCCCGGCCAGTATGGACAGGTCAGCAAAGAGATTCCGATAGGTAGCGGGCCGGTCACAACAGGGGGCGGCGGACAGGCCGGCGTGCCGTTGACTGGTTGCACCCTCACTGCTGGGATTCCCATGTCGAATAAGACGACGAGCAATGGTGGGCAATGCACTATGCAATCCCCACAAGCTCAAAACCAGAGCGATGGCAATGGAAGTTCCGGAGGCCCTTCTGCCACCTCACCTAATAATGGATCGAAGAATGCTGCCTGCCAAACCGCACCCGACCAAAGCACACGTGCATATAACTACACTATCCTATGCGCCACTGGCGTAGTACCTTCGACGATGACCATCAGCACCCCTCGTGCGCCGATCACAGCGCCAAAATCCGCGTCCACAAGCATCATATATACGGGATATGACTGGTATCACCATGTAATGAACTTCTCGTTCGTCGCTGGCTCTACGCCGCCATACACCTTTGAGCTGGATGTGCCTGCCTTAGCCAGTTACTCAGCGAACAATGATAAATATTGCATCAGCACTGATGCCGGCGCGGGACCTCCGGATCCGAACAACTGCCAACGGGCGGACGAAGCCGGGACTGTTGTGGTGCCCACTGCGGCATACAACTATCCCGGAAAAGTAACCAAGTCGCTGATCATAGCTGGCATCGACGTGGCCGCATCCAGCTCAGCAAATCCGGAAGCAAGATTTTTTGCCAACGGCTCATTTGATGTCCCCTTCCGTGCGGCCAATCAGCGAATTAGTTCTCCCCTATGGGGGTGGGGCTATGCCAGGTTGGATAGCATCGCTCAACCTGGGGCCGTCAGCGGAATATCCAATGTTGCAACCTATGTAAAGCCACTCACCAGCGCCACGCCCGACCAGATTGTTCAGTCGGGAGAGGCCGAGTTAGGAATAGCTGTTCAGCTCACTAGCTTCGATAGATACAAAAAGGGGTATGGCGTTGATTCGGCTTCGATTGTCTCTGCTGGATCTGGACAGACCGACGGGACCTACACCATCCCAGCCCAGGGTGGCGGCGGCTCTGGAGCCCTGGTTCAGATCACCATCTCCCACGGCACAATTACGGCAGCCTATGTCATCAACGCTGGTTCTGGTTATACCTCGAGTCCGACGTTTACAGTATCCAAGGGCGGTACCCCAGGTGTACTGACGGCTAGCGTGGAACCGGTATATAGGAACTCTCTCAGGAGCAATCCACTTACCCTCTCCCTCATCGCGGGCGGCGGCTTTATCACGCCACTCTCGGAAAATCAGGCCAGCCCAACCATCTATGTTACATCGACACAGGCCATGAATTATTGGACCGGACAGCTCGGCACTCCGCAAGCAGGCAACGCCAAAGCCGTTGTAGACGCATGTAACTATGCCATGACGCAGAAGCCTCCGACCCCGTGCTACTTAGCCTATATTCCTGAATCGAGAAGCCGCTTTTATCGGAATTGGCAGGCGGGGTTCCGAGTTAAGGATTATTACTTCAACCGATGGAATGATAGCTATGACTTCCCAGGCAGCCTCGATGTAACGGTCGGGCAAAACGAATATGTTACCGGCGGGGTGATGAGTGGCTTTGTAGTACACCTGGGTGGCCAGACACCGATTCACGAACTGCCCGGCGTTCGCATTTTCGGATCAGTGGACCTGGTAGCCTCGAAGAATCAGCTTTCTAACACCTTCGCTCTGCAGACTGCACCCAACACAGTGATGATCACGGATCAAAGCGTGGCCCAGTTGTTTGTACAGCAGCCAAATCGCGACCGGTACCGTTTCGGCTTTGGCTTGGATCTGGTGACGCTCATCAAGAAGCTGAACTCAGGCGCTGCAGCGGCAACGCCGTCCAATGACACAAATAGTGGAAAGTAGCAGGCCGCGGTGACCATTCCGCTCCCGCTGCGCGCCATAAATCAGAATCCTGCCCAAGCACGGGAGGCTCGGGCGGGGCTCTCAAATTTAGTGATGGTGGAAGGCACAGGACGAAAGCGTTGCTTCCGGCTCGCGGCGCAGTAGCCGCCGATTTCGAAGCGGGCCACCAGGATATGAAAGTGGCAGTCGCGCTCCACCTGGCCCTTGACCCGGTCGAAGAGGTCGCTTTCGAACTCCTGGACTTTGCCGTAGCGATGACGGGGACTTAACGCCCATTCGTTGGAAAAGGTGTTCTACTTGCGATCCGTGCCAATGAGCGGGGCACGGCATGTGGTCGCGTTGACTCTGCCCGAAGCGGGGATTAGGGTAAAGAGGCAACGAAACCCGGGAGGTCTCGCCGATGACCGGCATTCAATTCGTCACCGATGACAAAGGTCGTAAGGTAGCTGTCCAGATCGATTTGAAGCGATATGGGCCGATGCTTCAGGACTTCTGGGATGGACTGGTCTCGGAATCGCGCCGCAATGAAAAAGGCAAGCCGTACGAAGAATATCGCTCCGCACGGCTGAAGCGTAACCGGCGCCGTGGCTGAGTACTCGCTCGAACTCAAGCAGTCTGCGCAAAGAGAATTGGACGCGCTGGAGGAAACCCTCTTCCGCCGTCTCGACCGCAAGATTCTGGCCTTGGCCGACGATCCGCGACCTCACGGATGCAAGAAACTGAAGGGCTACAAGGACCAGTGGCGCATCAGGGTGGGTGACTGGCGCGTCATCTACATTGTGGATGACGCCGCGAAGCTGGTCCGCATCACCCGCATTGCACATCGCCGCGAGGTGTACGAATAATCGCCCTTCATGCGCGCAACGCCCACTACTTCCGGCACGCGGCGCAGTAGCCGCCGATTTCGAAGCGGGCGACCAGGATATGGAAGTGGCAGTCGCGCTCGACCTGGCCTTTGACCCGGTCGAAGAGGTCGCTCTCGAACTCCTGCACCTTGCCGCACCTCAGGCAGGTCATGTGCATGTGGTCGCGTTGCGGGCGGCGCTCGTAGAAGTGGCCTTCGCCTTTGACGTGCAGCAGGTCGAGCTCATCCACCAGGCCGTGGCGCTTGAGCAGCCCGAGCGTGCGATAGACGGTCACGCGATTGATATTGGCATCGATGCGCACCGCCTTGCGCAGGATCTGCGCCGCGTCCAGGTGCTGGCTGGCGGTCTCGATGATTTGAAGAATCACGCGGCGCTGGCGCGTCATGCGGATGCCGCGCGTCAGCAGCGCCGTCTGCAAAGCGCCCGGAGCTTCGGTCTGCGGAAAAGGCATAAAGATGCACTCCTAGAGAGACACTGAGCAGGACCGAGCTGCGGCCAGGGGACCCGATCGTCACCCGCGGCCACAGCTTTGAAAGCGTACGGTTTCAGGCAGCAAAAGCGACGTCATTTGCCCAGTGCAACGCCGTTGCAAAACAAAACAGCGCATCTGCCGCCTGTGCTGCACCGCTTCAAACTGGCCTTACTCTTGATGCAACTGAGTTGCAGCTAAGCGGGCACCAGGGTGAGTATAAGCTCCGGCTGAACAGCGGTCAATTGGGACTCCGCGCGCCACCGCGCAATCGAATCAGGAATGTCTCTTTGAGTCAGGCTCTGTCGCGCCTATGGGGCTCCGTGTTTGCGACACGCTGATCACAGGTACGCTCCGGCAAGCGGCGCAATAGCCGCCGATTTCGAAGCGGGCTACAAGAATGTGGGAATGGCAGTCGCGCTCGACCTGGCCTTTGACTCGGTCGAAGAGGTCGCTTTAGACTCCTGCTCGACCGCCGCATGCGCCCGCAGCGCTGCGCAGTCACGAAGACGGCATCTGCGAAGCGAGGCATGTCAATCTGCGAATACGTAGGCCGTGATCGCGTGGCCTGCGCTATTTACTTTGATGGAGGAAGCGTGAAGCGAAACGTCCTATTCATTGGGCTGCTGATCGTTTGTGCGATCGCGGCGGTCGCTCAGACAAAACAGAGCAGCGCTTTCTTCAGTACCTCTGATTCCGTGAAGATCCACTACATCGAGGCCGGGAGCGGTCAACCCGTCGTCTTGGTTCCTGGCTGGACGATGCCGGCGTGGATCTGGCAGCCGCAGATTGACGAGCTTTCCAAGAAGTATCACGTGATTGCCGTCGATCCGCGATCACAGGGCGAAAGCGATAAACCAAGCTTCGGCCATCTGCCGGAAACCCGCGCTCGCGATTACAAGGAACTGGTCGATCACCTTCAGCTCAAACGGCCGGTGTTGGTGGGCTGGTCCATGGGGTGCGGCGAGCTGATGAAATATGTCGAGCAGTTTGGGACGGACAATCTGGCCGGCCTGGTTTTGGTCGACGGTCTGCTATGGGACAAATCCAATCGCCCTGAGTTCTCCGGACTTTCGGACTGGATGAACCAGCTTCAGCAGGACCGCCAAAAGCAAGCCGACGAGTTTGTCCGCAGCATGTTCAAGAAGCCGCAGCCCGAAGCCTACTACAAGCGGCTCACCGACGCTGCCAACCAGGTTCCCACCGATACGGCCATTGTTCTGCTCGACAACATGCTGGCGGTGAAGGATTTCTCACCTGCCATCGCCAAGGTGAACCGGCCGGTGCTCTACGTTTACGAGGCGCACACGCAGTCGACCGCGGACCTGATCAAGGCGAAGCTCGGAGACAATGCGCGCGTGGAAAAGTTCGACGATGCCGGGCACGCTCTGTTCGTAGACGATGCCGCGAGGTTTAATCAGCTTGTGGAGCAATTCGTAGATCGATTGACGCCCTGACTACGAGGGGTCGGTGTGCTTCGCTCAAGCGGAGCTTGCGCGGGGTGTCGAGTCAATTGCGAAAATTCGGGGGGACTTCTACGGAGACTCTACAGGTTGCATCGGTGCCGGTGCCCTATTCACCCGAGCCCGGAACGGGCGGAACAGACGTTAGCCCAGGGCGGAACCGGGCCCCCGACAACCGCCGCAGTTGCGGTTGCCAGGGTGGAGTAAGCCCTGGGTAGGCGATTCATTACGAGTCCCGAGCCGGCTTCAGTCGGCGGCACGCCTTAGCCTCGGGACAGAGGAGTGCCGCCAGCTATTGAGAACTGGAAAAGAAATGTCCGTGTTGCCGATGGAAGGGCACGGCTTTTAGCCGTGCCGAAGGGGGCGTTGGAACAGGGCTTCAGCCCCGGTTCTCCGCGGCTAAAAGCCGATTTCGATTCATCTCATTTCGCCGGGCTGAAGCCCGGCTCTTCCACCGCCGCCTACGGCTTTTTTTTTGCAGGCTTCAATAAAGCCGGCTCTCAACAGATAAACGACGCGATACCCCGGGCTGCCGCCCCGGGGCGTAGCCTGCCTTGAGCTAAGTCGCAGGGATTGTTCCGCCCTGCGAGCTGGATGCATTCGTTCCCGGTGCATCGATGCCCGTTCCGCCAGCACACCAGTCCCGCTCACCGGGCCTGCCGCTGGTCGCGTGCGAGGGAATTAGAACGAACGTTCGTTATATATATTAAGTGCCGGGCCTCTCTTTCAAACTGCGTCAGGTCAGGCTCCGGGACAGAACCGGAGAATCCTATTCACTGCAACAACTTCCGCGAACCATGAACGGACAAATGGAATGCATGACGGACCGGGATCACACCCCGACGGGCAAATACAGGAACAAGCCATCCATCCTGCCAACTCAAAATTGTTCTACGTAGAACAATTCTCCAAACCAGCCGTTGCAAAGAGATCATGCCACTTGTGCCAGGTGCGGTCGAAATTGTTCTACGTGGAACATTTTGGTGGGAAGACGATTCGGATCGTTCTACTTAGAACATCTTGGCGACGGAGAGGGTTAAAATCAGATTGTTCTACGCAGAACACTTTGGGCCGGAAGAGAGGATTTCGCACAAATTGTTCTACGTAGAACAAATTCGTGACTAGCTCGCCGACTGGCTTCGGTTTTGGCGCAAGTGGGCGGTTTGCGATGGGTATTCCACATCTGATCTCGCCACCTAGACTACGCAGAATCAATCTCTTCCGGTACTCCGGCGGATTCTTGCACAGCTTTTCCTCGGGAAACGGGGCCTCGCCCGCCCGTCTCCTGTTGCTCTGGAGAACGAACCGTTCTAAGCTGGCGAATAGATGTCTTGACCGGGCGCCAGGGAGTTGGCCGATCAGCTGGTTGACGAGCGAGTACCTTGCAGGTTCGCGGCAAATGTTCTACGTAGAACATTCTTGGGATTCCGCTTCTTAGGAGAGAGGCTCCCTTGCCACAAGATCCGCAACCTGAAAATGTTCTACGTAGAACATTTTTCGCTCTGCCTGAAAGGCCAGGCAAGTCGGCTGACGGCTGCCTGAAAGTTCCGCCTTCAGTCGTAATCGCAACGAGAACGCATGGCAAGAGTCATCGCAGTCACGAACCAGAAGGGCGGAGTCGGCAAGACGACCACCACCATCAATCTCGCCGCCTCGCTCGCCACCCGCCGGGCGCCGACTCTGCTCGTCGATTGCGATCCGCAATCCAACGCCTCCGGCGGACTCGGCTTTGCGCGCGATCCCGATCGCCCCAACATATATAAGGTTGTGATGGGCGAGCTCGCCGCCGCCGACGCACTCCAGCACACCGAAATCGACAGGCTCAGCATTTTGCCGTCGCACAAGAACCTGATCGGCGCCAACATCGAACTGGTCACCGTGGACTACCGCGAGTTCCGCCTCCGCCACGCACTCGATCCGCTCCGCTCGCGCTTCGACTTCATCGTCATCGATTGCCCGCCGGCGCTCGACCTGCTCACCCTCAACGCGCTCGTCGCCGCCGACACCGTACTCATTCCGATGCAAGCCGAGTACTTCGCCCTCGAAGGCGTCACCGAGTTGCTCGACACCATCGAACGCATCCGCCACGAACTCAACCGCTCGCTCGCGGTCGAAGGCGTAGTGCTCACCATGTTCGACGAGCGCACCAACCTGGCGCAGTCCGTTGCCAACGAGTTGCGAAACTTCTTCGGCGACCTGATGTGCAAGACGGCGATCCCGCGCAACATCCGCCTCGCCGAAGCGCCCAGCCACGGCAAGCCGGCGATCTTGTACGACCCGGAATGCCGCGGCGCGCAAGCATATTTGCAACTGGCCGACGAGATCATGAAGCGTTGTGAAGAAGCAGCTAGCAACTAGAGCATTTTCAATTTAAGTATTTACATATCCGCAGGCCGTGAAGTAGTTCGCGCATTCCTGCGAGGAAACCGACGGGAGCAGATTTGCGATTTCTTCCCAGAGGCTTT
>Ga0335081_10017621_pt1 | contig 11562 bp, 4 predicted proteins | sample Lox_Sample_35_FD_206713 | JGI IMG/M metagenome (GOLD analysis project Ga0335081, IMG submission 206713) | Soil microbial communities from Loxahatchee National Wildlife Refuge, Florida, United States - Lox_Sample_3.5 | ecosystem: Environmental > Terrestrial > Soil > Wetlands | place: USA: Florida... | reverse complement strand
CGGAGAAAAACTCCACGAAGGCCCAGGCGGCCACGAAGCCGGCCGCGGTGATGAAGAGGGCAAAGCCGCGCCTCACCAGAAGGTACCTGGCGCTCCGCTTCAAGAGCACCGGAATTTCCATCACCCGGTGCTTCACTACGGCGTACGCAAATGATAACGGCACCAGGACCAGGGCGGCGACAACGGCCGCCCACGCCCAGAACGGGAGGGTCAACGGGTTGGGTTCCTTCCCCGACCGGAACATATAGAGGTACACAGCCAGCACTGGCGCCAATCCAACCACCGTACCCACCACCAGGACGCGAATTCTCCGCCTGGCTTCAGCGGTGGGTGCGCGCCAGCCGTTCCAGGTCAGGGAAACCAATCCGAGGACGAACGAGCCGAAGCCGTACACCATGGGGACCGGGCTAAGGTCGACCCGTCGCCGGACAAGTTCACTGATCTCGAATATCGTCGCATATGACCCCGTCGTGGCGACGGTCCAGGCCAAGGGCAGTGCGATCAGAGCGCCGGCGGCGGCGAGCACATACTTGAGCCACGGAATCCTCCGGTCCAGCGGCGATGCGATCGGGAACACGGCGAAGAACCAGTAGAACAGCGCCGGCGCCAGGCCGCGAAACACGAACTGGTAGGTAAGGGCAAACCGCCGGATGCCGATAGGGACCAGGGGCTCCGTTTCAGGGTTCACCCAGGTCGCCATCGCGATGAACCCGGCGAACATGAGGGCCAGCAGCCATGCATTCCGATCCTCCAGGCGGAGGAAGAGCACCACGGTGCCGACGCCGAGAAAAAACAGAGGATACGAGAGGAGGGATTGCATGACCGCGATCTGGGCCGGCGTCGGCCGGACCAGCTCGGGCGGCAGAGCGGGAAGGGTGACCTTGCGCAGCACGCGGCCGCCAGAATCACTCTCGGCCATGAACGCGACCGAAGAACCCGGCTTGCCTCGCAAAACGGAATCCACCCAGGGACGGAGGTTGACGAGAGGCTTCCCATCGATCTCGACAATGCGATCGCCGGGACGCAGACCGGCGCGTTCCGCAGGACTGCCGGGGAACACGCCGACCAGTTCAAGCTGCTTCCGTTCGGGAGAGAACGGGCGGAAGGCTACGCCGATGGTGCTCTGCGGCAGCAGCCGAATGTAGTAAATCCAGATGCAACTGTAAACCGCCGTCGCGATGGCAAACAGCGCCGCCAGGAGCAATAGCGGCCGCGGTGATGAGGAGAGTTCGCGCAAGCGGCTTCCGGGCTCCTGTCCCCCAAGATGGCTCCGGCCTGCAGAGTTTCCATGATGGCACAGTTCGGCGGCGGCGCGCCGTGTCTTCTGGGCTGCAGGCACTACCCAATCCTGACAGGTGTAAATAGATCTGTAACTCAGGTTTCATGCTTCGCCGCTAAACTGAAAATGGGTTACCTTGGCCCGTCAGGCCCTCTACAGCGCCCGCTACTGTCCGCTTACGGGCACAGGGGTACCAGAATCGCCAAGGTCGAGTGCGGCGCATTACCCGCCTATGAGATTTTCACCTCTGAAACTCACCGGCTCAGCGCCCGGCGGAATGGCAAGGGAATTGCTCGCTCATCTCCCGAAACAGTTCACCATGCTGACACCCCTCAAGCACGCCCTCAGGGTGCTGCGCAAGGACCGCGGCTTCACCGCCGTGGCCATTTGTTCCATGGCCATCGGCATCGGCGCGACAGCGGCCATGTTCACCTTCGCCGACGCGGTCCTGCTGCGGCCCCTGCCGGTCAGGGAACCGGACCGGGTGGTGGCCATCAGTGCCAAGACCGCCACGTCGGCGCCGGTCGGCAACAACACAACCATCTCGTACCCGGATTACGCCGACTTTCGCGACCGCAATCGCAGCTTCAAGGGGCTGGTGGCGGCTTCTACCTCTACGTTCGCCTTCAGCCCCGCTCCGGACGCGTTGCCGCGCATCAAGCTCGGCCAGTATGTTTCAGGCAACTTCTTCCGGGTGCTGGGCGTGGAACCGGCGCTCGGCCGCGAGTTTCGTCCACAAGAGGATCAGGCCGAGGGCCGCGATGCGGTGGTGGTGCTCAGTCACGATTTCTGGGTGAGCCAGTTCGGCGCAAGCCCGTCGGTTCTCGGTTCGCGAATTCGGCTGAATGGGATGGAACTATCGGTGATCGGCGTCGCGCCCGAATCGTTCACCGGCGTGGATGTACGCCCCGCGTTCTATGTTCCGCTGGCCATGTCGCCGCGCCTGGGCCAGCCGAATCTCCTCCACAGCCGCGGCGCCGGCTGGTTGTCTGTCAGGGGCCGGCTGAAGCCGGGCGTCAGCCTGGAGCAGGCGCGAACCGACATCGGGATCATCGCAGCCGAGCTCGCCAAGCTGCATCCGCAGACCGATCGCACCCGGCAGATCAGGGTGCAGACCGAACTGCAACTTCGCGTCCAGCAGTCCCCGCCGACCGCGGCCATGATGATCATGCTGGGACTGCTGGCGCTCTCGGTCTTGCTGGTGGCTTGCGCCAACGTGGCCGGTCTGCTGCTGAGCCGCGCCCGCGCGCGCGAGAAAGAGATCGCCGTGCGTCTGGCCATCGGCGCCGGCCGCGGCGCCCTGGTCCGGCAGCTTCTGCTGGAGAGCCTGCTGGTGGCGATTGCCGGCGGCCTGGCGGGCACGGTGGTCGCCGATGCCGGAGCTCAATTCTTCAGCAGCATACCGTTCCCCAGCGACCTGGCGTTCTCCATCGGCGCTACGGTCGACCGCCGGGCCTTGCTGTTCACGCTGTTGGTTTCGCTGGCAAGCACGGTGCTGTTCGGGCTTATGCCGGCGCTTCAGATGACGCGCCCGGACCTGGTTCCGGCGCTCAGAGCGGCTGACGCGGACAGTGGCAAGCGCCGCGTGTGGGGCCGCAACGCCATCGTGGCGGGCCAGGTGGCTCTGTCGCTGGTTCTGTTGGTGGTCTCGGCGGTTCTGGTGGAAGGCTTTCACTATCAACTGTCTCAAGGGGCGGGCTTTCGCCCCGACCGCCTCTTTCTCACCAGCTTCGACACGCAAATGGCCCATTACTCCGAAGGCCAGACGACGGATTTCTATAAGCATCTGCTGGAACGAATGCGCTCGGCTCCGGGAGTACGCTCGGCCGCTCTCGCTTCCAGCCTGCCGTTGTGGAGCTGGGACACCATCGGCGTGGTTCCGGAGGGCGATCAGTTGCCGCCCGGAGAGCAGCGTTCCACCACGTACGATTACTACGTGAGCGACGGCTATTTCCGCACACTGGGCGTCCGCATCTTGCTCGGGCGTGGCTTCCTGGAATCGGATGGGGACAACACGCCGCTGGTAGCGGTTGTGAACGACCGCCTGGCGAATCGCTACTGGCCTGCCGGGGATGCTCTGGGCAAACGGCTCCGCCTGAGCGGCGCCGCCGGACCTCCGGTGGAGATTGTCGGCATTGCGAAAGCTGCCAAGGTCTTCTTCATTTCCGAACCCCCCGTGGATGTGGTCTACCTGCCCTTCCGGCAGCACGCCCGTTCCGCGCTGACGCTGGTGGCCGAATCGGATGCCTCGGATGCCGCGACCATTGCCCCGGTGCTGCGGGAAGTTGTGCAGCGGCTCGTCCCGGACATGCCGGTCTTCGACGTCCGCACCATGCAGGACTTCTACACCCAGCGCGCCGTGAAGCTGCCCAACATGACGGTCGAGATCGTAGCCGGCATGGGCGTGATGGGGCTGCTGTTGGCGATGACCGGCCTCTACGGCCTGGTGGCCTACTCGGTTAGCCGCCGGACCCGTGAGATCGGCATTCGTATCGCCATCGGCGCGGACCGGCGGAAGGTGATCCGGATGGTGTTGGGTCAGGGGCTGAAGCTGGGCGCGATCGGGGTCGCGGTTGGCCTGGTGGTGAGCGTTTTCGCCTGCCGCGCGCTGACCTCCGCCACCTGGTTTTTGACGTTCGATCGGGTCAATCCCCTGATGTTCGCCGCCATCGCGCTACCGCTTCTCATCGTCACCACGCTGGCTGCGTGGGCGCCGGCACGGCATGCGTCGCGGATCGATCCGATCAGAGCGCTTCGCGAGGAGTGAGGGCGTACTCTTTCGGCCGGATGCGTGAGGCTCCCCGCGCCCGGGGTCCGTCCCCGCCCCCCGCGGTTTGGGATCCATCACGCATGCGGCCAGACCCTATGCAGACTCTTGAACGGGCGCCGAAGCACGGCGGCGCTACTTCTTCTTCTGGCTCGCCGCCGCATAGTTCTGCATGGAATCAAGGATCTCCTGCATCTGATTGGGGTCGCGAATCGCTCGATACAGGATCCGCCGCCAGTCGAACGGAGCCCCAGCCATATACCGATAGTTTGCAGGCAGAGGCGGGCCGCCGGGCGATCCTGCGGCGGGGATCGTGGCGGGGAGGTGGAACGCATACATGCTGCCGCCGGCCAGAGCCTGGTGCGCAACCGCCAGCAGCCAGGCGCAGTTCTCGCCATCGGCGAACATGTTGGCGGACACGAAAGCCCACCGGCCCGCGTCGGGGGCTGCGGCCGCCTGGCAATCCCACAAACTGCCCTGTGGCACATAAACTGACGGATCGGCGATGTTGTACGAGTCGACCAGCACCTGCTCCAGGCCATGCGCCTGCACGAAGCGTTCGACCTCCGGCAGTTCCGTGTCCCAGTCCAGGTTGGAATCGCTCACCAGTTCGTAGCCGGGGCGGCCGAAAGCCAGCGAATTCAGGAAGGGCATGTAATAGGGCCAGGCGCGAATCACCGTCACCACCGAAGCAGCGGCCAGCGCGGCCGCAATCCAGACGGTGGCGCGCGCCCACCGCCGGCCGGAATCGGCAAGACTTGCCAGCAGCCGCGGCACGGGCGCCAGCAGCAGCGACAGCAGCGTCAGCGGCACCGTGAAATGGCGGATGGAAATGGTCAGCGGGCTCATCAGGCAGGCAAACGTAAGGATCACCGTCCCCAGCCACAGCGAGCGCCAATGGAACTCCATACCGGCGCGCACGCCCGCGACCCTGGAGCGGCCGAACCGGGCAGCGGCCGACGCCGCCAGGCTCAGCGCCAGCGCGGCCACAAACGCCAGTGTGGACTTGATCAATGTCACAACCGGAAAGTAGAACCAGACACCGTGCGAATAGACGTGGCCGAAGAGATATGTCGGCCGGCTAGCTCCGAATGCAAAAAAGACGACACCGCCCAGGTAGTTCACCAGCGGCATCAAGAATCGGCGCAACGCCAGCGCGGCCCAACCGCCGCCGATCGCCTTGAGGAGCTCCGTTGGCTGGTTCCACGAAAGCACGAATTCCACGACGTAAACCAGCAGCGCCGCCACCAGCACTGCTTTGCCGGTCTGGCGCCAGCCGCGGCGCCACCAGGAGCGAAACCCGGCGCCGGAAGGCTGACCCGCCAGTGGCAACCAGCGCAGCACGAATGGGAACGCCGCGAAGGCGAAGAACAGCAGCCCTGAAGAGAATTTCGAGAGCAATGCCAGGGCGAGCGCGAGCGCGAACCGGCGAACGGCGCGCGGCGACTGCTCGCGCCACAGCGTGGCGAAGCTCCAGAGCGCGACCAGCGAGAACAGCGCCACCGCGGTATCGGTGAGCACCAGCGGACCGAAGGCCAGAAAGGCGGGCGTGGTCGCGAACCAGCACAGCGAAAAGGCGCCGCCCCAGCCGTCCGCCAGCCGCTCGCCGAAGCGGTAGATCACCAGGCCGGTGGCCACCAGAAGCAGCAACATGGGCAGACGGGCCCAGCGCAGGGTGGCCTCACGGTCATTCCAGCGGGTGATGATCGAGGCGCCGAACGGCCATTCGGCCAGAAAAGCGTTGAAGGGCCCCTGGCCGCTCCAGGTCCAAATGTGGCCGTGGTAATCGGCGCGCACGCCGCGCGCCACCAGCGGCGCGGCCGCCAGCAACTTCACTAGCGGAGGGTGCTCGGGATTCATCCGCAGATCGAGCTTCTGCCAGTAACTGACGCCGGCGCCGATGTGCGCCAGTTCGTCAATCGCCACGGATTCCCGCAACGCCGCGCCGCCCGCCAGCGCGGCCAGCAGCGCCAGAAGCAAAGCGGCGACCACCCGCGGCGTAGCCGGCTCCCTTTGAGCTGAGGTTCCGATTTGAGCCTCCGGCTTGTTAGTGTAACCCGTCGCCGGGTGCGTCGGCTCGATGACCCAACCGCTGGATTGCCTCTTTCTGCCGCCTGCTACTTCCGCCGCCGCCGGGCCTTCGCGCTAAAGGCGGCGCCGGGCGCTTCCGGTGGCCGCAGTCTATTGGAAGAGTTGGGGGCCGAACTCGTTCAAGTAGTTGCGCCAGTTGATCCACGTGTGGCCCCCGGGACTCTCCTGGAAGACCGGCGCGAAGCCATGCTTCTTGAACAAATCCCCGTTGCCTTGGTTGTGTCGATGAGGCGGTCGTCCGAACCGGTGGAGAACCACAGCAGCTTCAGGCCCTTCTTCAGCGCGGGATTATCGAGTTGCTCCCGGTTCTGGGTCTCCCACGTCGGATCGGGCGCTGGTGGGGCAGCGGGCGGTGCGGCAGCGGCGCCCTCGCCTCGCCGCCCTGCCGTCGGGAAGGTCCCGAGCAGCCCGGAGCTGTATACCCCGATATAGGCGAACTTGTCGAGGTGCGGAATGGCGATATTGAGTGTCTGCGCGCCGCCCATGGAGAGCCCCGCGATGGCGCGGTGCGCCCGGTCCGCCAGCACGCGGTAGCGCGCCTCCACCAGCGGCATGATGTCGTTGTCGAAGTCCTGTACAAAGTCGTCGTTGAAATTCGTGCCGCGGCCCGCCGCGCCCCGTCCCATGGGCGCCTGCGTGGTGTGTCCGGCGGGCATGACGACGATCATCGGCTTGGCCTTCCTGGCGGCGATCAGGTTATCGAGGATGAATCCCGCGCGGCCCACCGAGCTCAACGAATCGTCGCAGTCCCCCGCGCCGTGCAACAGGTAGAACACGGGATATTTCTGTGTGCTGGCTTCATAGCCCGGAGGCGTGTACACGTGCAGGCGGCGGAATTTCTTCAGCGTTTTCGAGTAGTACGTCACCGCGGCGCCGGCGCCGTGGGGCACATCAGCGGTCTCCATGAACTCCGCGCCGGGAACGTACACCATGCTCCACAAGTTGCTGTTCGACTCGCTCACCGACGTGTTGCCGTAATCCAGCACCGAAGCGCCGTCGACCGTGAAGTTGTAACGGTAGGCGCCCGGGTCCACCGGTCCCAGAACCACCTCCCACACACCGTTCTCCCCCTTGGTCATCTGCCCCCCCTGCATCATGCCGGGCATATCGGTTCCGGCGACCCTCACGGCTTGCGCCTGCGGTGCGTAGATGCGGAACGCGATCTTGTGATCGGGCATGACTTCCGGCGAGACCACCGGCGGCGCCTGCGGCCCGCGTCCCCCGCGTCCCGGTTGGGCGGGCGGCGGCGCGGTCTGCTGCGCCAGCGCGGCCGCGCAAAACGCCAGGGTGGAAAACCACCGAGCCATTGGCTTCGAGAGAAGTACGTGACTCACATTATTCTTCCTTTCTTCTGTGTCTCCGCTCCCACCCGCGTGCGCACCGCGTAGAGCGAGCTGCGCGCCGCGATGAAGAGCGTCCGCCCGTCCTTGCCGCCGAAGGCTACTTGCACGGGCCGCTCGGGCGTCTCGATGGCGTCGATCAGCTTGCCGGCCAGGTCGTACACGTAAATCTGGCCGGCCGCCAGGTAGACGTTGCCATCGGCATCGGCGGCCACGCCTTCGCCACCCTGGTTGACGAAGGGTTGGAGGTCGCCCAAGCCGCCATCCGGGCCCACCGTAGCGCGCCAGGTCATCACATCCGCCTCGCTGGTGAGGTAGAACGGCTGTCCCGGCTGCGCGGCGGCGAGGCCGAAAGCCCGCAGAACGTCGGCGCTCTTGACGCCCCAGCTCATGGCCCCGCTCGCGAAATCCTGGCCGGCGGAGATGTAGGTGGTGCCGTCCGGCGAAACATAGTGGAAGCGCCGCGGGGGCAGAGCGCCGGTGACGAAGTCTCGCGGCAAGCGCCAGTCGCCTACCGGAAGCACCGCGCTCAGGCCCGGCCGCGGCGCCGCCGGGACCGCCTCCAGCAGCCGGATCTCGCTCCCCGGCGACCGGGGATCAAACGTATAGACGGTGCCGTTGCCGCTGTACGACACCACCATCAGGTTGCCGGCTTTGTCGAACGCGAGGTTGACCGGATCGAGCGGGTCGTTGCGCACGGCGTAGAGCTGCCGCGCGACCTCCGACCAACGGTAGATCCGCTGCCAATGGGCATCGACGAAGAAGAAATCGCCCGCCGGGTCCACCGCGCCGCCCGAGATGTTGAAGAACCCGCCCGCCAGCCTGGTTACCCTGGCGCCGTCGGCCAGAACCGGCGAGGGCCGCCTGGCCCGCAGCGGCGGCGCATCCCCTGAAAGCGTGAGGAAGGCGAACTCCCGCTGCCGCACCTCGAGGGCGTGCGTCTGGTCATAAACCGCGGCGTCGAACGCCACCTTGCTGTTGCTGTAACAGTGAATGTTGCGCAGGCGGATGTTCTTCGAATTCCAAACCCGGATGGCATAGGGGAACGGCTGATACGAGCTGATCACCCGGTAGACGTGGAGGTTCGCCAGCGTGATGTTGCTCGAGCCGTCGATCGAGAGCGGCAGCGCGAAACCGCCCTCGCCGCGCTCCTCCTCCGTTTGCAGCGCGTAGATGCTCCAGTTGGAGGCGTTACGGATCTCGACCTCGTGACGCACGTGGTGCTCGCTCGACATTTGATAAATGCGTCCCGCGGTGGTCGTCTCGGAGACCAGCATTCCGGCCTGGGCGAACGTGCTGGGCGTCCAGATATCGAAAAACGTGCCGCCGCCGCCGTTGGTCACCCACAGGCTGGGATACTGGCTGTCCCAGCGGCGGCTGATATCGGGGTCGGCGGTGTGCGCGTTGTTGTAGGGGTTCTCGCGGCTGCCGTCGAGCTTCACCGTGCCGTGACCGCCGAGGAAGCGCACGTCGTTCATCAGCGAGTTGGTGCCGGCCATCCACCTGGCGGCCACCGCGCGCGGATTGATGCCGTTGGTATACAGGCCGATGCCGATCACGATGTTGGCTCCGCCCGGCGGCGCTTCGATCATCGGCTTGGGCGCGCCTACGCCTTGAAACGCGGGCGTACGGTCGAGCAGATCCAGTTGCGTCGCCAGCGGGTGGAGACCGATCAGTACCGTGTCGGGCCGCAGCATGAGTGTGTCGCTGATGACGTAGAACCCCGAGGGCAGGTACAGCGCCCGGTGATCGGCGATGGCCTTGCGAAAAACAGCCGTGTCGTCTGTCACGCCGTCGCCTTTCGCGCCCAGCGACTGCACGTTGACCCAGGTCTCGGCGGGCGGGAGCGGAGCGAGATCCGATGGCACCAGCTCCGGCATCGCGGCCAGCGGGACCGTTTCGAAGATGTCGCGGATCTCCGGCTGCGCGCCGATACCGGCGTAGTGCAGCCCGTGGGTGAACGACTTCACCTCGTACCTCTCGCCCGGGCCGGCCACCTGTTTGCCGCTCTCACGAAAGGACGCGAACACGGGGACGCGGCGGCAGACCACGTTTTCCATGTTGATTTCCGTCCGGGGGCTCTGTTCCAGGCTGATGACCACGGCGGGCCCGCCGACGTCTTCCATGCGGGCGTCCTTGATCCACAACTCGTCGGCCTGCCCGGAGTCGATCGAGACCGCGGTGGGAACGTGGCGGAACTGCGGGCGGATCAGTGTGAGGCCGGCCTGTCTTTCCCGAATGGCGGCCTCGCGCTGGCCCTCGAAATACGCGTCCACGGCGGTGAACTGCCAACCCGGCGAAGGCGTGCGGGTCCAGATGCCATACTGCCCGCCGAAGAAACGGACATCCTCCATTACGTTTCCGGTGTCGTGAACGCCGGCGATGCCCGAGCCGATATGGAAATTCATGTGGGCGAGGAAGCAATGCTGCGCGTAGGTGCCGCGCACCCCCACGGCGCCGGGGTTGCTTTCGCCGATTTCGATATCGATGTTGCTCATGGCGGAGTAGAACGTCCCGGGGCTCGCATCCGGCGGCCGGCCATCGCTGCCGCCCCGGCCGCCGCGGCCCCCCGGAGCGCCTCCGGGCCGGGGCCGGCCGCCGGCGAAGAAGACCATCTGCTTCTCTTTGTCCCGGTCGTCGTAGCCGGGGGTGGCATTCGCCAGCACCAACACCGGGCGCTGGGCGCCGTACCCGATGAGGCGGATGGCCGGCCACACAAGAATCGTCCTGGTGATGCGGTAGCGGCCCTGAGGAACGAAGACGATTCCGAAGTTGGTGGTCTCCTGGACCTTGTCGATGGCCTTCTGGATGGCTTCGGAATCGTCGGCCACCCCGTCGCCCCGAGCGCCGAAACTCTCGGCCGTGAGGTACACGGCCTTGGGATCGTCCAGCCGGACGGTATAGTAGGAGGCCGCCCACGCCGGGGCGGCCAAGATAAGAACCAGAGCCCAGGTTCCGTCACGACAGCTCATAGGCTGCATGCAGAAATGCGATTCTACCTCCAGCAGGATCAAGAAACAAGCTGCAAATTCAGTTGCTGGTGGTTCAGGGTATGGCGGAAATTGTATGCAAAGCTTGAACGCCTCCCGCGGTTGGGGAGCGATCAGTTCTCCGCGCTGGAAACGTTGAACCCCTCCACCACGATCCGAGGTCTCTCCCCGCGCGTATCGGCATCGCGCAGTTCCGTGGTGATCTGGCGTTTCTCGCCGGGTGTCAACGCCACGTAGCCGTCGCTGTAGATCGCAGGCAGAATCCGGTCTCCGCTCTTTTCCCGCACGGCCTTGAGCCGGACCATCAACGCCGGCGCGTTCGATACGTTGCGCAGGGTGGTAGACAGAAGCCAGTGGTCGCCCTGGCGCTCCGCGGTGGTCGAAGCTTCGATGCGGGCCTTTGGAAGATCGCGCAGCGCCCGATAATCTTCCTCTTCCGTGCCGCGCCAGTAGAAGTTGTCGGAGATGACGTGTTCACCCCGGCTGAGATCCAGCCGGATGAAATGCACCGGTGACAGTCCGGCAGGATACTCCATCCGGATCGGCATCGCCACGCTGTCCTCGACGCTGTCCAGGGAAGCGGACTTTTCCCACTTCACGGCTCCATCGGTGTTGATCACCTGAACGCGGGCAGTCAGGCCGGGCACCACCCCGGCGCTGTAATTAACCACTTCGATATTGTCAGTCGCGGAGTTCCATTGGATGTGCAAGGGCTCGGCAGCCTTCTTGGCTCCGAAGTAGGCGGCCGTCGGCGCAAAGTAATAGTCGTAGGTCTGCCACACAAGGGAGGGCCAGCACGAATGGCTCATCCAGATCAACAGCCCCATGCGGTTCTTGCTCTGTGCCTCGTACATCGCGCGATGGCCTTCGTAATTCGCGAACTGGGCCAGCTCAGCCCAATCCGCCACGCTGCCGGCGGGCCCGTAGCTTTTCTCCAGCCGGGTTCGGAAGCTGTCGCCGTTCTGCGCGCCCTGGGCGGTAAAGTCATGCAGGCCCCACACCGATCCCTGTGGCCACAGCGCCGTCTCCGGCATCATGAGCCGCAGGCTATCCAGCGTCATGATGTTTGGCATGCCCATTTCGCTGTGAAACTTG
>Ga0335081_10017620_pt1 | contig 11562 bp, 11 predicted proteins | sample Lox_Sample_35_FD_206713 | JGI IMG/M metagenome (GOLD analysis project Ga0335081, IMG submission 206713) | Soil microbial communities from Loxahatchee National Wildlife Refuge, Florida, United States - Lox_Sample_3.5 | ecosystem: Environmental > Terrestrial > Soil > Wetlands | place: USA... | reverse complement strand
CGGCCTCGCCGATGGAGTGCCAGAGGCTCATGCCTTGATTGGGAAAGGCACGGCCGACCGCCCGAGTGACGCGGGACACCATGGCCATGAGTGCGGCGCCCGTGATGTCATCGAGCTCGCGCACGTCCTGGAAATGCCGTCGCGGGATGACGAGCGTGTGGCCGGGGTGGAACTGCCGCAAGTCGACAGCCGCAAATGCCAGGTCATTTTCGCAGACGATGCTAGCCGGTGAGCTGCCTTGGGCGATCGCGCAGAACACGCATCCGTTCGCCACGGCATTCTGCCCCGTCACCGGCTCGCGGTCGGCGCCGCCTTGTTCAGGCAGTGCGTAAGGGCCGACGCCGTGCGATCGAGCGCCATGTCGCCGCGCAACGCGCGGCGCACCTCGAGCGCGAGCTCGCCCTTGAACATGGGCAGGGCGCGCACGCCGCTGCGGGTGAGATCCTCGTCAAGATAGCGAGTGATCACGGCGGAAACGGCAAATCCTCCGATGACCGCCTCGCGCGCGATGTTGGCGTTGCCGGATTCGAGAGCGATGCTGTAATCCTCGAGCTCGTGGCTCCTCCGCCTCACGCAGGGGCGTCACTTCTCGTAGTGAAAATCGATAAGAAAGACGCTTCGCCCGGTGCCATGTTGCGCGATCTTGAGTAGATCCACCACGCCCTTGAATCCACACTGTCGGGCGAGCGAGCCCGTGATGTCTGCGAGGCCGATCGGATGGATCGCGGTCACGACGACATGGCCATCGTCCATGCGATAGCGGCCACCGACCTTGACATGACAGCGCTGCCAGATCCTCACGGTGCGCGTGATCTCGCCGCGGCGGATCCCCTGGCGAAGCTGCCTGGCGAAGACCATGATGGGGCTGATGGAACCGACACCCGGGCTGCGATCGGTCGAGAGCCACTTCGGCCCTGGCGAGACAATGACGCGACTCGTCGCGGGCATCGCCGCGCGCGGCCTCACGCTGTTCGCGCGCATCGATCATGCAGCAGGCGCGGCCGCGGTCGGCTTGCCGCTGCGCCCCACCGAGCTGGTCGTGTTCGGCCACGCGCGCGGCGGCACGCCGCTCATGCAGCTGCGTCAGGAGGCGGGAATCGATCTGCCGCTGCGCGCGCTCGTGTGGCAGGACGAGTCCGGTCGCACCTGGATGTCGTACGACGACGTGGCCTGGATCGCCGCGCGTCATCAGCTACCGCCGGCCGGCGCCGCGGTCGCCGCCAAGCTGAATGCAATGCTGCAGGGACTCGCGGCCGCGGCGACCGGCAGCAAATGAAACAAGGCGGACGCGCTCGCGCGCGCCCGGCTTGGTGTCGGCCGGCTTACTTCGCCAGCTGGAACAGCGTCGAGGGCACCCAGCCCTCGTTGCCGAGCTCATCGCTCGCCTTCCACCAGATGCCCTGTTTATCGCCGCTCGGGTAGAGCGTCATCCCGGGATCGAGATCGCGCACGACCTTCGACTTGACGTTCGGCTCTTCGTACATCTTCCCCGGCTTGGCCATTGTCACCGATTGCGAGACGTTGGCAGCCTTGGCATCGGGCTGGCTTGTCTTCACATCGTTGACGAGCTTTATGTATGAATCGAGGTACGCCATGGTCACGACCTGGCCGATCTCGGTGTTCGCGTAGCTGCTGGCGCCCCCCGCGGCGAAGCCGCCGAAGAAGCCCGCGCCGCCGCCCGCACCCCAGCCAAGATCGGTCTTCTTGGCGTGGCCCTCCTCGGTCGCGACCTGCTCGGTCGAGCGCACATCGGTCAGGGTCAGCACCACGTCCGCCGTCTTGCTCTTCAGGCTGATGCCACCCAGTACGGCTCCGGCGAGGCCGTGGGTGAAGCCGCCGAGGATGCCGCCGATGTTCGTGCCGCCGGAGTGCGCATTGCGGTTGACGATGTCCGGGACCAGCACGTAGTCGGCCGCCTTCATCTGGCCCTTGCCGACGTTCGAGCCGCCGCGCATCTCCCCGCTGCCGGCGAGCGCGCGCTCCGCCTGCGCCGCCTGCAGCCCCTTGCCGCGATCGAGCAGCGTGAAGCACTTCGATTGCGAGACGAACACCTTGATGAGCGCCTCGGGCGAGTCGAGGTTCAGTGCGATCCACCACTTGTTCTCGGGCTCGGTGACCGCGAGCGTGCCGTATTTCTTGTCGCAGGTCGGAATCTCAGGCGGCTTCTTGTCGTCGGCTCGTGCGAGTCCGGCTGCGACCAGCCCCGCGAGCGATGCAAGCGTAACGATATGTCTTACCTGGCGGCGAACCATGTCGATTTCCTCCCCGAAAAGTCTGTGTGACGCGCGCGCGCTTATTCTTGAACCGCCAATTGGACACCGACTCGCCCGGCGCTGCAAGTCAGGCGGCGCCGGAAACCGGGGCAAGCGCCAGCAGCCAGCTCGCCACGGCCTCCGCGAGCTCGGCGCGCACGTCCGCATCACGCCGGCCGCTCGCCGCAGGGACATGAAAGGAGTGATCGGCACCGGTGATGAGCGTCAGGGAGGCGCGCGCCCCCAGCCGCTTCACCAGCGACTCGAGCAGCTCGAGCTCGGCGAGCGCATCGCGTGTCCCCTGCAGGAACAGGAGCGGCACGCGGGTCTCGAACAGGTGGGCGGCACGAGCATCGCCGGGCTGACCCGCCGGATGCAACGGAAAGGCAACGAAGGCGAGCCCCCGAACCCCGGGAAGCGGGCTTAACGCCTGAGCCTGCGAGGTCATGCGCCCGCCGAACGAGCGGCCGCCCGCGGCCAGGGGAACCTGCGGCGCAAGCCTTGCGGCCTCGGACACGGCGGCTCGAACGGTGGCATGACACAGTGCCGGCGAATCGGGCCGCTTCGAGCCGCGCTCCATGTACGGAAACTGGTAGCGCAGCGTAGCCACCCCTCGGGCCGCGAGCGCAACGGCCAGGTCCCGCATGGAGGGATGCCGCATGCCGGCGCCTGCTCCATGGGCCAGCACCAGGCAGGCCAGCGCCCGCTCAGGCTCGAGCCACAGCGCCGAGACGCGTGTGTCCTCGAAGACCGAGAGTGTCCGCGGCTCGGAAGTGTCGCTCATCACACGCAAGGCTGATCAGTGCGGCGCACCCACCTCGACGGCGGTCGCACGGAACGGGCGAGGGCGCGCGCTCGGATCGGGTCCGCCGGGCCGCATCAGCTGTGACAGCTGCCCCTCGAGGAGGTACGCGGTCGTTCCGACGACCGTGACGGCCACGGGTCCGTCGGGATACCCGAGCTTGAGTGTCGTAGTCCTGCCAGTGTTCCCGGTGATATCCACCCGCGAGAGCCGACCGGTGCCCCCGCCCTCGGCAATGAGCAGGCTGTGCGCGCCGAAGCTGCGCATGCCATCGGGCCGCTCGATCTGCTGGTCGAGCTTCACGAGCGCGACCGCGCCGGCGCTGCCGTCCGGCTGAATCGCGACCGTGAATAGCTTGCTGGTGCCGAGGGTGTTGACGAGGAGTTGTTTGCCCAGCACCGCGATGCCGTCGAGTACCCCGCCCCGCGGGCCGAAGGCGCCGCTTCCGGCCCATACCTCGAGCGCGGCGGTGCCCTTCTTCAAGCGTACGACCTCCATGTTGTTCGTGTCCGTTGCATAGGCGGTGCCGTCAGCGCCGACGGCGATGTCGTTGCAGAACGCGCCCGCGCTCGGGAACGGGTAGTGACCCTTGGGTGCGCCGCTCTTGAGATCGAACGCGTACAGCGCGGCCGGCGCATGCGGCCCGGGTGCCTGCGGGCCGAACGGATTCGCCTGGGAGCAGGCCCACAGCGTGCTCGAGGCATCGTCCGCGAACACCCCGAAGATGCTTTGCATCTCATCGGTGCCCGGTGCAATCCACGCCTGCGCCATCGCAGCCCCGGGAGGGGCGCGAAAGATGGTCCGTGCGCCGATGCTGCCGATGATGACCGTCCCATCGGCACTCGAGGTGATGCTCTCGGGAAAGATGTGCTCTCCCGGAATCACGATTTCCGGTGGTGGCGCAGCCGCCGCTGTGGTGAAGGCGGCAGCGCACGTGAGGCAGACGGTGGCCAGGCTCGCGGGATGGGGTCGGTGCATGCGGATGCTCACTGCGCCTTCAGTGGGAGTAGGCGATTCGATAGATGAGGTTGTTGCCATCGTCGCTCATGAGGAGCGCCCCGTCGCTCGCGACGACGGCGCCGACGGGGCGGGCCCAGGCGTTGCCGTCGTCGGCAATGAAGCCGACCATGAAATCGTCGTACTCACCCGTGGGCACGCCGTTCTTCATGCGCACGCGCACCACCTTGTGGCCGGTGCGGAACGAGCGATTCCACGAGCCGTGCATGACGGCGAAGCCATCGCCGACATACTGACGGGGAAATGCGGCGCGTCCGGATGTGGCCGTGTAGAAGACCAGGTTGAGCGCGGCGGAGTGCGAGGTGAAAGGCACGTCCGGCACGGTGACTTTGCCGCTCAGATCCGGGCGATCGCCCTTGAGGCGCGGGTCCTGGTGGTCGCCCATGTAGTACCAGGGCCAGCCGTAGAAGGCGCCTTCCCGGACGCGCGTGGTGTAGTCGGGCACCAAATCATCCCCTAGACCGTCGCGCTCGTTGGTCGTACACCACAGAGCACCGGTTGCCGGCTGCACCGTGAGCCCGACGCAGTTGCGGATGCCGCTTGCGAAGACCTTGCCGGGCTTGTCCGAGCCAACCTCGAAAACCAGCACATCGGCGCGATTCGCCTCATTGCCCCAGGCGGCACCCAACCCGTGCTCGGCCTCCCAGGCTCGCACTTCCTCGGGGGTCTTCTTGGGCATGTCTTCGGCGACGTTGGTCTGCGAGCCCACGGAGACGAACATCCGCTTGCCATCCGGCGAGAACGCCAGGTCGCGGGTGAAGTGACCGCCGCCGGATGCGGCGAGCTGCTCCACGACGATCTCCGGTACGCCGCTCGCGATCTGATCACCGACCTTGTAGGGGTAGCGCACAACGCGATTGGTCTCGGCCACGTACAGCCACTTCGGTTCCGGGCCGGCGGGATAGAACGCCATGCCAAAGGGCAGCAGCAGCCCCTGGGCGAACACCGTGATCTTGCCGGCCGTCTCGCCGTCCTCGGATGGATGCAGCACCTTGACCCGGCCACCTTGTGTCTCGGTCAGGAAGATGTCGCCGTTCGGCGCGAGCCGCATCGCGCGCGGCGCCTGCACGTTGCTCGTGAACACGTTGACTTTGAACCCGGTCGGCACGTGAACGGATGCGCCTTCGGGCCGGTCGATCAGGTGCGGGAAGTTGACGGCGGAGGGCGTGTTGAACGCCTTCGGCAGCTGGCTCAGGCGAATGCGGTGCTTGCGTCCCGGGAAATCGAGTTTCCAGTCGGCCGTACCCTTCGCCGCAGCCGTCCGGGGCGGCGCTGCGCCCGGCGGCGGGCCGAAGCCGCGCGGAGGCGGTGCAGGCTTGAAGGTACCGTCTGCCACGGCCTTGAAATAGGCCACGAGATTCTGTCGGTCGTCCGCCTTGGGAACGGCGATCACCATCGCCGAGCCTGGCACCACCGCGGTAGGCGAGGTGAGAAAGCGATCCAGGGTATCCGCATCCCAGGTGAGATTGGAGCTCTTGAGCGCCTGCGTGTAGCTGAAGGTCGGGCTCGCGGCGGAGTGACGGCCGAGCACGCCGTTCAGATTCGGGCCCTGGGCGCCGCCGTTGTCGCCCGGCTCGGCGCTGTGGCAGAGCGCGCACTGCTGGCGAAAGAAGGTCTGACCCGCGTTGGGATCCGCGGCAAGGGACGGGGCGCAGCACACGAGCCCGGCAAACGCGACGGCGGCGGATCGGATCATCATCGGGAGCTCCTTGAGCATCGATGTGGAACGAGGGGCGGCCATGGTGCTGTTTTCCCGGCGCGGCGTCGAGTCCTCAGGGCGGGGCCGTGGCGGCCGTCGGACCGCTCGCGGCGCGGAGAGCCGCCATGGCATCGAGCAGCAGGCGGGCGAATTCGGGCCCCTTGCCGGATTCCTCGTGCTTGAAGTACACGAAGGCATCCGCGCAGGTCGTGGTGCGCTCGTAGATCGTGCGGGCCCAGCGCGCGATGTCGGCGGGCGTATAGCCCTCATCGCGCAGCCGGAAGTACGCGTAATCGGCGGTGAGCTCGCAGGGCGTCGAGAGCTTCTCGCTGTCGGCGATGCACAGCGCGAGGTTGCGGGCGCGCAGCAGATCGTAGATCTCGCCCGCGAACCAGGACGCGTGGCGGAATTCGAAGGCGGCGCGGACGCCGGGCGGAAAGGCTTCGAGGAAGCTCGCGAGCACACTCGTGTCCTTGCGCAGGAATGGCGGCAGCTGAAACAGCAGCGCGCCCTGCTTGTCGCCCAGCGTGGCCGCCGTGGTGAGAAAGTACCCCAGTCGCTCCGCGCAGTCCTTGAGACGCGCATCGTGCGTGATGCGCTTGGGCGCCTTCAGCGTGAGCTTGAATCCAGCGGGCGTCTCGCGACTCCAGCCCTGCAGAATCTTCTCATTGGGCGTGCGGTAGAAGGTGTAGTTGATCTCGACGCTCGCGAAGCGCTCGGCGTAGTAGGCGAGCATCTTCGCGGCCGGCAGCTTCTCGGGATAGAACGTGCCTTTCCATTCCGGATAGTTGTATCCGGAGGTACCTACCCAGAGCGGCATGGCGTCGTGCGCGCGGCGTCCGTCAGCGCGGTTCGCGGGCGCTCAGCCGGCGATACGCCTGCAGGTGGCGCAGAGATTGCTTGAGCTCGCCGCGCGACTGATACAGCCGCGCGAGGTTGTAGTGCGCGTCGGCGAGGTCTGGATCGCCGGAGACGGCGGTTTGATAGGCCGCGAGCGCCGCGAGCGCCTCGCCCCGATCCTCGAGCAGCACGGCGAGATTGAACATGAGCAGTGGATCGGGTCCGCAGTGCTCGATGGCGCTGCGGTAGACGAGCTCGGCATCGGTGGTTGCGCCTTGCTCGTGCAGCAGGCGCCCGCGATTGATCCAGGCCGCCGCATGGCGCGGGTCGAGCCGCACGGCGCGCTCGTAGGCCGCGAGCGCCGCCCGCGGCTCGTGCGCCTCGAGCTCCAGGCCCTGCGCGAACCACTGGGCGGCGTCATGCTCGGGCCGCGGGGGCTGCGGGGCTCGTACGGCGGGGGAGCGCGCCGCTGGGTGCTCCTCGACCTTGAGCACGTCTCCGGCGACGCTCACCTCGAGGCCGAGCAGATACTGGCCGTCCTCGGCCTGCCAGCAATCCTTGCCGTTGCGCACGACGACCCGGTCGCCGACCGCGCAGATGCTCAGCCCCGACAGGGGTACGCTCGAGGGCAGATGGCGGCGCAGGCTCGCCAGCGAGCGGCGAATCCGCTTGTGCGGCACGGCCGCCTGGATGAGCGAGCGTGCGGCTCGCAGTGCGATCAGATCCTGGAACGAGAAGCGGTACTCGCGCCGCGAGCCGCGGCGTGGCGCTACGAGCCCGGAATCGATGAGGCCACGGATCGTGCTGCGGGACAGGTTCAAGACCCGCTCGACGTCGCGCACGCTGTAGGAGCGCATGGCGCTCGACCGCGCGTTCAGCGCTTGCTTCCGGACCTGCGGCTCGGGCTTGCGGCCTCAACCACGCGCTTGGCGGCCTTGCGGGGCCCGAGCTGCGCCGCATTCGCCTTGGCGCTTTCGGTCTTCTCGAGACTGGCGCGCAGTGCCTCCATGAGATCGATGACTTTGCCGCCGCCCGCGCTCTCCGGGGCAACCTCGGCCACCGAGATCTCCTGCCCCTCGACCTTCTTGTGGATTTCCGCCTGGATGCGCGCGCGTACCTCATCGGTGAAAGCGCTCGGGTCGAAGCCTGCTGCCGTCTGCTGCTCGATGAGCTGGCGCGCAAGTTTGAGCTCGGCCGGCTTGACCTCCGGCTTCGGCACCTCCACTTCGCTGACCGGACGCACGTCGGCCGCGTAGTGCAGCTGCTGCATCGTGAGCACGTTATCGATCGGGCGCAGCGCGACCACGTAGCCCTTGCCGCGGCTCGCCCAGTGTCCGACGGCGCAGCGCTTGGATTCCTTCAGCGCCTCGGTGAACAGACCGTACGGCTTGCCGGCGCCCTTGTCGGGCGCGAGGTAGTAGGTCTTGTCGAAGTACACCGGATCGATCGACTCGACCGGCACGAACTCGGAGATGTCGATCGTGTGCGTGCCGACCTCCTCCAGCGCCTTGATCTCCTCGGGCGTGAACAGCACGTACTGGTCCTTGGCGAACTCGTACCCTTTGACCATCTGCTCGCGCTCGACGATCGAGCCGTCCTTCGCACACACGTACTGCTGCTTCAGCCGCGAGCCGCAATCCTTGTGCAGCAGATTGAAGGAGATCGCATTCGCGCTCTGGGTCGCCGAATAGAGCTTCACCGGTATCGCGACCAGACCGAAAGAAATCGTCACAGATCCAATGGATCGCGCCGCCATGACTCCTGCCCTCGTCGTTTCGAGCGACTTATACGTCCTGCGCCCGGACCCGAACGTGTCTCAGTTCTTGGTTCCCGCGCCGAACGCCTGCGCCAAAGACTGCTTGGCCGAGAGGGCATCATGCCACCGGTCACCCGTTTTTTCCAATCTAGTCAATGCGTTGCCTAGGGTGAAGTCCGTCGGATCGGCCGCTTCCAACTCCTCCCAGGCGAGCGGCATCGACACCGGCGCCCCGGGTACGCCGCGCGGGGAGTAGGCGACGTTGAGCGTCTTGCCGCGCACGTTCATGTTGTAGTCGATGAAGATCTTGCCGGTGCGCTTGGGGATCGCCCAGTCCATGGTGATCTCGCGCGGATGCTCCTTCATCAGATGCCGGCCGATGCTCTCGCAGATGTGTCGCGCGGCATCGAACGTCACGGTGCGCGCGATCGGCACGAAGATGTGCAGGCCGGTCTTGCCGGAGGTCTTCACGATCGCCTCGAGCGACATCTCCCTGAGCAGCGCGCGCAGCCAGAACGCGACCCGCTTACCCGTCGCGAAGCCCTTGGCGTTGAGCTCGGGCTCGGCGCCTTGGGCTTCCTTGCCTGAATAGATGTAGGGGTCGATGTCGAACACGAGGTAGTCGGGATAGTTGAGCACCGAATTCTCGAGCGCCTCGAGCGAGCTCGAGAAGTCCGTGCTGCTCACCGCCGCATCCTCCCCGCGGGTGAGGCGCGAGTGCCAGACATGAAACTCGAGCGTGCCGTTCTGGCCGAGCCACAGCAGTGTCGGCAGATTGTTGGCGAGCAGATACGCGTGGCGCGTGTCGCGATGCTCGGAGAACACGGTCACGGTCTCGACGAACTCCGGCAGCGACTGCTCCCAGTGCTTCTGGAAGAAGCGCTCACCGGAGATCCCCTCCGGCATGCGGATCATGGTGAGCGGCCGGTCCGCAAGGTGCGGCAGCATGTATGGCGACACCGCCGCGAGATAGGCGATCAGATCGCGCTTGGTGAAGGCGCGATGTCCCGCGCGCTTGTCCGCCGGCCAGTACACCCGCTCGAGGTTGGTCAGACGGATACGCGCATCCCCGACCGCGAGGTCGATACGGCTGGCGCTCGAGCGCAGCTGCTCGAGCACCGCGGCGATCACCTCGGAGCTGGCCGGCGGGTCGACGGAGGCGCGGGCGCCTTGGGATCGCCTGGTGCGCCCAGTGGCGGCGTCGCGGCGTGCGCCGTCGGGGCGACCCTGAATGCTCCGCGCCGGAACGTCCGCGCGCAAGCGCAGGAACACCGGAGCCCGCAGCAGGCCCTCCGCCGTGAACTCGCTGTATTCGACTTCCGCGACCAGCTGCGGCTCGAGCCACGAGGTGGGACGGTGCAGCGGCGGCTTCTCCACGAAGGGCGAGCTGTTGCGCGCGAGGCGCTCGAGGTCTGCCCGCAGCTCCGCAATCACCTGATCGGTCAGTCCCGAACCGACGTGGCCGGCATAGCGCAGCGAGCGCTTCTCGAAATAGCCGAGCAGAAGCGCGCCGAGCGGTTCGCGTGCGCCCTTGCCGCGCGTGTAGCCGCCGATCACGAACTCGGCGGTGTGTGCCGCCTTGATCTTGCGCCAGCTCGGGGAGCGCCGGCCGGGCTCGTAGGTGCTGTCGCGACGCTTGGCCACGATGCCCTCGAACCCGCTTGCGAGCGCCGCCGCGTACAGCTCGCTGCCGTCGGTCGCATTGTGGATCAGCTGCACGTGGCGTCCGGGCAGCAGGCACTGCGCGAGATAGCGTCGGCGGTCGGCAAAGGCGGCGCGCCGCACATTGACGCCCGCGAAGTGCAGCAGGTCGAAGCATACGAAGACCACGGGCGTCGCGTTCCGAGCAGCCGCGATCTCGCCGGGCGTCTTGAGCTGCGCACGCTTCTGCAGCGCGTTGAACGAGGGTCGGCCAGCGGCATCGAGCGCGACGATCTCACCGTCGAGGATCAGCGTGCCGACGGCCTGAGCGGCGAGCTCGCCGACCACCTCGGGAAACATCGCGGTCAGATCGAGTCCGCGCCGCGACTGCAGGCGCACCTTCGATCCCTCGACGAACGCGACGACGCGGTAGCCGTCGAGCTTGGGCTCGTAGAGCCAGTCGCGACTCGTGCGCGGTACGCCATCACTCTCGGCGAGCATCGGGTCGAGCTCGGCCGGCAGGCGCTCGCGGGGACCGTTGACGGTGAGGCGTGCGGCCGGCAGCCGCTCGGGCTGCCCCGCCGCGCCGACCGTGTCGAGCGTTGCGCCGGAGAGCACCGACTTCGCCTGCGCGAGCACGTCGTCGCGGCCCGCGAAACGGTCCTGGTGCTTGATGAGCAGCCACTGCTTCTCGGCCTTGGTCCGCACCAGCGTGAACGAGCCCTTGAGCTTCTCCCCGCGCAGAAACAGGCTCAGCTTGCCCCGCGCGAGCTCCTCGCGCACGCGGCTCTCGGCGCCAGCGCGGTCATCGAACGCGTACCGTGCGTCCTCGTCGGGCGAGTAGACCCCGCAGTCCCAGACGATCACGTTGCCGGCGCCGTACTCCCGCGCCGGGATCGTCCCCTCGAACGAGGCGTAGTCGAAGGGGTGATCCTCGACCTCGACCGCCATGCGCTTCTCGCTCGGCTGCAGCGAGGGCCCCTTCGGCACAGCCCAGGACTTGAGCACTCCGTCGAGCTCGAGGCGAAAGTCGTAATGCAGACGGCGGGCGGCGTGCTTCTGCACGACGAACAGCAGCGGCCCGGAGCGCGCGGGCGCGCGTGCCGGCGCAGGTTCCGGCGTGCGGGTGAAGCTGCGCTTGGCAGCATAGGGATCGAGTGACCTCTTTGCTTCGCGGGCCACTCACGCGTACCGGAACAGCGCCTTGAAGCCGAAGTCCATGTGCTGCTGGATGTGGCAGTGGAACAGCGACAGGCCGGGCTGGTCGGCCGTGAGATCGACGGTCACGCGTCCGTACATGGGCACGATGACCGTGTCCTTGAGGATGCCACGTGTCGGAGTGCCGTTTACGTCGATGAGCTCGAAGATGTGGCGGTGCAGATGCACGGGGTGGGCATCGTCCGTGCGGTTGCGGAACACCAGGCGGTGCCGCTTCCCCGGGCTCAGCACGAACTCGCGCTCGTGCGGGTAGGGCTTGCCGTTCACCGTGAACAGGTTGAACTGGCCCGCGCCGCTTGGGACCTTCTCGAACACCAGGTCGAGCGTGCGATCCGGC
>Ga0335081_10017619_pt1 | contig 11562 bp, 9 predicted proteins | sample Lox_Sample_35_FD_206713 | JGI IMG/M metagenome (GOLD analysis project Ga0335081, IMG submission 206713) | Soil microbial communities from Loxahatchee National Wildlife Refuge, Florida, United States - Lox_Sample_3.5 | ecosystem: Environmental > Terrestrial > Soil > Wetlands | place: USA: Florida... | reverse complement strand
CTTCGAACGCATTTCTCAATAATTCTTGATTGCAATGATCAGCATTCTTAATTGTGAAATCTAAGTCTTCTGAGAAACGGTAGGTTTCGAAATAACACTTTTTCAAGCAAGTGCCGCCTTTGAACACCCAGTCGGACCCTATCTCACCGTGGTTTGAAATACCGGCCAATATCCATCCGAGTAGATAATCTTTTTCGACAATAGTTGGACTTAGTCCAAACTCTCTGGAGAAATCCATTATTTCCTGACGGCTGATCAAGTCATCGCTCCTTTACCCAATTCTTAGGAATCCACAGTCTCCATCGAGTAACCAGTTTGTCAACAGGTAGCTTAGGATCTAATTTAGAATTTCCTTTTGTAAGCCTGGTTTGACACAGCTTGATCGTGCTCTGATCATCCTGAGCGAATTTTTCCAGCAGAAAACCGAGGCGTTTAAATACGGAACCGTTTCCCAATCGGTCGGCATATTCGATCAACAAATCAATCTTTTTATTCTCTGACTTTAGGTAATCTCTAAACACATCGACAGTGGAACGGATTCCACCACCAAGTTGGGGATCACTCAACATGTCAAGAATGGTCCGGGTTGGATCTGAGACGGATATCTTCACTTGTCCTCTCCAGACAGGTTTGAGTCCAAACATCATTTTCTCCGATATCGTACGGAGAAGGAACCCTATCCCTCTGATGACTGGATTGCGATCTCTTGGCTTTCGTGTGGTCATTACAAAGACAGTGCGAAAGATTTGTTCTGTTAAACCCCAATACTCTGCCGCGCTCCAGCCACCAATATAGCAAGGAGAATACAGGCGGTCCGCGATGATCCAGGGGTCTTCCAGAGGGACATCCGCAGTTCGAGATTCGATCGGAACGGGGACATAAAGCCCTTGCCGCACACGGGAAAGCCAGCCTTTCGTCGTCCACCTTGACAACATCTTGGACGCTTCGGAAGGGGAAACCTGCAGAATGCTGGCTGCCTCCGGTACCGAAACAATTCCTTTCGTTCCCCGAATGAGAGCCGCTAACCTTTCTCTCTCAATTTTTCCCAAACCAGATGTTGTTTTCATAGTATATCCAGAGTGCTAAAGTTCACTCATTAGATGAATTATAGCACTTCCGATATACTTATTCCAAGTCCAAAATACATTGAAGATGGAATAGTTCACTTAAAGTATGAATTATTGCACATTCGGTGAACTTTAAGGACCTCAACCATGTCAGAATAAGTTACTCCTGGCTTTGAAGTTATTGATTCGACTGTGCCTTCTTCTAATCCGCCATTTTGAGGAACAAAAGGTAGGGAAACTGTTCTCAAAGTCCGCATTTGAGCGGACCAACTTTTTTGGCGTGCATGATGATTCTAAAACGTAAAACGTGGATTTGCCCCCGAATTCCATTCCCATCAATTTTGGAAAAATGCAATGTATTTTTACATCGCACATGGAAGATATCTATCTCGGGTGCCGGTTGCATATTCTGCTCTCGTGTTGTCTTCGCGTCATCTACGGGCTCTGAACTCAACTATTGAGATTTTTTCCTTACTCTCTTCAGAGACAAGACAATCTTTCTTTTTGGCCTTAGATGCCAATATTCAAGTCTGACCCCAGGGCTCTTCACCTCCGCCGCGTTTGGCTGCGAAACCTCATTTGTTCATCTTCTTAATGTGCTTCCAATAAGGACTTGTCTTAAGCTTTGAGCGAAAATCTTGCAAGAACTCCATTTTACCTGTTACGTTGGGTAGCCAAGCGCTTTCGAAAAACTGCCATGCGACAGGCGCATTACCTGTGTATATTAGGTCAAGCATATAGCCCCAGAGCGCCGGAGGTGGGCGTCCTTCCTTCCATGACTCTTCGGCCTGAGTTTCCTTAATTTTGTCCTCTATCTCATTTTGCGTAGGAGGTGGCTTTCGCATTAGATCATCTGCCAACACGTAAGCGCCTTTTCTAAAGGCAAGAATAACTTTAGGAGCTGGTGACTGGGCAAAACCTGCGTGCCAGTATGCGAATGTCCAATCAGCAGCCACAAATTCTAGTCTTCCGTCTCCTTGAATGTCTTCAAAATGAGCCACATCGCCGTGACCCGCATCAAGCATCCCAATTTTCCTGAACCTGCTGCCGATTTCAAAAACATAGAAGTGGAAACAACAGTGGGCGCCGCCCGTCCATTCACTTACAACCAGATCGGGAATACCTCTGCCCGTGATGTCTTTTCCCATGGCTATCGGGACATTACTAATGTTGTACCCCAAATCCTTCAATTCCCTAAATCCGTCATCGTCGTATATGAGACCTATTCTGAACTTAAACCCCTTTCGTTTGTAGACCCGTTTCCCATTCTTAAATATTTCGAAATAGCCCTTGCCCTCTTCTGAATTGTGGAAGGTGCAAACTCGATAGTTACTGTATGACTGGTCATCGCCTAACTCATAGGAAGGTTTTGGGAGATCACCGAGCTTTATTTCAGTCAATTCTACCTGTCTAAGCCCGCCTGTCTTATCACTGCTTGGACCACTAGTAATCTGTTGACAGTCAGGGTTCGAACAGCAAAAACCAACACGTTTCGCCAATAACATTTTTATACTAGGTGAAAAGTCATCACGCATAGGAAGGACAATATCCGCAAATATTAAACTATACCAAAAAAGTGTTGAATCACTTTAAAGAAAAAGGGGGCATAGGCTGTAAAACATTTTCAAGACCCACAATCCCGTTCGGGAGTTAAGTGTATTTTCTTAGCTTCACCTTTTTCACCACATTCGGCGAAGAAAACTAAATAAATTATCAAAAGCTTATGTTAACTCCGTCATAATCTGTTTTTATAATCCTGATAACCAAATTCCTTAATTATTCTAAATCCCGACTTATCACTCCATATTCCGATGGAGGGATGGTTCACGCCGTTGAACATGGTGGTTTTGACGGTTGTGTAATGGATCATATCCTCAAATATGATTTTATTACCGGGTTTTAATTCTTTATTAAACGGCCAATTTCCCATGTAGTCGCCCGCCAGACAACTGATCCCGCCCATTCGGTATGTCGGTTTTCCTGCCACTTCATCGGTGGCGCCCAAAATGACAGGTTTATAGGGCATTTCGAGACAATCTGGCATATGGCAGGTAAATGAAACATCGAGAATGGCGGTTTTTATACCGTTGTTCTCGACGATATCTAATATCGTAGAAACCAAGTAACCCGTTTGAAAAGTAAAAGCGCTGCCGGGTTCCAATATGATTTTGACACTATATTTGTTTCTAAAATTAACTAAGAGTTTTACCAAATGGTATATATCGTAACCCTTTCTTGTGATCAGATGACCACCGCCCATGTTCACCCATTTGAGGCTCGGTAAGAACTTCCTAAATTTCTTTATGAAAACGGCCAACACTTTTTCAAATGCAAAGGAATCTGCCTCGAATAATATGTGAAAATGAAGCCCTTCAACTCCCTGTGGTAAGCCGTCACCAAGCTGTTCAGCAGTCAGGCCAAATCGAGAGCCGGGTTGACAGGGGTTATAGATATCATGCGAGGAATTTGAAATCTCGGGATTAACACGCAGACCAATCGAGACTGCCTGTCGATTGGCCATCTTTATGTACTTTTCCAATTGGTTTATGGAATTGAAGGAAATATGACTGCTATATTTAAGGATGTCTACGATCGTTTTTTCTTCATAAGCAGGGGAATAGGTATGCGCTTTAACCCCGAGCTCCTCGAATGCCAACCGAGCTTCATTGAGCGAGCTTGCTGAAGCGCCAAAGCCGTATCCTTTGAAGATCGGGAATACACCCCAATTGGAAAAGGCCTTAAACGAAACGAGGATGTCAACTCCGGCAGCTTCTTTGACTTGCTTTATTAATTGGAGGTTATTTCGGAGTAAGGATTCGTCAATCACGTAACAAGGGGAAGGGACTTTACTGAAGTCAATAGGCATAGCCCATCACTCTTGGCCAAAATATTATCCTCACCGCGGAGGCGCAGAGGACGCGGAGAAAGAGTTTTTATTTGGCGGAGAGGTGCCGCCAAATAAAAAGCCTTCTTACATTTCAAACCACCTTATCCTTTCTTCCAAACTGGTTCCTCTGCGATCTCTGCGGCTCTGCGGTGAGCCTGCATTTTATAACTCCAGATCCACATCATGTAGTTCATGCCAGGGGAGGCCGTGGACCTTCAATTGCTCCATGAAAGGATCCGGGTCGAATTCTTCAACATTAAATACGCCGGCCTTTTTCCATTTCCCGGTCACAAACATCATCGCTCCGATCATGGCAGGCACGCCGGTCGTATAACTCACGCCCTGGGCCCCTGTTTCCTTGTAGGCGTCCTGGTGCTTACAATTATTATAAATGTAGTAGGTCTTCTCCTTACGGTTCTTCAATCCTTTGATCCGACAGCCAATGGAGGTCTCGCCTGAATAATGTTCGCCAAGTTCGCCGGGATTAGGCAGCACTGCTTTGAGGAATTGAATGGGCACAATTTGCTTGCCTTCGTACAGAATGGGTTGGATACTGGCCATTCCAATGTTCTGAATTACACGCAAATGGGTTAAATACTCTTGGCCAAAGGTCATCCAAAACCTGGCTCGCCTTATGGTGGGGTAGTGCTTGACCAATGATTCCAATTCCTCGTGGTAAATCAGATAAGATTCGCGGGGTCCGATATTCGGATAATTCAGCGGTTTGTGAATCTCGTGGGGCTCTGTCTCAATCCATTCTCCCTTTTCCCAGTATCTCCCTCTTTGGGTCACTTCGCGGATATTGATCTCCGGATTAAAATTGGTGGCAAAGGGTCTTCCATGGTCGCCTGCATTGCAGTCAACGATATCCAGATAGAGAATCTCGTCGAAATGATGCTTCGAAGCGTAAGCAGTGAAAACTCCCGTCACGCCCGGATCAAAACCGCAGCCTAAAATGGCTGTTAACCCCGCTTTTTTGAACCTGCTGTGGTACGCCCATTGCCATTTGTACTCGAATTTGGCGACGTCCGGCGGTTCATAATTTGCGGTATCCAGATAATTGACCCCGGTTTCAAGGCAGGCATCCATGATCGTCAGATCTTGATAAGGCAGCGCCACGTTGATGACCACCTCAGGTTTAAAGCTTCTGAACAACTCAATTAATTGGCGTACATCAAAGGCATCCACCTGAGCTGTCTTAATTCTATCGGTCCCAATTACGCGAGCGATGGCATCGCACTTTGATTTTGTGCGGCTTGCCAGCATGATGTCCGTAAACACCTCCGGGACTTTTGCCACTTTATGAACAACCACCGTCCCCACACCGCCTGCCCCAATGATCAGTACTTTAGCCATGAATCACCACCTCCCTCAAAGACACTGGGTTCCGGATCAAGTCCGGAATGACAAACAAAGCAAAGCCCCTTCTGACGTAGTTCACTTTCCAAGAATACTATAAAAAGAAATTTGTTTAGTACTTTGTAGGACATTATAAGAAGAAATAAGTTTAATAAAATAAACCTGAAAAAATTATAGCTTTCTTTTTTGATTTGTCAAGCATTTTTTGAGAATTTCAATGAGTTATCATGCTCGTCCAAATAAGATTTTCACCGCGGAGCCGCTGAGGACGCCGAGGATATATTTTTTGTTTGGCGGAGAGATGCCGCCAAACAAAAGCCTGTCTTTGTAGAATGATCGGTGGTTTTTGGGCCTTTGGCCCTTGGGAATACTTCTGATGTGTTCCCGAGAGATGAAGTCTCTGCTCCAATCGCCGTCTCCCGATTGGAGCGGAAGAAAAATCTCCCTCTGCGATCTCGGCGTCTCAGCGGTGAACCCTGGGTTCGAAAGCGACGAATGTTAGTCCAAAAACCCAATGAAATCAAAATAGCTCACAAGAAATTCCCCTTAATTTTGACCGCAGTGATGAGTTACGGAGTTCTACTTTTAAACCTTTACAGCCTTCCGATTTTCTGTTAACTAATTTTCAGGGGGACCCATGGAAAAGATCATCATCCGGGGAGCGAAGGTCCATAATTTAAAGAATATCGACGTCGAGATCCCCCGGAATTGTCTGGTGGTGATTACCGGGCTGAGCGGTTCGGGTAAGTCGACGCTCGCCTTCGACACGCTCTATGCCGAGGGACAAAGGCGGTACGTGGAGTCCCTCTCAGCCTATGCGCGGCAGTTCTTGGAGCAGATGGAGAGAGCCAATGTAGAATCGATCGAGGGCCTCTCTCCTGCCATTGCCATTGACCAGAGGGGCATGTCACGAAACCCGCGTTCTACCGTGGGCACCGTGACGGAGATCTATGATTACCTCAGGCTACTTTTTGCCAGGGTCGGAGACGCTTTCTGCCCGCAATGCGGCTCTCCCATTTCCTCGCAGTCGCTTCAACAGATGACCGAGACACTCCTCAGGCTCCCCAAAGGAACAGCTCTCGTTGTCCTTTCTCCAATCGTCAGAGGGAAAAAAGGAGAATACCGGAAAGAGCTGGAAGAGCTCCGCAGGGACGGGTTTGTGAGGATAAGGGTGGACGGACAGATGAGGGATCTCAGCGAAGAGATCAGGCTGGACAAGAATAAGCGCCATGAGATCGATGTGGTGGTGGATCGTTTGGTTGTTAAAGAAGGGGCCGAGAGGAGGATAAACGATTCGCTTGAGATCGCCTCGCACCTTTCCGAAGGAATTGTCAAGGTGGAAAGAGAAGGATCGGCGCCCATGTTTTTCAGCCAGAAGTTTTCCTGCGTCCAATGTGGGTTCAGCTTTCCGGAGATCACGCCGCGGATGTTTTCTTTCAACAGCCCCCAGGGCGCCTGTGCTGCCTGCGGCGGATTGGGAACAAAGCGCTATGTCGATCCCGATCTCATCGTTCCGAACCCCTCGCTCTCTTTGAACGAAGGCGCTCTCCTTCCGTGGAAGGAGAAGGAAGAGGCTTTTCTAAGGCCCATTCTAAAAGGGCTGGCGAACCATTATCATTTCGATCTCGATACTCCATTCAATCGGTTGTCCAAATCCGTTCAGCACCTTCTTCTATACGGATCGGCGGGAGAGAAAGTCGCTTTCAAGGTGAAAGGAAAGGGCAAAGCCCATCTGTTCCGGCAGGAATTTGAAGGGGTGATCCCGGAGATGGAGAGGAGATGGAAAGACGATGGCGAAGAAGACGAGGCGTTAGGGGAATTTATGAATATGGCTCCATGCCCGGATTGCGGGGGGACGCGGCTGAAGAAGGAAGTGCTTTCCATCAAGGTGGGTGGAAAATCGATTGCTGAAGTCACCCATCTTTATGTGAAAGAGGGATTGGATTTCCTGAAGCATTTGGAGCTGCCGCCAAGATCTCAAAGAATCGCACAAGGCGTTCTGAAAGAGATCGAAGAGCGATTGAAGTTCATGGTAGAAGTGGGTCTGGACTACCTGACGCTGGATCGAACGGCTGCCACGCTTTCCGGAGGAGAGTCCCAACGCATCCGCCTAGCGACCCAGATCGGCTCAAGCTTAGTCGGGGTGCTCTATATTCTGGATGAGCCGAGCATCGGACTTCATCAAAGGGATCACTTGCGCCTATTGGGAACTTTAAAGCGGCTGAGAGATTTGGGAAATACGGTCATCGTCGTGGAACACGACGAGGAGACTATCCGTTCTGCCGATTACATCATCGATATGGGACCCGGGCCTGGAGAAAGAGGCGGAGAAGTGGTCTTCACCGGACCTCCCGGGGTATTGGAGAAGACAGAGCACTCGTTGACGGGACAATATCTTTCCGGGGAAAAGTTCATCCCTCTTCCCAAGCAGAGAAGGCCGGTCGAAGGGAAGTTCCTCGTCCTCCGGGGTGCCTCGGCAAATAATCTGAAGGATATCGACGTGAAGATCCCTCTTGGTGTGTTCACCTGCATCACAGGTGTATCCGGGTCAGGAAAATCCACATTGATCATCGATACCCTTTATTGCCTGTTAGCCCAGCAGCTTTATCGCCTTCCCCGGCGTTGTATCTCTGTCCGGGGCATCGAAGGGTTAGAATACGTAGATAAAGTCGTCCATGTAGATCAGATGCCGATCGGAAGGACACCCCGTTCCAACCCGGCCACGTACACAGGCGTGTTCCAGCCCATTCGCGACCTCTTTGCCCAACTTCCGGAATCGAGAATGAGAGGATTTATGCCGGGGCGCTTCAGCTTTAACGTGACCGGGGGGCGGTGCGAAACGTGCCATGGGGACGGAGTCCTGAAGGTTGAGATGCAATTTCTTCCCGATGTTTATGTGACCTGTGAGGAGTGCCATGGGAAGCGCTATAACCGAGAGACGCTCGATGTCCGGTATAAAGGGAGAACCATTTCTGATGTCCTGGAGATGACCGCCGAAGAGGCTGATGAATTCTTCCAGGCGATCCCGGTAATCCGCCAGAAACTCCGAACCCTCTGCGATGTCGGTCTGGGTTACCTCAAGTTGGGCCAGCCTGCCACCACACTTTCCGGCGGCGAGGCCCAGAGAATCAAGCTGGCCCGGGAGTTGAGCAAGAGGGAGACGGGAAGGAGTGTCTACATCTTAGATGAGCCCACGACCGGCCTCCATTTTGCGGATATTCAGAGATTGCTCGATGTTCTCAATCGGCTGACCGACAGAGGGAATACCGTCATCGTCATCGAACACAATATGGAAGTCATCAAATCCGCCGATTACATTATTGACCTTGGGCCGGAAGGAGGGGAGAACGGCGGGGAAGTGATTGGATGGGGAACGCCGGAGGAATTGACGAAAAACCCGGCCTCTTATACAGGACAATTCTTGAAAAAGAAGATAGGTGCACATAGTCTGCAGCGGTCCCCCTAAACTCGTTGGTTCACATTCGTTTATTACTTCGTACCAGGGTCTGAGTCGAAGGGTTGACTTTTTTAAGCCACTACCGTTATTAAGGGTCTCAAAATTGGATTGGCATAGTCATTAGAAAATCTCCCCTCGCCCCTCTTTGCCAAAGAGGGGTAATTCCTCCCTTTGGCAAAGGGAGGTTGGGAGGGATTTTACAAGTGAATGTCGCTATTATTATGAGGCTGTTAAATATCAAGGAGGGTCGTTATGGAAGAAAAAGAAGAGTCGAGCACAGGGTTGGAAGAAAACGTGGCTGCTTTCTTTTGCTACCTCTTGGGATTCGTCACGGGTATCGTCTTCCTGGTGGTGGAGAAGAAGAGCAGCTTTGTAAAGTTCCATGCCAAGCAATCCACTATTACTTTTCTCATTGTATTAGCCCTCTCGTGGATTCCGGCGATAGGCTTTGTATTCTCGATTCTGGGAATCTTCCTCTGGCTCCTTTTGATGATTAAAGCCCTTCAAGGAAAACGATACTTATTGCCGATTGTTGGAAAAATAGCAGAGGGAAAGTAGGGGATGTTTCATGAAAACGAAACGTAAGAAAAATACTCCTCAAAGGGGCAGGGGAGGCAAAATCCTTTTTTTCCTGGTCTTGGTTGCGGTGGGTTTGGTCCTGGTCTTCCATCAACAGATATTCCGTTCCGTCAAACCATTCACTAAGAGGCGGAGCACGCTGGCGGAGAAAAAGGAAGTTCTCCTTTATTTTTCCGACAGCGAGGAGGGCTACCTGGTCGGGGAGAAAAGAAAGATTTTGAAAAAGAATACGGTGCAAGACGAAGCGAAGGAGACGGTGATCGAGCTGATCAAAGGTCCGAACGGGAAACTCATTCGCACCCTTCCTCCACGAACAGAATTATTGACTCTCCAGATTAGTGACGCAGGAGTGGCCAGAGTCAGTTTCACCCCGGCCCTTGCCAAGGATCATCCCGGAGGAAGTTCAGCCGAGATCATGACGGTCTATTCCATCGTCAATTCCCTTTCCGTTAATTTTCCGGAAATCAAACGTGTCCAAATTCTGATTGACGGAAAACCGATAGCCACCATCGTCGGCCATCTTTCGTTAGAGAAGCCCGTCTCTCCCAAACCCGATTTGATCAAAAGACAATAATTGATTTCACAGGAAATAGATGATATTCTTAAAACCTTGGAATATTGGAAGGTTGGAATGCTGGAATGATGCGTTGAAAATGACTGTTTGAGCAGTAGAATTGATTTCTTGTTTCTTCATGACATTATTCCAATACTCCATCATTCCATAGGGCTAGATTTTATGCTTGAAGCCAAATATATCCGGGAACATCTCGATGAGGTTCGGGAGAGGCTGGCGTTAAGAGGTCAGGCCGTCAATCTGGACCAATTCATTTTGGTTGATGGGGAGCGAAGAAAAACCATCCAGGAATGGGAAAGGTTAAGGGCTCTCCAGAAAAAAGTCTCCGATGAGGTGAGCAGAAAGAAAAGGGAGGGCCAGGATGCCTCCGAGTTAATCAAGGAGATGAAAAATGTCTCGCGGGATCTGAAGGGGTTGGACGGAGTAGTTGAAGAGAAGGAGAAGGTCTTGCAGGATTTTCTCCTCACCATTCCAAACCTCCCCCACGCCTCTGTCCCTGCGGGAAAGGATTCATCAGACAACGTTGAGGTCAAGCGATGGGGTGAAATTCCGAAATTCGATTTTAAACCAAAGCCCCATTGGGATTTAGGGGAGGAATTAGGAATTCTTGATTTCAAGAATGGAGCGAAGATTGCAGGAGCACGATTTACCCTTTATTGGGATCTTGGGGCAAAGCTGGAAAGGGCGTTGATCAATTTTATGTTGGATCTTCATACACGAGAACACGGGTATCGTGAAGTGCTTCCTCCGTTCATGGTTAATCGAACTACGATGACCGGGACGGGGCAGCTCCCAAAATTCGAAGAGGAGCTTTTCAAGGTTGAGGGGACCGACTACTTCCTGATTCCGACTGCAGAAGTCCCCGTGACAAACATTCATCAGGATGAGGTCCTTGAAGAGAAGGTGCTGCCTCTTTACTACACGGCCTATACGCCTTGTTTCAGGAAGGAGGCCGGATCGTATGGAAAGGACACCCGCGGCTTGATTCGACAACACCAGTTCAATAAGGTGGAGCTGGTGAAATTCGCAAAGCCAGAAACCTCTTATGACGAGCTGGAGAAGCTTCTCTCCGATGCAGAAGAGGTTCTGAAAAGGCTGAGACTTCCCTATAGGGTCGTCAATCTCTGTTCGGGGGATTTGGGATTTTCAGCCTCGAAGACTTATGACATCGAGGTATGGCTTCCCGGTCAGGATACGTTTAAAGAGATCTCTTCGTGCAGTAACTTTGAGGATTTTCAAGCAAGAAGGGCGAAGATTCGATACCGCATTTCTGGAAAGTCGAAGACGGAGTATGTTCACACCCTCAACGGCTCCGGCCTGGCTGTTGGAAGAACTTTGGTAGCTATCTTAGAAAATTATCAGCAATCCGACGGGAGCGTAATCATCCCCGAGGTGTTACAGTCTTATTTATACGGGGTGAAAAAAATAGAGAAAAGGAAGTAAAAAGTCAGTGATGAGTTCGGAGTTGGGAGTTCGGAGAATTGAAAAGAATTTTCTTTTTTACTCCGAACCCCGAACTAATAACTCTGAACTGCGAAACGAAGTATCGCAAGGAGGGATGGCCGAGTGGTCTAAGGCGGCGGTCTTGAAAACCGCTTCTCCGAAAGGGGACGTGGGTTCGAATCCTACTCCCTCCGCC
>Ga0335081_10017618_pt1 | contig 11562 bp, 9 predicted proteins | sample Lox_Sample_35_FD_206713 | JGI IMG/M metagenome (GOLD analysis project Ga0335081, IMG submission 206713) | Soil microbial communities from Loxahatchee National Wildlife Refuge, Florida, United States - Lox_Sample_3.5 | ecosystem: Environmental > Terrestrial > Soil > Wetlands | place: USA: Florida... | reverse complement strand
CCTCACCGCAACGACTTGAGTTCCCTCTTGGACCAGGCGGGCAAAAAACATCGTCCCGTTCCCGTAAGGCAGGCTTTCGCCAATGATGCGAATGCTGCTTCCGGGTGTGATGGCGAGATGGTTGGCCTCAAGAAACCCTGCACTTCCAAGGTGCACGTCCACGGTTGTACTAGCAGAGGTCTGGACCACGACATGGGCGCCGATCGGCGGAGTCGTGGAATTCGGTGTGTAGCTGACGACGGTGCCTTGAAGAGATTGTTCGCGAGACAGATTGTAAGTGGAATGGTTTGCGGCCGTTTTCACAGCCACATTCGCCGTGCGCTGAGCGTTTGCGGACGCCGCCAGAAGCGCCGAACACAGCAGCAGGAACAAAACGCGATTCCTGTGTCTTTCCTGATTCATCATGACTCCCCACACTTGAGATTTACCCGATGCCCGGTTGCCGGCGCGTTCCGAAGAGGATCGGCGGAACGCACAAGAGCACAGACTCCATTAAGCGTTAGATGCGATATAATCCACAATGGGTTCGGACGAAAGATGGCCGTTTAAGCACCCTGGCCGACCCTCATGAGCGGTATGCCAGAAAACCGCTTGGAATGCACTTCTCCCTCTTTGGTTCAAACACCTGCCGCCGAGAAAGTTTCGTCCCCCCGATCTATAAATTTTGCTGATGTGAAAGCACCAAGAGTTGGAATTGACAGAAATCTCGGGGATGCCCATAATTGTATGTACGCAATCCTAGGGATGGCCTATTCGGGCCACTCCTGAGAGGTAAGAACAGTCCGGCACGTGGCAAACCAGAGGCCTGTACGGACTCAACGGATGGCGCCAAAATATATCTTTGTTACCGGCGGTGTTGTTTCCTCACTGGGCAAAGGCGTAGCAGCCTCCTCGATTGGTTGTCTCCTCGAAAGTCGCGGTTATAAGGTCACCCTGCAAAAATGCGATCCGTACCTCAACGTGGATCCCGGCACGATGAGCCCGTTTCAGCACGGTGAGGTTTTCGTGACCGAAGACGGCGCGGAGACGGACCTGGACCTGGGGCATTATGAAAGGTTCACGCACGCTAAGCTCTCCCGCGACAATAACTGGACCAGCGGCCGCATCTACGAAACGATTCTGGCCAAAGAGCGCCGAGGGGATTTTCTGGGCAAAACCGTGCAGGTGATTCCGCACGTCACCGACGAGATCAAGAACAGCATCCGAAAGGTTTCTGAAGGCGTGGACGCAGTGATCGTGGAGATCGGCGGAACGGTTGGGGACATTGAGTCTTTGCCGTTTCTTGAGGCGATTCGGCAGATGCGCCTGGAACTCGGCGCGGAGAACACGCTTTTCGTGCATGTGACTTTGGTGCCTTACATCGCGGCCGCTGGAGAGCTTAAGACCAAACCCACGCAGCACAGCGTGAAGGAGATGCTGGGAATCGGGATTCAACCCGACATCCTGCTGTGCCGGAGTGACCGGCACATCCCCGCGGAATTAAAAAAGAAGATCGCACTGTTCTGCAACGTGGCGGAATCCTGCGTGATTTCAATGGAAGATGTGGACACGATTTACGCGGTTCCTGGCGAGCTGGCGCGCGAAGGGCTCGACCAGCAGATTCTCCGGCTGCTGCGTCTCGAAGGGCGGCCGCAGAATTTGCAGCCATGGCTGGAGCTTGTTCAGAGACTGCATCATCCGGCGGGCGAAGTGCGCATTGGCGTCGTCGGGAAATACGTGCAGCTCGAGGATGCTTACAAGAGCCTGCGTGAGGCCCTTTTGCATGGCGGACTGGCGCACAATCAGAAAACGGTATTGGAATGGATTGAAGCGGAAGAGATTGATTCTCCGCAAACCGCTGCGATCCGGTTACACGGTTATGACGGCATCCTTGTACCCGGCGGGTTCGGAAAACGCGGTATTCAGGGCATGGTGCACACGATCCAATATGCCCGAGAGCACAAGATCCCCTTCTTCGGAATTTGTCTGGGGATGCAATGCGCCACCATCGAGTACGCGCGCGACGCCGCGGGGCTGAAGCAGGCGGATAGCACGGAATTCGATCCGCAAACGCCGCACCGCGTGATTTACAAGTTGCGCGAGCTTCTCGGCGTGGATGAAATGGGCGGCACGATGCGGCTGGGCGCATGGCCGTGCAGGCTGGAGCCAGGATCATTCGCGCACAAGGCATACGGCAAACTGGAGATCAGCGAGCGCCACCGGCACCGCTATGAATTCAACCGCGAATATGAAAAGACGCTGGTTGCCGCGGGTCTAAAAATCACGGGAAGAACTCCGGACGAAAATTACGTGGAGATCATCGAAGCGCCGGAGCATCCGTGGTTTCTCGGCTGCCAGTTCCACCCGGAGTTCAAGTCAAAGCCGCTCGAGCCGCACCCGCTCTTCGCCGCTTTTATTGGCGCGGCGCTGGAGAATCGCAGGCAAAAGATGCGTCCCCTTGCTTCCTCCTCACAAGCGGGCGAAGTACAGCACGGTCCTGCGGTTGACGCACCCCCCGCGCCGGTGCTGCGGGCCGCGCCAGGAGCCACGGCCTGAGGATCTTCCTGGATTGCGGATATCAGCGGCATCCTCGGTGACCCTCATTTTCTATTTCTTTTCTTGCTGTGCTATCTTCAACTCTCAAAATGAACACGACGAAAACAATTGTTCTGGGCTCATTACACCTGGGCGGCGGCAATCCCCTGTTTCTCATTGCGGGACCCTGCGTAATTGAGTCCGAAGCGCACGCGCGCATGATGGCGGAACGGGTGGCGCGAATCGCAGCTGACGCGGGGGTGCCGTACGTGTTCAAAGCTTCGTACGACAAAGCCAATCGTTCTTCCGTGGGATCATTTCGAGGACCAGGTCTCGCCGAAGGCTTGCGCATTCTCGCGAAAATCAAAGATGATCTGAAGCTGCGGATTTTGACGGACATTCACGAACCATCGCATGCCGCGCCCGCCGCGGAAGTCGCGGACATACTGCAGGTGCCTGCGTTCCTTGCGCGGCAGACCGATCTGCTCGTGGCTGCGGGCAACACCGGCCGCATCGTGAACATCAAGAAGCCGCAATTCGTCTCTCCCTGGGACATGAACCATGCCGTTGAGAAGGTGGCTTCAACAGGGAACACGCAAATCATCTTGACCGAGCGCGGGGCCTCGTTCGGCTACCACAACCTCGTTGTGGACTTCCGTGCTTTCCCGGTACTCCGGAAATTCGGTTATCCGGTAGTTTTCGATGTGACACACTCCGTTCAATTGCCCGGAGGGCAAGGCCACGCTTCCGGTGGCCAGCCGGAATTCATCGAGCCGCTGGCACGCGCAAGCGTTGCTGCCGGCGTGGATGGAATATTCCTGGAAACGCACAATGACCCGGCCAATGCGCTTTCCGATGGCGCCAATGCCCTTCCCCTCACGCAGCTCGCTGCGCTTCTCTCGCGCCTCAAGGAACTTTCGACCGTAGTGCGCAAGTGGGGAGAAACATGAGCCTTGAAACGGCTCGGCGCGTCCTCAAAATCGAGTCGCAAGCCATCAACGAAGTTCTCGCGCGCCTCGATGCAACATTCGCGCGGGCCGTGGATGTTCTGTTTGCGTGCAAGGGCCGTGTCGCTGTGGTGGGAATGGGCAAATCGGGTATCGTGGGCCGGAAGATCTCATCCACACTCTCGAGCACGGGCACGCCATCGTTTTTCCTTCATCCCGCGGACGCTTTGCACGGCGACCTTGGCATGATCGCGCGCGGCGATGCAGCGATGGCTGTGAGTTACGGCGGCGAGACGCGAGAGATCATTACTTTGCTGGATCCGCTGAAGCGGCTGGAAATTCCCATCATTACGCTGACGGGAAATCTCAAGTCCACCATCGCACAGGCGAGCGACGTGGTCTTGGACGTCAGCGTCAGTGAAGAGGCTTGCTCGCTGAATCTTGCGCCAACCGCTTCGACGACAGCCGCTATGGCCGTCGGCGATGCGCTCGCGATCTCCCTTCTCGAGCGCCGCGACTTTCGCCATGACGATTTCGCCGCTCTCCATCCCGCTGGCAGCCTCGGCAAGCGTTTGCTCCGCGTGGAGAAAGTGATGCATACGGGCGCCGCGTTGCCTCGCGTCGCGCCCCAGGCGCTAATGCCGGATGCGTTCCATGAAATGTCCTCGAAAAAGCTGGGCATGACGACGGTCGTGAACGGCGATGGCACGCTCGCCGGCATTCTCACGGACGGAGATCTGCGGCGCCTGATGGAAAAACACGGGGGCGCCACGCTTTCGATGACCGTGGGTCATTGTATGAATCGCGCACCGCAAGCGGTCGGTCCTCAGGTCCTTGCCAGCGAAGCGCTTACCCTCATGGAGAAACGCAAGATCACTTCCGTCGTGGTGATTGATGACTCAAGCAAAGTGCTGGGTGTGGTCCATCTGCACGACCTCTGGGGTTTGCAGCTCGTCTAGAGAGTTATTTGCCCGTATCTCGTTCCTGATACACTTTCTGCCTGTCATTTTTCTGGAGGATCATTTGGCCACAATTCCCGCATCCTTGAAGAAGCGCGCAGCGAAGATTCAAGTCCTGCTGATGGATGTGGACGGCACACTCACGGACGGCAGCGTAACGCTACTCTCCCAGCCGGACGGAAGCGCGCTCGAGATCAAGACGTTCGACGCGCACGACGGACAGGGGCTGACTCTCGCGCATACGGCAGGCTTGCGAACCGGTGTCATCACGGGACGCGAGAGCCCAGCGCTCCTTCGCCGCGCGAGAGAAATGAAAATCGAATTCGTCTATCAGAAGCAGGCGCAGAAAATTCCCGCTTATGAAGAAATCCTGCAAAAAGCCGGAGTCGCAGACTCCGCGGTGGCCTACGTCGGCGACGATCTGCCCGACATTCCCCTGATGAAGCGCGCAGGGCTGGCAGCTGCTGTCGGAGATGCCGTGCCGGAAGTCAAGCGCGCCGCGCACTTTGTGGCTAAGGCAAAGGCCGGCAAAGGCGCGGTGCGTGAGGTCGTGGAGTTAATCCTCAAGTCCAAAGGCATCTGGGAAGAGATGATTGACAAGGCGCGAGCGTGAATTGCGAAACTTTGGCACGTCCGCTTTCTCACATCAGTGCACAGTGATCGTCAACGCCGATGTGGTCCGCCCGTAAGCGTTCGTCGCATAAAGCGTATAGGTAGTCGTGGCCGAAGGTGTGACGGCAGCACTTGTTCCCCTCACAGCACCAACGCCCGGGGAAACAATGACGTACGACGCCCCGGTGGCCTGCCAGGAAAGCGTCACCTGCGTTCCAGCCGTCACGTTCGCCGAACTCGCCGAGAAACTCGTGATCTGTGGCGCTACTCCGGCAGGAAGATTCGCCGAAGTATAAACGGGATTCATCTGAACGACCTCAAAATCGGAGGCCGTCACATTTCCCAGGAGATGCAGGTCGTCGTTATTCCAGCGGTCGTCGGGAGCCCCGCTGATGTACATCGAAGAACCATTGTCGGCGAGAATCAGCCCGTATTTCTTCATCGCCTTCAGGATGACCTGATTTGCCGTGGAGTATCCGGAAAGGTCGAAGCTGGCCTTCAGGCGCAGGCGCATCCCCATGGGCGGCGCATTCGCATTGGTCGAATTTCCAGCCCAGTGGGTTGCGGGAGGAGTCATTGCTGCGCGCGTCAGAGCCAAGGTGAAGCGCATCGCATGATTGATGGCACCGGCCGCGACCTCGTCATACCGCACGAGCCCTGGAAAGATTGGCAGCCCTGCGGCGTCGGCGCTCGTCCAGGTGTAGGGCCGCTGTTCATTGGCCTGCAAATCCCACGCCGCCCCAGAATCCGCGTTCCATGAGTTTGACTGCGGATAAGAGCTATACAGCTCGTAGAGAAAACAATTCGCCGTATCCAGTACAAGCACGTGCCGGTCGCCGCTGCCGGGATTCGGATAGCCTTCGATATTCGCGGTGACGGGAATGGGCATCGGACCGGGATCACTCTCGTCACCATACGCCATGTAATTGATATCCAGCAGCGGTTGCTGGGAACCGACGACCAAGTAAGGAATGCCGATATACGAGCCCTGATACTGTCCCGAGCCAAAATCCGCGTGCAGCCCGACGTTCCCGCCGATGAAATTGATCATGGCGTTCGAGTTCAGATCCACGGGGGCATTGGAGACGTCCGTGTTCCAGGCATTGTCCGATGGAAATGGCCTGTAGCCGTTCAGGCTGGCGCCCGCGCCAAGCGACACCCCGCTGCAGCTCGCGGCCTGCGGGGAACCGTTCACCTGAAAATTGACGGTAGAGGATGAACTGCTTCCCGGGTCGGGATTCTGCACCGCAATTGTAAATGTTCCGGACGAAGTCGCATTTCCCTGGGCGGTCAATTGCGTGGGGGAAACAAATGTGGTCGAGAGCGGTGTTCCTCCAAACAAAACCTGCGCGCCGGACACAAATTTGCTTCCTGTCACATTCAGCGTGAAGCTGCCAAGGTTGGTCGAAGCCGGCGAAATGCCGGTCAACGCCGGCGTGGGATTCAGCAGGGTGACGCTTGCCGAACCGCTGGCCGAGGTGTCGGCAACGCTGGTCGCGCGAATCGTTACCGTGTTCGGGCTGGGCAAGGAATTCGGCGCGGTGAATTTTCCGCTTGAGTCAATCGTTCCGACAGCCGCTGACCCGCCGGTTGTCCCGTTCACGGACCACGTCACGCCTGTACTTTGCGCATCGCTGATAGTAGCTGTAAAGGTGTACGAATCTCCCGCGCGAACATTCGCGCTGCCCGGAGAAACGGACACGCTGACTCCGGAAGATGAGGAATTTCCATTCGGGTTTGTGGACGAAACTCCGCCGGAACAGCCGGCAAGAAACAGAAGCGAATAAATGCTGATCAGCTCCGCCGCCGCAAATTTGCGCCAGATCTTCATCGTGTTGGTTCGCCCCAATCTGGCGCACCGCTCTCCACACTTAATTTGGCGCGAAAGCGCACGCGGCCGCAACTGGACGTGGGTACAGATCGGGGACAGGCACCATCCATGTTATGGGTAACACAGGACTTAACAGAGCGTCCCGTACGCCCATTTCCAGCGATTCCGGCGGCGAAACCCTTCGCTTGACACTTCCCCGCTCAGCACGCAAACTCTCCGCAACCCAAGGGCAATCCAGCCGCGGCTTCGCCCGGCGCATTCCATTTCCGAGGTACGCAGAATGAAGACAAATTATCTGGCGATCGTCATCGCGGCAATTGTGTATTGGCTGCTCGGTGGCGTGTGGTACGGGGTACTTTTCAGCAAATCCTGGATGGCCCTGGAAAACATGACCGAAGCGCAGGCGAAATCCATGAACCCGTTTCTTGCCTACGTCATCACCTTTGCCCTGAATCTGCTAATCGCGTTCGTTCTCGCGCAACTTTGCCTTTGGCGCAACGCCACCACCGTTTCGCGCGGCGCAGCTCTCGGCATTCTTGTCTGGATCGGCTTCATAGGCCCGATCACCTACACGACTTACATGTTCGAGCTTCGCCCGCCACAACTTTTTGCTATCAACCAGTTCTATCCGCTTGTGGGTCTTTGCATTATGGGCGCCATCCTCGGCGGCTGGACAAAAAAGGCTGCCCCCTCAGCTTGATCCTATACTTTCCGCGCAGGGTACCTCACGCGAGCCGTGCGCAAGATCACTGGGCGCTGCTTACATTTCTTTCGAGAACAGGCAGCACGATGCTCGATGCGTGCTCGCCACCGCGGTAAATGCGCTCGGTCGCCTTCTGAAAATCGGCTTTCGTTGCATCCGGGATGTTCACAAATTTCTGCGGATTGCGGTCGGTCAGAGGAAACCACGTGCTCTGGATCTGTACCATGATCCGGTGGCCGCGGCGGAAAGTGTGGTTGATGCTCGGCAATGAAAAATCAATCGCCGTTGGCTGATTCGGCGTCAGTGGCTCCGGATTTACAAAGCCCTTCCGGAATTTCGCGCGAAACGGCTCGCCGCGCACAAGTTGTTGGTAACCGCCCATGTGGACAAACATCGGATTAGGCGAAGGATCCGGATAATCCATCGGATAAACGTCAATCAGCTTCACGTCGAAGTCCGAATCCGTGCCTGACGAGGAAACCCACAACCGCGGCGAAACCGGGCCTGCCACCGTGATGTCTTTTTCGAGCGGCTCGGTCTCGTAGACCAGCACGTCCGGCCGCTTCGCCGCAAAGCGCTGGTCCGCGTCCATGTACTCACGAGGCACGTCCGTCGTCTCGGTTTCGACGAACGGCACGGGCTTTGCCGGATCGCTCACGTATTCGTCGCTTGCGTCGCGCGGAGCCTTCGGCGCCTCGAAGCTCAGCTCCCCATCCGCTTGCAGGTAGAGCGCCCTCGCTTCCGTATTTTTCGGAGGCCAGGAATCATAGCGCCGCCAGACATTCGTTCCCGTTTCGAAAACCAGCGCTTTCGGCAACTTCGGATCTGGCCCGCCTTTCAGATATTCCCGGAAAAATGGCAGGAGCACCTGGTCGTTGAAGTATTCCGAGTTCTTGGAAACAAAACTCACGGGACCGAGATGATCCCCTGGTGTGAACGCCCATCCGCCATGCACCCACGGGCCCTCGACGATCATATCCGGCGAGTTTGGACTCACTTTCGCCACCGTGTTGAAGATCCGGTACGGCCCCATGATGTCTTCCGCATCGAACAAACCACCGACCACCATCACCGCGCAATGAATGTTCTTCATATGCGCTGAAAGATCGCGCGCCTCCCAGTACGGGCCGTAGTTGGGGTGATTCAGCTGGTCGTCCCACAGGACGTTGGCCGGACCGGAGAGATACTTCTTCGAATTCGAAATCGGGCCCATGGAAAGATAGAAATCGTAGCCGTCATTCGTGCCGTAATCGAATTCCCGAAAATGTGCCGGCGGATATTCGAGACCCGAGCGCTGCTTGAAAAACGTGTAAAAACCGAAATTCGCTTCCAGCATGAACGCGCCGTTGTGATAAGCATCATCGCCCATATAAAGATTGGTTACGGGCGCCTGGGGGGAAGCCGCTTTCAGAGCCGGGTGCGTGTCAATCATCCCCGCAGCGGCGAAAAATCCCGGATAAGAAATTCCGTAGATTCCCGCCTTTCCGTTATTGTCCGGAATATGTTGCAGCAGCCAGTCAATCGTGTCGTAGGTGTCTGTGCTTTCGTCCACGTTTTTCGGACTTCTCTTCACGTCAAGTTCCGGCGTCATCTCCTCAAACGTGCCGTCGCTTTGATAGCGCCCTCGTACGTCCTGATAGACGAAGATAAATCCGTCCTGGGTGAAGCTCGGAGCAGGCCCCAGCCGCTTCGGGTAATTGTCTTCACCGTAAGGAGCCACGCTGTATGGAGTTCGCTCGATCAAGAAAGGGTACGTCTTTTGGGGCGAAGCGTCCCTCGGCACATACACTGCGGTGAACAATCTCGCGCCGTCCCGCATCGGGATGCGGTACTCATGCTTGGTATATTCCACAGCGATCGGATTCGATTCGCTCGTTTCCTGGGCGCACAGAACCGCCAAGATCGTCACTGATGCGATCGCTGTCGCGCCCAAGACCAGAAAAAGCGCTCGACTCCACGGAATCCGGGTCATTCGGTTGGTCCTCGCTCTCCAAAAATACGACAAAAATCAGAGCGATTTGCACCATAGCGACCATGCGCGCAATTGTCAACGAAGCGAACGCACCGGATTTCGACCATATCTGATTCAAGCCGGGGGTAAATTCAGCCGCGACATTATTCTTTGGAATCGTTGCTGCTTCCGCAACGGATTCCACCGAGGCTCAACGAGCAAAAACGTGAGGCGCACGTCCCGCTCCGCCAGTGCTTCTTCCAACTCGTCCAACGCGCCGCGGTGATCCCCGACCCCCATGTAGATGAGCGCCAGGTGCAGCGGCGGAACGAATTTCTTCTTGCGAAGCAGCTTAAGTTCTTTCAATTTCTCCCGCGCTTCGCTTCGTCGCCCGCTCATCGCGAGGGACCAACCCTCCAACGCCGTCGCCTCCGTATTGCCGTGCGAATACCGGTACGCTCTTTGTGCGGCTTGTATTGCAGCCTTATATCTGCGTTGCATTCCCCAGATTTTGCTCAAATGGATGTGTGCCACCCAGAAATGCGGGTCCACCTGTAACGCGAACCGCAAGAGCGCTTCCGCCTCCCGATACCGGTGGGGCCCCGCATGATAATGGAATTGCCCGTGTAGCGTGCAGATAATTCGCGAGAAGGGATCCAACTGTTTGGCACGCGCAATTGCGGCCAATGCTTCGTCATGCCTTCCCAGGTTGGAGAGCAAGTGCGCCCGCCACAAGTGAGCCACCGCACTGGAAGGGTTGCGCGCCAGAGCCTCCAGCGTATCTTGTTCCGCTCCCTCCCAATCCCAGGCATGCCAGAAACGCTCGGCGCTCCTCGCGGCATAACCGTCTCCCAGTGAAGGATCCGCGGCGATGGCGCGATCTGCCGCCTCTTTCGCCTGAGGAAACGCCTCGCAGGGGCGCACGTCGCTGCTAATCGGCAAACGCGCGTAGCATTCGGCCAACCCTATCCACGCCAACGCAAACCATTTCTGACGCCCTAGAACTTGGTGAAAATACTCGATCGCCTTTCTCATTGCAGGCTCGATCGTTTTGGCTTGGAAAAAACGTCCGCGCAAATACAGATCGTAGGCCTCCGCATCAACCTCCTGGGTCCGCGGCGCCGCGCTTGCAAGTCGCACCCGAATTTCCCGCGCTGCGGTCTGCGCGACCTCCGACTGGATGCGAAAGACTTCTCTCATTGGCTTTTCAAAACTCATGGCCCACAGATGACTTTGGTCCCGTGCTCGAATCAGCTGCACGGCGATCCGCACTTTCCCGGCATCGCGCCGCACGCTCCCCTCGATCAAATAATCCGCGGCAAGTTCCCTCCCGATTTCCCTGATGTTCTTCCCGCTCCTTTTGTAGATCATCACGGAGGTGCGTGCGATCACACCAAGTTCCTCCGAGGAAATGCGTCCCAATTCCGTGATCAGTTCTTCCGTCAACCCATCGCTGAAATATTCCTGTTCCACATCTCCGCTCAGATTCTCCAGCGGCAAAACAGCAAGCATTGGCCGCGTCGTTTCATGGGGATTCCTGCTTTTGGCATGAGCCTGCTCGCAAAAAGCGATGAAGCGGTATCCTTTTCGCGCTACGGTCTCGATATATTTGGGTTTTCTTGATGTGTCCTCGAGCGCCAAGCGAATTTTGCGCACGGCCGTATACAGCGCCGACCCTGCTTCGATGTGCACGTCTTTGCCCCAAACCAGTTCGGTCGCCTGTTCCTGGGTCACGAGCTTCCCGGGCTGCTCCGCCAGAACCAGAAGGAGTTCCAAAGGTGACTTTTCGATCTTTACCGCCTTGCCGTCTCGCCGCAGTTCAAAATTCTTGCCGTCGAGTTCGAATGGCCCGAACCGCAGCAGGGTATCGGTTGTTGGTTCTGATCGGCGCATTAAAGTGTGGGAACAGGCCTTGTGGCAGCATTTTACGCGCTTCTCTCGGCTTACGTCAGAATTACTTCAGAAATGCTTCAGCTTTCCTCCAAGACTAGTTCCGATGCTCCCTACTAGCATCGCGCAGCTACGCTCAACGAGCGCTGCAATTT
>Ga0335081_10017617_pt1 | contig 11563 bp, 9 predicted proteins | sample Lox_Sample_35_FD_206713 | JGI IMG/M metagenome (GOLD analysis project Ga0335081, IMG submission 206713) | Soil microbial communities from Loxahatchee National Wildlife Refuge, Florida, United States - Lox_Sample_3.5 | ecosystem: Environmental > Terrestrial > Soil > Wetlands | place: USA: Florida... | reverse complement strand
GCCGCGGCGCTGACTGTTTCCTCGCAGCAGTTTATCGCCATCGTCTGTCTGATGGGGCTTGCCGGGCTGAATGTTCTAGGCCTTCGCACCGGGGCGTGGGTGCAGAACATCTTCACCACGTTAAAGGTGGCCGCCCTTCTGGGTGTTATCGCCGTCGGCCTCACCTGGAGTCGTGGGCACGCGCTTGCGGTGTCGACGGCGGCGGGCGGGTTCTGGCAGGGGGCCCGCTGGGACCTGGCCACGCTAACCATTCTTTCGGTGGCGTTGGTCGGACCGCTATTCTCATCCGACGCGTGGAACAACGTTACCTTCACGGGCGCCGAAGTGATCAACCCCAAACGCAACCTGCCGCTCGCCCTCTTCGTGGGCACGCTGACGATCTGCGCGTTGTACCTGGCCTGCAATTTCGCGTACCTGCATCTGCTGTCGTTCAGCGCCATCCAACATGCGCCGGCAGACCGCGTGGCTACGGCGGCGGCTCAATCGGTTTTGGGCTCGAAGGGCGCGGGCCTGATGGCTGCGGCAATTATTATATCGACGTTCGGCTGCATCAACGGACTGACCCTGGCTGGGGCGCGCGTGTACTACGCCATGGCCAAGGATGGCTTATTCTTCCGGTCGGTGGCCCGCGTGAATTCAAAGCATCACACCCCCGCAGTGTCGCTGCTCTTTCAAGGTGTCTGGGCTTCTCTGCTGACGCTCAGCGGGAGTTACAACGAACTGCTGGCGTACGTCATTTTCGCGGTGGTATTGTTTTATATTCTGACCATCGCAGGCCTCTTCTGGCTGCGCGTGAAGCGGCCCGAGGCGCCGCGACCCTACCGCGCGTGGGGCTATCCCGTGCTTCCGGCCCTCTACATCATCTTTGCGCTCTTTGTGGAGTGGGCCTTGCTTATGCACAAGGCCATGCGAAGCCTGGCGGGTCTGAGTATCGTCGCGCTGGGAATTCCGGTATTTTATTGGTGGCAGCGCCGCAACGCGGGGGGTGCCTCACGGGAGTAAGCTTCACCGGGCTTTCGGCGGGTTGACGGCGCTGACCGTTTATGAGGAGGCAGAGGATGCCTGGAGGACGTGAATGTCCGATCTGTTGATCACCAAGCCGCTCGACGCCATTCTGGCCGAGGCGGGGAAGCACGACGAACACTCGCTCAAGCGCGCCCTGGGGCCCATCAATCTGATCACACTCGGCATCGGCGCCATTATCGGGACCGGTATCTTCGTGCTGACGGGCCAAGCGGCGGCGACACACGCCGGGCCGTCGATCGTGTTCTCGTTTATCCTCGCCGGGATTGGCTGCACTTTTGCGGGCCTTTGTTACACCGAGTTTGCTTCGCTCATTCCCATCGCCGGTTCGGCCTATACCTACGGCTACGCAACCCTCGGCGAACTGTTTGCGTGGATCATCGGCTGGGACCTCGTGCTGGAGTACGCCTTCGGCGCCTCGACCGTCGCCTCGGGTTGGAGCGGCTATTTCGTAAGTCTGCTGCGCGACTTCGGCATTCAACTTCCGCCCCAATGGACGGCGACACCCGGCACCGAAATGGTGTTCTACGATGGACGCTGGTCTGCGCTCACCACCATCCAGTCTGTTTTGCAAACGGCGCGAGTAAACCCGGCCAGCCTGCCTCACGTCATTGCCAATTTCAACCTCGTCGCCTTCCTCGCCATCGGGGTCGTCACCGTGGTTTTGGTGATCGGCGTCCGCGAATCCGCCAACGTCAACTCGACGATGGTGCTCATTAAAGTGGCCGTCGTTTTTATCTTTATAGGCCTGGCGACGATGTTCGTGGTGCACCACCCAGCCACCGCAGCACAGAACTGGCACCCGTTCATCCCACCCAATACGGGACATTTCGGCGATTTCGGCTGGTCCGGCATTGCACGCGGTGCGGCGGTGATATTCTTCGCCTATATCGGGTTCGACGCCGTTTCAACTTCGGCCCAAGAGGCCAAGAACCCGCAGCGGGACATGCCGATCGGCATTATCGGCTCGCTCATCGTCTGCACGGTCCTCTACATCGCGGTGGCCGGCCTTCTCACGGCAATCGTTCCTTACAAGATTCTCAACGTTGCCGACCCGGTCGCAGTCGGAGTTGATGCGATCGGCGTCCATTGGGGCAGCGTGATGGTGAACGCAGGCGTGGTGGCCGGATTGGCCAGCGTCATGCTCGTCATGCTTTTCGGCCAGTCGCGGGTGCTTTATTCCATGTCGAGCGACGGCCTGCTGCCCAAATGGGCCAGCGCCGTCCATCCGCGCTTCCGCACGCCCTGGATCACGTCGATTGTGGTCGGAGTGTTTGCGGCGATTTTCTCCTCCGTGCTCACGATCAACGCCCTATCCGAGCTGGTGAACATCGGAACTCTGCTGGCCTTCGTCATCGTCTGCTTTGGTGTTTGGGTGCTTCGGGTCCGGCGACCGGACCTCAAGCGCCCCTTCAAGACGCCGTTGGTTCCCGCCGTGCCGATCCTGGGGGCCGTGATTGCTTTCGGGATGATGGCCAGTTTGCCGCTCGCCACTTGGATTCGCTTGTTGACCTGGCTCGTGATCGGCCTGTTCATCTATTTCTTCTACAGCCGCCATCACAGCCACGTTCGAGCGGGCGCCGCGGCCGCCAATCGCGTGACACCGTCCAAAGGCTGAGAAACGTGCCAGAATAGGAATAGGCGCTGGCGTTGCGGGGCGGCGTGTGCCGGGCCGCCGTCTTCCCGCTCCATCCTCGTCGCGGACTCTTCGGTTGCCGAGGATTGAGGTCGCGTCCGCCGCTCGTAGTGCTCTAAAGAGGCTCAATTGCTCGATTTCCTTCTCCGCGAGTATCGCCGGCACCGCATGGCGCGCTTCACGGTCTGGGTGTTGGCCTACGGAGTGGCGCTCTGGCTGGTGAATCGCTTTTCGGGAGGGGTTCCGGGCTTCCTGTGGTTCCTCTTCTGGGCGGCGGCTGTACCTGCGGCGGCCTATTATGTCTTTCGCTTGGGGGGTGTGCTCCGCCGTCATCTGCTTTGGCACCTGCGGCGCCGCCTGATTCTCACGTACTTTTTTGTGGCCGTCGTTCCCATCGGCCTGATTTTGCTCTTGATTGGCATCGCGGCGTTCATTCTGAACGGGCAATTTGCCTCGTTTCTCGTGGTGTCAAAGCTTCAGGACCGCGCCGGCAGTCTCCAGCAGCTCACGTTGCTGATCGGCCGCCACGCCCAGCATTCGGCCCAACGAACACCGCAGGCGCTGTTCGATGATCTCGATACCTTCATAATCTCGGAGATTGAAGGGCAAGGCACTGACTTCCCGGGTCTCGAAGTTACATTACGAGCTGGGTCCTTCACACGTGCCTTTCGGGTTCCCGGCGACGCGCCCACGGCCCCGGTGTCTCTTCCCTCGTGGTTGAAGCGCGATCGCTTCGGCGGTATCGTATTGGACGGCAATCGGTTGGTCTTGCGTGCCGCCAACCGCATTCACACCCCGGCGGGCGAGCTGGCCGTGATAATCTCCGAGCCGTTCAGCCCCGAGCTCCTCGACCAGGTGGGTGCAGGCATCGGACCGGTGACGGTGGAGATCGGGGCGTCGAGCCGTACGGACGCGCGCCTCAATGTCCCGGCGCCGGAATCGGGCCCGGTCTCCTCCGGACGCGACGCGAGGGCGTCCGTGGGCTCGCTGTCGGGTCAGGCCCAGTCCCGACTCTCGGGCTCGACCGGGCCGGCGGTCGAGGCCTCGCCTACCCGCTCCCGTTCCCTCCAGGTTCCGCCGCCCGTCAACGCCCTCGACTACGAGGTTTACAGCATTGCCTCGCTGCAACCTTACGTCTGGGGCGGGACCGAGGAGCACCGCGCGATCGACGCCGGCTTTTTCGAGGTGACCTCGCGGATCTTTGCGGTCTTCCGCCAGGTACTCTCCACCCTGGGCCAGTACTCCGGGCTCTGGTGGACGGCCTTCGCGGTGGTCGGAGTCGTGTTTTTGGTGATCGAGCTGGTGTCGCTCGTGATCAGTTGGCGCCTGACGCGCTCCATCACCACCACGATCGACAAGTTGAACGAGGCTACGGAGCATGTCAAGACCGGGGATTTCTCACATCGGATCAACTTGCCCGCCTACGATCAATTGACGGCGCTGGGTGAGGCTTTTGACGGCATGACTGCTTCCGTCGAGCGGCTGCTGCGGGAGTCGCTCGAGAAAACGAAGATAGACGGTGAACTGGAAATTGCGCGCGAGGTTCAGAGCCGTCTCTTCCCCGAATCCGCTCCTGATGTGAGCGGTCTCCGGCTCTACGGCCTGTGCAAGCCCGCCCGCAGCGTGAGCGGCGACTACTATGACTTCCTCCGCCTCGGCCCGGGGCGCGTGGCCCTGGTGGTGGGGGATATCAGTGGCAAGGGAATCTCTGCCGCCTTGCTCATGGCTACTTTGCAGGCGGCGCTTCACGCCCAGTTCTATGACGGCCAGATCACGGGCGGAGAGCGTCTGGCTTGGCCGGGCCGAACCGCCGACGTGGTGAGCCGCCTTAATCGCCAGATCTACGCGAGCACGCCTCGCGAAAAATACATCACTCTCTTCTACGGAGTTTACGACGCCGGCACCAGAAAGCTTACGTATACGAACGCGGGCCATCTGCCGCCGGTGGTCTTCCGCCGCAATCGCTTGCTACGGCTGGAGGGCGGAGGCACCGTGGTGGGTTTGTTTCCCTCGGTCCGCTACGAGCAGGTTGAGATTCAGATTGAACCCGGCGACCTTCTGCTGGCCTTTACGGACGGCATGACGGAGCCCGAGAACAGCTACGGCGAGGAGTTCGGCGAAGAACGCCTGCTGGACGTCGCGCAGCGGGCCCGGGACGCTCCGCCGCAGGCCTTGATGGAAGAAATCTACCGGCGGGTGAGCGACTGGACCGGCAGCCCGGAGCTCCAGGACGATATGACCCTGGTGGTGGGCCAGGCAGGAGTCTGAGCATTCGGAGCCTCGGAGCAGCGGCAGCGCGGCGTTGCCGCAAGGAGCGTAACCCAGGTGCCTTTCGAGCGGCGAGTGGCATTGGTGACAGGCGGTTCTCGCGGTATCGGGCGCGAGATTGCGCTCAGCCTCGGGCGCAGCCGGTGTGCGGTGGCAATTGCTTTTCGGACAAACAAGATCGAGGCGCAGCGCGTGGCGGCCGCGCTTCAGACGATGGGCGTCAACGGCATTGCCGTGCAGACCGACGTCACCGACCCGGCTCGCGTTCAGACGCTGGTCCAGGAGATCGTGGGCCGCATGGGCCGGCTCGATATTCTGGTGAACAACGTCGGCGATTTTCAGTGGAAGCAGGTGGTGGATTCGAGCCTCGATGAGTGGCACGCCATTATCGCGTCCAACCTCTTCAGCGTCTTCTATGCGTCAAAGTACGCTCTGCCGGCCATGCGAGCCGCGCGCTGGGGGCGCATCATCAACCTCGGCGCGGTGGGCGCCGAGCGGGCCTTCGGACAGGCCCGGATTTCCGCCTACGCTGCGGCCAAGTCCGCCATGGTGGCTTTCACGCGGTCGCTGGCGCTCGAAGAGGCGCGGTACGGCATTACCGTCAACGTGGTGAACCCGCCCATCATGAGTGAGAACGCCCTGTCGGTGGAAGAGGCGACGCGCGTCCGCGATGCGCGCTTTCCGGCGGGTCGGCCACCTTCCACCGAAGACATCGCCTCAGCGGTCAGGTTTTTCGCCTCGGAAGAGGCCTCTTTCATTACCGGTCAGGTGCTTAACGTTGCCGGCGGATGGATGCTGTGAAGAGTCTCCTGCGGGCGCAGCGAGGACCAGGGGCCCAGGACGACAGAAGACGGACACGTGACTCGTGAAGATTCTGACTGCCTCTGAAATGCAACGCATCGACCGCCTCTCGAGCGAGCGCTACGGCGTGCCGAGCCTGACGCTTATGGAAAACGCCGGGCGAAGAATCGCCGAGTTCTTGGCCGAGCGCTACACGCCCCTCGAGCAACACCGCATTGCCATTCTGTGCGGGCGGGGTAATAACGGCGGCGACGGTTTCGTGGTGGCCCGTTTGCTCCGCGAGCAGGGGCTAAAGCCGCGCGTGTTGCTGCTCGGCGACCCCGCCGGCGTGAGGGGCGACGCCGCGGTGAACCTGGATCGTCTGCAGGCTTCCGGACGCCCCGAAGTGGTGACGACGCTCGACGAATGGCGCGAGATTTGCCCGACTCTTGAAGGCGCGACGCTGCTGATCGACGCCTTGCTCGGTACCGGACTTGCGCGGGCGCTCGACGGTTTTCTGCTCGAAGTGGTGCACGATATCAACCGTCTGATGCCGCCCCCGCAAGTGGTGGCCGTAGATCTTCCCTCTGGGCTGGCTGCTGACCGTGGGGATCTCATTGGCGCGTGCATCCGCGCCGACGCTTCGGTGACCTTTACGGCACCCAAACTGGCTCATGTCTTTCCGCCCGCCTGCGAAGCCGTGGGCGATTGGGTGGTCCGCCCGATCGGAACCCCAGGCGAGGCGATTGAGTCCGACGCCTCGTTCAAGCTCAACCTCGCGACGGCCTCGGACTTCGCCTGGCTCGCCGAACCGCGGCCGCCCGACGCCCACAAGGGCGTGTTCGGGCACGTGCTCGTGATCGCAGGCTCCGTCGGCAAAACGGGCGCGGCGGCCATGGCGGCCCTCTCTGCGCTACGGGCGGGCGCGGGCCTGGTTACGGTGGCCACACCCAGAAGCGCCCTACCGGTAGTGGCCAGCCTCGGGCTGGAGTACATGACCGAACCGCTGCCCGAGACGGACTCGGGTGCCATCGCGCTCCAGGCGCTGGACGAGAAGTTCATGGATCGGCTGCTGGCGGGGAAGTCGCTCATCGCCATCGGACCCGGGATTGGGAACGAGCCTGAAACCGTGGAGTTTGTCCGCGAGCTGGCGCGCGACACGGACCTTCCCATGGTGATGGATGCGGACGCTCTGAACGCGGCGGCGGGCGCGCCCGCCTGCCTGGCGGCCAAGGGCCGCGTGAGGGTTCTCACACCGCACCCGGGGGAAATGGCTCGGCTCGCCGGCACCAGCACGGCGGAGATCCAAGCCGCACGGCTCGCCTCCGCGCGAGCGTTTGCCGCCCTGCACCGGGTTTACCTGGTTCTCAAGGGATTTCGCACTCTGACTGCGGCGCCGGACGGCGCAGTTTGGGTAAATCCCACCGGAAATCCAGGCATGGCGAGCGGGGGCACCGGGGACGTGCTGACCGGCCTGATAGCGGGATTCCTCGCACAGTTCGCGCAAGCTCGCGACCGGTCCTTGGGGGAGGTCGTCGCGGCGGCGGTTTACATCCACGGCCTGGCCGGAGACCTCGCGGCCGCCGACCTTGGCGAGATGTCGATGCTGGCGGGCGACCTGCTCGAGCGCATCCCGGATGCATTGCAGGCGGCGGCGCGCGCCGGCCGGGAGAAGCCGGACGCCATTGTTCCCGACCTTTCATCCTGAGGAGCGATTCGATGGCGCCGCTGCGCCGCCCGCCGGACTCGGGCCTTGCCGAGCGCCGGCGGCGGTATGATATCGTAACGCATTCTCCCGAAGAGACCCTGGCCTTCGGGCGCGAGCTCGCCCCGCTGCTCAAGCCGCCGTGCCTGGTTCTGCTGGAAGGAGAGCTCGGCAGTGGCAAGACCGTCCTGACCAAGGGTATTGTGGCGGGCCTCGGCGCTGCGCCGGAGAGCGAGGTGACTAGCCCCACTTTCGCGCTGGTTCACGAATACTCTGGCGCCAGCAAGGCCTACCATCTCGATCTTTACCGGATCGAGGGCCTGCGCGATCTGGCCACGCTCGGCCTGGACGAGATGCTGCTCCAGGAAGCGACTGTGCTTGTGGAGTGGGGAGACAGGTGGAAGCCGCACTCGCCGCTGCCGCGGGTGGAAGTGCGCTTGGAGCATTGCGGCGGCCGCGACAGGCACATTGTGGTGGACGAAGTCCGCCAGGGATTCCATAAATCGTCGCATTCATCGTCGATCGGTGAGGGGGAATAAGTGATGCCAGCTCAACCTTGGGCCTTGATCGTTGGCTCGTCAAGCGGCTTCGGCGAAGCCACCAGCTTGGAATTGGCTCGCGCCGGGCTCAACATCTTCGGGGTTCACTTTGACCGCCGCAGCGCCCAGCCTCACGTCAATGAGATTCAGGATAAGATTCGCGGCATCGGACGCGACGTGCAGTTTTTCAACGTCAATGCCGCCGATGCGGAGAAGCGCGCGCACGTCTTTGAGCAAATGGAGGCGCGCTGGCAGCAGGCCGGGGGCGAGTGCTTCATCAAGGTTTTTCTTCATTCCATTGCCTTCGGGTCGCTTCAACCTTATGTCGCTGACGACCCGAAACAGGAGGTCACCCAATCGCAGATGGAGATGACCCTCGATGTGATGGGCAGCAATCTTGTCTACTGGGTGCAGCAGTTGGCGCTCCGCAAGATGCTGCGCCGTGGAAGCCGCATTTACGCCTTGACCAGCGCCGGCGGGCACAGTGTGATTCCCAACTATGGGCCGGTTTCAGCGGCCAAGGCGGTGCTGGAATCCCACATCCGGCAGCTCGCGTTTGAGCTAATCCCGCAAGGTATCACCGCCAACGCCATCCAGGCAGGGGTTACCCTCACGCCGGGATCGAGCAAGATTCCGGGCATCGAGAAGCTGGCCGAATTCGCGAAGCTGCGCAATCCGGGCGGACGGCTCACCGCGCCCGAAGACGTTGCCCAGGCCATCGCCGCCCTGATGGACGACAGGACGCACTGGATGACGGGCAACGTCATCCGGGTGGACGGCGGCGAGGATATCGTCACCTGAGGTCCGGGGCCGCGTTAGGGCCGGGCGCCCCGGCTTTTGACGTTGTCCAGCCGAGTTGCTAGCATGAGAGTGCGATCAGAAGGCGAGACCCATTGAACAGCCCGATCCGTCCCACGAAACTACTCCTGGCGAAGCCCCGCGGTTTCTGCGCCGGTGTCGATCGGGCCATCGAGGTCGTCAACCTCGCTCTGACCCTGTTCGACGGCCCGATCTACGTGCGCAAGCAGATCGTTCACAACCGGCACGTGATCGAGTCCTTTCGCGCCAAGGGTGTGGTTTTCGTCGAAGAGATCGGCGAAGTTCCGGACGGGGCGCTGGTGATCTTCAGCGCCCACGGCGTCGCACCCGAGGTGCGCGCAGCCGCGGCGGCCCGGCGGCTCCAGGTGATCGACGCCACTTGCCCGCTCGTGACCAAGGTCCATTTGGAGGCACTGCGCTTCCGGCGCCAGGGCCGGTCGCTCATTTTGGTGGGCCACAAAGACCACGAAGAAGTGGTGGGGACGATGGGCGAGGTGCCGGGGGCGATTCAGTTGGTGGGCAGCCCGGAGGAAGCCGAGCGCGTGCAAGTGGCCGATTCGGACCGCGTGGCGGTACTCACCCAGACCACGCTCGGCGTGGACGACGCGAACGCCATCATCGCGGTGCTGCGGCACCGCTTTCCCAAGCTCGCCACTCCCTCGAGCGACGACATTTGCTACGCCACCCAGAACCGCCAGACGGCTGTCAAGCAGATCGCTCAGCAAGCCGGCCTCGTTCTCGTTCTCGGATCGGACAACAGCTCCAACTCCCAACGCTTGCGCGAAGTGGCGGAGGACTGCGGCGCGCGCGCCCACCTCATCGACGACGCCTCCAAGATCGATCCGGCGTGGTTCGACGGGGTCCGCTGCGTCGGCGTGACGGCGGGGGCCTCGGCGCCCGAGCATCTGGTGGACGACGTCATCTCTTATTTCGCCGCGCTGGGCGTGACGGAGGTCGAGGAGGTTGAGGCGGTCGATGAACGGGTCACCTTCGCGCCGCCCGCCGAGCTCTCGCGCGCTCTGGCGGAACGCACCGTCTAGGCTCTCACCCTCGTTGCGTCCGGCGGCTCTGCCGGCCGGCACCGCCGTGGGATATCATCCTTAAACCGTCTTGTCCGGGGCGTCGCACAGAGGTTCCAGCGGGCAGGAGGCGCACAGCGGCCGGCGCGCCTGGCAGATCTTGCGTCCGAACCAGATCACCTGGTGGCTGAACCCAATCCAGCGCTCGCGCGGCACAATCCTCATCAGATCCTGCTCCACTTTTTCCGGCGTTTTTGCCCGCGTGAGTTTCAGGCGGCGCGCGATACGGAACACGTGCGTGTCCACCACCACCCCGCTCGCTATTCCGTAAGCCGTTCCCAGCACCACGTTGGCGGTTTTGCGCGCTACGCCGGGCAGAGTCAGCAGTTCATCCATCGCGCGCGGCACCGCGCCGCCGAACCGCGCCACCAGGATCTTCGAGGCTCCGATGATGCTCTTAGCCTTGTTGCGGAAGAAGCCCGTGGAACGGATGTCCTGCTCCAGCACTTCCTGGTGCACCGCGCCGAAATCCTGCGGCGACGGGTACTTCACGAACAGTCCGGGGGTCACCTTGTTCACGCGCTCGTCCGTGCATTGCGCGGAAAGAATGGTGGCGATCAGAAGCTGAAACGCGTTGCGATGGTGCAAGGCGCACTCCGCGCGCGGAAACAGCGCGTCGAGTGCCGCGAATATGCGCCCGAGACGCGCCGGAGAAGTGTACTCGCGCGCGTTTTTGCGGCGCGGGCGCGCCGCGGGCGGGGCCTGCGGGGCGCGCCCTGCCGCACGGGAGGTCCGGGTCGTTGGGCTTCGTTTCAGCCGCATGGCGCCTAGATTATCACGGACGAGTGTCCCGCCCGGCCGAGCCTCCCCGGCTCCGGGTCCCCCGGCAGTTTGTCCCTTGACAGGTCAATGGCGTCGAGCAGTTTTCGGAAGGCCTCGCCGCGATGCGAGACGGCGAACTTGGCCTCGGGGCTCAACTCGGCGAACGTGCGGCCGAGCGGCGGATAAAAAAAGTAGGGATCGTAGCCGAATCCGCCGGAGCCCCGCGGCCGCTCGTGGATCACGCCCTCGGCTTGCCCCTCGGTCACCGCGAGCAATTGGCCCCGCCGGGCCAGCGCCACCACGCAGACGTAATGCGCGCGGGCGCCGTCCCAGCCTCCCGTTCCGAGCGCGCGGCGCAGCTCGGCGATCAGCCGCAGATTGTTCTCGTCATCCGTCGCCTGCGGTCCTGCGAAACGAGCCGAAAATACGCCGGGCCCTCCGCCGAGCGCGTCCACCGAGAGTCCGGAGTCGTCCGCGAACACCAGGCCGTCCGTCAGTTCGGAGTAGTAGACCGCCTTTTTTTTTGCGTTCTCTTCGAACGTGCTGCCGTCTTCGATGCAGGGCGGCAGCCGGTCGAGGCCGGCCAACGGCCGCACGCTGACTCCGCGAGCCTGCGCGGCCCCGCCGAATTCGCGGAGCTTGCCCGGGTTGGTGGAAGCGAGCCAGAGCGTGAGCACGTTCATCTACCCCTTTTCGCCGATCGTCACCAGCGCGCGCTGTGCCTCGATGAGCTTCTCGATGGCGGGCCGCGCCAGCTCGATCAGCCGGTTCAGGTCGGCCAGGGAATAAGGCTTGCCTTCGGCGGTGGCCTGCACTTCCACGAGTTGGCCGGAACCCGTCATCACCACGTTCATGTCCACGTCCGCGCGCGAATCCTCTTCGTAGCAGAGATCCAGCATGGGAACACCCCGCACCAGTCCGACGCTGGTGGCGGCCACCGAATCTCTCAGCG